>Ga0134128_10003959_pt1 | contig 18144 bp, 18 predicted proteins | sample KB31754_FD_96462 | JGI IMG/M metagenome (GOLD analysis project Ga0134128, IMG submission 96462) | Terrestrial soil microbial communities with excess Nitrogen fertilizer from Kellogg Biological Station, Michigan, USA - KB3-175-4 | ecosystem: Environmental > Terrestrial > Soil > Unclassified ... | reverse complement strand
CGCGATTACGCACCGCCGGGGTTACTGGATCGCCCGGTCAAGCCGGGCGATGACAATGGAAAATGACCGGGAGGCTCTAAGCGAGAGTCCGGTACAGAGCGACCTCGTAGGGGCTCAGCAATTGCAGCTTCAGCCGCTCGATCGGTGGGACCTCGAGCCGCGTGAACACGCCGCTATTGTCGATGAGGTCGGTTGCGACCGGATCGATGAGGATGAGGTAAAGCCGGCGCGGGCGCTTGCGGTACGACACGACGAGATTATGCAGAACCTCGGCGAACATTTCGCGCGAAAACGGGTTGAAGAAATAGTGCACCGACTCGCCCTCGGGCGGCCCTAGCGCGCTCGCGTCTTCCAACACGCACTCGACGTTGCGGCATTGCATGCGGCTGCGCGGATATTGCGCGATGTTCATGACCGCGTCGTCATGCAGCTCCTCGGCAAATTCGATGCCGCCGATGGCCGCGAAAGGATGCCCCGAGGCGAGTAGCAGCACGCGCCCTTTGCCGGCGCCGTAATCGACGAAGGTGAGCCGCGAGAGATCGTAGTCGATGGCGGCAAGCGTCCATTTGACCACGGCACAGGGACTCGGACGATAATCGTGGCCATGCTCCCGATTGGGTCCGCGGATGGTCAGCCCGCCGAGCGAGACAGGAGTCTTGGTCGGTTTGAAGAACAGGGTCTCGGTCGATGGATCGAGCACGCGATCGTGCAGCCAGAACAAATAATTCTTGTAGTCCTGCTTGAGCCGCTCCGGCTTTGTGCGCTCCTTCAGCTTTGCTCCGGTGCGCTCGAGCTCAGGCAGAACCGTCTCGCGCCCGATCTCCGCCGCACGCGCCAACCCAACCTTGCTCGCGGCCACCGCGGTCTCGGTCGCGTGTTTCGTCTGCTGCGCGGTCTTGTCGGCGATTTTCGCGATGCGTTCGGCAGCGCGGCTCTTCAACGCGTTGTCTCTGAGGGCGCTGACTTTGGCCAACGCATCGGAAAGCGACGGCGCGCTCTTCGGCGAGGGCGCGGCGGGCTTCGGCTGCTGCGTCTTGTTCGATCTGTGCGGCACGACTGACATTGATTATAGCCCCCGTGCTCGCGCAAAGATTGGGCAGCTTAAAGATCAAAGCAAGCGCTTTTTGCGGCTATCCCGAACCTGCCATCCGCGAGCGTCGCCAAATATGCTATCCTCTTGATTCGCGTCGCTACTCGCGCGAGCCAGCACTCACCCAACGGCGGGGGAATGGATTAGTGCAGGCAGAGGAATTCCAACACTCGATTCGCCCCGGCCTCGTCATCATGCTGCCGAGGCTGATGCGTTTCGCCGACTTGCTTGTCGGCGCCCGGGAAGAGGGCACGGCCCTGCTTCGCCGCGCTCTTCAGCGCATGCTTGCCGAGGAGTACCGCTATCAGCGCGGCGTCACACTCGATGTGTGGGCCTTCGGCGAGATCTACCGCCATTGGCTGGGTGAGCTCCGCGAGCACGTCAATCCGATGGGCCAGGTCAACATCGAGGATGAAAGCTTCGCCCGACTGTTCGGGGAAGAGGGCGATGAGATCGACACGATGACTGCAAGCTTCATCGGCAATCTGCCGCCGCAGCAGCGGCTCACTTTGCTGCTCGTCTACGGCGAAAGGCTCGATCATACGGACGCCGGCCGTGTGCTCGATGTACCCGCCGAGACCATCGCCGTGCGCCTCGTCCGTATCACCGCTGCCTTCGCCGACCAGTTTGGCCAGGACGAGGACGAGAATCCGGACGCGTTCGAGGCGCTTTATCCGGAAGAGCCGACACTCTCATGACCGAGCTCAGCGACGAACTGCTGGTGGCCTATGTCGACGGCCAACTCGAGCGCAAGCAATCCCGCGCCATCGAGAGGGTGCTCGAGCAGGACGACGTGATTGCCCGGAGGGTCTATGCACTCAAGAATGCGCATAGCCGTCTCGAAGCCTCCTTCGAGGCGATCCTCGCCGGAGAGGAGGCAATCGTCGCGCCGCCTGAGCCGCAACGGCCCGGCTTCTTCGTTACCTGGGCGTCTGCCGCGAAGATCGGGCTCGCTGGCGCCGGCCTCGTCGCGGCGCTCGCGCTGGCCATTGCGGGTTACGGGCGGCCTCTCGTCTTGCCGAACTTCGCCGGCAACCGTTCTGACGCCACCGAGGTCGAGTGGACCGGCAGCCTGCCCTCTACCTGGCAGGACGACGTGGCGCGCGCGCAAGCGCTGCTCGGCCGCGAGAGTCTCAGCGTTAGTCCTGAGGGTCAGGCCAACCTGGATCTCATCGGCTTCCAGCTTGGGCAGGCGGTCGCTTCCGGTCTCAAATTGCCTGACCTCAAGTCTGAAGGATTCCGCTTCATCCGCGGGCAGCTGTTGCGCGCCGGCGGCGAGCCCGTTGCGCAGCTCCTCTATCTCGGCTCGAGCGGCGCGCCGCTTGCGCTCTACGCGAAGAAAGGAGAGGGCGCTGCCGAACCCGAGTTCAAATCATATGGCGCGATCGGCGGCGTCGAATGGTCTGATGAGGGCATCACCTATCTCCTCGCTGGTGAGCTTGATGCCCCCCGCCTGACGCTGCTTGCCGACACCATCAAGAAGCAGGCCGATGCTCCCAAGCCTTCGGCGCTCAACGCAGGGAAGTCGGCGGACGCGCCCCAAGCGCCGGAGCGGCGTCCCTCGGTCAAACAGTGATCATCGCGCCATGCGCGCCGTCGCTGAGAAGTCGCCGGCAAGGTAGCGGTTGAGATCGCTCCTGATCGCCGCGGTGCGCTCCTTATTGCAATAGTCGTTGTTGTTCTTGATGCTGTCGAGGACCGACTGGCGTGTGTAATCGTAGGCTTTGGCAATCTTGTCCATCTGCTCCGGCGGGACTCCTGAGCGCTGCTCCGATGCGAGGAAATCGGCTCTGAGCTGATCGGGATTGAACACGAAGCCGCAATGGGTCGCACGCGCCGAGGTCCAGCCGGCCTGGATCGGGCGTGCCAGCGGATCCTCAGACGCGACGTTGCGCGCCTCAACGTCGGTGCTGGCTCCCTCCTTGGGGCCCCTCAGGCGATCGACGGTGCTGCCGACCGTGCTGCAGCCCGCAAGCACGGCGACGAGCCACGCCCCGGTGATGCAGGCCGCGGCGGAGAGTCTTATCCCCGGTTTGATCCCCCTCATGGGGGGCGATCTTATCCATGAGGGGAAGGCGGCTAAAGGGCGATTAGTCGCCACAAATCACTGCAATTGAGTGCCAAATCGCCGCAAATAGCTACAAATAAGACGACGAGAAGTAGCAATCAAAAAGCAGCGAATGGGATGCGTAAAAACAGGAAAGGCGGAGCTTTGCGGCCCCGCCTCCCTGTGCGATGTCGAGCCTCACGCCCGTTCGGGACGATCGGTCGGCGACCGCCGAGACCTTTCGGTCTCTTGATCACGCGCTCGGCTTCTATGGTTTCCCACAAAAGCGGCGGCGTGATCGGACCCGGTCCTTGTTTTACGTCGCGTTGCTACGACGCGGATCCTGTCCTGGCCGGACGAGGAACCAACCAGCGAAGGAATTTGCGACGCAAAGTACCCTGTCGACTCCGCCTCACGGTATTGCGGCAGAACCGCCAGACCGTGGCACTCTGCGCTTGCAGACCCCCCTCCGCCTTCAGCCGCCCATGGCAGTGAGCGACCTTGGGCTTGCCTTGCCCTGTGAGCCTTCCGACTGTTTCCCAGCGCCGCCGGATTTCTCCACCGGCGCCTTCCACAACCGGTCACCTCACAACTGAAACATACCTGAGCAAGCGCCGGGTGCATCCGCGAAGAGTGGGCTTATCCCCGGTATCCACCGCGGCTGATGCAGCCGAGCCACGCGAGTGAAGCAGCACTCCCTGGGGCGGGTTGCCGCAGCGCGCCGTCTCATTGGTTCAGCAAGCGCTCCGGCCGGAGACGTGACGCTTCCCTTGCGGGGTAAGATGGTTAAACTGATCGCCTCGCGAGGGGAGGTCCCTGCGTATTTTTGCGGCGTTTTGCAGGTGGTTTCATGCGTTCAGTGGGCATCCATCGTGGCGCCCGCACGATCAGTCTAGCGTTGGTTGCGGGTTTGCTTGCGTTCGAAGCCGGGCTTGGTCTCAGCACTGGCACAGTAGGGATTCCGGGCGTCTTCCTCCTTCGAGTGGTCGAGGCAAACCGCGGTCCCGAGGAGGCACGAAGCTTGAGCGCGACGGATGGCGGCGAAAGCGTCATCACCAAGCTCCCACAGATCGAAGCGCGGCCTGAGCAAACCGCATCGATAAGAGTCCCCGCTACGGCGCCACCGCCTGCCGGAGAGCAGAAGCTCTCGGGCCTTGGCGATGAGCCGTCGTGGGATCGGGAGCACTCCAAGCCGGATAAACCCCAGCCCCAAACCTTCGCCACAGATTCGGGGGGAAGAGAAATTCTCCCCTGGGACGCGGTCAAACCGTTTTCGCTCGACTCGGATGAGCCCGAGAGCGCCGCAAAGAGCGCGGAAGAGCCGACGCCTTCAGCGCCTCAGCCCACACTCGTCCAGCCGGTCAAGCTGCCGGAAAGCCGTGAGGTCGAGGGCTGGGTGAAGACCAAGGCGACCGAAATCAAGGGCGAGGATCGTGGCAGACCGCTCTTCCATGTCGAGCTTTGGCTCGAGCCCCCAGAGCAGGTGAAGCAGCGTCTCGTCGCCGTTGCCTACGACTTCAACACGCCGGCGGTCATGCCTCAGACGCAAATCTCGAGCGAGAAGAAGACGGGCTTCCGCGTCCGTGTCGGCGGGCTCGCCTGCGCCGACAAGATCACCGTGACGCTCAAGTTCAATGACGGCCAGTCGCAGCAAGTCGCGCTCGACGGCTGCAAGCTCGCCGGCTAAGCCTCAGCGAACACCTGTGACCTCGGCGACGAGCTCGCGGAAGCGAGGCCGCAGCGTTTCGAGGTAGGGAAGCGGCCGGCACACATCGATCGCGGCAATGCCGATCCGCGTGGTCAGCGCGCCGTTGAAGAGCCCTTCCCCGAGCCGTGCCGAAAGCTTTGCTGTAAGCCCATGACCGATCACCTGCTGGATGACGTCGTCGCCGATAGCGATGCCGCCGGTCAGCACGATATGGGTCACCACCATGCGCGCGAGCTTGAGAAGCGACAGCGTGCCGGGACGCGCGCCATAAAGCGTCGCGAGCCGGCGCAACATGCGGAGATTCTCTGTGCCGACGAACAGCATGTCGATGACCGCGCCGGGACTGACAGCGGTCACCACCGACACCCGCTTAGCGGAGGCCGCGACAATCCCGCGCGCGTAAGGATCGAGCGGGGCGACCAGCGTTCGCTCGGTTAGTCTCAGCAGCTCGCCCGCGTTCATGATGTCGTGCTCATGCTCGGCGAGTCGGCTTAGTCCCCACGTGAGATCCTTGCGCCTGCTGTAAAGGCGCTTCAGTCGGCCGGCGACATCAATAGCAAGGGGCTTATCGTTCTGCCGGGAGGCGCTGTCTGCCTCGTGCCTGATTTTTCCAAGCCGCCCGAGTCGTGCAAGTCCTGCCACCTCGCGAAGGATGATCATCGCGAGCGCGAGCAGCACTAAAGCGAGGAGACCGACGGCCGTCCAACCGATCCAGTCGTCGCGGGCGATCAGCGACAACGTCCAGTCGTAGAGCCAGAGCGAAGCGACTAGGCTGACGAGCCCGCCGAGAGCAGCGAATAAAATGCTTCCCCAGCGAAGCCCGCGGTCGAGCGCAGGAAGGGCGGGAATGCGCGTGACCGGGAGAGGCGTCGGCTCGACGGGGAGCGGCGGCGGGACGGGCGGCTCGAACAGCTCGACCTCTTCAACCTTGAAGGCGGCAGGCTTGCGCTTGTTTGTCCTGGTCATGCGAGGCGGTCTCCGATTAGCGCCTCGATGGCGCGATCAAGTCGGATATTTGGGAATGGCGCGGAGCCCCCGGAAGGGAGCGGTTTTGGGTTCGGCGGGCGGAAGCGCACGAAACGCATTTTACCATCCTCGGTCTGCCAGCCCTTGAGCGCCTCCTCTGGATCGGTGGGAAGGTCGCCGGGGAAGATGGCAAACTCCTCGTTGCCATCGAAGGTGCGCCTGCCGATGGTCTCTCCGGGAAGGGGATAGCCGACAATGCAGGGAAGTATCTCGCCGTGACGCCTAGCCTCGGCCTCGCGGGTCGCACGCACCGCGGCAAGCGCCAGCACTTTCAGGTCGGCGCCGGCGAATTCCGCGCGTGCCATCGCTCTGCCGGTGAGCTTGGCGAGGATCGCCTCGAGTCGGTCATGGCTTTGGTGGTGAAGGTGATCCGCCTTGGTAGCGGCAAACACGACGCGGTCGATCCGCGGAGCAAACAGACTGGACCACAGAGTGTTAGAGCCGGCCCTGAAGCATTCGAGGATCTCAGTCATGGCGCGTTCGAGATCGACGACCGCCTGCTGGCCCCCGTTCAGCGCGGCAAGCACATCGATAAGTACGATCTGCCGGTCGAGCCGCGCAAAGTGGTCGCGAAAAAAGGGTCTCACAACGTGGCTTTTATAGGCCTCGTAGCGCCGCTCCATCATCGTGAACAGCGTGCCGCGCGGAAAAACTTCCTCATCCTTCACGTCAAGCGGAGAGAACGTCAGTGCCGGAGAGCCAGCAAGATCGCCTGGCATGAGAAATCGTCCAGGCGGAAGCGTCGAGAGCGAATGTGGATCGGCGCGCATTTCGCGAAGATAAGCCTTGAACAGATCTGAAAGTCTCTCCGCGACGCCCTCGTTTGCTGGGTCCTTCGGATCGATCAGGCCGAGCGAGGCGTGCCAGTGCTTGGCCGCTTTCTTGCGGTCCGGCGTCGAACTCTGCTTGATCGCGGCTCTCGACCATTCCCGGTAGTTCAGACGAAGAAGCGGCAGGTCGAGAAGCCATTCACCGGGATAATCGACGATGTCGATATGCAACTGCTCGCGGCCGAGCTGGCGCTTCCAGAATCGCGTCGAGCTGTATTCAAGCGTGAGTCTGAGCTGACTGATTCGCCGGGTACTTTCTGGCCAGCGCGGCGGGCTGCCGACGAGGTCGGCAAGATGCCTCTCGTACGCGAAGCGCGGAATGACATCGTCAGGCTGTGGTTCGAGATAGACGCGCAACAACCGTCCTTGAGCGGCGGCATCGAAGAAAGGGAGACGAGCGCCCGAGATGAGGTTGTGCACAAGCGCGGTGATGAAGACGGTCTTGCCGGACCGGGCGAGGCCTGTGACGCCGAGCCTAACAGTGGGGAATACAAGGTCCGAGGCAAAATCGCCGAGGCTCCGAAAGGCATCGCCAAGGTCCTGGGTATACGTGGAGAGCGGCACGATGGCCTCTTAGCGCGGTGGGCGCGGCAGCGGAAGGGTCGAGCGAGGCCTCCAGGCCCAACCTTGTCGTGATCCCCCCGATCGAAGCCGATTTTTCACGGTCTAGCTCGGACGCTAAGCTGCTGCCTAAGGGGAGTTGTGATGAGCAGGGTCTATCGGCACTTAACCCTGTTGGCTCTCGTGCTTGCGATTGCCGCACTTGCCGCAGCCCCGGCGTTTGCCGAGGCGCGCCGCGCGCTGATCGTGGGCATCAACGACTATCGCGAGATTACGCCGCTGCAAAAGGCTGTGGGCGATGCCGAGGCGCTCAAAGTGACACTCGAGAGGCTCGGCTTCAATGTCGATCTTGTGCTCAACGCCGACCGAAGAGAATTCAATCGCGCGGTCTCAGCCTTCCAAACCTCGCTCGATCCTGGCGACACCGCGCTCGTTCATTTCTCGGGCCACGGTGTGGAAATCGATGGTCAAAACTACCTACTCCCTGCCGACATTCCTAAACCGCAATCGGGCCAGCAGGACTTCATCAAATCGGAGGCAATGAGCCTCGGCGATCTGATGCAACGGATCGCCTCATCAGGCGCCGGGACCCGAATCTTCATCATTGACGCTTGCCGCGACAATCCTTTCGCGGGAAGCGGCGGGCGCGGCCTCAGCGGAACGCGCGGGTTGGCCCGTGTCGATGCGCCTGCCGGAACCTTCATTCTCTATTCGGCCGGATATCAGCAGACGGCGCTCGACCGCCTTAACGACGCGGACGAGGAGCCCACCTCGGTCTATACGCGCGTCCTCACCAAGAAGCTCGCTGAGCCGGGCAAGCAGCTTGCCGACCTTGCAAGAGAAGTAAGAAGCGAGGTCGAGACACTCGCCAAGAGCGCAGGCCACGTGCAGCGCCCTGCCTATTATGACGAGCTCTCTGGGCAGTTCTTTTTCAACCCGCCCGGTGCCGAAGCGCCTGCGCCCGCGCCGCAGGCCGCTGTACCCCAACTCCCGCCGCCCTCGCAAAAACCATCGGTGAACGAGCGTGAAGCGTTTGCTGCAGCAAAGGAGATCGGCACTGACGCCGCATGGGACGCTTTTCTCACGCGTTTCTCGGAAGGCTTCTACGCCGACATGGCGCGTGCCGCCCGCGAGAAGCTCGCTCGCGGAACTGAATCCGATTCGATTCCGCCATCCGTGGAGCCTGCGACGCCTTCGCCGCTAGGCGGCGAGGTTTTCGAAGCCGATATGGAGCTCAACACCGATCGCCCTGGCTGCGACTATCGGAACTTCGACCTTACCACTCCCGATCCACGGCTCTGCAAGGCGCAATGCGAGGCGGAAGCGCCGTGCCTCTCCTGGACTTATGTTGTGCCTGGCGTGCAGGCCGCTAATGTGCGCTGCTGGCTGAAGAAAGCCGTACCACGGACGCTCGCCAACGGCTGGCGCGCTGAGGATCCACCTCCGAATACGACATTCGGTTGGGAACAGCGTGCCCAGGGTTCACGCGATTGCAGTCCGCGCTTCAGGCCGCGCCCACACACTAAGTGTGCCGGTGAAGCGGCCATAATCCATTCGAAATGTGACCGAATTTGCAATGGCACGGCTTGCGCCGGGCCGCGCCGTTGTCAAGTCAAGAGAGCCGTCTTGACTTGTCGACTCGCTTCCGTAAATACGTGGCTGCCCGGCGGGGGTCGCTGACACGTGCGCAAGCCGGCAAGGGGAGCAGGGCCTAAGTGCCCAATGACGAAACGGATGCGTCAGGACACAATTCTCATGCCGGCGAAGAAGAAGCTCCTCCCCGACGATTATCGTCCCTCGGAGGACGAGCCGTTTATGAGCGAGCACCAACGGGCCTACTTCCGCCGGAAGCTGCTGAATTGGCGCGATGAGATCCTTCGCTCGACCAAGGAAACCCTCCAGCACCTGCACGACGAATCGGCGCAACATGCCGACATCGCCGATCGCGCTACGTCAGAGACGGAGAGGGCGCTCGAGCTCAGGGCCCGTGACCGCCAGCGCAAGCTGATCGCGAAAATCGATGCCGCTCTGGCGCGGCTCGACGATGGCACCTACGGCTATTGCGAGGAGACGGGAGAACCGATCAGCCTGAAACGGCTCGATGCGCGTCCAATTGCGACCTTGAGCGTCGAGGCGCAAGAGCGCCACGAGCGGCGCGAGCGCGTCTACCGCGACGAATAATCAATCGACGGCCGAAAGCGGCGCGGCGACAGTCTCGAGCGACTTGCGCTCGGCATCGACGCCAAACTTGAACACGACGATCGCTGCCGCGGCCATGAGGCTCGCCCCCAGCAAATAGCCTCCGAACAGGCTGACTCGCGAGCCGGTGTCGATCAGCACTCCAAACAGCCAGGGCGCCGCCACGCCGCCAATCCCGGTCCCTACGGCGTAAAAGAAAGCTATGGCGAGCGCGCGAACCTCGAGCGGAAAGGTCTCGCTCACGGTGAGATAGGCAGAGCTCGCGGCAGCGGAGGCAAAGAAAAAGATAACGGTCCAGGCAAACGTCTGCTCTGTGGCGGACAGAAGCCCGGCCGCGAAGAGATAGCCGGTCAGCGCGAGCAGCAGGCCTGAAACCGCGTAGGTCGAGGCGATCATCACGCGCCGGCCGACGGTGTCGAACAGCCGGCCAAGCAAGAGCGGCCCGAGGAAATTGCCCACTGCGAAAGGCAAGATGTACCAGCCGACCTGGTCCGATCTGATGCCGTAGAAGGCGGTGAGGACAAGCGCATAGGTGAAGAAGATCGCATTGTAGAAGAAGGCCTGCGAAGCCATCAGGCAGAGGCCGACCAGCGTGCGCCGCCGATAAAAGACGAACAGCGCCCGCCACACTTCCCGGAGCGAGGTGTGGTCTCGTGCGCGGCAGCGGAACTTGGTAAGTTCTTCGTCGGGCAGATGGTGGCCATCGCGGCGATGACCATCCTCGATCGCGTCGAGGATCGCGTGCGCCTCTTCGGGCCGGCCATGGATCGCAAGCCAGCGCGGCGATTCGGGAATTGAGCTGCGCATAACCAGGATGATGAGGCCCAACACCGCGCCGACGAAGAAGGCGGCCCGCCAACCGAGATCGGGGGGCAAGAGCGCCGGGTCGAGAAGCACGATGGAAGCGCCCGCGCCGAGCGCGGCGCCTAACCAGAAGCTACCATTGATGACGAGGTCGGTATAGCCGCGATAGCGCGCCGGCACGAATTCCTGAATGGCGGAGGCAATCGCCGTGTACTCGCCGCCGATGCCTGCGCCGGTAACGAAGCGGAACAGGGCAAAGCTCGCAAAGTCCCAAGCGAATGCGGTCGAGGCGGTGGCGACGAGGTAGACGCCAAGCGTAATGAAGAACAGGCGCTTGCGACCGAGCCGATCGGTCAGCCAGCCGAACAGGAGCGCTCCGAGCACTGCGCCTGCGAGATAGAAGCTGCTGGCGAGCCCGACCTCGGTATTGGTGAGAGCAAGACTTGGGCTCTCTCTGAGTGCGCCGGCCACTGAGCCAGCGAGAGTCACCTCAAGTCCGTCGAGAATCCAAGTGATCCCGAGTGCAAGGACGATGAGAGTATGGAAGCGCCCCCACGTGAGCCGGTCGAGTCGCGCAGGGATAGTGGTTTCGATCAAGGCTGAGGCTGGCCGTGCCCTCGCGCGTCCGGAAACTCCGGCTTCTGCCTTCGCGGCGCTCTCCTGCATGCGGGAAGAACGACTCGGCGATCAGGCGCGTTCCGGTTGCGCTCGAGGCGCTTTTAGCGCGCGCCTCAAGGTGATGGATGGCGGGGCTCAATCGGAAAGTCGAAGATCGTGTCGGGGTAGGGCTCGGGCTCGAGCGTGAAATGCCACCATTCCATGGGGTAGTTCTTGAAGCCGTGCGCTTGCATGGCCCCGACTAGCAGCGCGCGGTTATTGCGCTCCTCCTCGGTCAGCCCCGGCACGATCGTGTGCGACTTGAGGTCGAAGCAGTCGAAGCTCGTGCCCATGGCAATGCTTCCGTCGGGCGCCTGCGTGGCTTGCGGCGCCGTGCACGGCCGGGGCCTGCCATTTTCGGTCGATGCCTGAGTGTTGATCGTGGCGCCAAGCGGCATCAGTGTCAGGTCCATGGTCGCGCCACGCGAATGGCCCGAGCGGGTGGCGATGTAGTCGGGAAACAACGCGCTCTTCGGCAGGTTGGGGTGGTAGATGACCTTGGCTTCAGGGTCGTCTGGCTTCTTGGCCCACTCGACAAAGGCTGCAACGGCGCGGGCAGGGCGGTAGCAGTCGTAAACCTTGAGCGTGAAGCCTTTGGTGCGCACATCGGCCTGCACCGCTTTCAGCGCTTCGGCCGCCTGCCGCACCAGCACACATTCGGGCGCGTCGTAGCCCTCAACCTTCACGCCCGTGAAGTTATTGGTGCTCGCGTAGCGCATGTCCTGCTCGATGCTGGGATCGACGTCCCGGAGATAGACGAAGTCCTTCGGCATCTCGCCGCTATTAGCAGCCGGAGAAGCAGTCAGAAACGAGCCGAGCGCGACAATGCACGCAATGCTTATGGTATTTGGAGCGCACGTCATTTCAGTTCCCAAGCTCGAGATAAAAAAACTCCCCGCTGGAGGGCGGGGAGTGGAGAGGTTTGGGGGACTGACATGACTGGCCTCGGCCAGTCGGTGTCGGACCATTAGCAGGGAACTGCCGGCGCTCCTACGGCACTAGCGGTGAAGTTACCGGCGTCGCCTCACCCGCCTGCCCCAACTGCACAGGGCCGCCGTAAGCTCGGAATGCTTGTTTACCTCAACTCGCGGGGCGCCACAAGTGAAACCTCCTGTGGCATTTTTGCTACAGTCAACTCAAAAAAACTTCAGAGGTGGGTTAGCTTTTGCGGAAATCCGGCGCTGGCCGTAGGTCGCTCTTGGCGATGATCACGTTCTCCAGCGGAGGCTCCAAATGGGGCCGTCCCCGGATGCTGGTCTCGACCACCATGTCTACCGGGCCGCCAATCATGATGAGGTGCTCAACGTCGTCGCGCCTGATGAGGATGAGCTTGCGGCGCTGATCGACTGAAGCCGTTTCGACCACGCCGAGTCTTCGGTCCCGTGATCTCAGAAATCCATGCGAGCTTGTGCCCCCGCGAAGAAAGTTCTGAACGCCCACACCAGAAGCGCGCCGATGGCGATCACAAAGAGGATAGCGGCGACGGCAAGAATGAGTGTGTTTAGGTCGAGCATCGACGAGGGTTCCTACGCCTCCGGTATTAACAGGTCATTAGCCACGTCTAGGTACGCGAGGCTTAACGCGCCGCCCCCATTTGTTCGTTCCCGGGCCAAAAGCCTTGAAACCGCATGGGCTTGGTGGCGCATTCGTGACAATCTCTCCGTCAAGTTGATTCGAATCGGGTATTTTGGCGGCTCATGACCGACATCGATGCGCCGATGCGCTACGCTGAGCCAGCTACCGACCGCACCGAGCGCGACGGCAGCGTTGGGCTCGTGGTGTTACTGGCGCTCGCGCTTGCGATCGCAGCGGTGGGTCTTGCCATCGTTTCGCGTGAGATGGCGGAACCTTTCGTCCTCGCCATTCTTGCCGGCCTTGCGGTGATCGGCGTGTTCTGCCTATTCGCGGGTGCTGTCGGCATTCTCCATTTCGGTCCGAGGCAGGCCCGCAACGACGTGACCAAGGCGTTCGTCGATAACCTGCCGCAAGGTGCGCTGATTGCCGACAGCGTTGGTCGTGTGCTTTACGCGAATGAAGCCTATCGCGATTTGCTCGGCCTCGCTCCCGAGGCAGTTGTCCCCGCACCGGATCGCGCTTTTGCCGGCAGTCCGCATCTGGCCGAGGCGATTTTTCGCCTCGCCCGCGCGGCACAGCAAGGCCGCAGCCTGAAAGAGGAGTTCCGCCTGCCGCCGCCCGGCGATGAGGACGAGGCGGGGGTTGCTCCGCGGTGGTTCCGCATCTCGGTGCAGCCGATGCCGGCCGATCCACGTTCAGGACGCAAGGGTGCTCTCGTTGTGTGGCAACTCGACGAGATCACACAAGACCGTGCGCGCGACGAGGCGAACTTCGCCAAGGTGCAAGCGGCAATCGCTTACCTCGACAGCGCTCCGGCAGGCTTCTTCACTGCCGACGCAGAGGGTAACATCGAATATCTCAACGCCACGCTTGCCCAATGGCTCGGGCTCGATCTGTCGGAAGTCGCGGGACGCCCGCTCATGCTCGAGCGGATCATGTCGCATGACAGCGCGGCGCTAATCGCGCACACCAGCCGCGGCCAGCCGCAGCCGACTACGCGGCGCTTCGAGATCAACCTCATCAAACGCGATGGCACCAGCCTTCCCGTTCGGGTCTTGCACCGGCTGCGCGGAGGATTGGCGCACGCCCTCGTCATCAAACGCGGGCCGGGCCAGGGCGACGAAGCTGGAGCCGCCGAGCTCAGATTTGCCCGGCTGTTCCACTCGGCTCCAATTGCCATCGCCACGCTCGACAGGGAAGGCGCCATCAGCGCCACTAATGCGGCCTTCGCACGGCTGTTCGCGGCTGCCGCCGACGAGGGCCGCAAGGTGAGCCTCGAAGACCTGGTCGAGCCCGAAAGTCACCAGGCGCTAAGACACGCTCTCGATGCTGCGCTTGCACACCAGAGCCTGATCGAGCCGGTAGACATCGCCTTTGCCGGGGGCCGTGAGCGAAGCGGACGTTTATACTTGAGCCCCATCGAGCAGACCGAAAGCGAGAGTGAGGCGGCGATCGCTTACGCCTTTGACACGACCGAGCAGCGCGCGCTCGAGATGCAGATTGCGCAAGGCCAGAAGATGCAGGCCATCGGTCAGCTCGCCGGCGGCATCGCGCATGACTTCAACAATATGCTCACGGCGATCATCGGTTTCTCCGATTTTCTGTTGATGAACCATCGGCCGACCGACCCCGCCTTTCAGGACATCATGAACATCAAGCAGAATGCGAACCGGGCGGCGGGGCTCGTCCGCCAATTGCTCGCCTTCTCGCGCCAACAAACCTTGCGGCCGCAGGTGCTTCAGCTCGGCGACGTGCTCTCCGAGCTCTCCATTCTGCTCAGCAGGCTTCTCGGCGAGAATATCGAGCTCAAGCTCGACCAGGCTTCGGGTTTGTGGCCGGTGAAAGCGGATCTACATCAGTTCGAGCAGGTGATCATCAATCTTGCGGTCAATTCGCGTGATGCCATGCCAGGCGGCGGAAAGCTCACCATCCGCACGGCGAATGTGGACGAGCGAGAATCGCGCGAGCTGGGGTCCCTGCAGATTTTGCCGGGCGAATACGTGCTGATCGAGGTCCGGGATACTGGCTGCGGGATGAGCGAAGAGGTGAAGCACAAGATCTTCGAGCCGTTCTTCTCGACCAAAGAGGTCGGCCGCGGCACGGGCCTCGGACTTTCCACTGTGTTCGGCATCGTCAAGCAGAGCGGTGGCTATATCCATGTCGAAAGCGAGGAGGGACGCGGCACCGCGATGTGCGTCTACCTTCCGCGCCACCAAGAGGCGCCCGGCGAGGTAGAGCCCAGGCCCGAGCGCCGAGTTGAGAAACCGAAGGATCTGACCGGACGCGGCACGGTGCTGCTCGTCGAGGATGAGGACGCCGTGCGAAGTTTTGCCGCCCGGGCGCTTGGCCAGCGCGGCTATCAGGTGCTGGAGGCGTCAACCGGCACCGAGGCGCTCGACGTATTCGAGAGCCACCAAGGCGACGTCGACCTAGTGCTGAGCGACGTGGTGATGCCTGAGATGGACGGTCCCACGCTGATGGCGAAGCTTCGCCGCGACCGCCCGGACCTCAAGATCATCTTCATCTCGGGCTATGCGGAGGATTCTTTCCGCAAACACCTCGCCGAGAACGAGGACTTCATGTTCCTGCAAAAGCCCTTCGACCTGAAGGAGCTCGCCGCGGCGGTGAAGGCGGCGCTTCAGCGCTGATTGGAGAATTTCTTTTCCATAGGATCTGTCAGGCGGGGCTTCCCATGGCTTGCGTTCGCGTCTAAAGCCGGGGCTAAGTGAACACCTCCATCGGAGCCTGTTACGCGTGCCGGATTACGAGATCGTCCCGCCGGAGGAAGCCGGCAAGCCCACCAGAAGACGCCGCGCCAAGCCGCGCATGCCGGCGCTCACCATCGAGCGCTATGGCGGCCGGCTCATCTATTTCTGGTATGGGCTGCGTTTCGGGGCGCTGATGAAGCTCTTTTGGCGCGGCCGCTTCAGCTTCACGCTGAACTGCATTCCCGACGTATCCGCCCTGTTTCTTTGGGTACCGTGGAACTCGCCGCTCTATTGGATCTCGGAGGCGAAATTCGGCAGGCGCGCACGCGCGCTGAAGCTCGATAAGCCGCCGATCTTCGTCATCGGGCATTGGCGCACTGGGACGACGCTTCTGCACGACCTGTTCTCGGTCGATCCGAACCTTGACTACCCCACGACCTATGAGTGCTTCTTTCCGCACCACTTCCTTCTGACCGAAGGCACGCTGCCCAGATTGATGAAGATACTTCTTCCGAAGAAGCGACCGCAGGACGACGTGCCGGTCGGCTTCGACCGGCCGCAGGAGGAAGAGTTCGGGATGATGATGCTCGACCAGGGCACGCCCTATAACACGCACGCCTGGCCGCGCTTCGGCCCGGTTGACAGCGACTACCTCGACTTCAAGGGCGTGTCCGAGAAGGACCGGAAGAAATGGGCCGACGCTTATATGTGGCTCTATCGCCGGCTCTATCTCAAGCACGGCGAAAAGCGGCTGGTGATGAAGACGCCGGCCAACGCTGCGCGGCTCAAGCTGCTCACCAAGCTTTTCCCCGACGCGCACTACGTCTATCTCGCGCGCAACCCGCTGCATGTGTTTCCCTCGACGGTCAAGCTCTGGCGCGCGCTCTATTCGACGCAAGGATTGCACAACCCGCCGCGGCTTGACCCATGGCTCGACGACTATGTCCTCGACATGTACGCCCGGCTCACCGAAGCCTATGAGGAGGACCGCCACCTTATTCCCGAGAATCACCTGGTCGAGCTCCGCTACGAGGACTTCGTCAAGGACCCGGTCGCGACCATGCGCGACATCTATGCGAAGCTAGGAATCGAGGGGTTTGCCAAGGCCGAGGGACCGATGCGCGAGTTCCTCGACGAGCGCTCCGAGCACCAGGTCTCGCGCTACGAGTTGCCGAAGTCCCTCAAGCGGAAAGTGATCGTGCGGCTCAAGCCCTATATCGACCGCTTCGGTTATCGCGAGTCGGTCGATGCTGCGCTAGGCGGAGCTTCGACAGCGAAGTCCGAGCCGCAGGCGCGCGAGAAAGAGCCGTCTTAGCCGCACCGCAATTCTCCTTCGTTGTGGAAGGCTTTTCCGCCGCGCATTTGCGCGAACGCAGTTCAGATCATGACGATCGAGCTGGCAACACACGAGCGCATTGCCATTGCTTCACATGCAACCTGGGAGTTAGGCTCTCGCCGCAAGGAGCAGGGGCAATGACCAATATTCTCTTGATCGCCGGAAGATACCAGCTTGGAAACAACGAGGGACTTTTCCAGGACGCCCACTATGTTGGCTACGGCCTGGAACTTCCCTTTCGAAAGACCTGGATCGATACGGATGCCAAAGAGATCGGATTCGTTTTCCACACCACCGATGTGGAAACATGGGGCGATTGGAAGGGTCACAGAGTTGCGATCAACGGCCAAGAGATCGGGGCGGCTCAAGGATCCGTCCGACACCTACGGTCCTGCCGAAGTCTTCACGATCAAAGTGCCGACAGCGACTTGGAGAAGATTCTGAGCGGAAAAGACAACCTCGTATTGTCGGTCGAACTGGAGAGGCAGCCTACGCAGCCAGGCTTGTCGGACGATTTCGTTCTGACCAGAATCGAGACCGACGGAACACTGGCACTTAGGGTCGAAGTAATTCAACCAGGGTGCAGCCAAAGTGACAGCCGTCATGACGCCGCGGCCGAAGTGCGGCGCGTGCCGCCGACGCAAAATTGTGCTAAAATAAGCGGTTGCATCGGATCCCGCATTCCAATGGGGGAAAGGGGTCCAAGACCAATACAATAGGAGGGAAACATGCGTAAGATCGCGTTCGCGATTGCGGCGGCGGCTCTCCTGCTGTTCGCCGGGTCTTCTGTCTGGAAGGCTGATGCCACGACAGGGGCTGGCACGCTCGGTCTTGCCCGAGCGGCTAAGAATTATTCTCCGATCGATACTGTGGCCTGCCGCTTCGATGCGTTTTGCAGGCCGGGCTACACCATAGTGTGCCGGTTGTTCAACTGCTGGTGCGCCCGTTGTAGCCGTCTTTATCGCTGAGACCTAAGGGCCGGCCTGTGCGCCGCGCCACAAGTCCCATGTAAGGCCGCCGCTCGAGGCGGCCTCATAGCGCAAGCAACAGTAATCGGGCCGATTAGAACTCGGTTCAAGTGTCGCCGGACCAGTAGCCTCTGCCTTCATGCTCACGGAACGAGTAGTGCTCATTCGGACCCCAGCGCCAGTTGTCCTCGTGAATGGTGATGTGGGCCTTTGGCGGATAATCCAAGCGCTCATGCGAGTGCCAGCAAACATTGCCGCTGGAGGCGATCGCCGCCGCCGCACTGAGTGAAGAGAATGCAAGCATGCTCGCGCCGAGCGCGGCGCTGACGAGAACTGTGCTGAGTGATTTCACTGTTGGTCTCCTTGTTTATGTGACTTCAGCGGACCAACGGCAGGTGGCCTGGGTTCCTTTTCAAGAATCGAGGATGCGCGCAGCTTTCGCGGCGCCTCTGCGGGAAAAAGAACAATTGCGGAACAGGAACAAAACGTGTACATTCTCCTCGCTGCACCTTCGCGCCTTCTCCCCGCCACGAGCCAAATGGCAGGCTGAACGGAATGCCGGGAGAAGGCGCGGAGCGAAACAGCATCATTTGCGACTCAAAGCGGGCTTGTGAAATAAGGGAGACTCTCCATGT
>Ga0134128_10003958_pt1 | contig 18145 bp, 17 predicted proteins | sample KB31754_FD_96462 | JGI IMG/M metagenome (GOLD analysis project Ga0134128, IMG submission 96462) | Terrestrial soil microbial communities with excess Nitrogen fertilizer from Kellogg Biological Station, Michigan, USA - KB3-175-4 | ecosystem: Environmental > Terrestrial > Soil > Unclassified ... | reverse complement strand
TCTTTTTTAGATACTGTTAATAATAAATAAATTTGTCTGTCTGTCTTTTTTGGTACAGGATGTCTTAGTTGGATAAATTACTACTATAGAGTGGAGAAATTGATATATTATTTCGATTCAGCCTAAAGCTGACCAAAACCGTTTATTGTTTCTTCTGGGTTCAACAGTTGATTTCATTATGTGCAGATCTTTTTTAATAAATGTATTTTCCAAGACAGCATGATAGTAGCGTCCGGCCAGTGAAGATAATTCAAAACAATCATGACATCCCCATAACAGAGGAAAAGCAAGAAATAAAGGATAGACGAGAAGAACAGAAGGGTTTGTAGGTCAAAAGCTGGTGGTAATGGTAGTATTACTACTCCAGGTATTGGAGAAGCAAACCCCCGGGTAGCAGTGGTTCCAGTACAACCTAACTTGCATCTTCGTAAAAGTTAATATAAATAACAGGCAGCGTTTCCTTCTATTTCCTACACTATCTCTAATAGATGAATCTAATTGAAAGGTAGGTGAAGGAAAATGGATCATTCATTCACAATCGCGGAATTGATCCGTAGAACTGGAGAGATAACTCGCAGAGTCAGGACATCGAAGAGAAGATTATAGCGTTTAATGATTCTGTTAGGCATTTGGCTGACCTAGCAATCTTCAGCTAGGGTGCAAACGAATTGTATAGAATATGTCCTTTTTTTCTCTATTCTACAACTCTTTAGTCGAACTATTTGAGTTTAGTCTGGATGAGCCGTTAGCATTGTTATGGTTGCTGTCTAAAGGATTTTCTTCAGAAATCGATGATACAGCTGTTGATGTTGCTGAGGGTGATGATCGTTCAGTCTGTGAAGCCGCTTTTTCGACCAAACTCCTCTGTGATAATTTTGCCAATTTGTTTTCGATAAATATGATGCTAAATAAATAAATTCCCAGCCAAGGTAGAAACATGATTTCACCAGCGAGAGAATGGAATTCTTCCCATTGGTTAACATTAGTTGTAATTATTAATGCAAACAAAGATAACGATATAATTCGAATTAAATTTATTGCCGCTGTTCCAATGGTTCCTATTATAAAATAAATGGCTTTTCTTTGAAGAGGAATATCCATTTTAAGGAGAAAAGCAAGCATCACCAATGAATAAATGATCATGCTATGGACACCTGCAGAGGGCCAAAATACCTTTATTGCAAACGGCCCGTTTAAGCCGTTCAATAACAAAAGGTTACCGTGAGCGGTGGCTGGAATCTCTGTTCCTAAGTTCATGATATGACTGCCAATAAACCTTACCAGAATTTGATCTACTTGCAAGTATCCGGGTACGATAAATTGAAGAGGACCAAGTGTATCGAAAGGAAAGAATGCATCAAGCGATAGAATTATTGCACTACCTACAAGGTAGATGGCACCTGCAGAAGCAATCTTGTACCAATTCTTTCCAAACAAAAGCGTCAGTGATGAAACAACGAAGAGAGACATTATAACAAAATCCCACATCCACTCCCAACTGTCTATTAGTTGAACCCTGTAATATGATGCAGAATTTCTCATCAAATCTCTCAGCCCTAGCGGTAATACTATGAAATATGCTATAGTTGTCAGCGAGAGGCAGATCAGGATGTACGATTTCTTATGGCTAATATTATAGTGTAAACCTATCAATTCGGCTGCTATTAAAGCCATTGCAAATAAGAACCCACCACGGCCTTGGTTCCATGAAGCACCAAAAGTACTGGGATAAGCTATTATGGTGAAGAGAGTGGGAGCGATAAGAATAAGTATGATAGGTAGAGTTGAATTCATCCTAAATCTTATTACAGCACTGTGTAATTTATTGGTGCTATCAGGAAGAGAACCCTCCCGTTTTTTACTCCTATTATTAAACAAGCGCTATTTATCGTCGTGTGAGTTGGAAATAAAAACGTATTTTTACGTTTGTGCATCATGCGTAGAATCAAAGTTGCAATAAGGTTCAGCCTGTTAGTAAGGGAATGTTTGAAAAATCAAGGACAATCACAGGCATATATGTGACTCAGTTGTGTTGACTAAAACAAGCTTTGAATTGCTTGGATCACAGATGGCTCTTTGGGCTCGTGTTAAGGTGGATGTTGATAGCGGTTGTTGTATCAAGCCTGGCCTAGTGCAATATTCAAAGTGCCAGCTGAAAATACCATGTCCGTAGCTAGAGCACCAATAATAGCACCGTTAGGAGCCAAAGCTATTTCTTGGTATCTGACATTATATGTGAACCAATCGCTTGTAATTCTTCCCCAAAGTCATTCATATCATAGCGTATTATTTCACTTTCTTTCTGACAGTACGTAACAAACAATGCTTACTTTAGGCACTTTTATACTAGGATGGCAAGGAGCATAAAGCTTGGTCCTAATGGGTCCTAATAATAACAGAGAAGGAATTTAGAATTAATCCAGACTTCGTTTGATAACAATCGACTTTATGTCTGATTTGAGTCAGCGATGATTGCTGTTAGTCTCTTTATCATTTCTTGATTTTCAATTGGCTTTTGGATGTAATATCTTTCTCCTGTTTTTGGAGAGACCTCCTTTCTAAAGGCTTTATAATCCTGTAATTCGCTTAACGCGGTGAGAAAACAGACCTTAACTCTACTGTCTATTTTCCTTATTTCCCTAAATAACTCAAAACCATTCATCTTTGGCATCTTGATATCAAGGATTAGCAGCTTGTAAATGCCGACTTTGTAATTGCCTAATGCCAACGTAGGATCGTTAAATGAATCGACTTTGAAGCCCTTTTCTTCTAGTGCTATCTTTAATGCGAGGCTAACATCTGGTTCGTCATCTACTACGAGGACCCTCATATCTGTTATCTTGTCCTGTGGAACTTCTGTCAGGCCTATGCTGTTTTTGCTTTCATTGCTGATATCTATCGGCGTTACCGATGCCCTTGAAAGAGTCAATGAACTCAAAAATACTACTAAATTTATGAATATAAAATTATAGGTAAAAATTTTCTAGAACTTAGTTAATCGTTATGCAATTCAGAATTACCTTGCTATTCTTACCACAATCTAATGCAATTTCTAATATTAAATATATTAGCACAGGGTAAGTGATATTATTATTATTGCTTGTTGTGCAATTATTTTTAACTTCAATCATGTCAATAAGAATTATTTCTAATGCTGATCCAACATCCAATGATAACAATACAGTTAGGACTTATGATAATTGTTCTAATATTCATCTAGAGAAGAAAGGTATTCGGGTCTTAGGAATAGCTGAGAGTTTTAGAAAATGCAATAATAAATCAACACTTGCTGGAATAGTAATGAGAAGAGATTTGATTATTGATGGAATTGTTTTCGGCACGACAACATTAAGAGGTACTGACTCAACAGAGAATATTCTCCATATGTTCAACTCGTTAAAAAGGAATGATGTAAATTGTATAATTCTAGATGGTTTGATTATTAGCATGTACAATATTATTGATGGTGGGTTAATCCAAAATGAAACAGAAATTCCTGTAATTGCAATAACCTTTGAGGATTCAAGAGGTCTTGAAGCTAATATTCGATATCACTTTCCTCACGACTTTGAATTAAGGCTTGAGCGGTATGTCAAATTGGGAAAAAGAGATCAAGTTATTTTAAAAACCGGAAGGTCTCTTTTCATTAGGATGTGGGGACTGCCTCTAAAAAGTGCTACTGCAATACTTAATTCCTTTACTTTACAAGGTTCGATACCAGAACCGATCAGGGTAGCAAAACTAGCAGCTCGGGCTCAGCGTAAAAATGGAAACTGCAATAATAATTAAGTGTCAGTAAATAAAGTCCCACAAAATCGACATTACTCTGGTCCAGCCTACCTGAAACAAAATCTTGTCAATGTTGTTGTGTTTGTCTCATCAGTGCAATCTGTAACTTAAAAAATATATTTCTCAAGCTGGTTCAAATAGATTATCATTGTGAAAATATGAAGACATGCAAATCTTGTGGAAGGGTCAAGTTCTTTTCAGTGAATTTTATCTTTTCAACGTTTGTATGTAATGAATGTTATATGATGCTTAAACAGCGTACACAGGACAACGAACCAGGGCAATAGTAGAAAAGCTTGATGTATGTATAGCGATAGTTAAATGAGTGAAAACGATTGAAGAAATATGGGTAAGTATCTAGCGGAGTATCGTTACCCAAAGCATGCTTTCTCGTTTCCTTGGCTCGACTCTTGGTCGCAATTGTTGGCTGCATTGGACAGGCGGTACAGAACGTGCCGTTACAGGACAGGCGTTTGCATATATTACGACAACGTATCCCCGGTTACCTGCATCTTGTCTGCTTATAATTACCTCGTTGCCCATGAAGTTTTGTACGCCCTTAGGAATAGTGAAATGTATCGACGTAGACCAAATTCTATCAGAAGCAAAACTATTCTACCTTTGGTCTTTCTGCATATAATAACCCCCTTTGTCTGCGGCTGCTGTAGCGCATGTGGTTCTCACCGTACATGCGTAGACTCGGTAAAAAGAGAGAATGCACAACCTGGTTAAATCTGATAATCATTATATCCTACGCTTTGCCAACAAATCAAATATAAGATATTGAAGAAACATATGGTGGCTAGAAATACTACTTGGAAAATCAACTTTAACATACTTTTGGCTTCTGTTATTACTCTATCTCTATTCACCCATCTATACAACTTGATTGGATCTCCTTCGGTTCCATCAAATGATGAGGCCATCTATTTACGAAGAGCTGCCCATGTATTAGAAGGGCAAGGGCCTCAAGAAGGCACTCTTTACGATCATCCGTACTTCGGACAACTTTTTTTGGCAGCTGCACTAGAAATAATTGGATATTCTTACTTACTAAATGCTTTAGCACTTAATGTACATTCAGTTGAAATGCTATATCTTATTCCAAAAATATTAATGGGTATACTTGCCATGTTAGATACTTTTCTTATTTACAAGATCTCAGAGCATCGCTATAACCGAAACGTTGCCATAATTGCTTCCATCCTTTTTGCAGTAATGCCATTGACTTTGATCTTGAGGAGGATGTGGCTAGAACCCATCCAGCTACCTTTTCTTTTGTTATCTGTGTATTTTGCAATAATATTGTATTCTAAAAACTCACTCGATAGGATAAATGAAAATGAGAAAAAAGACATAAAGAAAAGTCTCCCTGTCTTACTCTCAGGGATTTTTCTAGGATTATCAATATTTACGAAGATTCCTGTGTTTACCATGATTCCATTGATAGGCTTCCTAGTCTATAAAAGCAAAAACGGCGGTAGAAGTTTGAAGACTGTTGGATTATGGTTTATTCCTATTATTTTAATACCATTGGCTTGGCCCGCATATGCAATATATCATGGTCAGTTCAGTCTTTGGTTAGATGGCCTATCATGGCAGACACATAGAGGAGTGAATACTTTTTTTGCCTCCCTAGCGTATGATTTTAACATAGATCCTGTATTGATGGCACTTGGTTTATCTGGCTTGGTTTTTGCAGCCATCAAAAGAGATCTCTTTATTTTATTATGGTCTATTCCATTTCTCATCTTTCTATATATTATAGGATTTGTCTCCTACTGGCACTTTATTCCCCTATTTCCAGCATTTTGTATTGCAGCTGCAAAATTAATAGAATATTTGTCGAACCTTGTCAACCTAAAAGCGATTCACAAGCATTTGTCGACCTTGTTTATCGTCGTTTGCGCCATAGCAATTTTCGGACTAGTAAATACGACCGTCCTGATCACAACCAATTACAACCTTAATTATTACAGAGCAACTTTATTTGTAATTCAATATTTATTACAGGATAAACAAAATAATCAACATGCCAACAGTAGTGACAAAATAACTGTAATTGCAAACCCCTCTTATACATGGTTACCACAGTACATATTCGACTTAAACACTAATTATTATATAGACTACCTCAATAATCCAATAGCAGTGAAAACTAATAGAGTTCTTTTTGTGATTGACTCATCTTTTGCATATGAATTAAGACATCATCAGCTAGCCGAGCAAATACAGAAGATGTATAGCTCAAATAATAATTATAATAAAAATATCATAGCGACGTTTGGTGATAAAAATACAAATTCGAATCTAGTATATATCTTAATGATTAATGTACAATGATGATGATGACGAAACATGATGTATTTGAATTCTATCCAGCTTCGTTAATTGATCAGTTACATGAGTCAATATGTGAAATGACAAATTCTAATTTATGATTATTTTTATTCACTCGGAGTGAAATGATGTTTTCTTTTTCTTCTTTAGATTATTTTTACGCTTTTGTCCATTAATATTTTGTGTTGTGTGTACCCTTTCTTTTATCTCTTACCATAACTGACGAAATCATATATATCGAAAATCCCATAACTGCCATGATTAATCCATAAAGTGAGAGTGAACCTCTGTTTAGGTATGATCCAGTTCCAACGAATAGTGCTCCTACAAGCAACAACGCCAATCCAGCACGGGCAGCTCCTGGTATACGAATATTTTTTCCCAATTGCCTTGCCTACTACCAATATAGCACAAAGCTAGCACTAATATCAATTATGCGCAACTCATAGTGATATTATATCTTTTTCAAAGCAAATTTTTCCCTTTATATCCTTTGATCCTATCATTATTTGATTAGTGTTCCAAGCTTAATGATGTGCCTACTTTAGACTAATTGCTGTTATTAACAATGCAGCAAATGATTTCAATATATTTTTATATGTATTTTCTACCGTCTATCCGTATTAATCAAAATTACTTAGCTGCTCTTGAAAATTATTTATCCATTCATTTGATGGTATTACTACTTGTCTTCTGAATTCATCTACTATATGGAACAACACTCTATTTTCCTTGTCTTCTGTCCCTAAGATTTTCGGATCTGCCTTATAATTTTCTTGTAAGGTTTTAGTTATATATGTGCTTAACTTTAACGAGTGTTTTACGTAACTTGCTCTAAAAACAAAGTATAAGATCACATCATTATTCTTTGACTTCTGACGAAGTTCTTCTATATGATCGAATATCTTTTTATTCAAGGTGAACAAGAATTCCTGTCTTACTAGTCTGAGAGGTTTTGTTATCGATAATAGATTGTTCTTATTATTGTCATTATTATCAGTCATGATCGAAATCGCTTTGCTCGCCTGTGTTATTAACCGTCCATCTATTGTGGTAGGATAACCTCTTATCTTGATATCTGGCAGTTCTACGATAGAAGCAATGTATTTCCAATCTGCACCAAGCACAATTCCTTCAACCTTCAGTAGTATGATGTCATCTTCTAAATTCTCACTTACAGTGAAATTAATAGAAGGAATGACACTTTCTTTGTACACCTTTATGCTCTTGTGATCTATATTCATCATGAGCGATCTCTAGGACTACGGTTTCGTATTTTTACCTTGTGTATTATATCCCACCGTAATCGTAACTGCTGATCCTTGGTTCTTACATTTTGTGATGATGGTAGTTTAGCTAGCCGGGACAAACCGGCCACCGCAACAAGAGGGTTGCATAATATGCTCTGCCAGACTATCTTTGTAGCAGCCACTCGTTAATTCTAGTTCTTTCAAAATCTAGTTTCTTTGTATATGATTCTTCAGTTGGTGGTTCGAGTCGTGTATTAGGTCCATTTTCATTGTAAAAATCTGCAGCAAGATAACCTGCTTTTTTACCTCCAATCTCCATAAAGCAGAAGCCCTTACCATCGAATTTTGCATTGTGACGCGATCCTTTTGTAATCTCATCAATAATCTCTTGACTGACTACTTTTGCCTGACCTTCTGCAAAAATACCCGCTTTAGGAAGGGTGGTAGTTCCATCAACCTTAATCTCTGATATATCACCTATAGCAAAGACGTCGTTGTAATGATCTATTTTGAGATTAAGTTTATCAACGCTGATCCAATTTTGACCTTCTTTTATAATACCAGAATTTCTAACAACTGCAGAAGCCTTGTGTGGTGGAATTCCTATTAGTAAATCGTAGCCTACCTTACTTCCGTTTTCAAATTCTATTGTATCTTTATTTAACACTGCTTTGAGTTTATGTAAGGGATAGAAATTGATATGGTTATTGTTTAACAAATTCACAACTTCTTGGCTTACTTTTGGTCCAGCCACTGGTAATGCAATTGGAGTGGGCATATATAGATCTATTCCAATATGATCCCTTGTGCCATTCTTAACTAGTATCTCATTGATCAGCAGAGATGCTTCATAGGGTGCTGGTGGGCATTTATAAGGAATACTAGTAACACAGATCACTATTCGTCCTTTCCTTAATGAAAGTATTCTTTGCCTCAACTCTGGAACTTGCTCACCATCATACAGGTTGATTCCTCTATTATCTATAAATCCGTCAATTTGTTCTGGCGCTAGTTCTGACCCTAATGCTATTATCAAATAGTCATACTCTATCTTACCCTTTAATTTGGTTGTAACACTATGATTAGAAACGTCTAATTTTGTTATCTCATCATTTAAGAATTTAATTCCTTTATCTGATAGCTTATTTAAAGAAATTTGTGAGTCTTGCAATTTTCTAATTCCACTTAGAATCCACAAGTTTACAAGTCCCATCATAAAAAACTGCTTCTTATCAATAACCGTAATTTGATGCTCTGATGGAAGACTTTTACGCAATAGGTTCGCTGCAGTTAATCCGCCAAAGCCTGCTCCCAAAATTAAAATGTGTTTCATACTAGCCAGTTTCTAATAAGACAATGAAAGTCTCATGTAAAAGGATATCTTTATTTTCCTAAAAATAGAGCATGTTACAATTTTAGTGTAGTATTGAATCTTTCAACTTTCACGATGACGGCAGCAAAAATCAGGTCTTGTGTATAGCGACTTTGCAGTAACAAGTAGCCTAACAGTGAAAGCAGTTTGAGGGAGAAAGAACTACATTGAGAAGTTATAGCCCGTCTGATTCTGAATTCCTTAGTTATCTTGCAAGAAATCAATCAATCCAACATAGCACATTTATTTTTAGAAAATTGTTATATACTAAGCAGTTAGAGATCCCTACGTTGTTATATAGTAGCAAAAACAATTATCGGATTTCATTTTTATTGACGATAGCTATCATGACATCCTTGTTGTTGTCATTATCGTCTTTACCAAAGCAGTCACCAGCATTAGCACAAAATAATGTCACTAATACTCAGACTGCTTCTTCAAAAACAACAACAGCAGCTACCAAATTTCTAACATATGAAAATACTACTTCTGGAATAAAAATACAATATCCTCCCGATTGGACCAAGGAATCGGCAGGACAGGGAGTAACTTTTGTTCTGTCCAACGGGAAAAACAATAGCGACCCGGAAGGATTCTTGGCCAAACTTAACGCAACCACCATTGCTGGTTTCCCTCCAAATGTACCGGTCAAAGCAATGGCAGATGGTGTTGTTAATGGTTACAGACACTTTCTCTCAAATTTTCACCTCGAGTCATATACAAATACCACCCTCGTAGATAGTCCAGCTATAAAAATAGTATATACATTTACGGATCCCAAGAATGCTAGCTTTGAGGCAACAGATATTGCAACAATAAAGAACAATAGATTATACGTAATTCAATACTATGTGCAATCACCAAAATATCAGAGTTACTTACCTATTCTTCAAAAGATGGCCGGTTCATTACAGATCACAAAATAGGCAAGACAGTAAGGGGATATGCAAATTCTTTTGCTGAGATGAATGCAAATATTATAGCCATACTCATAACCCATGATGTAGGCTTGGTTACAACAGCTGATGGAGTATTATTATTTGCAGCCAATAGAAGCCAAAATACAAACTGGAGCTGCGAATCCCTATGTAGCCCATCAAAGATACAATTTATGTTTCAGGATATACTAAATTGGAAGACCTTCTACTTTAGCTCACTAATGTGATAACTCACTCATTATATGGATTAATTGAATCCCTATCAATGAATGAGGTTGCATCTGGATACCAAGCTGGCTAAAAGCCGGGTAGTCTTAAATTATTATCCAAATGGACTGATTATCCTTGCAACAGCAATACAGTTGATGCAAGCGATTGACTTACGACTAGGTTGCCGGTAGTATAAGAGGCAGAAAATTTTGATTACCTATCATTTCGCCTCATTTTCTTTTCTTTATTTTCTACATATTCCTTTAATGAATTCAACTTATAGTCGTACATATTCTCAAAGAATTCTATTAATTCTAATGTTTTCTCTTTGTTCAACGAATAGAATCTGTTTTTTCCACGTTTCTTTTCTGTTATCAAATCTGCATCTTTCAATATACGAAGATGTGCAGATAACGCTGGTAGAGTAAGGTCAAAGTGTTCTGCAATTTCAGTAGGAATCATATGTTGCTTCTTCAGCATTAGCAAGATTTCTCTCCTATTGTCATCTGACAAAGCTTTCCATGCAGATCCCATAGTGATAACATAACAGTTAAAGAACTATTTAAATGTTTAAATACTCAACATTGTGAGTATATTTTAATGTCAACAAAAGAAGAAGAACAAAAAGAAGAAATAAAGAAAACAATCGTCATTGACGCTTCACCAGAAGTTGTTTTCAAAGCCATCACTGATCCAAATGAATTAACGAACTGGTTTCCGGATCAGGCTATATTAGAACCTAAGGTGGGGGGAAAAATAAAATTCAGTTTTTACAGGGATTCTAAAAGTACACACCGAAATATGGACTATTTCCCGGAGGGAACAATTATTGAATTTATACCAGACAAAAAAATTTCTTATTCCTGGGAACATCCGAGTATACCTGATTTTCCAAGGACAGTGGTAACCTGGGAACTTCAAAAAATTGAAAATAACAAGACCAGATTAAATTTAATACATACAGGATTTAACGAGGCTAAAATGCCCAAGGCCCGTGAGGAGCATGACGAAGGATGGACATATTTCCTCGGTGAACTAGCAAAGTACTGTAAGCAGAGTAAATAGATAGATAGAGGAACTACCTATATCCCATCTTTTACCCCTCTAAAATCTTTAAATCAAGGTAAATTCGTAAATTCTTGACACATAGAGGATTATCACAATGATAAGGTGAGTGATGTTGATTTCTAGAACTGGAAATGTGGCCAAATATAGTACATGACTATGGAGAAACCCTGCTTGATAATTCAAAGTCTCTTCGATATTTTGAAATCAACCTTCTAGCTTCAATTTTACTGAGATATTTTTCTGGTTTTATTCCCTGATCTGTTAATATTTTTAGCTGCTCATCTGTGGCCATATGTTGGCTGGATTTTTGGAGCAACTCGGGATCATTTTCTAAAACTTCTTGATATGCACTATTGGATAGTTTATCTGCCTCTTTATTTTTATCTCGCGGTATCCACTCAATTTTTATGTCTTTGAATTTGGGGAGAAGGGTTATAGCCCTTTGGTGTAGTGGAATTAAAGTTGGTGCTCTAACTTTCCATTTACTGTTTAGCTGCTTGATTACAAGTTGTGAGTCTCCTCTGACTATGATCTTTTGATTATTGTAATTATTTTCCAATAACCATTCTAAAGCCTTTATAAGACCACTGTACTCTGCGAGGTTGTTAGTAGCGTCGTCGGTAAAAGGCTCAGCAGCAAGGCCATATTCAAAATACTGTTGTAGTCCTTTTGCGAATATTGCAAATGCAAAACATGCTATTCCCCCCGGATTACATGGCTGACAGAGCCCATCGAAATAAGCTTGTATTTCAGTATCCTTTGCAGTTACTGTCGTGGCGAATCGACTCATTTATTCTTCTTCATCCCTACTATGTTTTTTGTGCTTGTATTAAGATTTGCGAAACATTTGTTGCTTGGGACATGGTTACTAGTCTAGGATAAAGTGATCACCCACTTCATGTGTATTATTGCAGTTACAAGGGAACAGTAACTAATATTAATGTCTCATACAAAATGTCATTAGTCTATTGAATGTCTATCTAGATTTATCATATGGCCAGGAGTTCAAACGCATTAGTCTCTGAAATTATCATCAACAAATATCGGCTAGGTTGGCAATCACAATGATCTATTATTACCAGGACCTGGCTACTGGAGGTTTTGTTATTGCACACATGTTTTGTGAGCTAGTCCTGAACCACCTGGCTACTGGAGGCCTGAAAGTTAGGAATGGATTATCAGAGGAGAAATAAATGGCAATCTAGAAATCTAGTTCTCTTAACTCGAGAGGCTAAGTTTGCATACCCAATAAAGTTCAACTAAGGCGCCTGATCTTTAATCGAGATATGTTGTATAGTGTGGGTGGGAATCAATTCTCTACGCTTTATCAAATTAGAGCTTTCTTGTTCATAGAATGTGACTGTCACAAAATCAGCTACTATCTGGACGTTTATGGTCTCACAGTCTTCAGCATCGTTTAGTGCGTCGAATTCTTGAGCTGTATCCTGGACTTTTTTAAAATATTGTCTTGTAGAATAAAGAATGGTTATGTTATACACTTTAGTACCATGGAATTTGATAATCTTGTCCGTGGCTGTCATCTTCTCTGAAGAAATCAAGCCGCCTAATAAATAACAGTATCGGGCAGCCATCATTCTTTCTTAAGGACTCCTAGTTGGTGATCTAATGGCCAAGGGAATGAAAGGAGAAGATCTTGCATCAATGATAGATATCAGCAGGTCAAGAATTGGTGGGATCGAAGACGAATGATTTGAGAGAATCGCCGAGCCAAGACAATCGGAATGGAATACAAGGAAGGCATAATAAATACATGCAACAAGAGGTTATAGCCGAAGTGAAAATCCTGTGGTAAACTCTGCCATTATAAAGATTATAATAAATTGTAATATAGCCTGAGTAGCGACTACTTTCACATATCTTTTCATAAATCTCTGAATCTTTGGAATATCCGGCTCGTCTTTTCTTAGCTCAAAATATATCCGAAGATTTGTGGGTAAGAGTATTGCCAATCCTTGTATGAACATCGCTGCGACGATAGCTAATACTGCAAAAATCCAATAAACTACTGGAGGATGTAGCGTGATAAGACCTAGCCTTGAAGCAAGGAAATAACCGGCAGTTGTTGTAACAGCAGAAACAGTTGGCATGTAAAAGACCATCTTTGGCATAAGCCAAGAAATAACTTCTTTTCGTGTTGAGAGACTTATATTTCTGAGTATGGGTCCTAATAAGAATGCCATAAAAATATCTGTTCCAGTCCATAAGATAGATGTAAATACATGAACGTAGTTGAGGAGAAGTAAATTGGAAGTCACAATTGCTATAATCAGAGCGGAGATAGGGATGACAATCCACAGATTGGATCTTATGGATATTTTTGGAGGTTGTTGTACTAAATTTTCCAAATATTCAACCTCAACTCACAACGGTTGAAGTAATATAGTTTATGCTTGCTTGAATTACGTACGTAACGGTTGTTAGTTGGACTGGACTTGAGTCGGATCTAGGTGGAATAAGCCTTTTGCAATAGAACAGGTTTCTGCATATTAGAGGATGCTTGGTTATTAGCTCAGCGGAATCTGCAAAGTCATAAGCCTATAACGCCACATCATTCATATGAACGAGGGGTGCATGACGGTTTTCGATATCAGTAGCTTCAGAGATAAGATAACGATCCTACAGGATGTCAGCATATACATTCTTATGAAAATTTTGATTGTAATCATTTGTTTCACTTGTGTCCAGCTTCGATATTCCTATTAGACACTTTTTATTCTTCACTAACTAAGAGAAGACCATTGCATATTGCCTCAAGGCTTTTGATATTGTTCTTCCTGATACCTTGTGTTCATGGTCAACACAATACTCCTGGCAGCGAGATGACAACTAAATAATGTTCAGATCTAATGGAACACATTGTATGAACAGATAGGATATCGATAGATACATGCGTTGAATGATAAAGTCGTTAGGAACGAACAACAACCCATTTATCAAGTAATATAGGACCATATCGAGACAACCAGATGGCACCGCATGCAGAGGAAAACTCATTGTTGTGATATTAGTAGTAATATAGCAAGATCAGGTGCTGAATTGTATTTTCAGGCTAGTATTTGCCCTCAAACACAAATTAATCTACTCTTCTTCTGATTCTTTTGTTTTCCATAAAAATATACTATTAAATGCTTGTTGTTTCTGTCGTAGTTGCTGATGATGATATTAGATTAAACGAATTTTTATCCTGATCCTTAATTTTACACATCATACTCCCCCATTCTTGCTTCTCTGGCGCAGTAATATCTACCCCTTTATTCTTAAGCTCCCTGTACGTGGAATGTATATTATTGGAATAGAACCATATGCCGGTGTGTATTCCAATACTCTTCTCTGCTGATCTCATCTCCTCCTCAGACATTATATCAGGATTGGGAGCCATTAGGCATATAGCTGATTGAGAAAATTTCGGTGCAACTTCAATCCAGCGTGCATTGCCAAACCACATATTTGATTTGATCTCAAATCCTAACGTTTGAGTGTAAAAATCTAGAGCCTTCTGTTGATCAGAGACAATGACCACCGGTCCTTTTATTGTATCAATCATGTTTTCTAAAAGGATCGTCTTGATCATATTGGTCTAAAGTGTAAATGCAAGCTATAAAGTTGATGAATTAGGGAACACTGACCTAAGACTAAACTTTTCTTTAATAACTCTTAATAATATGATATACTATGGCCACCTATTCAAATGATGATCAATAGAAGATGCTGGCCCAGCCCCTCGACTACTTCTAATGCACGGATATTGTACAGAAAATGAATATTGTATTTTTTGATAGGACTTTACTTCGTCAAGCTTAGACCTGATTGAGAACTTTTCGTAATTGCCATTAGGTATACCTCAGTATTCAATTCGTCTTTCGAAATGATCTTAAAGAACCCAAAAGTTGTGTTATTGTTGAGCCTGACCAAAAAGTCCAATAATTCATCATCGCTAAGGCAAGTTTGATTCTCGCTTACCACACGATTTGCCCAATGCTGATCTTGCTCTGTGATGGTGCTAGGTAGTAGCTCTAGCGGTCGGCATTTGTCTTCCGAGTATGGTAGGGCTATTGTTTTACTAACACCTGAGCCTGCCTTGAATGTTAATTCGATCGACTTTTTATTTTCCGCATCAGGGATGTGAAATGCAACAAGACAGCTTTGACCTTTGTTCTCTGACCATCCGTTAGCTAATTGCTGGAGAAACACAGGGATTTGCTGATGGAGGCGTCTTATGTCTTCGTTAGCATCAGTTGTCCCTTTTGCCTTGTTTAACAGTTCAGGATCACACCCACTAAGGACTCTTTTCTCGAGCCTTTTTTGTTTCCTTCTACTGGACAACTTTTGAATGGTTTGATAGCAAGGCACCTGTTACAAACGTACGCACCTAACGCGAAAATACTGTCCATATCGTCCCAAAACGAATAGATTTGTTGTAGACTAACAATGTTGAGGAGCGGCTGATTGCTGTTTTGAGGTGGATTAAACGCTTTTTTCACCAGTTCCCTAGCCGCAGCCCTCATTAGTTCGTCAAGAAAATAATTTGTGCTGCTTATACCGGACATCGTCTTAGTTTGATGATAGGTCGGGCGTGAACTTGGACGATAGTGGCCGGACTTTGCTCCACGAACATAATCTACATATGAAACAATAGGGAGGGTTCCGTTGTGCAGGTTTGCGATATGCCTCTTTACGCTATATTTTCTCCCTGACCACATACCACACGCAGAGCAGACCCACTTCGGCTTGGATATATATTAGTATATATTATTAGCGTATTTATATCTAATGCTTTGTTCTATACAATTGTTATGGTGGCACATTCGAAATAATTAAGACACATATGAGTGGATGGAGTTTCGCTGCGCAACACTGTGCATCGTGGCAAACCAGTTGCTGATGGTCTTATGATTTGAATAGACGAGTGCCGGATAAACTCGAGCAGACTGGTATCATCATTTGTTGTATGCGAGCATGATAACCTTGCAATTGTCAGATTTATTGAATCAAGACTATTGACCACTCTATTTGCATGGGCAGCCTGGGGTGTCAATCAGGTATAAGATAATTTTGTAAAAAACAAGGCGTTTAGAGAAGAGAAGAGAAGAGATCCATTGATCACAGATATGACACAGACTCAACTCCATCAAGCTAAGATATAGTTTTAGTACTAAGTACCGAGGCGAGATATACAATGAATCCCATATTGTGTTGTATTAGCCAGCTGAACAAACAATAACAATAAATACACAATTTGGCAAATATTTGACAAAGAACGCTAATGAAGCTTACGCTAGACCGTGAATTGATAAAGAAATCTGCAAAGTTACTCTCAGTTTTGTCGCACTGGGATAACTTGAGCATCTTTATGTTCGCTAGTAGTGGTCAACTGATGGCTGAAACCGCTAGTCTACAAAAGCTAAAGCTTTCAAGGAAAGTATACTATACTAGGCTAAAGCAGCTTATCGACGCCGGTCTAGTTGAAAAAGCTGAGGGAACATATAGACATACCAGCCTTGGGAATATAATTTACCAAAACCATATTGTTAGATTAGTAGAAGAACTGAAAAACACAAAACAGTTGAGGATTATTGATACGCTAACGCACGCAGGGCAGTTTTCCGAAGATGATATTGCAAGATTTGTTAGCCAGATATCAGGTTCGCCTTCAGATTTTTTTATTACGGATACAATGTCCTCTTCCTCATCATCGCCGGCCAAAATTGAAGTTGCATGGAATTATCAAGACATGCTATCAGCAATAGTTCAGCGTGTTGAATCCTGCAAAAGTGAAATTCTCCTTGCAACAAGATCATTTAATGAAGTAATAATCAACAGTATACTTCGTAAGGCAAATTCGGGAATAGATGTTAAAGTGCTGGCCGATTCGAGCTTAGTCAAACAATATGCTGAACCAGTCGATAACAATCTGATAAAATTGAATAGGAACTCTTCAGAAAGTCTAGATACCATAACAGGCCCATGGCATTTTAAAAAAATTCAACGAAGATTAACCACGATTCCCTGCAGCATGATTGTATTCGATGGTGCGGAGGTGGGCATGGAGATAGTGAACGGCAATGAACCCACTCAATTCTATAGTACCATATTCATAAAGGACGAAAGGACCTCAAAAACAATGGTTGATTTTTATCATAAAATGTGGGATGACGCTGCATACGAAAAACAATAGGTTATCAAAAGTTCGTTGACTATTTGGTTCTCTTTCTGATTCGATCAAACTAAACAAAATGACTTTTATGCAAAGTTAAGGTCCAAATAAAATATCTCGACCATCTTGTAGGAAAAGATACCTTCTTGTAGAGAGTAATAAAAGTCATGGATGATATTTTTGATGCTATTAAAGAATCGAAGAAAAGAACACTATCTTTAGAAGACTATAAAGACCTGCTTATCAAAGGAATTCTACATGGGTCTAATAAATTGATCCATTATTTGTAATTATACTAGAAGCAAACAGTGATAAAACCTTATTTAACAAATGTGGCAGGAATAAGTATATGTTGACAGGTGACATTATACAAGGGAAGTCACAGACAATAACTAACAACGGTTTAACATGGACAGATATACAAAAACCTACTCGCAATAATTTAGAGATCATTGGACAGCAATACTCTTTTCACGAATTAAACATCGAAGACTGTCTTTCGAAAATACAAATTCCAAAAATGGATAAATATAATGATTATCTTTTTGTTATACTCCATTTCCCTACTATAGAAAAGAAGGAGAAAACAAGTACATTAAAAGTCAGCCAATTATCTATCTTTGTTGGAATAAACTTTGTGATAACTGTTCACCAAGGTGACCTTAAGCCACTTGTAGAGATGTTTTATCTATGCAAGCAAAGTGATAAACAACGACAAATATTGATGGGGACATCTTCTGGGTATCTGCTCCATAGCATACTAGACCTATTGGTAGATGACCTCCTACACATATTGATGAAGGTTGTAGGCAACCTAGACGATATAGAAGATGCAGTATTTGATGACAAAATAACAGTTGTTAAAGAAATTTCGTTTTTGAGGAGAGAAATTACAACACTTAGAAGGGTTGTTGCTCCACTCAAAAGAACAGTACTGGAGATGACCAGAGATATACAGAAGTTCTCTGACGAAGACCTCACACAGTACTTTGATGATGTAAAG
>Ga0134128_10003957_pt1 | contig 18146 bp, 31 predicted proteins | sample KB31754_FD_96462 | JGI IMG/M metagenome (GOLD analysis project Ga0134128, IMG submission 96462) | Terrestrial soil microbial communities with excess Nitrogen fertilizer from Kellogg Biological Station, Michigan, USA - KB3-175-4 | ecosystem: Environmental > Terrestrial > Soil > Unclassified ... | reverse complement strand
TGAGCATCTTGCCGCTGCGCGATGGCCGCGAATTCGGGATGGACAAATCAGCTTGGCGAATTTCGTTCAGCACGTATCCCCACTGCCGCGCCGCTTTGAGAATCGCAAAAAGGGTGCCGAGGATATTCAGTATCGTGTGCCGCGCCAAGTTTTTTCCGGTCGCGGCCACGAATTGCTGCACATCCTCTTGCCCGATTTGGTCTAGCCGCAACCGCCCAAACGCCGGGACAAGATGGAACCGGACATGGGATTCGGCTACCGCGCGGCTTGACGGCTTCTGCTGCGACAGAACATGCTCTTTCCATCGCTCGCAGAACTCCTCAAAGCCAATCACCTTCCCGGGCCGATAGTCTGGGCGATTGACGCGCGACAACAAAATATCCGCGCGGCGCCGCGCCAGCTTCCTCGTCGGCAAGTCAGCGATAGCGCCAAGCACGGTTTCCTTCCGCACCCGTTTCGCCACCCCATCCGGCCCGACAATATCCTCGCGCCAGCGAAGCACCCAGACTTTGACTCGCGTTCCCCGCTGAAACAGACTGCCCATCTGATACCGTCTGCGGGCCATTGATTCTCCTTGCCCGCTGACTCTTTTGCCGCCGCGCACAATAGTATTTTCTTCGGTCATTTTCAACGCCTGATTTTCCGTGGGGGGATTTTGCGATTCTCAAACTGTTTCAAGGTCAAAGAGTGACGGAACGGCCAGCTTGCGCTCTGCCGCTTCAGCGTAAGCGCACGCGTCGTACCAGTAGGATTCGCAGAGTTCGATGCCAATCGCCTTGCGGCCTTGCTCGATAGCGCACATCGGCACCGTGCCAATTCCCGCGAAAGGGTCAAGCACTAGCTCTCCGGGCATTGAGAATTGCGCAATCACGCGATTGGCGATGTCAAACTGTAACGGGCAAAGATGCATCTGCTTGCCCTTTTGCGCCTGCAAGGAATTGAGCGTGCGCATCCTCGCCACATCTGTCCAAACTTCCGGCGACCATGAGGCTGGCTGCAAGAGCATGAAAGTCACCGGCAATTTTCCGGCATTGTCCAAATGCTCGGCGATTTTCACATGCTGCTCGAAGTCGTACACTTGCCCGGCAGTGTATTTTCGGAAGGCTTTGAAAATCGCAGCGTGCGGCAAGCCTTCCAAATCTTCCGGCGTCAATGGGCGATTGCCGCTGGAGCGCGCGAATCCGTGGGCGTCAATCTGCCAGCGGCCACGGCTATAATCCTTTTTCGATTTGACCACTGGACTATCGGCGTAGCTTTTCTCGTTTGATGTTTGCGGCTTGCGGAAAAGCAAAAGATATTCCGGCATTCCTACGCCCATCTTTGTCGCGTCTTTGCATTGCTCTGTCCATCCCAGCCGATAGGTCTGATTGTTCTCGCGCACCACATCGGTGACGATGGTTTTCATGCCCATGTAGCCGAAGCCATGCTGAGTAAAATGCCGAATGCAGTCTGCGTGGAACGGATAGACCGTCTGGAATCCGAGCCCCGTCAACCCTCCCGGAATAATGCGGTCTTTGACATGGACAACCGCCAAGCGTCCGGGCATGAGCGCGCGCAACAAATGCGGCGTTAAAAACGACATCTGCTCGAAGAAATGCGCGTTCGATTCGGTGTGTCCGAAATCCTGATAACTTGGCGAGTACTCGTACTGCGTGGAAAATGGGATGGATGTAAGAATGAGGCCGAGGCTGTTTTCGGAGAGCGACGGCGCCTCTTCGACGCAATCGTTCAAAATCATGCGATAATTTTCTCCGGCAACTTCCCGCCGCTTGGCCGTGACGCTGCGCTGCATTTTCTCCATAAGCCCTTTCTGCGAAAGCCCGTACTTGCGAATGATTTCGCCCATCTTGGCTACTTGGGTTTTGTATCGTTCCCACTTAGCAAAAAGATTATCGAGCACGCCTTTTTCGGAACTGGCGTAGATGATGTCTATCGCTACCGGCTCGGCTTGCAGGAAACGATGTATCCTGTGAATGGCCTGAATCCAGTCGTTGAATTTGAATCCAATGCCAAGAAAAATCGCGCGATGGCAGTGGTATTGAAAATTGCAGCCCGCTCCGGCGAGCACTGGCTTGGCCGCAAGGTACTTTATTTTGCCGTTGGAGAAGTCAATGATGGACCGCTCGCGTTCGTCAAGCTCCTGTGCTCCATAGACGCTGACAGCATCCGGCACTGCCGCCTCAATCGCCCGCCGCTCGTCTTCTAGGTCGTGCCAGATAAGGAAATGCTCGTTTTGTGATTCGCAAATTATTTTCTTCATCACTTCGACGCGACCTGTAATCGTGTCCCGCTTCTCTCGCGCCGCTTCAGATACCCCGCCCACCGCGTCGCGGAACATGCGCGATTGCCCGTCGCGCTCGCTTCCGCCGCCCGTCTCTTCTACCGCAACTTCGTGACACCGCACATCCAGCGCCGGAAGCTCGTATCCTTCGTCGCTGTAACCCAAATCGGAAGGCTTTTGCAGGAAAATAGCCCACGACGCAACCCACAGCCAGAATTCCTCTTCTTTGTGCGCGTGGAGAGTTAGCCTGTCAGCATGAACGGAATCGCGCTTAAAGAATCTGGTTTTGCTTTGCGATACGTCCATGATTCCAAGATAGGCCGAATAGGCGAGAAGCTCGATGTACTCATTCGGGTCAGGAGTGGCCGTGGCGACGAAGCGATACTTCACCGCCTCGAATCGTTTCATAAACTCGCGATAGGTCTTTGTGCCGCCAAAAGAGCGCAGGATGGCGGCTTCGTCAAGGCTTGTGGCCGTAAACTCCGACTGGTCAAGTTTCCCTTCTCGGACGCTTTCGTAGTTGGTGAGGTAAATCTGTGGGCCAGAAGAGACTAAGGATTGCTGGCGGATATCGTCGCGCGAGCGCACAAAATGAATATCAATCCCCATTTTCTCTTTGGCATCGCGAGAAAATTCCTGGCGCACGCCAAGCGGGCAGACAATAAGCGCGTGCCCGCCTTCGCGCTCCAAAATAAGCCGCATAATCTCGAGCTGCATCATGGTCTTGCCGAGGCCAAAGCTGGCGAATATGGCGCGCCGTCCGCCGCGACAGGCCCACGTGATTACGTCCTTCTCGTGCGGCTTCCATTGCCACGGCGCGCGCAGCGAATGGATGTCGGACGACGACACTTCGGCGATGCCGTGCTCTTTCGCCAGCACGATTTTATTGCGCACGAATTCGCGATACCGCTCGATGGATTGCACAGTTGACGGTTTCTCGGATGCGTCTTGGGCCACGGTCGAGGCTACAGTCTTTTCGCGGTTGATGAGCATTTTGCGATTCTCAAACTCCCTGTAGATTTATTTTCAAAGCACCTTACGGAAAGAAACCTTTTGCTAATCTCAAATTCGGCGAGGTATGATTCGCGGACTATGCCGCTTGCTTACTGGCCGGGAAGCTCGACTGAGAAACGCCTGAAGGAAATCGCCAAGCGAATGCGCGCCAAAGTCGCCACCGACTTCTCCGGCGTCATCTTAAAAGGAACGAACATTCTCTATCGGCGCGGCGCCGCCTACATTCAAAAACGTCGCAGCAAGAAGTACCCGCGCTGGAATTGGAAAAAGCCGTTTGGAAAACCCGCCGACTGGCGGCTTGTGGATTACGTTCTGCTTCACGGCCCGGAGATCGGCCAAGCCGATGAGGCGTTTTTTCTGTTCACCGTAGAAGAAGCTGAGAATTTTTATAGGGAGTGGCGCAATGGCTTGAACGTTCCAGCCGACCCTATCTCCGTGCCACGCGACAACCGCAACCTAATTTTGGAACACCAGAGAACCCTGCGGGAAGTTATTCGGACGGTGGCTTGACGAGTAAGGTCGCTTGGCCTGCGGCGGTGATGGCGTCGCATCGGCAACCTTCGGCAAACGCTTTGCTGACGCGCCCGGCCAAAGAGAACAGTTCTTTCCGCGCCATGATTTGCGTTGCCAGTTTGCGGCCTTGCTTGGGCTCGCCAATCGCCACATAGCCTTGCCGCTCGAACCACGGCACAGCAAAGCTAACGACTCTTGCGAAGTTTGGGCGAATGAAACTAAGAAACCGCGCACCTACGCCGCGGCTGCGAAACTCCGGCAAAACATTCAAGACAAGCAGCGTGGAATTGCGCACGTTCACCAGCGCCGCGGCTGCATCTTTGCCGTCAACAATGCAGAACAGCAAGCCGCCCTGAAGCGCGTTACGCTGTACCATTGTTTTACCGATGAACGTTGGATGCTTGCCGCGATTCAGGATGCCTTTCGCGCGGTCGTATTCATTCGTCTTTCCGAGAGCTACCTGCAATGTGCCGCCTCCCGCATGTCGGGCAAACGCACTGCCCGATTTCTGTGTTTACAGATTCGATATTCAAATCATCGGGAATTTCCATCTCTGCCAGCCGCTTCGCCAGCACAGCGTCAAATTCCCGCACTTCCTTAAGCAAATCTTCATCCAAATGAACGCTTGCCAAAACATCGTCGCTCATCTCGGCGAGAAACGGCGCCAGAAGTTCGGCGGTCGGGTCGCCGTGAACGGTATTGAGATTCACCGCGACACGCTGCGCCTGACTGTCGTCCATCTCGGCGACCACTGCGGCAATCTCCCGATGGCCCAGTTCCTTTGCGGCCATAGCGCGATGGTTTCCGCTCACGACTTCGTGCTTCCCTTCCGGCAGTGGACGCACCAATATGGGCGAGAGGAAGCCGTCGCGCTCAATCGAGGCTTTCAGCGCCTTCATCTCGTGCGGCGTTAGATACTGCGGATTGCGGCGAAGGAAAACCAGAGAATCAATCGAGACTGTCTTTAGTTCTGAGTTTGACATAGAAGAATCCAGGCATCCCCCTGTAGAGAATTGGCCGTGCAAAGCGTTTTGCATTTTTCAAAATGTAATGGCACTGTCCAGGAATGGCCCAGCGGCTCTTGCTTGAAAATACTCCATACACACAGTCGATGATTTCAACGCTGCCGACAATCGCGCCCGTGACTAAGCCCTGCGGGTCAATCCCGTGCGCCGCGCACGCCTCCAGGTCAATCGTCTTTGACGCATGAACGAGAATCGGCCCGCGAACCGAGGTCGTGCGCGAGCGGTTTTCAACGTCCTTTTCGCCGCGCAGTATTAGCTCGGCCCACGGCTGCTGAATGGACAGTGCTTGCATGTGCTCTCCAAGAACTTCCGCATCTCCGGCAAGTGTATTCGCGGCGGCTGACCGAAAACAAAATGTTGACTGAGCCGCAGGTGGCGCAGCGCAGCCTTGACGGAGCGCCTGTATTTTGTGATTCGCAAACTGGAGCCTCCTGCTTCGCCTCAACCATAATCCGCTTCGGCAGCCTTCCGGTAATCAGCGCCAATTCCGCCTTCGTGAGCGCATCGCGCACGCCGTCGCACTGCTCGGCCAGCGGAGCGAGGTCTGCCGATTCCTCGCCGCCCTCGGCGGCCCACACTTTGGCGATGAAGGTTTCAACGTCTTTCGCATTTGGCTTGGGAAAAGGAATCACTCCGCAGCGCCCCATAAATCGTGGCAACAAACTTGACGGCGGCTCAGTCTGCTCATCGCCGCGCCCGTTGCATGTGAATATCCAAATCACTTCGGGCGGCTTGCCGAGTTCGAACCCGCCGCCGAATACCGGTTTCAGGTTCGCCGCCGCGTCCAATCGTGAAAGCAATTGGAGTTGCGCCTTGTCCGTCATCTGGTCTGCTTCGTCCACTAAAACAATGTGGAAACGGCCCTTGCCCGGAGAATACGCCAGCTTTTCCGAGAGCGCGTCAATCGCGTCCACGGTGCATTTTTGCGCGGGTATGTGATGGAGCGCGCCGGGCAGTTCCTTCGCGAACGCCATTGTGATGGTGGTTTTCCCTGTCCCTGGTGGCCCGACAAAAAGCAGTGCGGCGTTGCGCTGTCTCGTAATCAAGTTGCCGAGGACTTTCTTCGCATCATCGAGGCCGACGAAATCGCTAACCTTCTCCGGACGGTACTTCTCAGTCAAAGGCTTGGGGTACTCGATGCCATGCTGTATCGGCTGCCCGAGGTCAAAGTTTACTTGCGCGTCCATGCGCTTTCTCCTCTCTTGATTTTGCGATTCTTAAACCGCCATTGCGGCGGCCTCCGTATTCACAATATATCAGCGGGCTTGCGTACCCGCTCGGAGGTTACGAGCCTCACGCTCCGCGCCTGCGGAGTGCTCCAAGCCGCCAAGTAGGACATTTATGCCGCCCATGGCACGAGGAAGTAGACGTTTCCGCGCCGAGTTTCGGATTCCTGAATGACGACATCTGCACCGACTTTGCGAGCTTGACGCATAGCATCGCGCTTGTTGCTGTAACGTTCAGTGAAATTCTCCGGCAGGTCAGTCTCCATAACCCTCACGACGCGCTTGAACCATGCAACGTTCGACTGATTTTGCAGAACGTGCTCCATGCACGCAGCCGATTTTTCATCTCCGTCCCAAATCGTCATGAGCGAGCGGTGGAGCGGCCCATCGAAACTCGCGTTGATGGATTGCGGGATTACCACGTTGGGGTATTCGCTGGTAAAACTCACGATGTATTCAATTTCAGATTTCATGACATCCTCCATTATTTAGCCGGTACGGAGTGTAGGTGTTGTGGCACACGCTCCATTATTTCTTCCGGCGCAACTAAATCGCCGCCATCCTCGTTGCTCTGTGCGTATTGCAGCATAAGCCGGGCCGCAGTGATTGCAGCTTCTTCTGTCGTCAGCCCCGCGCGGGCACCGGTATGCCCGCCGCCGAACTTGCCACTAACGTCGGAAACGTACCCATCACCGCGCTTGCGGATAATGACAGTGCTACGCATTGGCCACCTCTCGATTGTCGATCCACCATTTTGCGGACGTTTCCGGGCGCAACTTTTCGGCCCTTTCGGGGGCGAGAAGCCGCATCGCGCGGTCCCGAATGTCGGAAGCCCAAGCAATCTGCTTTGGGCTACCTACTAGCTGCGGGAGTCCGGATTCGGTTGCTTTCCGCTGCGCCGCCGCCATTAAGCAGTCCGGGCAGGGCCGTGACTCGATTGCTCGGAGTTGTCGCTCGCGTCCATCACGCTTGCCGTAAGCCTGATACCGCTCGCCGGAATGACCGCAGGTGTGTGTGGGATATTGCCAAGCCATGGTTTCCTCCATTTAGGCTCTCGCGCTAGTGGGGAGAGTCACTGGCGGTTGGTCGCCACCCTTGTCAATTACGAAAGCAGAATAGCAAAAGCACGCTAGTTTGTCAAGTATTATTTTCAAACGGGCAAGGGAGAAGAAAAAGCGAATAGACTTGTAATCCTTGTCACTCTGCGGCGTGCTGGTTCCGTACAGATGCGAACCGAATTTTATTTTGACAACGATGTTCAATTTACAGGCCCCATTTTGGAGATTCGCAAAAATCAACTCGGTAGCGGGGCCGGAAGTTGAACCCCGCCGACCGTACTACTGCTTACCCAAAAACCACTGCACTCCGGTGATTTTATCTCCTGGGGCGACTTCAATCGTCGCCGTAAGCTGGTCGCCGTCAAGCACGGCGAACGTGTCGGTCGGGTCTGAGCAGCGATGATTCGCCCCAAGCGTGCAAGTGATAGGCGTCGCCACGGCCACGCCGTTGCGGATGACGGAAATGTCCACCTTGCCGTCTGTGGCAACTGAGGACTTGTCATCCACGACAACTAGGCCTTCGATGGTTCCATCGCCGATGATAAGAGGCCCGTTAGTCGCATTCTGCGCGGCGCAAAATGCCTGGTCGGTCGTGCCTGTACAGCCTTCGAAGAAATTGCTTCCGCAGAAGGACACGTCCAGCGTCCCGCCGCCGTAAAGAACCGTGCCGACCGGGCCGCTCTGCGTGTCGTTCACAACCGACTGGCAATACCCGCTGTAGTTTCCCGTCATCACTATGCTGGGCGCCGCTTGCGCATGGACAACCGGAAAGAACGAGAACCTTTCAGCCGCTTGTTTGGCCGAAAGGAACAGCGTGTGATTGTTGGGGATGGCCGAGAAGCCGATAGCGTGCTCCTGCATTCCTGGCTGGCCCGGAGGGTTGGGCGATACGATTTTCGACGGCCCAGTTCCGCAGGCCGCCACAATCACCGCCGTCAAGATGAACATATTCACCGCCAAAAGAATCCGATTCGCTCTCATGGTTGTTCTCCTTATCAATAACTGCGCTGCGGATGATAGTCCATTCAATTTCCGCCGCGCAAGCAGTTTGCGATTCACAAAATCCGGCTGCGCTTCCGTCAGCGTCCCTCTGCTTTGGCGATGGCTGCGCATATCACTTCTCGCACGCCGGAATCCAATCCGCACGTCAAGGCTTTGCGACATGCCGCCAACAACTCCGGCGCGGCGGCAATCAGACGGGCGTTAGCCACCCTTTCATTCAAGGGCAAAATATATCCACAGTCGCCACGAGTAGAACCGTCGCCAATTTGCAGGGCGTGTAATCCGAGGAGCCACTGAATAAGCTCCGCTTGTGCTAAGTAGTCGCTCGCTTCCCACGGCCCCGGCGTATACTTCGTCGCCTTCAACTCCTGGCGCTTCGCTTCTTGGAGATTCGCCGCCGTCCTCAATGTATTTTCAAAGCTGTCCATTTTTCACTCCCTCCCTCATCGCTTTCGTGCTCACCTTCCCTCCGCATGACGCGCAGAAAAGCAAGGACACTCTTGTCCGGTCGTTGGGTTGATATGGGTGTAACGCACATTGAACGTGCGATGCATTTTGAGCATCGCGTTTTTCACCGCGTCGTAAATGTTCTGGCCGTAATCCGCCATGTACAGGCCACTCAATCGGTCGAAACGGATGCCACACTCGCGCATTTGTTTCTTTTCATAGTCGCTCAACGTGCCTTGGAGTTCGAACCTTCGATTGTCAGCCATTGTCATATCACCTCCTTGTGCTCCGGCTTGCTTCCCGCTTCCCTTTCGCCACGGACTACAGCAAGAAAATGCTCGCGGTCGAAGCGGGGATTATCAGCGCAAACCTGTATGACGCCATTCACCGCGTCATCGAATCCGGCGAGATACGCTTCGCCAACATTCTTATACGCTCTGTCGGGAATTACATCGCGGGCAATGTCGTCCGCGACAACTTCTCGGCGCTCACCCAAGTTTTCCTGTAGCGCTTCGTAGTCTTTGCGTGTCACGATTGCACCCCCGCGTTCCAGCGCATTACTTCACTATCTGACCAAACCTTAAGAACAGTTACGATGTCTTTAGTGTTAATCGGGCGATTGTCCACAAAATACTCTTCCGACTCTCTGTGCATGATGACGAAACAAGCATGCTGAGTAGTCAGTGCGTTTTGCTTCGCGTCCCTAATGGCGGCTTCTCGTGTCATGATTGCACCTCGGTTGGTTGCAGCACTACGCGGTAATTCTTATCGAATTCTTTTGTACTGATATTGCGTTGCTGACAGAACAGCAATCGTGCGTTTAGTGGATGGTCATAATTTCTCGCTGCTATGGAATTGTCATTCTTGATAATTATCATGTAAAGTTGTTTATCTCTCATTGTGCGCTCCCTTTCGTAGCTGCTTTAGTTTTACTCCAAGTGATAGTTAAATCTGGGCTAGCAGATTTTCCGTTGCGCGATGGGGCTTCGCCGTGCCTAAAGTGCAACCGCCTCGCTGATTCACGCTGAAGCGCGGAGTTCTTCACGGCGCATCTCCTGGACATGTACTATATGCTTGCAGTACCGCCCGGAATGCCGCGCCTGCCGGACGAACACGAAGTTCGGACAGTTGCAAGACCACCGCCGCATCCCTGACCGCCGGATGTAAGTCACCACGTAATCTCGCCCGCTGTCCGAGCGGATGTAGAAGTGATGCAGGCCCGGCGTGGCGTTGTTGGCGCGAGTGATGGTCATTTTCGTGACGTCTTCAATCCGAATCTCTTGCAAAACCGACGGAAGTTAGCTTTCTCAATAGCGTCAAGCTGTTTTTCATCCGGGAATATGCCAACAGTATCCAAAAGAAAATAGTCGTAGTCATCGTTCATGAGAGAATTGAGGTCAGTAGGGATAGGGATTTGACTGCTTGACATAAAAATGTCCATGCGTATATTGCGTGGCTCGTCCTTACATTCGGGGCTATACACAATCAGGTAGCCATTTTTATCGTCCACCCGTATTGCCACCTGCGCAATCATCACTGCTCCGCGCTTTTTATGTATGCAGAGGTCGCCATCAAATCGGTCGCTGACGGATTTCAGCCCGTCCAACACTTCAACTTGCTTGGCTTCGCCGTTTGAAATTTTCGTCATGGTATTTATGAAATTTAGAATGGACGTTGTTAATGTTTTATTTTCGCCGCGAGTGATGGTCATGGCCGCCTCCGCGCAAGCGCTCGCCACTCATTCCGGCATTCTTCTGCGTGAGTCGGGCACAATCTGCCGTTCCCGAACTTGCCACTACCGCCGTATTGTGGCTCTAAGGTGTGTTGCGTGCCGTGCCAGTGCATCCGCCCTTCGTCGCCTTCGGCTACACATTTTTCTTTGAAAGCCACCGCGCCGCAGCCATCAACCTCGCATTCCCCGATAGCCATGTTAGGAATGTCCTGTCCGTCCCAGCGCTTTCCGTCGCCTTTAATTACCATTACCGCTCTCCGTTTCGCGATTCTCAAAACGGCGGCCGCCGCGGGCCACCTCTTACTCCAGCTCCTTACCGTCCACTGTGATATTGTTCCGCTCGTCCACACCTGTTTTGTGTTTTGCCGTTTTGGAATTCTCAATCACAGCCTTAGTCTACCGAACTACCGGCAGTTTGTCAAGTATTATTTTAGGGTATTTTCAGGAGGCTTTACGGTTCGCTTTTTGTTCGCTGTAGAGGATTTGGCCTTGCGCGGACGGCCTTTGGGCCTTCCTGTCGAGCGGTGGAGGCGCCACCAGGAGGCTTGGCGCGTTATGCCTTCGCGTTCGGCCAGTTCCGACACTTTGCCCTTTGGCCTGCCGCCGAGTTCGCCCAAACGCTTGTAAAACGCAGCGCCGTACTTCGCCTTAACGCGATTGCCGAGCGCAACTGCCGCCGGATTCTTTTTCTTCGCCATTACCGGATTGTTTCCTATCTTGCGCCGTTTTGTCAAGTAATTATTGACAGGCGCGGACGGGTGAGTGTAGCATTTCGTTTGTGGAGGGGCTCCATGTCGAGGATTAGGTCTGTGACGTTCATCTGCGGCGTTTTGGTTTTTGCGGCTGCGGCTCACGCGCAGTCGCCGTTCGGAATCACGTCAGAAGATTTTGGCTCGGCGCGGCCGGCGAAGATTGCCTACGAATCTTCCGGCGACTTCCAAAAGCCTCTTGGCGTGACCTATGCCGGATGGAGTTGCGGCGCGAACGGCTGCCTGTTCTTTGGCTTTCCGATGACGCAGTACGGATACAACTACACGGCGGTGTTTTCTTACGGAGACTGGCGCATCGCGGCGTGGTGTTCAAGCGACAACCCTGGATGGAGCATGTGCGCCCTGCCGAAGGCATCGACCGAAGCATGGATAGAGCTGCGCAAAGGCGACAAGGACTTGACTGTGCTTTTCCCGAAGAAGAAGGCTCCAAAGGACTTGGAAAAATCCATGCACAGCCGTTTCTTGCCCATCATCTACCACATCGCCTCAGTTCACAACGTCAAGACCAACGAGAGCTGGCCTAAGACCATCGAAGACGTGATGCGCAAGTAATCAGTCAACGAACAGCCAGTCAGCGGCCTTGACCATTCCTCGCGAGGGATAATCGAGAAAGCCTTTCGTCCGCAGCGCGCCAAGCGGGTTATTGAATCCGCCGCCGTCAAGTTCGTATCCGCTGGCGAAACCTTATGGCAGCCCCGCCACGGGTTCCAGGTGGCATCCGTCCATTGAATTCCAGTGCGTTCGCCCATTCCGATTCACCCGTTTTGAGATTCGCAAACTGCGGCAATGCGCCGCGCTATCCACTCGATTACTTGCACCGTCACCGCATCGCCCAACGCCTAATAGCGCGGCGAGTCAAGCCCCTTCGGCAGGAGAGGGAATTCTTCATCGCGCTTGTACTCTCCGGCGATATCTCCATCGATAATATATCCTGAATCATTAAACGCGGCCAGGACAACTTCAAAATCCTTGCCGCCATTACTAGACAGCAGCCCTGGAACATTTTCAAAGACAGTCCATTGCGGTCTGGCGACCCTCAGCACACGGACATACTCCCAGAACAGCCCAGTGCGCTTTCCGGCGAGGCCGGCTCTTTTCCCGGCAACGCTGACATCCTGGCAAGGCACTCCTGCGGTGACGATTCTGATTCCTCCGGGGAACTCGGCTTGATGGAATCCGAGCGGGAACCCGCCGATGCCGGCGAACAAATAGATTTGCTCATAGCCTAAGAAGTCTTTGTCGGGAATAGTTTCAATGTCGCGCTCATCTACGATTCCTTCTGGCAGGCGGCCTTCGGCAATCCGCTCGCGCAGCACCTTCGCCCGATAGGGATTGTGCTCGTTGTAAAGATGACTCACTTGGCTTGCGCCTCTGGCGTCACTTGCGCGTATTCCATGATTTCGACTTTGATTTTCTCGGAGTTGAGGCACAGACGGGCGGCGGAGAGTTTTTCGTGCGCGGCAGATTCGGACTCGCAGTCGCCTAAGTCCACGACGACCGCGCCGTTGCTTTTCTCCGTGGACACTTGCGCGCAGTAGTGGCGCATCGGCTTCTTACCAGACAGCGCGAAACGCGCCGCGCTTCGCCAGGCTTTCCATGCAGCCTTGAAAAGGGCCGCCGTGGTCGCCGTAAGGGAACACATCCACATGGCAGATTTCGTGCAGCAGGGTTTCGCTTGCGGCGCGCTCATAGCCAATCTCTTTCATTTGAATATCGAGGAAAATCGTGAACCGCTCGCCGTCGGTGATGGTCAGGCCCATGTCGCCCATCGCCGCAAGCTCGCGCGACCAAACCACTACCGTATTTTTGGGAAGTTTTTCGGAGAAGTACTTGCGGTTGAATTCGGCGTATTCTTCGGCCATCTCTGGCGCAGGAACCGTGGCCGTGAACGCCAGCGCCGCCAAAGACACTTCGACTAGCATCACGGAAAAGACAATCACGAAAAGCAGATAGAACACAGCGATGTGGCGGCGCATTTTGAGAATCGCAAACTTAGGCGCGCCAGCGGCCAGCAAACATGGTCACGATGGCGCGTTTTCCGTTCGGGTAAGTCACTACGTGGCTGTGCGACCAAGAGGAAGGCCCTATATTGTAATCCCACTTCAGCTTAGAAGACGTTCCAGCGACATACAGACCGTCGTAAATTCCCGCCGTGTGCGTGTGCGCGATGTTCGCCTTGCGGCCCATCTTTGACAATCTATCCGGCGTTCCGCGAGACCCGCCCGGCCCCAAGTGCCCGTGCATTCCGCACTCGATTTGGTTTCGGCAAATCCTGAAAGACTCATCGGGAACGAGGAAGCGCACGCCCTTTAACCCAAACTTCTCAAAGGCGTACTGCATCAAATTCACGTCGCGCGGCATCTTGCCGTCGCGAATCTGCCGATAAAACCACGTCTGCAAATCCAAAAACAACTCCGAATTGGCCGGGTCAACGCGATAGTCGTAGCGCGCCAGCCAGCTTTTCAGCCACCAGCCATCATGGTTCGCGTCCGGCGCAATCGTCTCGCACCACGGGCGAAGGTACTTCTCAATCACCGCCTTGCTCTTATGGAATTCTTCTTCCACGCGATGCAGGCCGCGCAGCCAGCGGTAAAAAGCGTAGTGCGGCGCGTTTTTCGCGCCAATTTTAATGACGTGCCGATTGATTGACGCGCCTTCCAGAACATCGTGAAGGAATTGGAATTTCGGTCGGAGGGCGTCAAGCATATCAAGCGAAAGCTCAACCACCTTTTCATCGGCAATCGTTGAATGCAGGTCTCCCCATGTAATCGCCTCGACGCGATGGCCGGTAGTGACTAGGCTGCCGCGCGCGACTACATCCAAATCCTGAATCGCTCCGCTCGCATCGCAGTTGAGTTGCCGCACCCACCAGTTGCCGTTGTGATTCACTTCTACCAGCAAGGCTCCATAAACATGGTGGAATTCAGCAATTAGACCAAATCTTTTCTGTACGTAATTTCGCTGTGTTACCGTTCCTGTCGTGAAGTTGAGCTTCGCCGGCTCGCCCAGCATCGCTGGAACAGACCGCATCGCCATTTTGGCGTGCGGGAAAATCGCCGACTTTCTGGCGCTGTACGTCTCAAGGCTCGTCAGCGGATTCATCTGCGTCGGCAGGATATTCATCTCCCCGCACCAGACAAGCCCAGTCGCAAGCACTAGGCGCTTGTCCTGTATGTACGGCTCAAGCTGCGAGTCGTACCACATCTTTTCTTCGAGCGGTTTGACCTTGCCGCGCTTCACTGACATTTCGCGGAATTTGTTTTGGTCGTAGGAGAATGTGCCGACGATTATTTCTGCATCATAGTGCTCCGCCAAAGCCTTCAGCGCGTTCCATGTCGGCGCGTGCAAGCGAGTATTGTTCTGCGCTGAAGTAAGGATGTAGCGTTTAACCTTCCCCGCCGACGGGAGCGGGAGCGTTGCTTCCTTTGTTCCGAGGACTGTGCCGCCGATTGCGTGACGCTTTTGCGCCTTGAATCTCTCTTCGCGCTCGCGCGACTTTGCCTCCAAAACAATCCCTTTAACGTTCACGCTTTCTCCAGTTGTTTTTTGAGTTCACTAATGGTTCGCTTGCCGCCCCATACAATCCGCCGCGCTTGCAGGCTGTAACGGAAAGGCATAAGCGCCGGATGCGCGCATATCGCCTGAACTGTTCCGGTCGTCAGTCGTAGAGCCACAGCCAGTTGATAAGTGGTAATCAATTCTCCGGCTTTCACGGTTTCTAAGTATTCGATGATTCTTGATACGGTGCGCGGAAGCGGCCCGGAAAGTGTGGCCCCTTCCCGCAGGCTGAACCCTTTTGGCAGTTGCATTTTTCTCCCTTTCACTCAATCGGCTGTTCGCGCTGCTCTTTCACGAACGCCAGCAAATAGTCCGCGTAATTCCGCAAGTCCACAACAGTGTCCTCGATGGATTCGTCTTTCACTTTTTGAATTGTTCCGGGCCGTGTGAGAGAAATCAGCCGTTGCATTTTGTCGCTCATACGAACGAGGATTCCGTCCACGGCAGACGGCACGATGCCAGTCAGTTCGCAGACGCGAAGATTGAAAAGAGTATCACCATCTTTTTGCTGTTGAGAGTTGTAGTCGTTGCCTTTGGCGAGCAGGAGTTCATCCGCTCGGGCGTTCAGGCGTTGCCGCATCTTGAGGAGTTCTTCCTTGGAGATGGCCAAGCTAGACCGCCTTCCCGCCGTGGCGATAGGGCCGCGTCATGTTGTAATCGAGCTTGCGCAGAATCTCGGCCTCAAGGTCAAACCCAAGAACCTCCGCGTAGTGGCAAACGCGAATCACGATGTCCGCGTATTCGCTCGCGATCCCTTCCGGCTTGCCATCAACGGTAAATGAAACAGGGTCGTGCTTCCTGAAACTCTCCAACGCCTCGCACGCCTCACTGCAAAGCAACGCAACTTGTTCCGGTACGCTGACGGGTTTCTCCGTCCATCCCTTCTCTTTCGCTTGCGCGTAACATCTGGCCTGTAATTCTTTTACCGTTAGTTCCATTCATCCTCCTCGATTTTGAGATTCTCAAAGTGGTTATCGGCAGCAATGGCCCGCATCGGAGACGCGGTTCTCTTCGCGGATTTGTTCTAACGTGGGACGCGCCTTCTTGCGCTTCGCGTAGCGCAGAAGGCTCACGTTCCAGCACGCGCCGCACAGGGTTGTCTTTTCCTCGCAGTATCCGAGTTGCCCGCATCGCGTGCAGCGCAAGTCTGGCAGCAACCTCAACCGCAGAACGGGGAGCTTCATGTGGGTATACGCTCATCTGGAACGTGGCTTTCGGTGGCGTGGTTATGCGACCACTCAAAACGCACAATTGTCTTCAGGTCTTCTTCAACAACTGCCGCGATATGCCCGAATCCGCGCTCATCTATTCCGAACAGGCCGTTGATTATCCCTAACATCCTCACGCAAGGCTGCTCTCCGCCTATAACTTGAATCGTTTCGTCATCGGCGAGACCTTGACTACACGGAAATGATGCGTTGAACATCGCATTGATTGCGTTGCGATCCTCTGTTAGCGCGCGGTTTAAGACTTCAATCGCTACATCGACAGGATGGCGTCCGCGCCATTGCTTTTGTGGATTCGGCATAACTGCGGTCGTGCCGATGTTTGGTGTTTTTGTGGGCAGAGCAACTTCTCCTGTCGCATGATAGCCATGATGCGGCCCGAACTCGCCATCGTCCCACACGACATTTTTTCTTCTTTCTGATTCCTGTAGGCCGTCAGACCGCCCAGCCGTAGCCTTCGCTGCTTTGTTTTCAGTTTCACCACGCGCCTCCGATTCGAGCCACTGCTTTAAGATTTCAATTTCATAGAACACGGGAATCGAGTTTTTGAGCGCGAATTCCTTTTCCATCTTCGCGCCCTTCGATTTCTCCCAGCCAGGTATCAGGAAAATCGCGTCGCACCTTTTCAAGATTTCGAGATCCGCTTCGCGCCACCAGTCGGCGGATTTTTCCACGTCAAGCTCGAAATGCAGGCTGTTAAGGTGGGGCGTGAAAGGGAAAGCTCCCGCTTCAATAATCTTCTTCGCCCACTCGCGCGCGTTCAGGATGTTGACGGAGATTTGATAGAAGGATTTTCCGTCGTGAGTCGCTCCGGCGTACGGGCCAGCTACGTAAATTACGCGCAAAGTTTCACCTCCGCCACTGCGAGCGCATCGACTTCGCGCTTCCAGAATTCCACAACGTCAACCAGCTTCTCCGGCCTTAGAAACCCGGGATGCGGCCAGAATTCCAACTCCGACTTCGCCACGAGGATGCGGAAGTCGTTCGCGAATAATTCCGACGTGGTTGCGTGCCATCCTCCGCCGTAGCTCTTAGGATCGACGATGCCGCGCAAGGCTCGATATTCCTCGTACAGTTTTCCTTCGTCGTATTCTCGGTTCGGCTTTTCGGTCGGCGTGCCGTGCGTGCGGCGAAGGTGCTCGGCGACTGCGTGTCCGTATTCATGTGCGACAAGGTAGCGCGTCATGGCCGGATGAATCGGAATTCGCTTGCCGCTCATGGGAATCGTCGCCAGCCACGGACGCGGCATTTCTTTTGAGTCGTAGTCGTGGTCAATGCTGGTATAGGCGTTTGTGCGTTCCAGAAATTCCCTGTCAAGAATTGCAAACGTCACGGGACGAGGAAGAGGAAACGCTTTAGCGACGCGCTCGGCCTCGGCGAGAACAAGCGTAGCGTCGTGCGCGTACGCCGGAAACGGGTCAACCTTCACATGCCTTGGATAACTTCCGCCGGGAACGGAAAAGTACGGCGCGCTGTCATCGAAATTCCAGCGCAAGTCCGTTTCGGCTTTTAGTTCAACGATCACGATTTTGAGATTCACAAACTCATCCTTTCGCCGCAATGCAACGCTTCATGTATTCCTCGACCGCGCGGCCGCTTGGTTCCAAGTAGTCCGCGTACTCGTATCGGCCAGCGTAGAAGCTGACGATTTTCTCGGCGTCTCGGTCGCGGGGAAGGAATTCTTTTGATGTGGCTGCGTTGCGTGGGCCAATCACATGCGCTTCGCCGACGCGGATGCGCAAGTCCGCAGCCTTGACCAACGCCACGGTTTTATCGTCGGGCGGCTTGATACCCATCTCGGCGTAGACGCGCAGCCGGAAGGCTTGCTGAATCCGGCGCATGGCTTCGGTTTTCATCGGCGATGGCACGTCTCCGGTAAGCGTTTCATCGGAATCGTGCAGCAAGCCGTGGATTTGGATTTTCAGCGGCAGAAGGTCGGCGACGGCCATTTCGTGAAGCAATACCGGAAAGAACACTCGTCCAGCGCCGCACCACCTCCCCTCGCGGCCTAATTGCACAGCCAAGTCAAGAAGCGATGGCGCGCCGCGATGCTCGTCAATGTGCCTGCCGGAAAATGTCAGCATTTGTTTGCGCCTCCCCGCGCCTCTGTCCGCGCTTCCTTCTTCGCTTCGCGCTCCTCTTCCCACTTACGGCATTGCTTGCAGTGGCACCCCAGCGGATGCCAAACCCAAGCGCAGGCGCGGCATATTCCGTAGTCCTTTGGTGACTGCCGCGTGACGCGAACCTTGCGGTGATGGAACCGCTCGCATATCGGGCACCAGCGAATCAACAGG
>Ga0134128_10003956_pt1 | contig 18148 bp, 11 predicted proteins | sample KB31754_FD_96462 | JGI IMG/M metagenome (GOLD analysis project Ga0134128, IMG submission 96462) | Terrestrial soil microbial communities with excess Nitrogen fertilizer from Kellogg Biological Station, Michigan, USA - KB3-175-4 | ecosystem: Environmental > Terrestrial > Soil > Unclassified ... | reverse complement strand
TGGTAACCTAACAAATAATGAACTAACTATTCATGGCAATTTTGAACAAAACCATATTTATGAGTTAGCTGTTTATAACCTTACAGGACAGAAAGTGTACAATACCGAATTTAATGGTACATCTGAAATGCAGCATTTTAATATTAATAGCCAGCTTAGTACAGGTATCTATCTTGTAAACGTTGTTGATAAGAACAATAGGAATGAGGGAATGATAAAGCTTGTAAAACAATAAAAATTATACATCTCCGATTTTTAAAGCGGTAAATGATATTTACCGCTTTTCTTTTTGAAGTACCTTTGTGATATGAGTACCTCAAGTAATATAATGGCTTCTGAAAAGCATCATATACATTTGGATTTGACCGCACCGGAACGTATTGCCAATTATATAGGCGGTGAGCTGAAAGCACCTATCAATGGCAAATATATTCTTAATGTTAACCCTGCTACCGGTGAAGTATATAGTGAAACCCCGGACAGTGATTGGGAAGACGTGGCTTATGCTGTGGGTGCTGCGGAAATGGCTTTCCCGTTGTGGAGCACTACTCCTGCCGAAGAGCGCTTTAAAATACTGAACCGCATAGCCGAGCTGATAGAAGAGAACCTTAATGCATTGGCTCTTGCCGAAACTAATGATAATGGTAAACCATTGTGGCTTAGCAAAAAAGTGGATATTCCACGCGCTTCGAGCAACTTCCGCTTTTTTGCAACTGGATTGATGCATTTTGCTACAGAGAGCCATAATATGGAGGATAAGGCAATCAACTATACATTGCGCCAGCCTATTGGCATTGTGGGCTGTATATCTCCGTGGAACCTGCCTTTGTACTTATTTACATGGAAAATTGCTCCTGCAATTGCAGCCGGTAATTGCGTGATCGCCAAACCAAGTGAGGTAACACCAATGACAGGCTACTTACTGAGCCTGATATGCAAAAAAGCCGGACTTCCTGATGGCGTATTAAACATAGTGCATGGTAACGGTCCAAATTGCGGTGCAGCTATTGTACAACATCCTGATATAAAAGCTATATCGTTTACCGGCAGCACACGCGCAGGTAAGGAAATTGCCGCAACAGCAGCACCGATGTTTAAAAAAATATCGCTGGAATTAGGAGGCAAAAATCCAAACATCATTTTTGCGGATTGCGATTGGGATAAGATGATGCGAATTACATTACAATCATCTTTCAGCAACCAGGGCGAAATATGCCTTTGCGGCAGCCGCATATTGATAGAAGAAAGTGTGTATGAAAAATTCAAAAATGAATTCATTGCCCGCGCAAAGAAATTAACAGTAGGTGACCCACTGGATGAAAGTACGAAACAGGGTGCTATGGTAAGCAAAGTGCATTTCGATAAAGTGAGGAGTTGCATTGAGCTGGCCAAACAGGAAGGAGGCACTATATTGCTTGGTGGCAATAGCATTCATTTAAATGGTCGTTGTAAGGATGGCTATTTTATCGAGCCTACAATTATTGAAGGTCTTGGACCACATTGCCGTACCAATATGGAAGAGATATTTGGGCCTGTGGTAACATTGCAGTCATTTAAAACAGAAGATGAGGCACTTATGCTTGCAAATAGCAGCGACTATGGCCTGTCTGCAACAATATGGACACAGGATGTGAGCCGGGCTAACCGTGTGGCTGCAAATGTGCGCAGTGGCATTATATGGGTGAACTGCTGGCTGCTTCGCGATTTGCGCACGCCATTTGGTGGTTTTAAAAACAGCGGTGTTGGCCGCGAGGGGGGATGGGACGCATTGCGATTCTTTACAGATCCTAAAAATGTATGTATCGAATTATAAATTTTCATTTTTCATTGCTATATATAAAAGAAGAGGCTGCAAATGCAGCCTCTTCTTTTATACTCTATACTCTATTTATTCTTCTGTCTTCTTTTTGCGAGCTACTTTTTTAGGCGCTTCTCCTTCTTCTGCACTCGCCTCAATGGCTTTTTTAGCCCGAGCTTTTTTTACAGGCTTTTCTTCTCCGGCTTCAGATGCTTCTGTATCAGCTGCTTTTTTTGCTCGTGCTTTTTTGGCCGGCTTTTCTTCAGTTGTTGCAACTGTCGCTTCCTCTTCTATTTCATTTATTTTCTCCTGCTCTATTTGTTCTTTTGCAGCTTCTTCTTCAGCAGCTTTTTGTTCTTCAAAATTGAGCAGGTCGTTTTCCTTAAGCAAGTCGTACCATTTCAGCATTTTCTTCATGTCGCTCACATATACGCGCTCATCATCAAATTCAGGGAAAATACTTTTAAAATAATGCTTTATACCATTATTGTCTGCCTTTTTAGGATCAGCAAGAGGCACTGTACTTTCATTGTCCTTCATTTTCTGAAATACATGATGCAGGCGTACATTATCTCCTGTTGTATATACTTCAATACTTTCCAGCGGCGTAACATTATGGAGACGTGCCGAAATAAATTTAGTGGACTTATCCGTAAGATTACGAACTATTGCACCATCACTTTTGGTAGCAAGTAATTGATAAAGACCGCCTAACCCGGTCACTGCGACTATTTCTCTGTATTGCATGTTGTACTTTGAGGGGTAGCAAAAATAGAATTTTTACGATAATTTGCTCTTTTCTTCATTAATATTCCTGACAAAGACAGAAAATTATTATTTGTACAAGTAAAATAACTACCTGATAAGGGTTACATCACCCTTTAAAAATATCTCGTGATCGCCAGCATTGCCACAAATAGCCTTTAAGAAATAATAATATGTACCCAATTCCATAGGTGCGCCATTAAACTTACCATCCCAGACCTGCGATATATTAGTGGTATAGAATACCCGCTGGCCAAAACGGTCGTAAATGGAAAATTCTTCCAGCTTCATATCTCCTTTAAATAACAGACGGAATACGTCATTTTTACCATCGCCATTTGGTGTAAATGCAGATGGTATAAAAGGTTTGCAGCAATCATCGTAGGCTATTACTGCGAGTGAGGAATCTGTACAGTTATTTTTATCATGCACCCATACCATATAGTTCCCATTGGGCATACCCGTAAGAGTACCTGTAATTTGTACAGGATTTGTGCTCCATAAATAAGTATAAGGTTGTGTACCACCTGTTACTTCTACTGTTGCCTGCCCATTAGTATCTAAACCTACACACGAATTAGGATTAACAGTTGTAATTAATGCCAACTTATCTGGTTGTGGCATTATCACAGTAGTATCCTTTTTACAGTTTTTGCTATCCACTATCACAATATCGTAAGAGCCTGCTAATACGCTGTCGAACATATTGGAACTAACAGGTGGGTAGCCATCTATCTGGTACATAAGAGGCGAAACGCCGCCAGAAGCATTAATGGTTATAACCCCATCCTGTAAACCATTACAGGTTACACCTTGGATGTCCGCCCCATTGATATTGATATGAGGGTACCCTATTAGTTGTATCGTAGTGTCATGTACACAATTATTTGAATCTCGGACATAAAAGATATAACTACCTTCCTGCAGATTTGGGAATAAGGTTATATCACTAAATGCTTTACCATCAGTAGAATATTGGTATGGAAGTGTACCACCAATACCACCTATTTCTATAAGGCCATCTTTATATCCCTGACAGGTAGGTGTAACCAGTGAATCTACAGCAACCAATAATTGATTTGGTTGTGTTAATGTAACTGCAGAGTCGAGCGTACAGCCATTTTTGTCTTTTAAGTGAATTACTTGTGCACCTACATATAAGCCTGTTAATAGATCGCCTACCTGGAAACCAGATGAATTGGCTGCATACATATAAGGTGTAGTACCGCCTGCTGCAATTACCGTGACAGAGCCGGAATTGTCGCCAAAGCATTTGACATTGGATAGTACCAGGCTGTCGAATATCATTGAGGCTGGCTGAGCTATCGTAAAAATGGAATCATGTAAACAGCCATTATTATCCTTAACATACACCGTATCAACACCTGCCTGAAGATTAGTAAAGGTAGTTACTGGGCCTAATGCCGAGCTATCGAACGCATAAGTATATCCGGGTGTGCCACCTGTGGCGCTTATAGTTACCGAACCATTGTTGAAACCATAACAGGAGGGTTCTGTAATTGTAACCATAGGAGCTACAACAGATGGTTGACCAACAAAAACAGTACTATCATTTGTACAGCCATTTGTGTCTTTAATCTCTACCACGTAACTGCCCGATAACAGACTTGCAAATGTATCGTTGATATCGCTGGTAGGTCCGGGCGACAAGCTAAATGTATATGGGCTTGTGCCACCTGCCGGTGTGACAATTATAATACCGCTGTTGGAATCGTAGCATAAAGCAGTTGTAATAGCTTCCGTTTGGGAGAGGTGGAATGAATCTACCAAAACAATAGTAGTGTCTTTAAGACAAGTGTTCGAATCTATTACATTGATATGGTAAGAACCAGCAGCAAGGGGGCTGAAAGTAGAATCGGCGCTGTAAGAGCCAACACCTACTATCTTAAATTCATATCCCGGTGTGCCGCCTGTGGGATGAATTATGATTTTACCATTAGACAATGTACTACAAACAGAGTTGGCAACGGAAGCCCATATTGATATCGGGGTAGGTTGGCCAATGCTGAGCGTTGTGTCTTTAATACACAAGTTTGAATCCTTTACATAAACAGTCCATGTACCCGCAGAAATATCAGGTATAGTATCCGTAATCCGAAAGGTAAGGCTATCTGCCGAGTATGTATATGGAGAGGAGCCTCCACTTGCCTTAACAACAAAATATCCATTTGACGCACCATTACATGTTGGTTCTACAGGAACTATATTTTGAATGCCAAGAGGCTTGGGCTGTGTTATTATGAACGTATCTACTTTTGAGCACCCATTGGAATCTTTAATAGTAATAGAATAAGTGCCAACCTTCAGGCCAGTAAATATATTGGTAATTACAAAGCTGCCGCCATTAATGCTATATTGATAAGGAGGGGTTCCTCCCAAAGTATACACGGTGTCATTGCCTGTGGAATTACCATAACAATCAACATTTTTTATTCCATTTATAAATGTTATCTGCTTAGGTTGTGTAACAGTAACCAAAGTATCAAAATGACACAAGACGGTATCTTCTATATGTACTGCATAGCTATCGGCAGCTAATGGCTTAAATACATTTGATGAAATAAAAATACTTGTGTCCAGTGAATATTTGAATGGAGGACCATAACCACCTTTTGCAGTTATGGTAATTACACCAGAAATATCGCCAAAGCATGGTTCATTGGAAATGGATATTGAGGCGGCAATTTTTACTGAATCCGGCAATCGCACTAATGTATCCTTTACACAACCAAATGCGTTTTTGATATGGATGGTATAAGGCCCCGAGTATAAATTTGAGAAAACGCCACTGCTGCCATAGGCATTTGTATCGAGGGCATATTGATAAGGACCGATACTGTTGTAAGCAACAATACTTATAGAACCATTTTTAAAATGGTTGCACGGGGGCTTTTTGAAGGTAACCCTTGCAAGTATTGAGGGAGGATTTGATAATGTTACAGTTGTATCTTTTGTACAAGAGTTGGAATCTACGATATGGACAGTATAAGGACCTGCAGATAAATTGAGGAGAGAGTCAACCGATGAGTAAGAGCCGCTGCCAAAGGCGTATTTAAATGGCGCTAATCCACCAGTTACTATCACAACGATCTTTCCATTGCTATCACCCACGCATACAGGTGTGGTCATTGAGAATTTAGGTACAATTGCCGGTGGAGACGCGATCGTTAAAAAAGTATCAGTGTAGCAATTATTCTTATTATACAAACGAATGGTATAAGAGCCTGGTGACAGGCTGTCGGTAATTATTCCAGTAATTTTTTTGAAAGAGTCTATGATTGTGCTACCCGAAAATATGCGGGCCTGCCAAGGCGAATCGGTGCCTAAAGGGACAAACGTAAAAACAGCCTTTTTCACACAGGTAGCAGGGGAAATAAGAGTAATTTTTATTTTAGGGTCTGGCAGTACGATAACTGAATATGCCTGGGTTTGCTTACTTGCCAAAGGGCACGCATCGTCTATATAAGTGAGGAAAAAACTGTAAGTGCCTGGCGTAACACCGGAAGTACTCCAACTGAAAGTGCCCTTTGGTGTTTTAGTACCATTCCCAGTGACAGTATAAGTAGCTCCGGAAGGAAGACCAGAAGAAGATACAGTAATATCTGTGCTATCAGGATCACCAGGATTTATTTTGAATGAAAAACCACCTTCTGATGCACAAACCTTAAAATCTGTGGTATCTACAATAGAACCGCCTACAGGATTGCTTATCTTTCCTGTTGGCGGAGCATTTGAGCAATTTAAAACCACAAAAGTCATTTCACGCATGCTGGTACCAACAAGTGTATCATTTCTATACTGATCAACTTGCTCCACTACAAGTGATTTTTGAAGTGCATTGGGAGTAAAACTGATCTGCCCTGTGGAATTGTCAAAAATAAAAGTGCCAGATGTCGCCGACAAAGGAGAGGTGGCTGAATAACCTGCCAAATAAGATACAGTGCCTGAGGCTGCATCTATACCAGGTACCAAAGAGAAAACAAGACTATCGTTGGTATTAGAATCGACAGCTCCCGGGTTGTAATTAGCCGGCTCATTATCGCAGAAAAACGGCGTAGGTATAACTGTAAAAACAGCACTGGAATTAGGAGCACGTAGGTTATTTAAGGTATCTCTTAGCTGCATGATGCTACCCGTTGTTGGGATTGATATATTGGTGATGCTATTGCTTCTTCCAGCTGATGTGGAAGAGCTCATAAGGCCGTCGAAAAGAAATACCCAATCAGCAGATTTACCAGTAAGTGTTACATTTGCACTGTAAACAAATTTCGTAACACCAGGCACCGTTCCCCCACGACAAGTGGTACTGTTTGTATCTTTTGGACATACCGGAGTAACTTCAACACCCGCAGTAGGAGCTTGTAATTTTAAATTGATTGTCTTAAATAAAGTAGTACCATTAAAAATTTCTACCTCGGGCGAGGAAGAAGAGAGAGAGGGGAAAGCGGATCCGCTACAATCGCCATATACGGTAAATATTATGGTATAAGTGCTATCTGATTTCCATTTATAAATAAAATCAGCTCCAAATAGATGAGACGCATTTGCTTTCAGAGCAAAACAGGATATATATAGAAGTACATAAAGAAAACGAAAAAAAATGCGTACTCTTCTTAGCATGATAGATTTTTTAAGGTATTGACCGGGTTATGGTTATGATTAAACGAAAAAATATTTTTTATATTTCATGCAATACCCAAATTATAAAATTAATTTCTGTTTAATAACATGATTTAAAAAAACTTAAGAGGGGAATTTACCTTTTAGATAAATTCCCCTCTTATTAATAGACGATTAATAGAGATGGAAAGTTTGGAAATGGGTAAATAAAAAGATTTAATTAGTACAAATTAACATTATTGTCATATGGGAATGGGCTTAAAATAATCTCTTTTTAGCCCTTACTGTTTGCAAATATTGATTGAGATCAGGGGATGGCTTTAATAAAAGTAACAAAATGCCATAGCAAACCACTATTATTATAGTTCGGAGAATTGCATCTATTACCGGATGTATCATATAAGGTATATAATATCCAATAATTACTGTCACAACTCCCGCTATAATTACCAATGAACTTTTGGATGTGAATGGTTGAATATCAAGCTTTTTCCACAAAAAAAACATTTTTAATATATTGAAAATCGCGAGGGCTATAGTAGAAGCCCATGCTGCGCCGTAAAAACTATACCTGTGTATAAGAAAATGATTAAAAAAGTACAGCATAATAATCAATAGTACAGACAAACGAAAGCTAAACTTATAATATTTAGATATGCTCAGGAGTTCATTATTTAGGCCGGTTGACGAATCGATCAGTGCCCCTATAAGCAAGATCATTACCAATGGCTTGATCGCTTCATAGCCCTTTGGAAATACCGCTACTGCATTATTCAGGTTAGAGATAACTATAACAAACATCGCAACCGATACAATTAAAATATTAATACTGGAGCGATGAAACAGGTTCTTCAATTCTTCCTGTTCATTATTTATATATGCCTTGTTAAGTATAGGCCACGTGGCATAGCTCATCGATCTGTAAGGGATGTTTACTAAAGATATAATGAACAGGGCACGACTATACACGGCTAAAGATGCCATTTTATCATCAGTAGCAAGCATCAGAGAACTTAAAGAAGCCATCAATGGAATTGTTATACCTAATAGCAAATGGTACCAGGAAAAATGTATTATTTCTTTATACTCTCCTTTACTAAAAACTTTCCAGTTGAATGAAATCCTAAATCCTTTTGTTTGCAGAGATATTATTAATAGTATTAAAGCTGGTATTGCAAATACTAGCAAACTTCCGGCAACAAGCTGATAAAAGGAAATAATCTTAAAGACAAATAGTACCATCAGTGCCACATTGCAGATCCTAAGTACAATTTCCCTCACAAATGAGGAGACAGCAACCTTTAACTGTGTCTGAAGATACATATCAAATAATGTCATGTAGCTCCATATAATTATCATTACAGGGATATACAAATAGTATGTATCCATGTAAGGTTGGTCTGTCGGTTGATATTTATGGATAATATAAGATTTGAAGATCAGGTATGGAATAGTAAATACGATTGTTGATAGCAGAGGAACCAATAAGCTGACTGTAATTAAGACTGACCTTCTCTCATCGGTATTTACATATTTTTGAATGAATACCTGCATTGTTGTACCTGTACCTAATAACACTATTAACTGGGCTAAGGCACCGATGTTTATAGTATTATTAATAAGCCCTAACTGCTGTTGATTGATAATACGAGGATACCACCATGCTATTAAAGCGCCAAGTGCAGCACCGGTAAATATTACGATCGTGGTTTTTATTGATTGGCGAAAAACAATGCCCATGATACAAAAATAGTTGTCGCTTAATACACAGTTTATTTATCGTATAATTGCGTTAAATAAATAGCATATACATTTAACTTAATGATATTTCAATATAATATGGATAAAAAATTGATTTATGATATTGGTTCAAATACAGGTGAAGATACTTTGTTTTATTTAACCCAAGGTTATCGAGTTATTGCTATAGACGCTGATCCATCCATTATTGAAGGATGTAAAAAAAGATTTAAAAACTATGGAGATAGAGCCATATTTCTTAATTATGCCATAAGCGATACAGACAATACCACTGTAGATCTTTTTCTAAATAATGATTCAGCCAAAAGCTCACTAATAGCTGATGTTGGCGAAAGACAAAATAATTTTAAAAAAATTGTCAAGGTAAAAACCATTACACTCCGCACATTGATGGAACAATATGGGATACCATATTATTGCAAAATTGACATTGAAGGATATGATCCGGTAGCGATAAAATCATTAAAAGGAACATCCGAGATCCCTAAGTATATATCTGCCGAAGCAGAATGCAAATCAGATGAAGATAAATTTTCAGAAGATGGAATATTTGATTCCCTTGATGCATTAAAAGGGGCAGGCTATAAAAAATTTAAACTAGTGGATCAGACGACCCTTAGTGTTCTTGATTTTTCAGATTTTTATATATCCCGCAGTAAGTTATATTACGGAATAATTAGAAAGCTGCAAAAAATGACCAAGATGTATTCAGCAAAATATACCAATAAGTTAAGGCTGAATAAAAAGTATGAGTATGATCTTGTTTTTGATGCCTCGGGACCCTTTGCTGAGGAATTGGATGGTGCATGGTATGATTATGAAAAGGCTAAAGAGCTTTATTTATACCACAGAAGGGCATTTTTTAAAGTTGAAGCTAATAGAAAATACTCCTTGTGGGCAGACTGGCATGCAACCTTTTAACTATTAAGTATAGAAGAAGCGCTAATGGGCAATAATGTAAAAGAATCTTTTAAGCCAAGATGGTATAGCGTATTTTTTAATCCATTCTATTTAATACGCATAAACCTGTACAATGCAATTAAGCGTAATGCTTCATTTATTCATGGTTGCGTGTTGGATTTTGGTTGTGGCAGTAAGCCATATGTTAGCCTGTTTAACGTAGAGAAATATATTGGCCTTGATTATCAAACGGATGTCAGTGAGAAAAATACCGCTTTGGCGGCAGATGTATTTTACGACGGAAATACAATTCCATTTGACAATAATTTCTTTGATTCGGTATTTTCAAGTGAAGTGTTGGAACATGTATTCAATCCTGATGAAATACTGGAAGAAATACATCGAGTATTAAAACCGGGAGGTTGTTTGATGCTTACCTGTCCATTTTTCTGGCCGGAACACGAACAGCCTTATGATTATGCAAGATATAGCTCATTCGGTATTCAACATTTGATGCAAAAACATGGGTTTCGTGTGGTTAAATATGAAAAAACAGGCAGTTATTTCGAGTCTTTGGTACAAGGAATGGTGTTGTATGCTTATTATTTTGTCCCTCACAAGCCCAAGTTTCTGGAGGTAATCATTTTTTCAATTTTCATTACACCCTTTTTACTTTTTAACATGCTATTGATAAAGGTTTTACCTAAAAGAATAAAAAGGTCTGACCTATATTTAAATAATATTGTACTGGCAGAAAAAATATAAACTGATATTTTGATGCAACCTTTTTTTTCAATAATAATTCCGTGCTATAATCATGGTGCTTTTTTAAGAAGGGCCATTGCCAGCATTGAAAAAATACAGGGTATATCTTACGAAATAATAATTGTAGACGATGGGTCGGGCGATAGCAATACTATCAGAGAATTAGAATTATTAAAAAGCGAAGGCTACATTGTCATACAGCAAAATAATTCCGGCCCCTCGGCAGCAAGAAATAACGGTATCAGGAGTGCTAACGGGAAATATATAGTGCCTTTGGACGCGGATGACATTCTTAGGAGTGAGTATGTGACAAAAGCCAAAGAAGTTTTTGAGTCTAACCCTCAGATATCTATAGTGTATTCTGACTTCCAACAATTTGGTGACAATAAAGACATTAATAAATATAAAGAATTCTGCCTCCAGGAATTACTGCTAACAAACTGTATAGGAGCATGTGCAATATATAGAAAGGAAGCGTGGGAAAAAGTTGGTGGTTACGATGAGCGTTTATGGAAGAGCCTGGGTTGGGAGGATTGGGATCTATGGTTAAACTTCGCTTATCATAATTTAGTGTTCAAATACCTATCCATGATTGGTTACGATTATAACTACAGTAACAACTCACGGGAGAGAAGTTTTTTGAAAGATAAAAGCAAGATAAATAATACTATAATTTATTTTGAGAAGAAGTATGAAGATTTTTATTCACCGGATATTATTCAAAAATTTCTTTTACACCAGGTAAGGCTAAATCCTATAGGTATGATCTTTAAAATAATTATAGCTACCTTTTATCCTAAATACTATAATAAAGTCGTCTCAAAAGGAAAGATCAGAAAATACATGTTTTAACCATTAAAAAAGTCGGAATATTTTTTAAAAAAAATATTGATGCTAAAATTTTCTTTTGCGTACTTATAGGCTTTTTGCGAAAGCAAATCAGTTAGTTGTAAATCCCGGCAAAGCATTTTTATATATTCAGTACCTTCTTGAACTACGTAATCTTCATTTTGAAAATTGTCTATCAGTAAGGAATTCTTCAGGTGAACCAAATGAGTTTTATTTCCCTCGAGGGCTGTTACTAAAGGGATGCAACCATACGCCATTGCTTCTTTAATTACCATTGGAAATCCTTCGTAAGCTGAGGTCATTATCAAGATGTGAGATCCTAAGTATAATTTATCCATTTCAGCTTTGTCTTTTATTTCACCATGTATGACTGCGGATTGTTTTGTTTTTTCCGCTAGTTCATAAACGACACTTCCCGCAAAATGAAATTCAACTGGTAATTTTTCTGCAAGGCATTTTTCCATTATCTTCTCTATTAAATAAACCCTTTTTTGTGCAGATCCCCTCCCGGCATAAATTACTCTAAGAGGTAGCGCGATATGCTTGTTGTATAATTCAGGTATAGATACACCAGGTTCAATAACCATTACTCTTTCATTAAACTCTTTGGGTATAGTATGTTCCTTGTACTGTTCCTTTATATTGATTGCGGTCGAATAGTCTACACAGATCCTGTGATTTAGATATTTATAATTTGCCAGCCCAAAAAATTCCATTCCTTTTTTACCATAGGTGAAATTATGAAGCAGCTCGGTTTTAATAACGCTTTTACGCATAAAAGGAAGCATATCGTAAAAGAAAGTACTATTAGAACTGAACACATGCGCTTTTTGATGTCTATTAATATAAAAGGCAAAATAATGCACTGTAAAAATTCTGAAAATCAAATTATCGCACCAGAGATGAATGTCGCTACATTTAGAATTTGGCTGACTATAAAATCCATTTTTTAAAACATCATTGAAAGACGATCGTGTGAAATATACTTGTTTGTATTTGTCTTCTATACACTGCATTATATCAAGATGTACACGTTGCGCGCCACCAATAACATACCTGTCAAAAAAGAAAAATAATGACCCTTTATTTCTCTTTTTAAATAACGTAAAGGGATAAATAAATATCAGCGCTAATGGATAAGTCATCCATAATAAAATTCTAAACAACCTGACTTTGGTAAGCGTATGCATTTAAAGTGTAAAATAAATAATAGCGTGGTAATAAAAAAAGCGGCATAAGCCGCTTTAGTTTTGTGGTGTATTCTTTTTATTATTGCTTTATGAATTTTGTTGCAATTATCTGGTCTCCTGCCTGTGCTTTAACAAAATAAAGTCCTGATGAGAGATCGTTAACCGAAAACTGTGCAGTGCCATTTATTATTTTTGTTTCATTCACTATTTGGCCTAATTCGTTAAATATTTTGACATTTGCATTAATTGGAGACTGAGTACGGATATTTATAATGTTAGTTGCAGGGTTAGGATAGATATTTAATGATTGCGTTGTTTCAGAAAGATTGCTTATAGATAAGGTGGTACTGCTATCGTACTTCTGTATTTCACTATCTGACAATACCCTATTATATAAACGTATATCGTCAATAATACCTTTAAATGGATAGGGATAATTGACGATATCTCCTGATCCGTTCAATCCAATTGAAATACCAGCTGTACTCGTTCCTATAGCTAATGGAGGAGTCGGTGCAGAAACTGTATTTACCAGTTTGCCATTAACGTAAACTTTAAAATTAACACTATCAAAAGTACCTACAACGCTATACCACTTATTTTCAGTAACGAACGGAGAATCAATCCATGCAGTATTAGAAGGGACATTTCTTCCTGCATATAACTCAAATGCATCACGAGTGGAATCAAATTTGAAACAATCGCCGTTATCATAATCATTATCCGTGAAAACCAATGCATAATCTCCATCATTATATTGTTCACCTCTTTGAAAAATATCATTTGCCTGACATAGACCATTATAAAAACCCTTTACCATAAAAGTCGCACATATCGAGTATCTGTTCATATTCAAATCTGGAGAGTCTGGAGCAGATATATAACTAAGCTTGGTTAGGTCGCCAGTAAAATAGTATGCAGTATTAGGTAACCCATTTTTACCAGTTGTCGGTATAACGTTATGTAGTGTTCCATCATGGCCTTTACCTGTAACATCATTAGTACCGCCATTGAAATCCCAGTGTGCGACAAGTCCTAAAGTATCTTGTGCAAATGAGGCCGATGAAAATGCCAAAATTGCAAGTAGAGTTAATATCTTCTTCATTTCTGGATTTGTTATTGGTATTAAGCTTTTATAGTTTGATAAATTTATCTGTGATTATCTGATCATTTGTTTGTGCATTAATAAAATAGAGTCCGCTAGAAAGATCAGCAACGGATAGCTTGCCGGAGCCGTTTACTAGCTGGCCTTCTTTTACTTTTTGCCCTAATTCGTTAAATACCTTGACATTTATATTAATTGGAAATTGAGTACGGATATTTATAATGTTAGTTGCAGGATTAGGATAGATATTTAATGATTGAGTTGTTTCAGAAAGATTGCCTACAGATAAGGTGGTACTGCTATCATACTTCTGTATTTCACTATCTGACAATACCCTATTATATAAACGTATGTCATCGATAACGCCTTTAAATGGATAGGGATAATTTACAGTATCCCCTAAGCCATAAAATCCTATTGTGAGGCCATCGGTGCTACTTCCTACGGTAGATGGTGACCCTGCAGGGTGGGCTATATTTACTAATTCACCATTTATATATATTTTGGCCTTTGTACTATCAAAAATCCCGACTACGCTATACCATTTATTCTCAGCGATATATGGGGAGTCTGTCCATGATCCGATAGATGGCAAATTAGCCGCAGCAATAACTTCAAAAGATTCATGAGCAGAATCAAAGTTGAAACAATTACCGCTATCGTAATCATTGTCTGTAAAAATCAATGCGTAAGTTCCATTGTTGTATTGTTCCCCTCTTTCAATAATGACGTTCCCCTGACATAAACCGCTATAAAACCCTTTTACCATAAAAGTGGCGCATATAGAATATTCATTCATATTCAAATCAGGAGAATATGGGACAGATATATAGCTATGATTAGTAAGGTCTCCTGTAAAATAGTAAGCAGTATTAGGCAAGCCATTTTCACCGACTGCACTGGTAACATTATGTAATGTTCCATTATGCCCCTTACCTGTTATGTCTTTGGCAGTGCCATTGAAATCCCAATGGGCAATAAGACCTAATGTGTCGTCCTGGGCGAAAACATTTGGTGCAATAAATAATAATAACGAGAATAGTAAAATCTTTTTCATTTATACGCCTTTTGGTTTAATTGGCGCAAAAGTAATTGATAGTTAATAATAAGTTTAAGCCATTGGACGAAATGTACGTTTCATTCAACGAATTACCTTTTTCGTCAAACGAAGCACTTTAATATTAAGGAATAATTTATTTCTTGTTTGTTAGCTCATATAGATCTTTGACGGTAGTCGAGCCTTCAAAAGTTTTCAGTAATTTTTTTTGTTTATCATATACTGCGATGTAGGGTACGTAATGAGCCCCATAGAAATTATAAAAGAAATATTCATAATCCTTGCCCACCTTGATATTCTTATAATCTGCCAAATGATATTTATCGTAAAATCCCTTTAGCATAGTAAGATTCATTGGGGTAACCAGGTAAAATTGTATTTGTTTGAGGGAATCCATCCCCTTCAATAACATTTCTGTAAGGTGCTGGCAATGGTCACAATCAGGGCTGAATAACATCAGCACTGTGGGTTTGCCTTCAGGAATATAGTAAGTATTGAAGATGGTAGAACTATCCATCATCAAAATATGAAATGCGGGAAGTGTAGGATTTTTTTGATATGGTAATAATGAATCTACCTCTTTTTGCTGCGCAAATCCAGCAACAGATATTCCCAAGATGGCTATAAGCAGAAATATTTTTTTCATACGACTTCGTCTATATAGGAAAACAATAAGTTTATCAATCAATAATATTGCCAAATCTAAATAGAAAAGCTGTAAGGGCAATCTTTTTCTTAATTTCATGTTTCCCCTTAATATTAGAAATGATGATCATAAAAGAGGATGTTTTCCTGGAGCGATACAACAATTTGAATGAGCACCAGAAAGACGCTGTGGATACCGTTTTCGGTCCTGTGATGGTGATTGCCGGGCCAGGTACGGGGAAAACGGAAGTATTATCGATGCGCATTGCCAACTTATTACGCAGTGAGGCCCAGGTTCAGCCTAATGAAATACTATGTCTTACCTATACAGATGAGGCCACCAATGCCATGCGAAGAAGGTTGTTACAGATAGTGGGCACTGCAGCACACCGGGTCAACATCTATACATTTCATGCTTTTTGTAATAATATCATCCAGAATAATAGCGATTATTTCAGCCTACGTTCATTACAACCCATCACTGATCTTGAACGCACGGAATTACTCTATGAAATCCTGGAACAATTGCCGCAGGGCCATATTTTGCGAAAGCTAAGTGGTAACATCTATTATGATGCGAGTCGTCTTAGCCGCCTTTTCGATCTAATGAAAAGGGAAAATTTAAGTCATGCAGATATCTCAATTGCAATAAATACCTACCTGACAGATTTGCCCGCCAGAGAACAATATATTTACAAAGTATCACGACAGGGATATAAAAAGGGAGATATAAAGCAGGCACTTATCGATGAAGAAGCCTCAAGAATGGCTACCACAAGAGCAGCGGCTGAACTCTTTGATCTTTATGAATCGAAGATGAAAGAAATCGGTCGTTACGATTTTAATGACATGATCATTTGGGTATTGGAGGCATTCAAAAAAAACCCTGGATTGCTGCAAAGTTATCAGGAGCGTCACCAGTTTATCTTAGTTGATGAGTTCCAGGATACCAATGGCTCGCAAAATGATCTGCTCAATGCTTTAACAGAATATTGGGGGCAGGATTCTAACATTTTTGTAGTGGGGGATGATGACCAATCGATTTATGAATTCCAGGGCGCACGTATTCGCAACATTATTGATTTTTACAGGCGTTACGAAGAAAATATTAAGATAATAGTATTGCCTCACAACTATCGCTCATCGCAATTAATATTAGACAGAGCGGCAGCAACCATACAAAACAACAGACAACGGCTTATATATCAACTACAGGAATTAAATCTTAATAAAGATATCATCGCATCTGCCCTACGCTTTAAAGATAATAATGATGCTGTTACACCTGTTGTAAAATCGTACACCAATGTTTTACAGGAAGAAGCAGACCTCGTATTGCAAATAGAAAACTTACAACGCCAGGGCATACATCTAAATGAAATTGCAGTATTATATGCCCAGCATAAGCAGGCTGAAAATATCATGGCACTTATGGAGCGAAAAGGTATTCCATACAGTGTTAAAAAACCTGTGAATATACTGGAGCTCCCACTTATTGAGCAGATAATTAATATAATCCGCTATCTGGATGAAGAGCGTAAACAACCATTCAGTGCGGAAGCGCTACTGTTTGAAATAATGCACACGCCTGCATTTGAAATAGAATCTACTGATATTGCGCTACTATCGCTATATATACAGGCTAACCGTGCAAAAGATAAAAGCCTTGGCTACTGGAATCTTGTTTTGACAAATGATCTGCTGATAGAATCGCTTAATCTTAAATCTGCCAAAGCGCTTCGCAGGCTTGGTAGCAACCTTGCCCACTGGCAGCGTGTTCAGTTGGATTTGTCTTTGCCAATGCTATTGGAAAAAATTATTTATGAAAGTGGCATTGTTAATTATCAATTGCACTCTAAAGACTATGCCTGGAATGTGCAAGTGCTTCATACTTTTTTTGATTATGTAAGAGAACTATATAGCCGAAATTCAAAAATGAAACCTGCGGAACTGCTGAGGATGCTGGATCGCATGCTTGATGAAGGAATATCCTTGCCGTTACAAAGGGTTATACAAAATGATAATGGAGTACATTTCTACACTGCCCATGGTGCTAAAGGAAATGAATTTGAATATGTATTCCTTATCGGCTGCACAAAAAATTTCTGGGAAGGCAAAAGAGGAGGGGGCACCGATTACAAACTCCCTGATACAATTACAAGCACTGATGAAGATTCAGAGAAAACTTATAAAGTGGAGGTAGCACGAAGGTTGTTTTATGTAGCGCTCACACGCGCTAAAAAACACCTGCAGGTTTCTTATGCCATTAGTGATAATGTGGGCAAGGGGTTGGAAACCTCAATGTTTGTGGATGAAATTTGTCCGCCTGAAGCACGTTTGCAGCAAAATGTAAGCAGCGAAGATGTAATAAAACATATGGAATGGGCAATGGCTTCTGTACCTGATGTGCGAATAAAACTTGCCAACCACCAATGGATTGAGCGTACACTAAACCAGTTCATTATGAGCTATACTACGCTCTCTAAATATTTGCATTGTCCGCTAAGCTTTTATTATGAATATCTGCTTAAGGTACCCTTTTTACGCAATGATGCATTGGCATTTGGTAGCGCCGTGCATTATGCTTTGGAACGTATATTTCGTGATATGAAAGAAAAGAAAGGCGAATTTCCCGATAAGGATCACCTAGTAGGCGCTTTCAAATCTGCCAT
>Ga0134128_10003955_pt1 | contig 18148 bp, 34 predicted proteins | sample KB31754_FD_96462 | JGI IMG/M metagenome (GOLD analysis project Ga0134128, IMG submission 96462) | Terrestrial soil microbial communities with excess Nitrogen fertilizer from Kellogg Biological Station, Michigan, USA - KB3-175-4 | ecosystem: Environmental > Terrestrial > Soil > Unclassified ... | reverse complement strand
GGGAGGGACGGGCACGGGTGTCCAGTCGCAGCAGTCGCCGGCCGATGAGCAGGGAACGCAACCGCAGCAGCAACAGCGGTCCGGGAAGGGCAAGCCGGTCGACGAGCGGTATCGAGTCCGGCGAGGTTCCTACGGAGCCGGGAGCGGCGGTGGCGCAGGCCTCGGTGCTGGGGGCGTGGGCGGCCAACAGTCCGCAGGTCCCGGTGGCGCAGGGCCCGTGGGAGCCGATCCCGCAGGGCCGGCTGGACGAGGACCTGGACGAGGCGGAGCTGGAGGCGGGGGAGGGGCCGGCGCTGGATCCGGACCTGGCGTTCGGGGAGCCGGCGGAGCCCCGGGCGGATCCGCTGCCGGCGGGAGCGAGGGTAAGCGGCGACGGGTCGGATTCCGCGGGTCGGACGAAGGGGGCCGGCTCTACGGGGTCGTTCCTGGACGGCGGCGGCAAGGCTCCTAACCCCCTGGCCGCGCGGGGCCGAGCCGCGGCGTTCGCGCAGCTGGCCGCAGCCGGCGTCGCCGCTCTGTCCTCGCTCCTCAACAACCGCCTGGCCCTCGACGACGAGGACGAGACGTGGCTGGCCGACGACGAGGACATGGACGCGATCGGCAAGCCCGCCGGCCGGCTGATCTCCCGCAAGCTGCCCCTACCAGAGGGCACCGACACGAACGATCTGGCGGACGCGATCGAGATCGCGATCGGCGCCGCGGGCTACGTCGCGAAGAACACCCGCGAGTGGGTGAAATCCCTGCGTGAGCGGCGGCGCGCCCGCAACGGCGCCGCGGTCTACGAGGGGGACTAGTAGTGCGCCGCGGTGGCCCGTTCGATCCGGACCGCGGGGAGTTCCTGTTCGTCTCCGGGCGCAAGGGCTCGGGAAAGTCGGTGCTCGCCCGCAGGTTCTTCGAGGCGTACCCGTACAACAAGCTGGTGATAGACCCCACCGGCGACGTGTCCAAGTCCTTCGCCGAGTCCGGCGTGCCCTACGTGCGGCTGACCGAGCCGATGCCGACCCGCTTCCCGAAGGCCGCGGACACCTCGTTCATGGACATGGAGCAGGAGGGTCCGGTCACCGCGGTGTACGTGCCGGACATGGGCAGCGCCGAGGCCGAGGACGAGATGGACCGCGCGCTGGGCCTGGCCCTGCGCGCCCCGGGCCCCACCGCGGCATGGATCGACGAGATCGGCACGCTCACGCGCAACGGCAAGACACCGCCGAACCTTCGCAGGGCGCTGCATCACGGCCGGCACGACCAGCTCACGTTGGTCATGTGCGGCCCGCGGCCCAAGGACATCGACCCGCTGTGCGTCTCGCAGGCCGATCACGTGTTCACCTTCGACACCCCGAACCCGATGGACCGCAAGCGGATCTGCGAGAACATCGGGTGGCCACCGGACCTGTTCGACCAGGCCGTGCGTGACCTGGGCGAGCACGAATACCTGTGGTACGACGCGCGGGCCCACACCCTCACCTGGATGCCGAAGCTGCCGCCGCGGCGGCGCGCCTACGCGGACGGCCCGGTCAACCAGCCGATGTTCTAACGCGGTGGGCGTCGGATAGGACCGAACGTTTAAGCCAGGGCTACCAGCCCGAGATCCCCACCGCGGCCGGCCGGTCCGGCACGTGATCCGGTCCGATACGGGGGACCAACCGCTCTGAGCGTTGGCCGTTCACCCCACACCCGAAGTGACGGGGCACGCCGCGGATCGCTCCGACTCTAACGGCGCGCAAGCGTTTCTGGCACTTTCCCGCCGTATCACCCACCGGTTACACGGGTTTCCCCTGGTGGTGACGGTTTCCGGCTCCGGATTCTGCGGTTGATACCCGCGCGTTCGCGCTTCGGCGGCCGCGCCTTCTTCCGTTTCCCGGAGGCCTTCATGCCGTCTGGCAAGTCTCTCGCGTGGACCGTGGCGATCGCGATCGCGGTCAACCTCGGCCTGGAGCACTACCGGGCCAGCAAGGGCTGACCCATGCGCCGTCACGTCTCGTTCTGGTTGGCCGTCGCCGGTGTCTCGGTGCTGGCCAACTTCGCCCTGGAAGCAGTCGCCGGCAGCTCGCCGGGCCTGGCGCGCTTCACCGCCTTCGCTCATCGAGGAGCCTCCTGATGGCCCGACGCCGTAGCGGGGGCAGCTCGACCCCGTCCTCTACCCCGACCATGACGATGCAGGGCATCGAGGTGCCCACCTCGTCGGTCAACCCGAAGCAGTTCTTCCAGCTCACCCGGCGCCAGCACGCCGCACAGCAGACCTTCAACTACGCGGGTCTGGGCCTGGTCGACCACGTGGAGATGCGCCAGACCGGCATCGTCGCCGGCGTCACCGTGAAGCTCGCCGGCTCCCTGGTGGTCAACATCGGCACCGGCACCGTCGCCTCGACGATGAACTGGCCGTACAACACCTTGAAGTTGGCGAAGTTCGCGGCCAACGGCCAGTCGAACCTCATCAACGCCAGTGGTCAGAGCCTGAAGGCGCGCGAGTACCAGCAGCGCGGCGACCTGACCGACCGCGGCGTTCCCGCGAGCATCGGCGGAGCCTCCCCGGGCACCACCGTCTATCAGGGCTCGATGAAGCTGAACAACGAGAACTGGGGTGTCGGGCAGAACGTCTCCGCGATCCCGTCGGGCACCTACGACGTCGAGCTGGAGTGGTGGATCCCGATCGCCCACGACAAGGTCACGCTCACCGGCGCGATCTTCGCCCAAACCTCCGCGACCAACCTGGATCTTGAGCTGGACTGGGCCGCCCTGACCGACATCTTCACCCTGACCGGCAACGCCACGGTGACCCTGTCCGCGACCGTCATCGCGATCCCGGAGCTCTACACGATCCCGGAAGTCGGCAACGGCCAAGTGGTCGTGCCGGACCTCTCGGTGTTCCACTCGCTGATCGAGACCCGTTACACCTCGATCGGCAACACGGTCAACGAGGTGCGCCTCTCGGGCCAGGGCGTCGGCAAGCAGCTGCTGCGCATCTACGGCCAGCTGTGGAACGGCGCCGGCTCCGGAGCGCCCGTCCCGGTGAACAACACCAACTACGGGCAGATCGGCTGGCGCTTCGGCACCAACGACACCCCGGAGGTGTGGCCGGACGGGCGGGCCAACGCGTTCTGGCTGGAGAAGCTGATCGACGCGGATCTCAGCTCCCTGCAAGGGTTCTTCGGCATCGACTGGGTGAGCGAGAACGCGTTCCGCGACTCGATCGACGAGGGCACCGCGACCGAGCTGCGCCTGGTCGTCGAAGTGCTCGCCGCGGTCTCCCTGAGCAACCCGGTGCTGAAGTACACGCAGGAGATCATGACCATCGGCTCCGCTGCGTAAGGGGCCTGCCATGGACTTCGACCAGCTCAATCCGGCCAACCTCTACGGGATCGGCCGCGGCGCGCCGCGCGCCGCCAGCAACGGCGGCGGCGGACAGTTCCTGCCGCACACCGACTCGATGAGCGGCGACGGCGCCATGATCCCGTGGTCCCCGGACTCCCCGATCTTCTGGGCCGCGCTGCTGGCCACCGGCACTTTGCTGGGCATCCTCGGCGCCTCCATCGACGTGCGCGCGGGCAAGCGCCACGCCTCCGTCAAGGTAGGAGACTGACAATGTCCGAAGACACCCCCGCGGCCGAGGCGGACACCCCGCCGGACACGGCGGATAACCAGAACAGCCCCGTAACCCCCGCGGCCGCGCCGGCGTTCGACCCGGCGGTCGCCGCGGCGATCGCTCAGGCCGTCGTCGCGGCCCTGAAGCCGGATCCGGGCCCGGCGCCGATCACGCCGACCACGCTGCCGGCGCCGGCTGCCGCCAGCTCGGCGACGTCGAGCACCGCGGCCGCGGAGCCGGTCGACGAGGTGCCCTACTCGGAGCTGTTCAAGCCCGGTTCCCTCGCGGTGCACACCTACGACCACTTCGGCCGTCAGACGCACCAGGTGCTGCTCGTGCTGGGCACGTACCAGGTCGACGTGACCGACAAGCGCGGCAACCCGACCGGCGAGAAGCAGGACCGGGTGCGGTTCCTTCCGGTCGGCACCGCGAACGAGGCCGGCGACCTTCCCGCGGACGCTCCCGAGCTGCTGCCCGCCAGCCAGTTCGACTGGGAGACGGAGGCCTGATGGCTCGCCGCGCGCCGTCGACCGCTCCCGCCCCGCCCGCTCCGGCGGCCGCGGGCGGGAGCGGCACGGGCGCGCCCGCACCGGCCGCGCCGGCTCCGGGCGCCAGTGGTGGTGACGCGAGCTCGGGCGGCCGGTCGAGCTCGCGGTTCAACCCGAGCGGTTTCGGGCCCACCGCCGGCGGCGTGGTCCTCGGCGCGTTCGCGGTCGTGCTGTTCGTGCAGTACTCCCGCGGCGGCAGCGCACGGGTCAAAGCGTGGTTCGCGGCCAAGTTCCTGAACAACGCCAGCACCTCGGCCGGCACTGCCGGCGCTCTGGCCGGCCAGGGCGTGCAGATCTGGGGGCAGGCCACCACGCTCGGCGCGACCGGCACCGGCGGGCAGGCCGGCGCCGGCTCCGGCGGCAACGCGCCCTCCTCTCCACCGACCAACAAGCAGGGGTTGCTATGAACGCGGGCGGAGTGATCCTGGTCATCCTCGGCATCTGGGGACTGGCGCAGATCTTCAAGGGCCACGCCCTGCAACGCCTCGGCCTGATCCCGAGCGGGAGCTGAAGGTGAGCACCGCGACCGGGATCCTCGGCGGCGCGCTCGCCCTGGCCGCCCTGCAACTGGTGCTCACCAGCCAGCAGGCCACCAGCGCGTTCGGATCCCTCGCCACCGTGCCGGCCTCATGGATCGAGAAGATCATGGACGCCACGGTCGCGGCGATCCCGGACCACTCGATCAGCGCCCCCGCCTCCTCGAGTTCGGCGGCGCCCTCCGCGGCCGCGGTCTCCTACTCGCTGCCGGCGCCCTCCTCGCTGCCGCCGCTCTCCTCCCCGCCCACCCTGAGCGTGTAAGGACACTGCCATGGGCAAGAAGATCCTGTTCTACTCCGCGGGCCTGATCGGCCTCTACCTCGTGGTCGTGAACTTCACCGGCTTCTCCAGCGACGTGAACTCGACCGCTACCGGCGGTTCCTCGCTGGTGCGCGCGTTCCAGGGGCGGTGAATCGTGCCCGGCATCTTCCGCCAGCGCACCGCGCGCGTCACCGTCACGGTGCGCCAGCCGCACCCAGTCAGCCAGTACATGGCCTCCGCGCTCGGGGAGATCTACGGGCGCGGCATCAACGGGCACACCGGCGCGTTCCGCTACGGCATGCCCGGTCTGGGCACCAACCGCAGCAAGTTCGGCGGGTACGTCTACCCGCCGCAGATGTTCGTGGGCTGGAACCCCAAGCGCGTCGCAGGCGGCGCGATCCGCTACAAGCCCGGTTCGCTGCCGGCCACCGCGCCCAACGACCCGAACGACAACCCGCTGACCAACGCGGTGGCCACGATCGCGGCAGGAGCCGGCGTTGCCTACTAGACGACAGCCCCCGGCGCCCGCGGCCGCGGGCGGCGGCCGCACGCCGCCGCACGGGCTAGGCGGGCGTAACCCGATGGTGCTGCTCGCCGGCGGCGGCGCCGCGGTGGTGCTGGTCGTCGCGATGGTGCGCCGCGGCTCCGGCTCCTCCAGCGGCAGCACGACGCAGACCCCGAACACCTACGACTCCACCCTGAGCGATATCGAGGCCCAGTGGGAGAACCAGTTCGAGGCCCTGCAGAACCAGATCGCCGGCCAGAACCCGACCCCGGGCGGCGGAGCCAAGCTGCCCGGAGGCCCCGCGATCCGGGGCGCCAACCCGCCGCGCAACTTCTCGGTGCCCCCGATCCCTCTCTGGGGCGCCGCGCCCGTCGTGGCGAGCACCATGGCGCGCAACGCGCTGTCCTCGGCCAGCGCCACCTCCGCCGGCATGCAGCGCGCCTACACCACGAGCCTGAGCCCCGCGGCCAAGAGATAGAGCAGCGATGACGAGCCAGTACGCCAACGCCAACGGCAGCGGCCTGGGCACGCAGGCCGCGGCCTACGCTGCCCAGCTGCTCGGCATCCCCTACGTGTGGGGAGGCGAGTCACTCGCCGGCTTCGACTGCTCCGGCCTGGTCCAGTTCGTCTACGACAAGCTCGGAGTTCAGCTGCCGCGCACCAGCCAGCAGCAGGCCTCGGCGGGCGTCTCTGTCTCCCCGAACGCTCTGCAACCCGGCGACCTGATCCTCTACAACGAGCCGGGCGAAGGCGCGAACTCGCACGTCGCCATCTACGCCGGCAACGGCCAGGAGATCGACGCACCGCACACCGGAGCCAACGTGCAAGTGGACCCGGTGGACTGGTCGCACTTCTCCAGCGCGCGCCGCGTGACCGGATCCGGCTCCGGACTGACGTCGAACGCGACGTCGACCGCGCTGGGCACGGCGCAGGCCTCCCAGACCTCCTGGTGGAACCCCTTGACCTGGGGCAGCTCCGTGACCGACACGGTCAAGACGCTCGCGGTGTCCCTGCCGATCGTGCTGGGAGCCGTCGCGATCCTGGTCATCGGCGCATGGAAGACCTTTGATTTGCCGAAGCCCGACGCGGTCCCGGTCCCGGTACCGGTCTAAGGGAGAGCGACCATGTCACGTACCGAGCAGCTGCTGGAGAACCTCGCCTCCGCCATCGAGGCGCAGAGCGGCGCGATGGCGACCGCGTTCCGGGAACTGCGCCGCAGCAAGGTGATCGAGTCCGCATCATTCAAGTTCAACGCGAACGGCGTGATCGAGCGCAACTACCCGCTCCCGTACAACTCGGTGATGATCGTCTCGCAGTCCTCTGCGAAGGTGGTCGCCGCGAACCAGCCCAACGGCGTCGCGCCGACCGAGGGCAACGGAACCGGGATCGTCGGGCCCTACGGGTTCGGGGTCTACAACATCGCCGGACGATCCCTCACCCTCTACGGCAACCCGGGCGACTACGTCACGATCATCGTGGACGCGTGCGCCCAGCAGCCCGCGGCCGCGGCCGGAGCGGTCGCGATCGCCGGCACGGCGACCGTGTCCGGCACCGTCACCGCGCAGACGGGCGCGACCACCGACCTCTACAGCGAGGCCGCGCAGTCGCGCCTGACCGCCGGCAACACCGGCTCGATGACCTGGCCCTCGACCAACACCGACGCGTACGTGGCGGTGAACCTCACCGGATTCGCCGGCGGCACGAACGTGACCATCAGCATCGATCAGCAGGACGCCAACGGCATCTGGCAGTCCCTGGCCACCTCCGGCGCCCTGACCGCGGTGGGCACGAAGAACTTCACCGTCGGCCAGTTCGGCGGCAACCACGCCGTGCTGCGCTCCGGACAGCCCTGGCGCCTCTCGTGGACCGTGACAGGCACGTTCACCACCCTGACCTTCCAGCTCGCGGTCACCGGCCGATGACGTTCCTGCAAGGCCTCTACATCGTGCTGGGGATCCTCGGCGGCGGGGGAGTGGCGGGCCTGGCGCGCGGCCTGTGGCGCATGGTCTCCGCCGTGCAACGCCTCATCGGCGCGATGGACTCCAACACGCAGGCCACCGCCGGCCTCGCCCACGACGTCATCGCCCTGCGCAAGACCACCCGACACCGCGACCGGGAACTCGCCGCGCGCATCAAAGCCCTGGAGGAGGCCCACTATGGGCAAACGCAATCCGCTGCGGATTCGCGACCATCACACCGCGGTGCTGCTCGGCCTGGCCCTGACCGCCGCCGGCGCGTGGGTCCTTTATGACGCCTACGAAGGCCACGGCAAGAGCCGGCCGTTCTTCCTGCGGTTCCTGACGCCATGACGCTGCCTCGCAACGTCCAGACCGCCTATGGCATCGAGCTGCGCGTGATCGACTACAAGGTCGAGACGATGCAGGCGATCGCGGACGCCACCGGCACCGCGACCCTCACCACGCAGCGCGCCGTCGACCCCGATCTGATCTGGCGCGGTGAACGCCTGGTGGTGCAGTCCAACTCCGCGAACAAGCTCGACCTGCGGGTCACTGACGGCTCATCGGCCGGCGCGGGCAACATCAACCTGGGCCTGCGCGACTACGGCCAGGCCCCGACCGGGTTCTCACAGGTCGCCGAGTACCCCGCCATGCTGACCCTGCTCGGCGGCCAGCAGTTCACCCTGACCGCCACCGGCGCGAACCCCGGGGACATCGTCGGCGCCTCCTTCCAATACGCGATCATGATGAAGGTGCCGGTCACGCCATGAGCTTCCGTTCCCTGCTCGCCGATCTGCTGCTCGGCGGCAACCTCGCCAATGCCTACACCCTGGCCGGCACCATCACCTCAGGCACGGTCGGCGGCCAGTCCGTGGTCATCGACGGCGGCCGTGACGCGATCTTCTACTACGACACCGGCGGCCACCTGGTGCTCTCGCTCGCCCCCGCCGCCGGCACCGACGCGCACGCCAACGCCTACCCGGCCGGACTGGGCATCTACAACGCCGGCACGCTGCTAGGCGTCTGGGACGGCATCGCCTGGTCCATCGGGGAAAGCGGCCAGGGCCAGATCCAGGCCACCGTGAACAGCCTCATCCCGACGCTCGGCTTCCTCACCCCGAACCCGAACATCATCGCGCCCGCGAACATGAGCGCCACCCAGATCAATCAGGGCACTGATGCGGCATACGACGAATACGACCTGATCAGCGGCCAGGACGGCACGAACCAGGAAACCTGGTTCCTGACCATGCGCTCGGCCAGCAAAGACGCCAGCACCCGCGCCCAGGCGCTCATCCGCATGCTCACCGGTCTAGGCGTGTTCAACGCCGCGGTGTTCGACTTCGCCGGCGGCCACCTGATCGGCGACCTGACCGCCGTGCACCCGGGCACCGGCACCGGCACGGTCAAGGCCGTCGCGGAGAGCTGGCAGGCCCCCGTCCTGACCGCCAACTTCCGCTCCGACACCATCAGTCACCCGCTGCGATACCGCAAAGACGGACTCGGACCGAGCGGCATCGTGCGGCTCGACGGCGGAGTGCAAGCCAACGGCGCCGGCCCCTGGCCCGCCGGAACCGTCATCGCCACCCTGCCCGTCGGCTACCGGCCGCTGCTCGGCATCCGCTCCTACATCACCAAATGCTCGGTCCTGCCCTCAGCCGGCACCGGCACCGTGAAGGTACTGAACACCGGCGACATACAGCTCGACGTCGCACTCACCGCCAACACGCAACAGGTGTTCTTCGAAGGCGTCACATTCCCCCTCGACTGACCCCGGACCCTGTTACGCTCGGCCCCGGGGCAGCACCCCGCTCGACCGCCCGCCTGTTTCGAGGCCCCCCTCTGAGCAGGCGGGCGTCAGGCATTATGAGCGCATGACGTTAGCCGAACGCTTCTCAGGGTTCTCCGATGGCACCGAGTGGCGCGGTGAACTGCTCGATCAACTCGCCTACGGCCAGATCAGCGCCAGGATGGCGGAGTTCCCGTGGAACCGCAGTGCGCTGTGCACGCGCGTCCGGTTCTGCATCCTGGCCTGGGCCCACGCTGGGCCGTGCCTCGGGTTCATGAACCTGCAGAACATCCCGCGGGATCCCACACTCCCGCCGGAACATCAGGGCCCAGAAACCACCGCCGAAGCGCGCACATCTCCTCATAGCTGAGCCAGATAGAGGCGTCAGGCTTGGTGAGCTGCCACCGCTTGCGCGTCACGCTGTCTGTCCGCGCCGCCCCGGCGAAGGTGCTCACCCATAGGCCCGGCGCGATCTCCTGAGGGTCGCTGCTCACGCGCGCAATCGTAGATCACAGCAACAACTATCGTGCTGAGCGCCTGCGGGTGCGGCCGCGCTGGAACTCTGTACGGGTGAGTCGGCCATGTTTGGCGAACCAGTCGCTCAGCTCTTCGGAGGCGTACTTGCGGGCCCGTGCGCTGGTCCCATAGAAGAGCGTGCGCGGGTCGATGTGAGCCGCTTTACCTGCCTTGTTCAGCATGTCACCGCGGGTCACGTGCTCGGCCTGAAGGTACATCGCCTCGATCTCGATCTCGAAGTCAATGGCCTCGTTGCGACGTCTGTCTGCCGCACTCGTCGAGCGGCGACGCGCGGCCGCGTCGCGTCGATCGCGCCGCTCGGCCTCGGCGATGTACTCCTTCACCTGCCGCTCGTCGCGCCAGTCGATGCGCTGGGCCTGGGCATACCACTGCTCATCGGTCATCGCGCGCAGGAGTGCCTTGTTTGGGACTAGCGGTTCGGCCGCGGGATGTGGGCGGCGGACGCCGCAGCATTTGTGCGGGCACAGTTCCCCGCGTGCGGACTTCGGTTTGACGAAGTGCCCGAGCAGATCCCGGATGTTGTAGCTCACGCGCGGAGTCTCCTTCGAATCGAAGGTAAGCGCTACTGTGCGCCTTAGATTCGAAGGGAGTCATCGTGAGTGGTCAATGGACGGATATCGCTGAGTGGGTCGGGCCCACCCCCAACGAGAACACGGACGGCATGCAGGACGTGCTAGGCGTGATCCTGCACATCCAGCAGGGCAACCAGGCCGGCTCGATCGCCTGGTGCAAGAACCCCGCCGCGCAGGTCAGCGCACACTTTTTCGCCGCGAAAAACGGCACTCTGCAGCAGCTCGTCGACACCGCCGACCGGGCATGGGCGGAGGCGGCCGGCAACAGCAACTATCTCTCGATCGAGTGCGAGGGCTACAGCGGGCAGGACCTCACCGCGGGCCAGATCCAGGCCTGCGCGAAGGTCGTCGCGAAAGCCCATGAGGAATACGGAGTACAGCTGTTCTCCATCGACCGGCCAGGCCTGCGCGGACTCGGTTGGCACGGCATGGGCGGCCAGGCATGGGGCGGCCACCCCGACTGCCCCGGCGACCCCGTCAAGGCCCTGCGACCGGTGATCCTCGGCCACGCCGCGCTCATCCTCGGATCGGGCGTGCCACCCACGCCCGTGCCAGCGCGCACCGCGCCCCCGTGGCCCGGGCGCATCCTGCGCGTGGGTGTCGAGCCGCCCATCATCGGCGCCGACGTCCTGGAATGGCAGCGACGCATGCAGCTGCGCGGCTGGAGGATCTCCGCGGACGGCGAATACGGCCCGCAGTCCGCCGGAGTGTGCCTGGCCTTCCAGCGCGACTCCACCGCCCACAACTGGCCCCTGCAGGAGGACAGCGAAGTCGGCCCCCTCACCTGGGCCGCGAGCTGGGAACGGCCGGTGAGCACACCGTGACCGGGATCATGCAGGAGCTGGACTGGATCGAAGAGAAAGCGCGTCCCTACGCGCGCGGCGCGATGATGCGCGCCCGGCGGTTCGCGGCCGCGTTCATGCCGGCGTTCCTGGCCACCCTGATCAGCAGCATCACGAGCGGTACCCCCCTCACGGTCCCGCTGCTGTGGAGCATCGTGCTAAGCGTCACGGTCACGGTGCTCGGGGAGATCGACCCCTCGATCAACTGGTCGTCGCTCATGGAGCTGCTCGACCGCGCCCGCTACCGCTCCGCCGAGCCGCTGAACGTCACCAAGCCGCCGCCGACGTCCCCGCCCCGGAGCCGCACGTGACCCGGGCGCGCGAAGCCTTCACACGGGCCCTGGCATCCTCGCTCGGCTACGCGGCCGGCCTGGTCGTCATCCTGCTCGTCGACGTCGCCGCGGATACCTGGATCGAGCGGCGCCAGGCACCCGTCGACGAGGGCCAGGCCGTGCTCCACGACCAGGCGGACGAGGAGCCGAGCGGCTAATGGCGAGCACTTACACGCTGCGGATCCAGATCGGCATCGAGGAGAGGGACGCGCACGGTGGGTGGACCGGCGGCCGTCTCGGGATCAACGAGGAGCAGCAGATCGACGTCGGCAGCTTCATGGAGATCGCTGCGATACTCGGCAAGTTCCACGCGCTCAGCGAAGAGATCAAGCGCCAGCGAACAGATACCGAAGGATCCCGCTCGAACTGATTCTCAGTGACCTGCAAAACGGCTGCCCGGCATGCCGCTGTAACTGAGACTCTTACGCCTCCCTACGTGAAGTAACCATGGCCGCGGAAACAGCACGCCGTCCCCGGCGGCGTTCTGACCAGCCACGGCGAACTTCACACCCTGGCACCTTTCGCGCGGGGGCGTCTGCATGTGGGTGGGTTCACCTTAGGATCCCGCCCATGACACACATGCAGACACCCCTGCCGCTTCGCCCGCTGCTGCCGGACTTCGAACGCCACCTGCGAGTGCGCGGCAAATCGCAGAGCACGATCACCTCGTACCTGTACGTCGCAACCACGTTCGTCAACTGGCTGGAAGCCTGCCGGCACAGCGGCGACGCGCGCGACGTCGTGCGGGTGGACGTCGAGAACTATCTGCTCGATATCAGGGAACGCACCACCGCAGCGAACGAGTCCAAACACTACCGCTCGCTGCAGCAGTTCTGGCGGTGGCTCGTCGACGTCGAAGAGGAGCTGCCCGCCTCCCCGATGGCGAAGATGCAGCCCCCGCGCGTTCCGCTCAAGCCCGTGCCGGTGCTTCCCGACGACGCGATCACCCGGCTGCTGGCGGCCTGCGCGGGCACTGCGTTCAACGACCGCCGCGACGCCGCGATGATCCGGCTGCTGCTGGACACCGGGATGCGCGCCGGCGAGCTGCTCGGCCTCACGATCGACGGCGTCGACGAGCTCGGCCGCCCGACCGGGCTGGACTGGCGCTACGAGGTCGCGCACGTCATCGGCAAGGGAGACCGGCACCGGGCCTGCCCGTTCGGCGCGAACAGCGGCGCCGCGCTGCGCAGGTACCTGCGCGCCCGCGCAGGCCACAGGTACGCCAAGAGCGACGCGCTGTGGCTCGGCACTCGCGGACCGCTTCAGCATGACGGCCTGGCCCAGTTGCTCGAGCACCGCTGCCAGATCGCGATGCTCGACTGCATCAACCCGCACCGCTTCCGCCACACTCTCGCCCACAACTGGCTTCGCAGCGGCGGTCAAGAAGTCGACCTGATGCGGATCATGGGATGGAACAGCCGGGAGATGGTTGCCCGCTACGGTGCATCCGCGGCGGACGAGCGCGCGCACGAAGCACACCGCCGGCTATCGCTCGGAGATCGATTGTGAGATCCACGGCCAGACCGGTTCGATATTCGAGCCCTTCACTACGCGCCTGACTACCTCTTGAGCGACGCATAGGAGAAGAGGTGAACTCAGAGCCCTGGGAGGCATCACGCACACTATTTGGCCCGTCACCAGCGCGGCCCATATCGGCACTGTGCTGCCAAGGTCGGTGGGTGTGATGACGACGACGAGTTGCCGCATATCAAACCTCCTAGCTCTGGAGTCTGACATGCGAGCGCTCTCAGTCTGGGCTCCCTAAAGAGCATTCACTCTTCCGGGGGAAGCAAGCCCTGCTCTCTCAGGGCCTTGATAGCTGCTGCCTCGGCGGCGATGATCTGGCCTGCCGTCACGTCAGGAAGCGTCGCCATCAGCGCGTTCTTAATCGCAGCGCGTGCTTTCGGCTCAATCTCACTCAAGTCCGAAGCTCGGATGACATAACCAGACTGACTCATCCCGTGCACTCGACGCTCGATATAGCCGTCAGGCCATTGCAGCGCTTTCTCGATGGCTTCCCAAGACGGGGACCGGCGACGAAGCGGTTTATCGCTTTCCAAACGCGTGATCGTCGCCTTGCTCACGTCCGCGGCTTCGGCCAACGCCTGCTGAGTATGCATTCCTAGCTGGTTTCGCCGCTTGACCACTTCCATGGCGAATTCCCGCCATGCCTCTTCAGACGGCGTCGCGTCTCTCCTGTCTCGCTGGGCGCGCACTTCGCCTCACGACTTGATCAATCGCAGCTAGCTATCTGCCGCTTAGTGTGCAGGCTTGTCCGGCATTGAGCTCATATAGCTGATTCCGCATTTACAGATCTGAGCCTTCAGTGATCAACAGTGTCGCTTTGCGAGTCGGTGTTGACTACTCGTGCCAACTTGCCCTAGCGTCTGCGGCATGCAGCTTGCCGTTGTGACTGGCGAGCTTGGGTGTGCGCTTGCGCTTGTCTGCGCGGGCTGTTGAAGGGAGATCATCATCCGAATACCAGCGGAGGAGCGCAGCGAACGCGCCCGTCTGGCGGCGAACGCGCGATGGAGCCGGACCCCGTCTGAGGAGCGGGAGGCAGCGGCCCGGCGCGGTTACGCGGGTCTGGAGAAGAAGTGGATCGCGGAGATCGACCCGGACGGAACGATGGAGCCGGACGAACTCGCGAAGCGGCTGAAGAACCGCAAGGCCCAGCACTACGGCCAGATGGCCGTGACCAAGATGCGGGTCGAGCGGCACCGGCGTGAGCGCCAGGAGAAGGCCGTGCTCAAGGCGGGGCGCAAGCAGAAGGTGGCCGGTCCGTCCGTTGCAGCGGGCGAACCGGCCGGCGAGACCACCATCACTCAGGCGGTTAGCACGGGACAGGAGCCTCGATGAACAGCGTAGATGCATCATCCCCGGTAGGGGAGAAGGCGGAGCCGGAGAAGGTCCCGGTGAAGCACCCGCGCTGGTGCGACCGGTCCCGGTGCACGGCACCGGAGTTCAGGCCGGCCGAACCCGTCGCCGGCACCAACTACTACCACCGCAGCGCGAACCTCGCGGTTCTCGGCGACTGGGCGCCGCTCGACCCGGAGGGCGTCTTCGCGTTCCTGCATCAGGCCGTGGCGCCCTGGGACTGCACCGTGTACCTGGTCGTCAACGACATCCACATCGCGCTCAACTGGCGCAGCCCGCTGCTGTGGGCGGTTCTCGACGAGCACGCCGAGATCGGGGAGCGGTTCCCGGGGCTGTTGGAGACCGGGCGCGAAGACGCTGCCCGTCAGGCGAGGAGAGCTGAGTCATGAGCCTGGTCTGGGATGACTCGATGGCGGAGCGGGTGCACCGGCACCAGCAGTGGATCGCGGGGCTGATGCAGTTGGTCGGGTTCCTGACGGATCACCCGGAGATCCCGCTGCCGCCTACCGCTTCGGTTCTGTTCAGCCCGGAGGGCACGCCGTCGCAGATGATGGCCGCGGTGCGGGACGTCGGCCGGATCCTGGACGTCGATTTGGAGTGGGACAGCGAGGTTGGGCACCTGCTCGCGGAGCGCGAGTTCGGACCGATCCGGCTCGGCGCGCTGTGTTGGACGGACGAGGTGACTCCGATGCCGACCCCGACCCCGGCGCCGGCCGTGGTCGACGAGGGCGCGCTGCCGGAGGTCGACTGCCGGCAGTGCAACGGCACGGGCCTGGTAATGGGCTGGGACGGTACAGGGACCTGTCCGTATTGCCTCGGTAAGGGCCGCATCCTGGCCTGGCAGCCGCGGCACGCGGCGGGGGCGCCGGCATGGTGACCGATTACGTGATCATCAACGTTGACGGCTCGCTGACCGAAGGCGAAGGCTATCCGCGCGAGGTCGGCTGTCACGAGGTGCACGGGCAGATGCTCACCCCTCGCGCACGCAACGGCTCGGTCTGGCGGCTGGTGCGCTGTACGCAGTCGCTCGCGATGCCGAAGCTGCACCCGCTCAACGACGTCGCGCGCGTGGTTCTGGTCGGGTTGAACCGGTCGATCGAGCCGGAGGAGATCCGCGGCGCGGCCGCGCTGCTGCTCGTCGGCGCGGACCATGAGCAGCTGCCCATTCCGCCGATACGCCTTCAGCAGCTACGCCGGCTGGCCACGGTGGGCCGCTCGCTCGACGCGCTCATGGAGACGCCGGCCGCGGACGTCACACAGCTGCTTCGCGGCGGCATGCGTGGTCCGCAGTGAATCGTCTCGCTCGGGTGCATCCCCTGCCGTTCGGAGTGGCGATCCCGCCGATGCGTCGGCGCGACACGGTGGAGGTGTTCCTGGCCGCGGCCGCGCAGAGCCAGACGATGGCGATCAACGGTTTTCACGACTTCGCGCTCCCGGAGAAGGCCCTCGTCAAGGCCGTGAGCGAGCACCGCAGCGGCCCGCGCAAGGTGCGCCTGCCGCAGTACTGGGTCCTGCCGGTCTATCGCGACGTGATGGGCCTAAGCGCCCGCGAGCTGACCGAGTGGGAGAGCGAGACGTCCGTGATCGGCCGCTCGATGGTGTTGCGCGCGATCGCGCACGCCATCGAGAACGGCGATCTTCCCTAACACCCTGCGATCTCCCGCGGGCCCCTGCCGCACCGGGGGCCCGCGGGCTCATACCCGGAGGCCGCGATGAACATCGCACAAATGTGTGGTCGGGTGAGGCAGATTTTCGCGCCCGGGCGCGGCCGGCACCGCCGACGACGACATACCCGCGCCTAGTCGTCTCGCGGTGCCCGTAGTTCTCCAGGCCGCCTGTTCCCCACAGTCGGGCGGTCTGGCCAAACCCTTCGGTCTTCGGTGGTTGAAAGGCGCGACGTGCAACACAAAGGGGTTCCGGAGGTCCGATTCATGCCCGTGATGCGGTATCTCAATGACCTGAACCGGGTGCATCTGCAGCGCACGACGCTCGGGGTCGCGCGGTACATGGCCTCACACGCTGACTACGACACGGGCAAGAACATCTTCCCTGGTGAGCAGCTGGCCGCATTCGAGTGTGGCGTCAAGTACCGGTGCGTGCGCGAGCATCTGAAGATCCTTCGCGAATACAAGCTGCTCACCCGCGTCAGGCACAACTCCGGCCGCATGGGCTGGTACGACGAGTACTGGCTGACCTGGCCGCTCGACGAGGAGGCGGTAAAGCTGCCGCTGAAGATCGGGCAGCATCTCGATCCGGACAAGCCGCTGGAATTGGTGCGCCTACCGCGCAAGCGCGACAACGAGAAGCCCAGACACTGACCGTTCTGCAGGGCGGCCGCCGGCATCGAAACTGACGCCGGCGGCCGCCTTTTCGCTGCCGTAGTTATCCACAACCACCGGCACCGCGGTGCCATTTCCGTTCACGATTCATCCACAGACCACACGTGGATATAAAGGAACCACCGGCACCGCGGTGTCAAACCACCGGCACCGCGGTGACAAACCACCGGCACCGCGGTGTCAAACCACCGGCACCGCGGTGACAAACCACCGGCACCGCGGTGCATCGCACCTATACCTGTCCATAGACCGTGCCATGACCTAACCAACGACCTGTGTTCCCGGCTCGTGCTGCACGGTTACGTCGCGAGGGGCGAACCTGTGGACAAATAAGGCCGGCGCACGGCGCCGACTCAACATCACCGCGCGTGAGTTCTGCGTTTACGGAGCGTGTCCGAGGGCGGCCGGCGGTCGGTAAGGGGCTCAAAAGCGGCGCCGACGGCACGGATCATCAAGGGGGCGGAGCGTGGTACGCCGACTCCCGATCTCGGGACGGGAAGGCCGCACGGCGACGCCACACGGGACGCTCAGGGCCGCGCAGGGCCGGATGTGGCTCAGGACGCGCAGCAGGGCCCGATCGGGCCGCAGCGTCGATTCTGGGGCGTGCGGATCAGCCGGCGGGGCCCGTCAGGCATAACAGGCCCCGTCGATCGCCCCCGTGTTCAGGCGTATTTGGTCATTGCGATGTACACGAGGTTGCGGGTCGCGGTCTCGTCCCCGCGCTTGGCCGCGGCCGCCGTCGCGTCATAGGTGAACCCTGACTTGACGGCTTGGACCATGTGCCGGTCGCGGCGTTCGCGTTCGGCCTTGGCCTCGGTTTCGAGCTGCAGCACGCGGCGCGCGCTGGATTCGACGAGTTGCAGGATTTCGGGTGTCTCCGCCTGGTGATCTGCCGGGTTCTCGTTCATAAAACCGCAGTATCACCTAGTGGTGACGGCTAAGAAGGCTGGAATCTGCGTGTCATGGCAGGGAGGGAAAGCCCGCTTCCAGTGCGCGGCACATGCAAGCGCGGGCACGTGCTCGACACGGTTGCGGAGGGTCGCAAGCTGACGTGGCGAGGTCCGTGTCCGGCTAAGTGGGGCAACGGGACGTGCGGGATCTACCTCGTCTGCCACATGATCGAGGATGCCGGCGCGGCCGGCGAGGGAGGGACGGGCACGGGTGTCCAGTCGCAGCAGCAGCCGCCGGCCGATGGGCAGGGAACGCAACCGCAGCAGCAACCCGGGCAGCAACCGCGGTCCGGGAAGGGCGCCGCGGTCGATCCCCGGTATCGAGTCCGGCGAGGTTCCTACGGAGCAGGCGGCGCCGGTGGCGCAGGCCTCGGTGCTGGGAGCGTGGGCGGCCAACAGCCCGCAGGTTCCGGTAACGCAGGGCCCGTGGGAGACGGTGCAAGCGGTCCGGCTGGACCCGCTGGACGAGGACCCGGACGGGCTGGCGCAGGACGCGGGGGAGGGGCCGGCGCTGGATCCGG
>Ga0134128_10003954_pt1 | contig 18149 bp, 17 predicted proteins | sample KB31754_FD_96462 | JGI IMG/M metagenome (GOLD analysis project Ga0134128, IMG submission 96462) | Terrestrial soil microbial communities with excess Nitrogen fertilizer from Kellogg Biological Station, Michigan, USA - KB3-175-4 | ecosystem: Environmental > Terrestrial > Soil > Unclassified ... | reverse complement strand
TGCATGCGCAAGCTGCTGGCCCTGCTCAACGCCATGGTCCGCGAGGGCCTGAGCTGGGATGAACTTAACGTCGTTAAAAAACTCTCCGCTTCTCATTGACACCCAACACAGTCGCTCCGTGGTAAATTCTTTATGAAACCTTTCCGCAGTCGATCTGATACATCACGTCGGTACTAATTTGGGCGTTGGAGCTTTTCTTCACTGCCTTAACCAGATAGTAAACCGCGCCATCCGCGAAACGGTCGCCCAGGCGGACTCCATTCGGGACGGTGCTGTCAAGATCGAGCGTCGTGTAAAGGTGATGGTTCACGATCATGTCCCGCCGGGCGTAGTCGGCGGAGATTTGCGCGGTCGCCGGGGTAATGGATGCGGGGATGTTGGACAGAATCGCCGCATACGTGCGCACGATTCCGCCGGACGCGTCGCGGGAAATCGTGGCGCGCTGGAGGACGAGTTTGCGATCGAGGAGGGAGGAGATGGACATGTCAGCTCCGCAGATTAGAACGGGTGAACGATAAGCGCCTTACTTTTCGAGGGCGGATGGGCTCCTGCGCCGCTGGACGCGCCCCACAAAGGGGCGGCTAAAGTGATGAGGACGATGCAGAGCATCGACAATGAAGAAAAGGTTATCTCGCAATCATTTTCGCATGATCCGCATACGGCGCCAGCAGCAACTGAACTTTTGCGGACATTTGCGGTGAAGTCGACGTATCCTTCATCTCCACCGTGCTCGCTCCCAGCGTCGCTTTCTTCAAGGTATTATTCACCAGACCCGCCTGGTACAGGTCTTGTACCAATTGCACGCAGGCTTCCTGAACCGCCTGCGGCACGGTCGCATAGCCGGCTTGGTAATCGATGCGGATGTTGAGCTGGCCGCGGCGGAAGCGGCCGTAGAGTTCGCCGGTTTCGTCGTCGAGTCGCCAGCCGGTGGCGGTCAATTCGTCCGCCAGATCGGCGGCGAAAGGCCAGCTCAGGAAGGGCGAAATACTTTCGGTATACAGCTCCAGATCGTGCGGCCCCAGGATCACGCTCGTCGCGCCCTGCAGGGGTTTCAGGTCCGCGGAGGGCCAATGGTCGAATCCGGAGAGGACCGACGCTTGCCAGCCATGGTTAAGCGCATTGATCGCTTGGACCATCGCAGTAATGGTCGGATACGTCGCGAACGGCAGGTCATTGGTCGTCGCGACGGCGGATGCCACGCGCACCGCTCGCACGCCCGTCGGCGTGGTCTCAATCGTCGCTCGCTGATTGGTCGCGCTATCGACATTCTGCACGCGCAGCGCCCCGCGCGGGCTGGCGGCTACTCTCGTGATCTCCGTCACGGGGAATTGTCGCAGCCGCAGCGGTTGATGGATGAAGATGCCGCCGCTGTAGTACTCGCTGTAGGAGGAAAGTACGAAATCGCGGTTGCATTGCCGACGAATTGCGTCGCTGGCGGCGCAGATGAGGGATGCGAGATATGCAGGCGCGGTGGAAGCAAGATCCGCGAGCGCCGGATTCTGCGCGGCACGGGATGGGGTGATGAGGTTTTGCATGAACGCCTCGGTGGAGAAGGAACTCTCTTTAGCTCGTACCGTCGCCGCTCAGCGGCGACGTGATTCCTTTAGCCGCCCCTTTGTGGGGCGCGTCCAGCGGGATGGAGAGCGCAAGCGTTACGGGAGCGCCGAGCAGCGAGGATGAGTCTTCTAACGATCATTTTGCGCTCGAAGTGCATTGGACGCGCCCCACAAAGGAGCGGCTAAATGAAGCAAGACGCTTCGCGACGGTGGAAGGAGATCCGCGCGAAAACGGGGCGCTTTACTCCAGTCACTCGTGAAGGAGGAAAAATTGCTCGGCGCTCGGCCCTCACCCCTGCCCTCCCCCGGCGAGTACGCCGGGAGAGGGAGAAGGATGGAACACTCTTCTTACGTCTGGGTGGCATTACGCATTCAACGTCGCCGTTAACCCGCGGCTCGCGGCATCGTGCGGCGTCTGCTCGGCGCGATTCAGCTCCGCGATCACTGTAATGAATGCCCCGGTCGTCCCGGAGCCGACCGTAATCAGCGGACGCAAATATCGCTTGCGGCCGCGAAGGTCTACGTCGAAGCCGAAGAGGTGATTGTCATCGGTGGCGGTGGGAAGCGTGTTGGGTGAAACGCTGTAATCGAGCCCCGACACGTCGCTCCAGGTGGAGTTGTCGTCGCTCTCCTGCAGCTTGCAGGCCGTCAGGGCGGCATCGGTCGCGCCGAGGATGATGGTGAAAGTCGCGTAATCGAACGTCCGCCGATCGACCGATGCGCAGACGACCGACGCGTTGTTCACCGCCGCCGCGGGCGGAGTGACGAGGAGGGTTTTGGAAGTGGTTGGGTAAATCATGATCCTTAGTCCTTTGAAGTTTTTTTAGCGCCAAGGACGCCAAGAGCGCCAAGTTCGCCAAGAAAAGACATTTCGATTTCTCTTCTTGGCGTACTTGGCTTCTTGGCGCCCTTGGCGCTAAACGAGAAGCGCCAGAAGCAGACTGCACACAAGCGCTACGACGCGCCCGTGATCAATCCGACAATCGGGCCTGCAGTGGACGTACCGCCCACATCATGCACCACGATGTCGAACCGTTCGGTGCCGCGGATGACAAGCTCATCCTGCTCAAACGCGTTGAGCGCGTGCTGGCTCATCTGGATCGTCGTGATCCGACGATCGCCCAAGCGCGCGCCCAGTCGCAGATTCCCGAAGATGCAGCAGACCTGATTGATGGCGGAAGTCTTGGGCATCACCTGCGCGATGGTGACCGGATAACCCAGGAAGCTCTTTTCCATCGGCAGGCCCGCGATGTCGGCGACGCGGTTGCCGCCGGCGGCGGCGGCGAGCTTCTGCATCACCGACGCCCAGAAAAATTTGCTGCAGTACCATCGCGTGTCGCCCGGCACATCCGCATACTCCGGCAGCGACGCCACCACCTTGTTGAAATCGGAGAGGGTGATCGAGCCGTAGCTGCTGCCATAGCCGGTGCCACTGGCGACGGTGAGGCCGGCGATACTGGGAATTGTATCACTCACCTTCAACAGCGCGTTGGTGACACCCATGATGCCGCCATAGCTACTACTACCATCGCCCAGGAATCCGCACTGGTCTTCTTTGAGAGCGAAGGCATACGCGATTTCGCCGGCCAGATCATCGCCGATGTTCAGGACGGCATCTTCATTGAGCTCGTTGCTGTACTTCGTGAGCACCATGAGCTTCTTGGCCGTCATGCGGACATGGTCCCAGTTTTTGTCGCTGGTTTGGGCGGCAGTCGATTCGCCGACGAAATACGCGCTAAGACCATTGATACGCCGCGGATCCGAGCGCGTGTCGGCGGCCATGGGTACGATGCGCGCGCTTTGGCGGAAGACGCCGTACTTTTCGCGCAGGTCGATCAGGTCGTTCTGGAATTCATCCGGCACCAGAAATCCGCTGCTGGTGTTGAGATTTTCGCGCGAGGTCTTGGTGACGACTTCTTCGCCGAAGCCGTCGATGAGAGGGATGTTGTGCCGCTGGCAGAAGTCGACGCCCTGCCGGCGCCCATGCACGCCCAGGCAGAACATGCCGAAGCGGTAGGCGCGTTCATCCGCGTTTTTCCCGGCAAAATGCTTCAGCGCGCTATAGCGCTTCACGGTCGCGGGCATGCCGGATTCGGAATCATCTCTTTGTGGTGCGGGATTGAAACGCCGCGCGGGAGTGAGCTCCGTACGCAATTGCGCGAATCCGTCGGCAACCGCTTTCTGAACAGCCTGCGCAATCGCTTCCGGAGACATCTGCGACGATTGCGGTTGAGAAACAAGATCGCCGGCCTCTGTCGGCGCGGCGGGATTGGGTTCGTTGGGTTTCATGTTGCTCCTGTGTTAATGGATTTGAAATCTCAAATTTGAAATTTCAGATTTGAGAATTTGGACCAGGGATTTCAAATTTCAGATTTGAAATTTGAGATTCTGATTGGGGCTTACGACTACGCTCAGCTCGCGTCTCCGGATATCGAATCGATCGATACTTCCTGAGCGCGTCATCGGGAATCGCAGCGCGAATTGGATTTCAAATCTAAAATCTGAGATTTCAAATCCATTCGCGTCGATCGGCGATCGCGCTCTCTGGAAGAATGATTTGTTGATTCGACTGGGTCCTGACGGATGCTGGGGATTTGATGCACTGGCTTAATGAATGGGAAAAGCTTCAAAGTTAGCGGAGACGGGTGACGATTCTTGCTTCCGCGCCGCTGGCCGCGCTCCGCAGGCGGAGCGGCTAAAAGGGGTATATGCGCGGTATGTCGATTGGCGCCGTTGGGGCATCCACATCGCACGCGCAGTTTCACACTCTTCCCGTCAACCGCATAAACGTTTCCCGGATCGCCCGATTCACCTGCTCCGCGATTTCCCGCGGGTCGATCTGTGATCTCATCTCGCTCTTGATTTCGTTTTGCTGCAGCAGCTCGACGAAACTCTCATCGATCAACCCCGCATCCAGCGCCTTGGCGACCGCCTGCATGCGCGCTTCGGGATTGCATGGGACGGGAACGACGGCATATTCCACGCCGACCCAGCGGTCGATGACGCGGGCATGCTTCATTTCTGGTCTTCGAGCGATTTCTTCACTGGTCGCATTGCGCGCACTGATCGGCAAAAACCCAATGCTCTTCCCCGTACATGTCGGCACCGGCTGCTGCAGCAGATGGAGAATTGCGGAAGGAAGCCAGGGCCCTTCGCCCCAATCCTTGGGACGATCGGGATAATGGGTCTTGGCGACCAGCCCATTTCCCTTCGGGCGAATCCACCAGTTGCTGCCGACGGGGAGCTGGTCGTAGCGATGGGCGAAGGTGACGACGCGATTGTACCCCGACCAGTCGCCGCCGGAGGGAAGGACGACTTCGCCGTCGCGATCGACGGCATCGGTGGTGATCACCGACACGTCTGTTCGCTCGCCCTCGTCCAGCTCGAGCGAATCGGTCTGCCGGGCGAGGCGCTTGTACGAAAGCTCGCGGGAAAGGCCGCGGGAGAGCTGGTCGATACGGCGAGCGAGTGATTCGGGGATTTTGAATCCTGTCTCGGCATGCTCGACCAGAGGATGAAAGTTTTTTGGTTTCATAAAGGTGCCCCATTTTCGATGAGCTGCGCCCTAAAAGCCGCTTGCCGGCTGCGCGCTTTCTGGAAAACCTTCGATGTCGAAGTAGAACATCCCCTCTCCCGGTACTCCGGGGGAGGGTTAGGGTGGGGGTCTTACAGGAGCTCACGACGAACCCCAACCCCCTCCCCAGCCCTCCCCCGGAATGCCGGGGGCGGGAGAGGAATGCACTCACCCATCGCGTCACTCGCGCTATTTTGATTCCTTCAACTCCCCCGTCCTTCCATCCACTTCCACCATATTGCTCGGCGCCAATGGCAAATCCCCCCACGCCACTGGATCCAATCCCACCGCGGCTCGCAATTCATTCCGCGTAATCGCGCCGCTCAGGGCAGCCATGCGGACCTGCTCGAAGGCAAACACCTCATCCTCCCGCACCGGCGAATCGTATTCGACAAACAATCGCCCGGATGGGTCGAACATCGGTACCAAAAAGGCATTGAGCGCGTGGGCATTTCGCCGACATCTCGGAAGCCCGGCATCTTTCTCATGTGCATAGTCTGCGATGCGAGCAGCAGCGAGACTCGCACTGTTCCGCTCCAGCTTCGCATCGGGGACGCCAAAGACATTGCAGATGTCGGTCTTGATGGCCTTGGCTCGCTCGATTTCGACGATATCCTGCGGCGCCCATTGCAGCGGCTGAATCGAGCCGGGAAATTCGCTGACCAGCAATCCGCCGCGCCCGGCCATGGCGAACGCCTGGCGGAAGGCGCTGCGCACCCGACTGGCTTCGGCGGTACCAATTCCGCCGCCCTCGCTGTCGCCGCGCGGGCTCCAGACGGCATCCGGCCGCCCCATGTTCTCCAGCATTGCGTTCAGATGCGCATCTTCCTTTCGGCTGATGCGGATCTTCTCAATCGCAGCAGACAGCGGTGAATATCCGCCAAAATACGGATTATCCGGATCGGGAAAATGGAAGCGGATGATCTCCGATGGATCGTACTGCTGCCCGCCATATTCGTAGTGATCGATCAATCGCTTGCCCGAAGGGTCTGGCACCTCGCGCACCCAGTGCGGCCGGAGCAACCAGATCTGCCGGGGGACATTGAGACCATCTCGTTCGATCAACCAGTATGCGCGTCCCGCAGATTCCAAATACAACTGCGTCATCCAGCGCAGGTCGTAGCCGCACAAGCCATGGTCGGCATCCGGATTGGGCCGATGGAGCAGATCGAGCAGCGGGTGAGCCGTCACTTCTTCGATGGTGACGTCGCCCGCGAGCGCGGGCCCGGCGACGCTGCTCTCCTTGAGATTCTTCAATGTTTTCCGATCGATCGGCATCGCATTCAAATACGCAGGCGCTTTCTTCTGCCCGCGTTGCGTGCGAACGTAGAGCCGCAACTTCGCCGACGCGACCAGGTCCGCATTGAGCGACGCACACGCGAACGCCACCCCCACGAGCTGCTGCACCAGCTCGCGCGTCGAAGGCGCGCGACTTTTTCGGAACACATCCGTATACCCCAGCCCCAGCGGCAGCGGATCGATCATGGAGATTGCCGACCCCGGAAGCGCCTTCGTCGCGCTTCCATCAGGAAGGACCGAAATCGGGAAACTGTAAATGGGATCGAACATGCGGGTACCTTTGAAAATGTTATGGAATGCGAAGGGATGCGATTTGCTGCGGAAACGAAAGTGCGCGTCGATCTCCCAGATGATTCACCGCGGAGGGCGCAGAGGAACGCGGAGGAGAATTCCGGATATCGAATCCAGAATCGTAAGCTCAATTCCCGATTGACTATGCTTCATCCAATGAAGTTGCGGATCACAAAAAACGCGACCACAATCAAAACGACAAGAAGAAACACCGCGAACGCATTGACCCCAAGTGCTATGGCGCTGCTCACCCAACGGAGCATCCGTAAATTCCGATGAGGCGGCAGCTCATTGACCTGCCCGAGCATTGACGTGCCACATTCGGGACAGGCGCCGGAGGTGTTTCCGGTCAGGTCATAACCGCAGCAGCCGCAATGGGCCGGCAACACAGTCTTGATCAAATTGCGCAGCTGATGCAATTCGAGCTGATGCGTTAGCAATATCGCCCCGCCCAGCCCCGTGATGCACATCCAAAACGCCCGGGCTCGAAGATAATTTGGGCCTAAACACACAAAGAGAAAAGATGAGAAATTCAACAACATGGAGAAGATCTGCAGCAACCAATGCCGTCGATATAGCTTCGGCTTACAGCGCATCACGAGCTGAATCCGCTGATCGCGAGAAAATGGCGCGAGCTCGGGGAAAGAATATGCAGACCAGTACCAGCGCACGGATTCACCATCCAATTGGGGATTGGCGGATGTTATCCCAGTCACGATTTTCGCTCAAACATCAATGAGGCGCAGGATTTTCAGATCCTCCTCTTTTAGCCGTCCCACCTGTGGGGCGCGTCTGGTGGTGTTCCGCGCAAACCGCGGCTTCGATGCAAAGGGAGCGCTGCTCGTCATTTTTGGAGCGCCCGGGCTTCCGCGCCACCCGACGCGCCCCGCAGGCGGGGCGGCTAAAAGGGGTATACACGATGCACGAGGATTCGAGATGCTTTTGGTGACTGCATCGCTCATGCGTCCTCTTCATCCGCGAAACCTGGATCACCGGTTTCTTCGCGCGTCTCCTGCTCGTCCGCATCATTTCCCCCCATCTTCTGCACCGCAATCGCGGCATGACTCAGCGCATCCACTTGGTCCGCGTAACGCGACCTGGGGAAATGCAGGAGCTCATCTTCAAGCTCGAACAGGAACGACGCCTGGCGCGGGAAATAGATCTGCCCCGCGGCCATGCGGATCTCGGCTGTCTGACTTCTCGCTTCTTTGGATCCACGGGCTTTGATGGCGCGGACGGCGATGCCCTGCCGACGGACGGCCTGGACCACGCCAAGACCGATGCCGTCTTTTTCAATCGCGATGTGCGAGCAATTCATTTCGCGACAGATGCGCACGGCCTCCGCAGCCGCATCCGGCGTCTGCACCTGCTTGCGAAACTGGTACACCAGCACCATGTCATAGGTCTTTGTGATGTCCCAGACCTGGATCACGGTATAGCAGGGATGGTTTCCATCCCCGGCTTCGGCGCCCGCCGGGTCCATGACGGCAAAACGATTGCAACTGGTCGCTAAAACGAGCTGATCTTCAGCCCCGGGGCGCATCAGGCGGTACATGATCTTTTCATCAACCATCGCTTCCCGCGGTTCAATCTGATAGTACCGAAACCAGGAGGATTGGAAGCGAGAGCCGCCTGCGGGCGCTGGGCGCTGCTGGAATTGGCCCGCATACCCGGAAGGTCCGAGTCGCAGCTTCAGATCGGCCAACTCGCGCGGGCCGATGCGGGCGGGCCAGAGGCATTCGTCTTTTTGCGTGCGCCAGTCGCTCCAGTTGATCGACGTGATGCATTTGCGATTCGGCTCATATTCCGCGGGCAGACAAAGATGCTCATACCCGCCCTGCTCCAGCACACGGCCGCTGAGGTCCTTTTCGTGAATGCGCTGCATCACGATGACCTTGGCGCCGGTTTTGGGGTCATTCAATCGTGTGCTCATCGTCTGGTCCCACCAGGCGAGCGCCATCTCGCGCATGGAATCGCTGTCGCGCTCGATGACGTTGTGCGGATCATCGACGACCACGCGATCGCCCCCTTCGCCCGTGGCGGCTCCGCCGACGCTTGTGGCAAGTCGGCAGCCGCCGTGGTCGTTCTCGAAGCGCTCCTTCGTGTTCTGATCGGGAAGAAGCTGAAAGCGGTCGCCATAGAGCTTGCGGTACCATTCCGATTCGATGAGCCGACGGCAGCGGGCCGAGTCGCGGCTGGAAAGCGCCATGACATACGAAGAAAAGAGCCAGCGCGTCTGCGGCTCAAAAATCCATTCCCACGCCGGCCAGAAAACGCAAACGGCCAGACTTTTCATGTGGCGCGGGGGAATGTTGATGAGCAGGTTGCGGATCTGGCCGCGGGTCACCGCTTCGAGGTGCTCGCAGATTGCTTCCAGATGTTTGCCAGGGACGAATGGAGTCCGCGGTTCGACGACGGGCCAGGCGCGTTGGATGAACTCGAGGAGCGTTTCGGAAAGAGCATGAGATTCCCCTCCGTCAGGGGGATCGGCGCATGCACGAATGGTTTGTTCGCGAAGGTATGACACGGTGTAAGTCCTTGAGACGAGTTGACACGTGGAGGGCGCTCTTCAATGATCGGCCTTTTCTTGATTCGCTTCGTTTTCGGCGTCCCTTTCCAATCCCAGTTGCAGAAGTCTCGCTGGATTTTTCAACTGTTGAGGACTCATCCGATTCACCTCGACGCGCACGGCCCGTACCCTGGGTGATTCGGGGCGCGGCTCGGTCCGCGCAAACTCCTCCGGCCAGAGCTTGTCGAGCAGGTATTCGTGTGCCTGCCATTGGGCAACTTCACTGATGCTCTTGAGATGCCGCAGCAACGCATACGAGCGGGCGCTAAGCATCAACGACTCGAGCTGCGGGTCCTCGATCATCTTGTCGAGAAGCTCGTCTTCGGTCAGCCCGGCATACTCCAGCGCACCCTCATCGGCCATGCCGAAGCTCTTGGCTTCGAGCAGGCGCCTTTTCCAGGGTGGAGTGTTGGCATCGTCGATGATGGTTTGGATGAAATCTTTTTTGGGAGATTGATTTTCTTCGTTGGACATGATGATTTTCGCTTTCTTCGCGCCAAGAACGCCAAGGAGCCAAGAGCGCCAAGAAGAGAAATCAACAAATGATTTTCTTGGCGGTCTTGGCACCCTTGGCGTTCTTGGCGCAATAAAGATTTGAGGGGTCGAGTTACTCAGTACCGCGCCCGATAAACTCGAAGCTCGCGGTGATCCGGCCGATGCTGCAGGCGTGCGCCATTCCGGTGCGTTTCATCTCTGCTCGACTCACGGGGCTCACCATACCCGGCGGGCGGACGATGCGCCACAAGGGCGACGAAGCTCGATGTCGGATGATGCCGGGGTGGCTGGTGGTACTGAAATACGGTCGGCCAGTCGAAACGTACATTCTTGCAACGGTTTCGCTCAATTTGGTACCGACGCCGATGCCCTGAAAATCCGGCAGGCAGACCAGCCGGTGCTCGCGCCAGCCGGGGCGGCGAGGGTGCGGGAATGGGAGAGCCGCGCAGAACGCGGCGGGTTCTTTTTCAAAATACGCGGCAAAGCACTGAGCGGCAGGATGCAGGCTGCCGCTGAGGTAATGGTGGCGACGGAACAGTGGCCACAGATCGCGCGAAACCCGGCGGATGTCGAGGTCGATCTTCGGTCGCTCCGGACGGCCGCGGGTGAGGAGGCCGAGGAAGGAGTCGGAGGATGGACCTGAAATTTCAGATCTGAGATTTGAAATTTGAGATTCGGAATCTGAGATTTTAGATCTCAAATCTTCCGTCCCTTCAACTTGCCCCGGCTGCATCCGCAGCACCCAATCGGGCCGGAGCCAGGGAATGACATCTTCATGACAGGTGACGGCGACGAAACGCACGGGAATCTGTTTGCCTCGAATCGCGCGACTCAGCGCCGCGGATGCCACGCGTGCGATCGCGCGACTGACAACACTGGTATATTCATCCATCACCACCAGCCGGAGATTCTCGATTGGCACATCCTCATGCACCTGATGCTTCGGCATCGCATTCAGCAGCGCCCGCGCCAGATCACACCGAAATTTCTCGCCATTACTGAGCACCGCATACGGCTTCACCCACGTCCGCGGGCTCCCCAGCCCCACGCACGTGAGCGTATGCGTAATACGATGAATCGGCCCATTTCCCATCGCATCGACGATCGCCAGGTCGCGCGGCCAGCGAACTGCTTGTACCAAATTCGCACGATATGCCGCCTTGGCGATGGCGGACTTTCCGCTGCCGGAGGGGCCGACGATCATGCCGATCTCCCAGGGCTCGGTGAGGCCGGGGACTTGCGCGCGGACATGCGCGCCGGTGGTCGCCCCGATCGGCAAATCAAACATCCCCGCGACCTGCCGAATGCGGAAGCTGTCGCGGAGCGTACAAAGAAGATGGCAATCGAGCTTGAGCATGGGGGCTCCGGGGCAGTTCGGTGTGGGACGGTTCTCTTCGCGCCAAGAACGCCAAGAAGCCAAGGACGCCAAGAAGAAGAATCTAAAAATGGTTTTCTTGGCGCTCTCGGCCCCTTGGCGTTCTTGGCGCAAAGCGGAGCGCGGAAGTGGATCTGATATTGCTTCCTCAATACGCAAACACCCGGCACGGCCTTCCCCGCCGATGCATCTGCCGAAAAAGCGCCTTCTGATCGGCTTCATCGCGACACGTCACCAGGATTTGGAATTTAGTCGGAAGCGTCACGGCGCGCGGCAGATCTTGAAGGCGCAATGTTTTCGCGGAAGACGATTGTCTTGGTGTTTCTTTCATGGCTGATCTCGTGTGAAATTTTACAAATGCTGACAGGCGGCCCCTGCATCTCGAGGGCGGCAGTCCTGCCGCCGCGTGGCACAGGCTTCTAGCCTGTGATTCAATCTCACAGCCTGGAAGGCTGTGCTACGAATTCAGCGTCGCGGGGGCGACGCCCTCCAGGGCGCTTTCACGCTCTTAGGTGGAATACGCGCCCAGTACCTCCGGCAGCGCAAAAGTCGAATTGGTACCCGTCGTGAACGTCACCCACGCCCCGCCGCCAACGCGGGCCTGGTATTGGGTGCTTTGAAGCAGTGGGATTTGCAGCAGCGCGCCGGAATCGCTCGTGGCGGTGAACGAAGTCTGGTCGTAGCTGTCGGTGGTGCGCTGGGGATCGATCAACTGGAACGTGAGCGTCACGTTCGGCAGCGCATTCCCCTGGCCATCGCGGGTCGTCAGATAGCCGGTCGTTTGGCCCGGAGTGCTCGAGGGCGAGATCGTCGAGGTGGTGCCGGTGATTGTGAAGCTTGCGTTTGCGGAAACGGTGATCGTCGTATTGGAAAACATCACGCCTGCCGATGGAAGCGCGGAAATCGTAAACGTCCCGGCGGGCAATCCGATGGTCTTCGCTCCCGCTCCATCGCTCATCGCTGATCCCACGCCTTGCACCGTAAACACCACATCCGGCACCGGATTTCCGCCGGTGTCTTTGAAATTCAGTGTGATGCTATTCGCACCCTGGAACGGCCCCGGCACATTCAGCACGATCGGCGGGCCGCCCAGCACGCGATCGGCACGGTATGGCGTCTGCGAAACCTTGATGATCGTGCCGTCGTCCATGCGCAGGTCGTAAATCGTTCCATCCATGACGTTGATCGCGATGACGCAGCGATGCAGCTCCGCCGTTCCGAGACTCCCCGTGCTGCCATCGGTGCGGATGCCGTAGGTGGAGCGGGAAGGATTGGAATTGCTCGAATTGTTGGTCAGCACGCAATCCCAAAGTCGCAGAGTCGATCCGCCCAGGGACTGCGCGGTGCCATTGGTATTGGGGCTTGCGGAATTGGGGCCGGTGGTTTTGAGCAGCGTGCGAAAGAGTTCGACGGTTGCCCCGTTATTGACAAAGACGCAGTCCCAGTTGCTGGAAAGGTACGAATCGTAGCATCGCACGAGTGAGCCTGCGGATTGGAAATACAGACCATCGGTATCACTGATGGTACGAACGCGGCGAAGAACGACACCGGGCGCATCGGCTCCGTCGCCGATGGGCATCTGAAAGACGCCCAAGCCGGGTGTGGCGACGCCCTGTACGGTCAGGTCCTGCACTGTGCAGTTGGCGGATACTTGCAGGATCGGGCCGTTGACGAGCGTCGAGGTGATGATCGTCCGGTCCAGTCCCGCGCCGGCCAGAAGAATGCCGGCCGGGAGCGTTAATCTCCCACCTCCGAGGGAAAAGGTTCCGGGCCCCATGAAAATCGCATCTCCTGCAGTGGCGACGCTGATTGCATGGCTCGGTGTCGCAAAAGCAGTCGCCCAGCTTCGGCCATCGCTGGTGTCGGAGCCTGATGTTGCGACGTGCCAGACGGTGCCGGATGCGCCGAGCATTTCGCGGGCGAAATCCTGGGGATCGCGATCGAGCTTTCCCAGCGGCAGCACTCCCTTTCCCGCGACTCCGCCAACGGTCGCGGAGACAAGAAGCTCCAGGTCATCGCCCGCGACATACGTCAGCGGGAGCGTGGCGGAGGCGGTGTAATCGCCGGTGCCGTTGTGGGTCATGGCAATCGTCACCGCGGCGTCGATCGCGCCATTGCGCCGCATCGAGGCGGTGGGCGTCGTGTCGGCATCGGTTGCGGCGCCGGCGGCGCCTTGGGTGGTGAAGCCGAGGTGAATGGTATCGCCGGGTCGGTAGCTCATTGGGCCCTCCTTTGAATCAGTTGCGAGCCGAGCGGTTGGGCGGCTGCGCCGCTCGTCGCGAAAGCGGCGTTGTAATGGGCAAGAATGCGAGTCGCGGATAAAGCGGTGTTGAAGACGGCCACTTCGTCGATGGAACCGATGAAAGAATCGCCGGGCGATTTGCGGATGCCGATGTCTGTAGCCAGTCCACTGACGCAGGCGCGGTCGTGCTGGCCAGCGTCTGCGAGAGCACGCTGTTAATGTACGATTTGAGGTTACTCCCATCGTACGTACCAGCCACGTGCGTCCAAGCATTGAGTGTCAGCTCGACCTGAGGCGTGTTGATCACCGAGCCATTGAAATAGAGCGTGCTGACCGCGCAGGTGCCGGCGGAGAAATTCACCACGAGTCCAAAATTGATCCCGCTGAGACTGAAGCGGTCGCAGACGATGTAAGGCGTGCCGGTCTGTGCCGCGGTGGGATAGACCCACGCTTCCGCGGTCCATTGACCCATGAGCGGCAGCAATGGCGCGGCGACGTTCGCGCCCGTGGAGCCAAAGCGTGCCGAGGCGTCATTTTCGCCATGGATTGCGCCGGCCATGCCGATGATGACGCCGCCGCCGTAGGTGCCGGTGCGGCCGTTGCTCGAGGCATCGCCTGCGGAAGTACCGGAGAGCTCCCCCAAACGCCAATAGGCGACGGGGAGATCGGAGAGAATGGTAGTGGAGTAAGTGGACATAAGATTGAAGAAGAAGATTCACCACGGAGGCACGGAGACACGGAGGCGCTGTTTTGCTGGAATGAGTGCCGACGCGAGGGATGACAATTTCGTAGCACAGGCTTCCAGCCTGTGATTTTTTTCCACGGCCTGGAGGGCTGTGCTACGAATAGCTGCCGATGAGTGCCGATGTGAAATCAGCCCATCTCAAATTTGAGATTTCAAATTTCAGATTTCAGATAGTCGATAATCCGACTAACCGGCGAATCCGCGCGTCGCTCGCCTCAATCTGCGTTCATCTGCGTGCATCTGCGGTTAATTCTCTTCTCATTCCAGCCGAGTGGACGTTTCGATCAGAATCGCAGTCGGATCGACCATCACCAGAGGCTTGCAAGTACCGGCGACCGGGCTGTGAATCGTGTTGTTCGCGGCGGTAAGGGTTCCTCGGGCACTGATGGTGAAGGCCGGATCGATCAAGCTGCCCGGCACGGCACACGAATCGAGGGTAATGGTACTGTCGTGTTCGAACTGGCCCAGCGCGCCGCCGGGGCGGAGGGATTTCCAGGTGCAGCCGAAGAAGACGACGTTGCGGGCGTGCCAGGCGATATCATTGTTATGCTGCCCGGCGGAGACCCAGCCGTCGAAGGTGCAGTTGATCACATTCAGCCCGTCGATTTCCCGGACGGCGAGACATTCTTTGCCCAGAACATTGTGATTGATCATCTCGCACGCGAAGAGCGTCCCCTTCAAGGGCCGATGGCTCGTCGTACTATTGATGTCGAATCGCACGCAATGCTCGCCGCCGGACCCAGCGAAGGTGCAGTTGTGGACCTGCAGGCCGTCGGCGGTGCAGTAAATGGATTGGCCGCCGATTAGGCCGAAGGTGCAGTCGGAAATTCGCACATTGTCGGCCCAGGCGTCGAGGAGAATCGCAGTATCGAGGGTCGGCGCGGGGACTGATGGTGTCCCAATGCTGGGCTGCGGCGCAGGCGTCTGATTGAACGAACAATCGTGGATGTACGTTCCGACTGGAGGCGCTGTGCGCTTGGCGGGATCAGTTCCATAGAGACGCATCGCAACGCCGGTCGCAACGATGTTGAGTCCCGCAAATTCGCAGCCGTCGCCGCGGACGATGATGCCGGAGGAAGCGCCGGGCGCGGGGGTGATGGCGATGGTGTTTCCCGAACCGATCAGGGCGACGTTATTGGCGCTGATCGTGGGTGATCCGGTCAGCACGTAGCTTGCACCGGGAGCAAGCAGGATGCGCTGGCCGGGTTTCGAGGCCGCGAGCACGGGTCCCAGATCTGCGCCAGTAGAATCAGCAGAAAGCAGGTTCGCCAAGGCGTCGAAAACCGCAGCGTATTGCGGAAAAGCGGTCCGCGCGCCCGAAAGAAGATGAGTGGGGTCTGGGATCATGTGAAGGTTCCTGTGAAGGAATTGAAGAAGGTTCACCACGGCGGCACGGTGACACCGAGGCGCGGTTTTTCTGGAATGAGGGCCGGCGCGAAAAATGCAACTGTGATCAAGAAGAATGATTAGCCACCGATAAACACCGATGCACACCGATAAAGAAGACAAAATCAGAACGAGCTTGAAGCGGTTTTGAAAACCGTGAGCTCCTCAATTCGTCTTGAATTCATCTGTGTGCACCCGTGTGCACCTGTGGCTAATTCTCTTACTTTCGAGCGTTTCCTCGCATCGGCCCATCTTTTCACCAGAACCAGACCTCCGCGTCTCCGTGGTCAATTCTTTATTTCTCCTGCGCCGGGCGATGCTTCACCGCTTCGGCGATCGTGTCCAATTTCGCATCGATCACACCGAGACGCGTATCGATCTGTGCGATGGACGCTGCGGTCTGACGGGCATCCGACTGCAGAGCCGCGATGGCGGCGACGTTTTGCTGCACCTGCCAGCGGGTCTGGGCGACCTGGGATTTGTCCACCTCATCGAGCCGACGCTCGACATTGGCGATGCGGTTGCCCAGCGTCGCCCAGGCAATGCCCATGGCGAACGACGTGGATACAACCGATCCCAGGAAGGTCATCAACAGGTGCGGCCAGTATTGGTTGAGGTATCGCATGTATTCTCCGATCCGCGCGTCTTCGGGTATCTGGTTCGCGCCAAGAACGCCAAGGGTGCCAAGAGCGCCAAGAAAATCGTTTGTGAATTTCTTTTCTTGGCGCCCTTGGCTGTCTTGGCGTTCTTGGCGCAATGAGCGAATGACGAAAACCGCAGCCCGCGCCTCACGCCGCCACGATGGCGGCCTTAAGCAGAAGCGCCAGGATCTGGACGGCCGACTGCAACGCCGAGGCGAGCACCGCCTGCTGGGTGGCAATCGCCTGCAGGCCTAATTTGGCGACGGTGGCGCTCACGACGCCTTGCAGCACTGCCAGGTAGGTTTGGGCGACCGCGGGCTGTTTGCCGGAGACCATCGCCTGGACTTCGTCGGTGATGAGCGGGTAGAGCTCGTCTATGAGTTGCGACACCTGCGCCTGCGCGGATGCGCCGAGCTGCTGCTGGGCGGAGATGGCGCTGGAAAGTACCAAATTGAGCGCCGATTTGAGGTCGGAAGTGGGGATTTGGATTTGCATGGTGATACCTCAGGAAAAATTCATTTCACCACGGAGGCACGGAGACACGGAGGTGGAGTTTTGCTGATATATGGGCCGACGCGAGGGAATCAACTCGAACAAAGAGATTTAGCCACAGATAGACACAGATGAACACAGATTGAAATTCAATTAAAAACTCAAATTGGCTTGGGCTTGATCTGTGTTCATCTGTGTGCATCTGTGGCAAATAATTCTTTTAAAGTCAGCGTCCTTCGCTGTGGACCTTTACTTCAGCAAAACCCGGCCTCCGTGTCTCCGTGCCTCCGTGGTGGATCCTCTTCTTCACTTCGTAAACGTCGTCATGACCGGCGCGCTGGATTGGGGCGCGTGGGCTGGGGCCAGCGCGGGCGTGCTGTTATCGGCAATGACCTGTCTCAATTCGGTGGCGGCTTTCTGGTCGGCGGAGTCGAACTGGCTGGCGACAGCCGCGAGCTGTTTTTGAAGTTGCGCGATCTGTTGCGTCTGCGTCGCGATCTGTGCCGAGGCGCGGTCGATCGCATCGTCCTTCTGACGGATGAGGGTCTTGAGCGATTCCCAGTCTTTTGCGAATTGGCCCATTGGTAAGGCTCCTTTGGAAGAAAGTTGGAAAGATGGAGTTGCGAAATTAGACTCTTCGGCTCACGCATGAATGGGAGATAGCTTCATGGCGACGTCGAAGGGACAAGCGGATCGGGATGACAAAGTGTTTGCGGAATTCAAAGCATATGTTCGAGCGAATCCAACGCCGAAAGGTTTGACCGGCATGGTTAATGTCAGGGTGCTCGAACAGTACGGCTCCCGACCGCGCAAATTATTTCCAGTGGCGTCGAAGCGAGGGGTCGCGAAGGCCGAAGCGGCATTGGGATTTGAGATTCCGAGCTTGCTCAAGCGCCTGTACCTCGAAATCAGTAACGGAGTACGTGGATTCAAATTCGACATCTACGGGCTTGAAGGCGGCTTAGCAGGAAGCACCGGGACGCTGACTGAGCAATACTTCAGTTTGAAAAGCGCGTTTGAAGACCTTGGTTTAGACGACGAATGGGAGCCGGGACTGCTGCCTTTTTGCGATTGGGGCTGTGCAATCTATTCATGTGTCGATTGCAGTGATCCGACGTTTCCGATTTCGACCTGGGAAGATTGCGAGCTATGGCCGGAGGATTACACGCTTCGGGATTTCTTCAAAAGGTGGATCAAGGGCAAAGGGCGGAGCGACGCGGAGGTCGAGGTCGTGTCGAAGACGATCAAAAATCCGTTCACGGGGAAGAAGACGACGGTTTATGGGCAGAAGAGACGGCGGGCGAAGTAAAACTTCAATAGAAAATCGATAAACCGCGCTGCGGATGCGAGGGAGGGGCGGAAGACACCATAAAGCCTTGGACTTCCCCACGAACGGTGGACGCGCGACAGGGTTAATTGAGACTGGCCTCGAACGCTTCGGGGCTCTTGTAGCCTAGCGAGCTGTGGAGCCGCTGGCGATTGTA
>Ga0134128_10003953_pt1 | contig 18149 bp, 13 predicted proteins | sample KB31754_FD_96462 | JGI IMG/M metagenome (GOLD analysis project Ga0134128, IMG submission 96462) | Terrestrial soil microbial communities with excess Nitrogen fertilizer from Kellogg Biological Station, Michigan, USA - KB3-175-4 | ecosystem: Environmental > Terrestrial > Soil > Unclassified ... | reverse complement strand
TCGGCGTCCGCCTCGGGCTCCGGCTGGGGCGGCGGCACCTTGGGGTCGGGCGCCGCGCCGCCGCCGACCGTCGACGCGGACATGAACTCCTGGGCGCGCGCCTCCAGGTCGGCCGCGTCCTCGAGCGCCTTGGGCATCTCGGGCGCCAAGCCGGGCGCGACGCGCGTCTGCATGCCGGCCGGCACGACGACCGTCGCGCCCTGGGCCGCGACCGCGGCCGCGCCCTTGAAGACCTCGACGCGCGTCGTCAGGTTCGGCTCGACGGTGGCCGAGTAGCGCGTGTCGCCGGTGCGCGGCGTGATCCGCGCGGTGGAGGTCACGATGCGCGCGTGTCCCGTGAAGACCGAGCCCGCCTTGAGCTCGACGTCCGCGTCCTCCGACGGCTTGATCACGGCCATCGAGTTCTGCTCGAGGTTCAATATCTCCTTGTTGAGGAACATCACGCGCGCCTTCGACTCCTCGAGCGTGCGCAGGGAGTCGCCTTGGTACACCTCCGCCGCCATCTTCGTCCCCTTCCAATCGGCCGTCTCCTTGCGGCGGTACAGGACCTTGTTGACGAGGTACACGACGTGAGCCGCGCGCAGGGAGGTCTTGATCAGCTTGATCGGCACGCGCAGGGTCATGCCCGGGAGCGCGACCGTGGGATCCTGGGTCGGAAGGCTGTTGTACTTGAGGATCTCGTCCCAACGGGCCGGGTCCCTTAAAAACGCGTGGGAGATGCCCCACAGCGTGTCGCCGGGCTTGACGACGACGTTCTGGAACGTCGTCTGCGCCTCGGTCAGGGAGGCCGTCTCCGCCGCGCGCGCCGAAGGTCCGAGGCTGCACAGCAGGGCGAGCGCGAGGGCGGCCGGCGAAGTCATGGCGTTATTGTACCCGAGCGGCGCCATTGCGCAAGAGGAAATTCGCGAAATTACCGCGAAGCGGGCCAGGCGCGCACGCGCAGCGTCACGGGCTGGCGGACGTCCCGCGGACCCAGGTCGAAGCGCTGGAGCCCGGAGGCGCGGTCGAAGGAGTGGCGCACGGCGCCCTCGGCCTCGGCGGACTGGATCCGGCCGAGCGCGGGGAGCTCGACGACCACGTCCCGTCTCGCGGGCTGGCCGCGGTAGGTCCCCTTGGCCGGAGAGACGGTCACGGCGATCTCGTCGCCGTCGCGGCGATACTCGAGGCGGGTCAGGGCGTAAGCGCCCTTTTCATACTCGTCGCTGACCCCGTCGTCCTCGTAGAGCGTGAACGCGCCCGCCTTGCCGTCTTCGCCCGGGTAAGCGCGCACGATCAGCGCGGTCAACGGGGCCGTGCCCATGCGCGATGTGTAAGGCTGCATCGGGATCGGGACGCCCCCGCGCGCGAAGACGGGGAACGAGCTCAGATCGGCGGAGAATAATTCATCACTATTTCCCTCGTGACGGGAGCCGTCGAAGAGACTGAACCATGCGCCTTCGGGGAACCAAACCTTTTGGGACGAAACGTGGGCGGGCCCCGAAGAGACGATCGGGGCGACGAGGATGTCATCGCCGTACAGATATTCCTGGGGATTATGATAGGAACGGTCGTCGTCGGGATATTCGATATAGAGAGGGCGGACCAGGGGAAGAGCGTCCTCGTGCGTGCGCCAAACGGAGGAGTAGGTATACGGGAACAGCTCCGAACGAAGATGGAAGGAGACCCTCATCGAATCCTCGATCTCTTGGGGGTACGACCATGGGCGCTTATCGAGTTTAGGATCGTTCATCGAATGCAATCTTAAGGCGGCGGAAAAGGCCGCGAACTGCGTCCAGCGCGCGAGCAATTCGCCGTCCCGCGCGCCTTGATAGCCTCCGACGTCGTGGGCCCAGAAAAAAGCGCCCGCGTTCCCGGAGTTCGCCGTGAAGGGGACCTGGAAGGCGAGCGTCGGCCACAAGATGAACGAGTCCCCGGAGAATTGGATCGGATGACGCTGATCTCCCCAATCGGCCCAGCGGCTGAAGATCTGACCGCGCAGGCCGTCCCGTTTCGAATGCCGGAAGAACAGCTCGTTGACCCAGCGCAGGTGGTTGAAAGGGTTCGTCTTCCCCTCGTCCCAGTAGTCGAGCCACCAGAAATCGACGCCCTGCTTCTCGAGCGGGGCGTACACCGCGGAGAAGAACGCGTCCATACGACGCTTGTCGCCCGCGTCGAAGGGCAAGGACTCCTTCTTGGCCGGGTCGAGGCCGAGGGCGCGCATGAAGTCCGGATAGCGCTCCTCGTAAGGACGGACTCCGCCCTTGCCCGCGAGGCTGAGATGGTCGTTGAGCGTCGCGAACAAGCCCTGCTCGTGGACCCAGCGCAGGAAGCCGGCCGGGTCCGGGAACAGCTTCTTGTTCCAGGTGTAGCCGGTCCAATCCTCGTTCGTGTGCCAGTCCATGTCCAGCACGACCACGTCCAGCGGGAAGCCGTGCTTCGCGTACTCGCCGACGATCCTTTTATAGTCTTGCGCCGAGTACGGCCACCAGCGCGAGTACCAGGAGCCGAGCGCGTATTTGCGCGGCATCGGCGACGCGCCGGAGATCAGCGTCAGGTCGCGCAGCGCCGCCTTGTAGTCGTGACCGTAGCCGAACAGATACCAATCGAGGCCCGCGTCCTTCGGGCGCGCCGCGACCCAGCCGTCCTTCAGCAGCGGCCGCGCCGAGTCGTCGAGCAAGCGCCAGCCGTCGCGCGACAGCAGCCCCTGCTCCATCGGGGCCGGACCCTTGGTGCCGTCGAGATTGCGGGCGCCGCCGAGGTCGGCGTCGCTCCACATCCCGGGCTTCCATTCCGTCTCCAGGCCGCGGTCGCGGACGACGGCGCTGAGGTTCTCCGCGGAGAAAGGCTTGCCGTCGGGGCGGTACACGAGGCGGATGCGGCCCGTGTCGATCACGAGACGGCCCGGCCCGCGCTCCTCCTTGTAGTCGTCGAAGCGCACGCCGCGGTCCGCGGCGAACAGCGAAGGACTATCGATAAACCGGCCGCCGGGCCGGTACTCGAGCCGGATCAGCTCCGGGGCGACGACGGTGAAGCGCGCGGAGCCGAAGACCGTCTGAGCATGGGCCGGCGCGGCCGCGAGCGCGGCCAGCGCGGCGGCGGCGAGGAGCGGCCGGCTCCTCACTTCGAGAGCTGGGCTTCCGGCACGCCGAGGGCCAGGGCGATCTCGCGCACCTTGGCCTGGATCTTCGCCTCGTTCCGCGGCCCCATGCGCATCAGCTGCTTCTGGGCCGGGCTGAGGTTTTCAAGAGAGTCGTCGGCGTACGCGTAGACGAGCCCTTTCTCCTTCAAGGCCGCCGAAGGCGGCGCCTGCGGCGCCGTGAGCATCACGCGCGCGGCGCGCGCGAAGGCGTCCTGCACGTCGCCGTCGTTCTCGCCGAGGCCTTGGTAGGCTTCCTGGAACAGGCGCTTGTAGCGCTGGAACAGGCGCGCGGCCGCGGGGCCGTCGATCGAGCCGACCGCGCCGGCGAGCGCGTCGTAGCGCGCGTAGCTCGCGGAATCCGTATAGATGAGCACGCCCTGCTTGCGCGCCTTGAACTTCCTGCGGGGCGCCATGAAGGAGAGCGCGTCCTTCGGGACCTTGCCCGCGCCGATCATGTTGACGGCCGCGGCGAAGCGCGGCAGGAGGTCGTCGGTCTTGAGCCACGCCGCCCAGGCCGCATCGGACGAGAGCTCCGCGGCCTTCGGCCGGACGAACCCGTCGCTGTCCTCGAGTTTCGGAAGAGGCTCGCCCGCACTCTCCGCGGACTCCAGACGCCCCGCGGTCGACGCGGCCATGGGCGCGGCGGGGGACGACGTCCACACGGTCTTGTAGTAATAGAAAACGCCGCCCAGCACCAGCACGAGCATCGCCGAAGCGATGCCGACCTTCTTGTTCTCGTCTTCCACGGCTCCAGCGTATCCAAATGGACCGGGCGCGTCAAGGCGCGGCGATGAAACGATTTTTTGAGAGAACCGTGCCGGACCCGGAGACCGAGCGGGCGATCGGCGGGACTAATGCGCGGCGGCGCCGGAAGACCAGGAGGACTGCACGGCGCCCAGCAGCGGCGGGCCCTGCGGGACGCTCGCCAGGGCCTGGGCGACGCGCGGGTCCGAGACCAACTGCAGCGCCTGCGGGTTGGCCGTCGCGATCGCCATGAGTCCCGAAGGATCGCTCGCCAGCGCGCTCACCGACGGGCAGGACAAGAGGCGCGAGCCCATCTCCGAGCCCGCCAGCGCCGCGACGGTATCGGGACGGGCGAGGACGCTCGAGACCAAGCCCATCATCTGTCCGGTGTAGGAGCCGGCGCCCGGCGACGAGAGCGCGTTCCGCAGCGCGCCCGCGTCGCTGCAGTTGCGCTGGGACGTCTCGCGGTCCATCAGCGCGCTCACGACCAGCTTGTTGTCGAACAGAGCCTTCAAGATCCGGGGATGGTCGATCAGCCGCGCGATGGCGTCGGTCATCATCCGGTTGTCGCTTCCGAAGTGCTTGAGCCCCGCCGCTTCCGTCGGGAGCCCCGCGGCCGCCATCTCCTTTTGGTCCACGGGCGCCGCGGCGGGCGGAGGCGCGGCGGCGCCGGCGGTCGCGGAAGCGGACGCGTCGCCCGCGGCCGGCCGCGCGCCGGGCGCCGTCTCCGGCGCCGCGTAAGGCGAGGCGCCGGGCGTGGAGTCGAGCCGCACGGAAGAAGGCGGCGGCGCGTCGGAGCGGCTCACGAGTGACAGGCCGGTCTGCGCGGCGCGCGGATCGCGGGCGAAAGGCATGGACGCGCCGCCGGCGCCGCCCTCGCTGAAGCCGCTGGACGAGACGCTCTCCTCGTCGGTGCGGGCGAAATGCGTCCAGCCCAGGAAGAGGAGCCCGAGCGCGGCGCCGATCGCGAAGGAGATCTTCGTCGTGTCGGGGCCTTCGTCCCCCCCGCCCCAGCCGCGCCAGCCGTTCATTCCAGCCCCGTCGGCTCCTCGGTCCCGGGAGCCGGCTTGCCGCTGTCGAGCTCGTCCTCGGTCGGAAGCGGCGGAGGCTCGGCTCCGGGCGCGGGCGCCGCGGCGGGAGCGGGAGCCGTTCCCGTCGTCGCCCCGATCGAGGGCGGCAGGACGGAGCCCTCGGGATGCGGCGCCTCCTCGGCCTCGAGCTGGTCGGCGATCGACTTGGAGTGGTCCAGGTCGCAGTACTTCTTGGGCTCGGTGCCCGTCGCGAAGGCCTCGAGGAGCTTGTTCTTCTTCGGGCAGTTGGGGCCGAACAGGAGGCCGGTCTGCGAGTCGATCGTCGCGAACTGGATGCCGGGCGGGACCGGGAAGTCGCGCTTGGGCATGTCCTTGAGCACGAAGCTCATGATCTCGGTCCACCACGGAAGGACGGTCGTGCCGCCGGTCCAGTCCTTGCGCCCGAGCGAGGAGAAGTCGTCGTAGCCCATCCAAGCGCCCGCGACGACGTCGGGGGTGTAGCCGATGAACCACAGGTCGCGGTTGTCGTTGGACGTGCCGGTCTTGCCGGCGACCGGGCGTCCCAAGCGCTTGGCGCCCTGGCCGGTGCCGTTCTGGACGACGCCCTTCATCATGTCGGCGACGAGATAGGCGATCTGCGGCGTCAGGGCCACGTGCTCGGACGGCACGTGGCTCTCGAGCACGCGCCCCGCCGAATCCTCGACGCGCTCGACGGTGTAGGGAGTGACCGCGATGCCGCCGTTGGCGAAGGTCCCGAAGGCCGCCGTCATCTCCATGGGCGTCACGACGGAGGCGCCGAGTCCGAGCGCGGGAGCGGGCTCCAGGTCCGAATGGATGCCGGCGTTCCTGGCGATCTCCACGACGAGCGGCGGGCCGACCGCGGTGATCAGGTTGATCGAGGCGATGTTGCGCGAGTGCGCGAGCGCGGTGCGGATCGTGATGCGGCCCATGAACTTGCCGTCGAAGTTGTTGGGCACCCAGATCTTGAAGTCGGGCGAGGCGGCGAAGGGCTGGGTGGCGAGGTTGATCGAGTATTGGTCGGTCGCGCCTTCCAGAAGGCGCCAGTCGCGGCCGTCGAAGTAGAAGGCGAGCGGCGTGTCGTCGACGAGGCTGGCCGGGGTCATGCCCGACTCGAGCGCGGCCGCCCACACGAACGGCTTGAACGTCGAGCCGGGCTGGCGTTTGGCCTGCACGACGCGGTTGAAATGCGAGTCGCGCCCGCCGATCATCGCGCGCACGGCCCCGGTCTTCACGTCCATCAGCACGAACGCGCCCTGGACCTTGGCCAGCGGGGCCGTCGACACGTCCGGCGGCAGGGGCTCGCCGGTCGCGAGGAGCTCGGCGATCTTCTTCGCATGCTCGGTCGAGGCCTTCGCGTCGAAGTCGGAGAGCGACTTCTCCATGACCTCCTCGGCCTTCTTCTGCACGTCGAGGTCGAGGGTGGTGTAGATCTTGAGGCCGCCGCGCCAGACCGCGGCCGTCCCGTACTTCTGCTCGAGCCGCCGGCGCACGTGCTCGACGAAGAACGGCGCCTGCGTCTCCAGGCCGATCGGGCGCGAGAGCGGCAGCGGAGAGGCCGCGGCGGCGTCGCGCTCGACCGCGGTGATCATCTTCTCCTCGTACATGCGCTGGAGCACGAAGTTGCGGCGCTTGCGGGCGTTCTCGGGGTTCACGAACGGCGAGTTGGCGTGCGGCGCGCGGATCAGCCCGGCGAGCATGGCGCAGTCGGCCAGCGAGAGGTCGGAGATCTCCTTGCCGAAATAGTTGCGCGCCGCGGCCTGCGCGCCGTAGGCGCCCTCGCCGAAATAGACCTGGTTCAGGTAGAACTGCAGGATCTCCTGCTTGGAGAAGTTGCGCTCGATCTCGACGGCGAGCAGGACCTCGCGGAGCTTGCGCGAGAACTTGCGCTCGGGCTTCAGGAAGATCTGCTTGGCCAGCTGCTGCGTGATCGTCGAGGCGCCCTGCACGACGCGCCGCGCGATGAAGTTGCGGATCGCCGAGCGGATCATGCCCTTGGGCGAGATCCCCCAGTGATGCATGAACGCGTCGTCCTCGGTCGCCATCACCGCGCTCTGGAGGTCGACGGGGATCTTGGACAGCGGCAGGAGCGCGCGCTTCTCGATGGACAGCTCGGCCACGACGTTGCCCTTCACGTCGTAGACCCGCGTCGTCAGCGAGGGCTGATAGTCCTCGAGCGCGGCCATGGGCGGCAGGCCGAGCAGGAGCTTGCGCAGGGACCAGGAGCCGGCGGCCACGGCGACGAACGCCAGCGCGGCGAGCAGGTAAAAACGCGTCCTCGACATTGGAGCGATGATAACATTTCTCCCGCGGACCGGGAGGACCGTGTCCTTCGTTTTGCCGAAAATTAGTTCGACTTTTTCAGCTGAATTCATTTCTCCGCGAGATGCGAATTATGATTATTTTTTCGTCTCTTTTTTTGGCTCGAGGAGGCGCTCTCGGCGCTGCTGGACAAGATCGATCCCGAGCGGCGGCTTCGGCGGATCTTCGGAGATGCGGCGGTCGTCGGGCGCGGGATCAGACAGCCCGGCTTATTCCCGCGATGAGCCGGTGAGCGTCGGCGCCAGCTCGGTCCACAGGCCTGGGCGGCACCGCTTGGCGTCCTCGAGGACGGCGCCGCCTTTCGCCGTCAGCGCCCACGTCTTCGGGTCGAACAACATCTTCTCGGGCTCGCGCGAAACGGCCTGGACCAGGCTCGACTCCGCGAGGCGGCGCTCGAGGAGATCGCGGACGGAGGCGCACGAGACCTTGTCGGCGCCGCATTCGACCCGCAGGAAATGGCCGGCTTGCTCGGGACGACGCAGCGCCCACGTCCGTGTTCCCGGAACGAAGCGGCCGGGCAGCGCGCCCTCGACGTCCGTCTTCTTGATCGAGACGATGATGCCGAAGGCGATCTTGGCGGCCTTCCAAACGCGCTCGTCGCTGACGACCTCGCAAGGGGTCATCCCCGGCGGCGGAGCCCCGGGGGCGGAAGCGGCGGCGGCCTCGCCGGCCGCGGCGGGCCCGGCGGAAGCGAGGGGGCAGAGCGTCGCGAGGACGAGCGCCAGCAGCGGCCAAGAACGCATGGATGGATTATGGAGCCCCGCGGAGGAAGCGGCGAGGGTCCTTAGACCCAGGCTCAGGGCAGAAGCGCGGCGACGTCCGGATAGTCGTCGGCCAAAGCCAGGCTCTTGGCCGTCTCGCCGTCCACGTTGCGGACGTCGGCGCGCGCGCCTCGCGCGAGCAGGAGCTTGACCGTGTCCAGCCGCCCGCGGCGGGCCGCGAGGATGAGCGGCGTGTTTCCGTCGCTGTCGACGAAGTTGATCGAGGCCCCGCCGTCGAGCAGCGCGCCGGCGACGTCGGTCCGCCCCTGCAGCGAGGCCCACATGAGCGCGCTCCAGCCGATGTTGTCGCGTTGATTCGGCGCCAGCCCGCGGCGCAGGAGGGTCTGGACGACCTCGACCCGGTTCCATTTGGCGGCGAGCGTCAGCGGGCCCTGCTGCTCGCGGCGGGTGACGGCCTGGCGGCTCGCGCCGGCGTCGAGCAGGGCGATGACCGTGTCCTCGTTGCCGTGGGCGGCCGCCCAGAGCAGAGGCGTCCACCCGTCCTCGTCGACCGCGTCCACGTGCGCGCCCTTGGCGAGCAGCTCGTTGACCTTCCTCCGGTCGCCTTGCGTCGCCACGCGGAGCAGACGCTGATCGAGGGAGCTCCCCTGGCCGCACGCGGCGGCGAGCAGAAGGGCGGCAAGCGGCGCGAGGCGTCGTGCGGCCATGCCTTTAGCTTAGAAAATTAAAGCGAAAAGGCCTATGCCCGCCTAGGCCGTTCGCTTCTTACAAAGAATGGCCCTCCCCTCTACAATAAGCAAAGTGCTTCTCCTCCTGCTGGCCCTGACTCTGAACTCCGGCGCGCCGGCCCTCGCGGGCGAAGCCGTTCTCCCCCCGCTTCCGCCGGCCGCGGCCGTTCAGCCGGCGTCTCCGGCCCTGGTCGAGCTGACGCCGGAGCTGCTGAACCGCTGGGGCTACGACGTGCAGAAGACGCTGGCCCTGCCGCCGTCCGGGCGCGCCGAGCTGCAGGCCCAGCTCACGCGACTCGAGGCGGGGCGCGTGCGCAGGCTCGAGCTCCTGCGCCGCGCCAAGCCCGCCGCCTGGCGGGATTATGTCGACGAGCGCGAGCTCCTGACGGACGAGGGCAACCGGATCGTGGACGCGTACCTGGCGCGCCTGGCGGACAAGCCCATGCTGGTCCCCGCCGAGATCAAGGCCTTCGAGCGCGCGGACGGCAAGCCGCTCACCGCCGAGGACATGCTGCGAGCGCGGCAGATCCTGGACCGGATGTTCGAGGGCGTGTCGGAGAAGGGCGGCAAGGACCTGAGCGGCGACGTCGTGGTCGACGCGCACGTGCGCAACGAGACCGTCTACGACATGACGATCACGAGCCCGAAGACCGGCTTCGCGCTCCAGGTGGGACAGCTGTACGCGGACGACCAGCACCCGCTGGCGGAGACCAGCCCCTACGCGAACTTGACCTGGGGAAAGGACAGCAAGCCCGACAGCGGCGTCGACTACCGCATCAAGGCGAGCCTGGGCTACGTCGACCTGCGCTCGCGGTACTTCTCCGACGACACGCCCGACGCCGGCGCGGCCTCGGCGCTCAGCCTCGGCCAGCAGTTGGGCGTCCCGCGGTCCGCGCTGGACCAGATCTCGAAGTACACGGCCTACGACGATCCCTACCAGTCTCACGGCATCATCGTCTCGAGCCTGCTCGCCCAGCTGGGACGCGCCTACCATCTGGCCGGGCCGGTGGACCTCTCCTGGACGACGGGCGCGCTGATCAAGACGATGTGGGTCGCGCCGAACGCGGCGTTCGACGAGACGCTCGGCCTGCGCGTGAAGCTCAAGAACGGGATGTCGATCGGCTTCTTCGGCGGCGTCGCGCAGAACGTGTCGCCCGTGGGCGATGAGCTTCTCCAAGAGGCCATGACGAACCAGACCATCAAGCCCGGCCTCTACCTCGAGAACGACCCGCACGTCAGCGCCGCGCTGTGGGGCAAGGTCCCCGGCGCCTCCGACCTGAGCTTCTCGGTCAGCGCGAGTCAGCGCTGGACGGCGACGACGCACGTCTCGCAGGGCGACGCGTCGCTGATGACGACGTTCCTGAACCATCCGATCGCGTTCAAAGGCGAGTGGAGCCGCGAGTCCGGCCCGGGCATCGGCTTCGACCGCGAGAAGGGGCGCGCCGAGGTCGACTACGGCATCGCGCCCGATGCCCAGGCCTTCCTGGCTTATCAGCGCGACCGCATCCGGTACGGCAACGCGCAGGTCGACGCGAACTCCGTGCTCGCCGGCTTCAAGATCGAGTTCGGCCCCAAGGCGACACTGACGGTGGACCAGCTCATGGGCGGCCAGTACAAGGACACTTCCCCGCTCCACGAGCATTTCACGGAGCAGCTCGCGCAGATCCAGCGCGACCTGAACGCGGGCGTGGACGCGATGGACAAGCTCGACCAGGCCTACCGGGGCCTTCGCCCCGGCCTGAGCCCGGCCCAGCTCGACGGCGAGCTCAACAAGCTCTCTCTGGCGCTGTCGCGCCTGAACCCGTCGCAGGCCGAAGCCCTGCTCGGCCAGCTGCGCCTCACGCCGGCCCAGCAGGCGGACCTCGGCAACCTGTGGCTGAAGACGGTCTCCCCGAGCAGCCCGTACTACGCTCAGATCACGAGCCTGGTGGCGCCGGGAAGCCAAGCCCAAAAGACGCTGGGCAAGGTGGACGACTGGTCGAGATACTTCGAGCAGCATCAGGGACAGATCCGCCAGCTCATCGGCCTGCTCACCGACGAGAAGGTCTGGGACGGCGCGGTGATCGCGGCGGCGCGCGCGCAATTGCTGATGGCGATGAAGGGCATCGGCTCGGTCAACGTGCCGGTCCTCGGCGGCGACTTCGCTCTCAAGATCGACGCGCCGGCCGTCCTCGCGGCCTCGAACATCCTGCAAAGCCGGCTCTCGCCGCTGGCGCCCGTCCAGCCGGGGCAGATCGACGCCTTCCTTTTGAAGGAAGCCGGCGTCGAGCTGGGTCTCCCCGGAAATCCGACCACCCAGCAGGTCGCGGGCGCGCTGTTCGGCCTGGCCGACAAGCAGCTGAAGCAGCAGCTGGCGCAGGGCCTCGCGCCGCTGCAGGGCGAGCTCGGCTCTCTCGGCACGCCTCAGGCGCTGGCCGGCAGGATCCTGTCCTCGGTCCCGCCGAACGTGGCGAACCTGCTCAAGCAGAACTACGGTCCGAACCTGACCGGACTGATCCCGCCGGACCTCTCGGGGGCGTCGCTCAAGAGCTTCCTCGATCGCCTGCCGGACCAGATCACGAGCTTCCTGGAGAAGCGCTACGGAAATCAGCTCGCGACGGGCATCGGCCAGGCCGTGTCCTGGGCCGGAGACCTGCTCAGCCGCGAGATCAACATGACGATGATCCAGCTCCTGCTCGCTTCGGAGGAGCTCAACCGCTTGACCGCGGATCACGGGCAGAAGATCGACGAGCTGGACCTGCGCATGGCGATGCGCTCCTTCGACGAGCTCGACGCCCGCGGGCAGGAGAAGGTCGAGGACCGGCTCTCCCGCGTGAAGCGGATCGTCGCCGAGCAGACCGGCGCGGAGGACGCGCGTCTCGCGGAGAAGTTCGAGCTCCACGGCAAGACCGTGCTGCAGACGCTTCAGCTCTCGCCCTCCTGGCCGCGGGGCCTGCGCGTCGAGGTCGACGAGGACGCCTGGATGCCGCTGATGACGCTGTACGGCGACGGGCGAGTCTTCGATTTGATCCAGAAGATCAAGGCGAGATATCTCGCTTCGCCGCGTCCCGACGGGCTGATCGTCGAGCTCGGCTGGCGCGCGAACGATCCGCTCGGCACGTGGATCTCGTCCTCCAAGGATCCCGCGCGCCTCAAGATCGAGCTGGGCCGGCCGAAGGACGAGCGGGACGCCGAGTTCCGCCTCTCGAACCTCGCCGGCTACGTCGACGAGAAGAGATAGCCGCTACCGCGGCTTGCTCAGCGCGGGCAGGCGCGCGCGGGCGGCGGCGTCGGGCGGACTCGCCTGTACGGCCTCGGCGCCGTCGTCGCGCGGCGCCGGGCTCCCGTCGAACATCGTCGCCCAGCGACCGTCGGGACCGTAGGTCAGGCCCTCGCCCTGCGGGCGGCGCTCGCCCGCGGCGCGCAAGGCCGCGATGACCTTTCCGCTGCCGGGACCGGAGACGGAGCGCAGCGCGTCCGCCGCGCGGCGCCCCAGGCCGGGCTTCAGCGTCTCCAGCCCGTCCATGACCTCGCGGAACTGCTCGGGCCGCGCCAGGGAGTTGGCGATCAGGATGGCGGACGCCTTCTCGGGGGCGAGCGGCGCGCGGCCCACCTCCGCGCGCATCGCGGCGAGACTCGTCTTCCCGCCGGTCGCGGCGCTCTCCAAGTATTTCGCCGCGTCGGGCGCGGCCGGGATCGCGGCGACCGCCGTGAGCTGAGCGTGGAAGGAGTTCAAGAGCTGTGAGGCGTAAAAGGGCTGTGCGCTGATCGAAAGGGAGATGCTGCGAAGATAGTCCGCCGGGAACGCCGAAGCGGGACGGGCCTCGGCGGCCTGGAGCTGGCACGAGCCGGGAACGGCGAGCGCGAATAGGAGGACTCCGGCGAGCATGAACGGAGGATACCCCCGGTTCGGAGGAAATTCAAGCGGCTTCAGGATGGGCCCAAAGTCTCCGCGGCGGGGGACTTTCGCCCCTCCATGGAACGCAGCAAGGCGGTTAACCTGTAAAATATGAAGATCCTGATCGCCTTGGCCTTGAGCGCGGTGCCGTCGTTCGCCGCCGCGCAGGCGGCCTCCGTCCCCCTCCCGGGAGGCGGAGAAACCGCCTTCAGCGCGCCCTCCTCGACGGGCTCCGCCAAGTCCGGCAGCGCGGCCCCGGCGGGCCGGGCGCCGGCTCTCGATCTCTCGCTCTCGTCCGCCCGCGTCCAGGCCATCGTCGCCGCGTCGGCGGCGCCGCGTTTCGACGGCTCCTCCGCTTCCTCCGGCGGCGAGACCGGCCTCGTCCCGGCGTCCGGCATGGGCTCTTTCTCCTCTTCGAGCCTGACGCCGGCTCGCCAGGCGGCGGAGGGCGCGCTTCCCGACGCCCCCGTTCCGGCCGCCGCGCGTCCGGTCCCGCCCAAGCCGCGCGCGTCGGCTCTCGAGAAAAGCCTGTTTTGGTCCTCGTGGTGGGGCTATCACGCCGCCTTCGCCGCCGATTTTACGACGACGGGGATGATCCTGGGCCGCGGCGGCTACGAGACGGATCCGCTGTACACGCGGTTCGGGAACAAGAACATGACGGGCGTCATCGGCTCGGCCGTCGTGCTGCACGCCGTCGCCTCCGTCGCCTCCTACGAACTGTACAAGGAGGCCGAGAAGAAGCACGGCGTCTGGCGCGGCGTCCTCCTGGCGGCCGCCGTCGGGATCAACGCCGCCGGCATCGAGACGCACGCGCAGGCGACGGCGCACAACGCCGGCGTGCTGAGGGACTGGAGGAACTGACGCCGCTCCCGTAGGCCCTTCGGCCTACCGCGCTCTAGGCCCTGCGGCCTGGCAAATCCGCGGGAAGCGCTCTATACTCGGGTTGTGAAGACCCTCCTCGTGCTCGCGATGCTGGTTCCCCTCGCGGCCCGCGCGGCGGATCCCGAGGCCCTCGACCAGCTTCGCGGTCAAGGGGCGGCGGCTCCGGCGGCTCCCGCGGATCCCGACTCGACCGACCAGACGATCACGAAATACGCGGCCGCCGACGGGACCCAGGTCCTCAAGGACAACGACCGGGAGCCCAAGGAAGGCGACGAGGTGCTGGCCGAGCTGCGCGGCGGAGAGCAGGTCCGCGTGATCAAGCAGATCCCGGGCTGGTCCTACGCCGAGGTGAACCGGCGCGACTTCGACGAGAAGGAGGGCTGTAAGTACGTGCGCGGCTGGATCAAGCTGGGCGGCCTGACCGAAGGCTTCGCGACGGCGGCCGCGTCCATCCCCCAGCAGCACGCTTTTCCCGCGAGTCCGCAGAATCCGAGCGATCCCAAGGATCTGCTGGCGCCCGGCGCCGACGCCGGCGACTGCCGCGAGGCCTTCATCAAGAGCCTGCTGACGTTCGTGCCCCCGAAGGCGAATCCTCCGGTCCCCTACGTCTGGGGCGGGACCTCGCACCGAGGCGCCGACTGCTCCGGCCTGGTCGTCGCGGCGATGCTCGAGTCCAACTGCATCAACGCCGCCCCGCCGCGCCGGGCGCAGGACCAGCAGCGCGCCGCGAGGCCCGTCTCGCTGCAGGACATGAAGCCCGGCGACCTGGTGTTCACCGGCAATCCCGCCCACCATGTCTTCACCTACGTCGGCAACGACGCCAACGGCAACCGCCAGGTCATCGAGGCTCCGCAGACCGGCATGAACGTGTACCTGCACCCGTGGAGCCCGCGGCCCGGACAGACGTTCGGCCAACTCCTTCCCTAAGCGTCCGAAGGCCGGACGCCCCCCGCCGTGATTTCATAACATGTCCCCGATGGCCTACGATCTCGTCGTCATCGGCGCCGGCGTCACGGGCGCGGGCGTGGCCCGCGACGCGGCGCTGCGCGGCCTCAAGGTCGCGGTCGTCGAGCGCGGCGAGCCCGGCGGCGGGACGACCGCCGCCTCGACGCACCTGATCCACGGCGGCGTCCGCTATCTTCTCTACGACCGCCTGACCACCCACGCGACGTGCTGGGATTCCGGCCACATCGTGCGCACCGCGCGCGAGCTGCTCACGCGCCTGCCCATCGTCTGGCCCGTGTACAAGGGGCACAAGCGCGGCCTGGAGACCGTCGAGACGCTGTTCGAGGAGTACGACAAGTTCCAGCCCATGAAGTACGGCCTCCCCCACATGCGCCTGACGCCCGAGGCCTGCCTGCGCGTCGTGCCCGGCCTCGAGGCCGATGGCCTGCGCGGCGCGCTGGTCTTCGACGAGTGGTGGGTGGACGCCCAGCGGCTCGCCGCGCGCACGCTCGAGTCGGCGCGCGCCGCCGGGGCCGAGGTCCTGCTGCACTCGCCGGTCGACGCCGTCCTGCGCGAGGACGGCCGCGCCCTCGGCGTGCGCGCCGACGGCCGAGAGCTGCGCGCGCGCGTCACCGTCAACGCCTCGGGGCCCTGGGCGCACAAGGTCGCCCAGCTCGCGGGCGCGAGCCTGCCGCTGCGCCTGATGAAGGGCACGCACCTGATCTGGAACGACCCCAAGCGCGTCCCCGTCGGCCTCCTGCTCGAGGCCGAGGACCGCGAGCGCTACGTGTTCGTCGTCCCGTCGCCTCTCGGGACCTGGGTCGGCCCGACGGACATCCCGGGCCCGTCGGACCCCGACCAGACGAAGACCACGCCCGAGGAGACCGCGTACCTGCTCCGCTCGGTCAAGCGCTACTTCAAGGATTGGCCGGACGCTCCGGACTCGACCATCGTCGGCTCGCGCCCCATCCTGGGCCAGCCCGGCGCGGAGAAGCTGCTCTCGCGCGACTTCGAGGTCTTCGACCACGAGGCCCGCGACGGCATCGCGGGCCGGCTCACGATCGGCGGCGGCAAGATGTCCGACTATCGCGTGATGGCCGAGGCCGCGGTGGACGCCGCCTGCCGCAAGCTCGGCTCGACGGCGCGCGGGACGACGCAGACGCTGACCCTCGACGGGCGGCCGGTGGGCGCCATACCGGATTTCACGCCGCCGTCGCGCGCGCTCAAGAACTTCCTGAGGACCAAGCCGCGCCTGCGCGAGCTGCACGCGCTCGGGCACTTGGGGGCCGCCTTCGCGCTCCACGCGGTCCGCCGCGCCGCCGGGCGCTGCCCGATCGAGGACGAGGCCGCTTTCCGCCGCCGTTACGGGTGAGCGGCGCTCAGTAGATGCCGCGCATCTGGTACCACGGCACGCCCGAGCTCGAGGGCTTCAGGCAGTCGACGAAGATCACCACGCGCGTGTCGTTATAGACGTAGCCCCAGCGGCCCGTGCCCTTCAGCATCGCGCCGTCCACCTGGCCGTCGCGCAGGATGACGGGCGGGTAATTCTGGACGCTGTTGGACTCGCCGCGGCATTCGGGCACGTCCAGGGACGGGATCTCCGCCAGGTACTTCGGGACCAGCAGCTCGAGCTTGGCGGGCACCTTGTTCTCGGTCTTCACGTAGTCCGCGACCCCGGCTTCGAGAGCGCTGAGCGCCGTGCGCGTTTTGGTCTCGCGCACCTTCGCGTCGTCGGAGCTGGTCTCCTTGTCGAACTCGACGGAGGCCTCGTCCTTGCCGAAGACGCTCGCGCAGCCGGAGAGGCCGGCCGCGAAGAGCCCGAGCGCCGCGAAGAAAAAGAGCTTCTTACTCATGAGAGCCTCCGCGCAGGATCGTCCCGCCGCCCAGCACCTCGTCGCCGTCGTAGAAGACCGCGGCCTGCCCCGGCGCCGGCGCGCGCTGCGGCGCGTCGAAGGAGACGGCGACCGCGCCGTCCGCGCGGACCTCGAGAGTCGCCGGAGCCGGGACGTGGCGATGGCGCACGCGCACCTCGGCCCGGCGCGGACCGTTCGGGACGCCGCGCGTCCAGGTGACCCGTCCCGCGAGGAGAGCGGAGACGCCCGTCTCGCCTTCTCCGCCGACGACCAGGGTGTTGGTTTCCGGCTCCAGACGCACCACGTACGTCGGCTCCGGAGCCGTGACGCCGAGTCCGCGGCGCTGGCCGACCGTGTAGGACGCCAGGCCCGCGTGCTCGCCGAGCAGGCGGCCGTCCGTCGAGCGGATCGGCCCGCGCGTCAGCGCGGGAGCGCCCTCGGCCTCCGGGCGCGCCGCGACGAAGCCGCGGACGTCGCGCCCGGGGACGAAGCAGGTCTCCATGCTCTCCGGCTTGTCGGCCGTCTTGAGGCCGAGCTCGCGCGCCTTCGCGCGGACCGCCTCCTTCGAGAGGCCGCCGACCGGGAACGCCGCCTTGGCGAGCTCCTTCTGCGTGAGCGCGTACAGGAAATAGGTCTGGTCCTTGGCGCGATCGAGCGACTTGAGCAGCCGCCCGTCCTCGACGCGGGCGTAGTGGCCGGTGGCCACCGTCGCGCAGCCCCACGCGTCGGCGAGGCCCAGAAGGTGCCCGAACTTGACCGAGCGGTTGCACTCGACGCAGGGGTTGGGCGTCAGGCCGCCCAGGTACGCGTCGACGTAAGGCTTGATGACCTTGGACTCGAACATCTCGGCCATGTCCGCGGTGTAGTGCGGGATGCCGAGCTTCTCGCAGACGCGCTTGGCGTCGTCGACGTCGGCCGGCGAGCCGCAGCAGCCGAAGCCCGTCTCGGCGCGCGACAGCAGCTTCATCGTGACGCCGATCGTCTCGAAGCCGCCCTCGACGAGCAGCGCCGCGGCGACCGAGCTGTCGACGCCGCCGCTCATCGCGGCGAGCACGCGCGGGCGCGTCACGCGGCCACCGCCGCCGCGCGAAGCCGCGCCACGATCTTCGGAAGCACCGCGAGGAAGCGGTCCACGTCGGCGTCCGTCGAGCCCCAGCCGACCGACACGCGCAGCGAGCCCGTGGCCAGCGTCGCCGGGACCCCCATGGCCGTCAGGACGTGAGAGGGCGTCGAGGCGCCGGAGGAGCAGGCCGGGCCGCTCGAGACGCAGATGCCCTCGAGGTCCAGGCCCACGACGAGGTGGTGCCCGTCGAGGTCGGCGAAGCTGAAGTGCGCCGTGTTCGGCAGGCGCTTGTCGGGATGGCCGTTGAGCGTCGCGCCCTTGATGGCGAGCACGCCGGCCTCCAGGCGCCGGCGCAAGGCCAGCGCGTGCGCGGCCGCGCCGGAGAGCTCGCGCGAGGCCAGCTCGCAGGCGACGCCGAGCCCGACGATCGCGGCCACGTTCTCGGTGCCGCCGCGGCGGTTCTTCTCCTGATGGCCGGTCACGACCGGCGACAAGCGCACGCCGCGGCGCACGTAGAGGGCGCCGACGCCCTTGGGCGCGTTGAGCTTGTGGCCCGACAGCGCCAGCAGGTCGACGCCGAGCGCCTTCACGTCGAGCTTCGCCTTGCCGGCCGCCTGGACCGCGTCCGTGTGGGACAGCGCGCCCGCGGCGCGCGCCGCGGCCGCGGCCTCGGCGACGGGCTGGAGCGCGCCGGTCTCGTTGTTGGCGAACATGACGCTGACGACCGCCGTCGAGGCGTCGATCGCGGCGGCCAGACCGGCCGCGGGCGTGACGCCGTCGGCCGCGCACGAGGCCTCGACCGTCTCGAAGCCGCGGCGCTTGAGGATCGAGAGCAGGCCGCGCACG
>Ga0134128_10003952_pt1 | contig 18150 bp, 14 predicted proteins | sample KB31754_FD_96462 | JGI IMG/M metagenome (GOLD analysis project Ga0134128, IMG submission 96462) | Terrestrial soil microbial communities with excess Nitrogen fertilizer from Kellogg Biological Station, Michigan, USA - KB3-175-4 | ecosystem: Environmental > Terrestrial > Soil > Unclassified ... | reverse complement strand
TGGTACCAGCTGGAAACGTTTGAGTTACCGATCTCCGGGCCCGAGGGATCGTTCGGGCCGGGCCCCCGCAGCCGCCCTGAATTGCGCTCGCTGCTCGATGAATGGCCCTGTGCGGCACTGCCCGACGAGATCAATGCCGGCAATATCCGCGCCGTGCTGAACCTGGGCGGCAGCATGGTCACCGCCTTCCCCAACGCCGGCGCGCTGACGTCGTCGCTGCGCAAGCTCGACGTGTTGGCCACCCTCGAGATCATCGGGAACGAGACGACGGAGCTGTCCACTCACGTGTTGGCCACCAAAGACCAGCTGGAGCGGCCCGACGTGACGCTGTGGGACGTGCTGTTGACACAGGTTGGCGCGCAATACACTCCGGCCGTCGTCGATCCGATAGGAGACCGCCGCTCGACGTGGTGGGTGCTGGCCGAACTCGGACAGCGTCTCGGCCACGTGCTCGCCGACACCAGCGGGCCGATCACCGACGATGCGATGTTGGCGGGCGTGACCGCAGGTGCGCGCCTGCCGATGGAACAGCTCGTCGCGCAACGCTGCGTGCAGGTGGGCCATGAGTTGCCGACACCCTGGGTCGACCGACACATCGAGCGGCTGGGTGGGTGGCGGCTGGCGCCGGCGATACTCGTCGATCAGCTGGCCACGCTGGCGCAGCCCGCCCCGCTGGTTCTGGTGCCTCGCCGCCAGCGCGGCATGTTGAACTCGCAGCTGGAGTACCTTGGCGAGCCGTCCGAAGTCCTCATGCACCCGGACGACGCTGCGGCGGCCGGCGTCCTCGATAACCAAAGGGTGACCGTGCGCAGTGCCAGCGGGGAGCTGATCGGGGTGGCCAAAGTCGATCCGGCGATCCGGCGCGGAGCGGTGTCGATACCCCACGGACATGCACACCGAGCCAACGTGAACCGGCTCACCAGCAAGGACGACATCGATCCCGTCACCGGGATGACGCACTACTCCGGTGTCGCGATCAGCGTGCAGGCCGCCCCCTAGTGCGCACGTACGGGGTCGCGCAGTGGGCCACCGGCGTCCGATCGACCGCGCACTTGACGCAGCTCATCGCGACGCTCGGGGAGAACCCCTCGCTGGCTTGTTACCCGCGAGCACGGCCATACTGGTGCGATGAAGCCGGATTACGACGTGCTGATCATCGGTTCAGGTTTCGGGGGCAGCGTCAGCGCGTTGCGGCTGACGGAAAAGGGCTACCGCGTCGGCGTTCTGGAGGCCGGACGCCGGTTCGCCGACGAGGATTTCGCCGAGACGTCCTGGGATCTGCGTAAGTTCTTGTGGGCACCGAAGCTGGGTTGCTACGGCATTCAGCGCATCCACCCGCTGAAAAACGTGATGATCCTGGCCGGCGCCGGAGTGGGTGGCGGCTCGCTGAACTACGCCAACACGCTGTACGTGCCGCCGGAGCCGTTCTTCAAAGACCAGCAGTGGTCGCACATCACCGACTGGCGTGACGAGCTGATGCCGCACTACGACCAGGCGCGGCGGATGCTGGGCGTGGTGGAGAACCCGACGTTCACCGACGCCGACCGCATCGTCAAACAGGTCGCCGACGAGATGGGCTGCGGCGACACGTTCGTGCCCACGCCGGTCGGGGTGTTCTTCGGTCCCGACGGCATCAAGGCCCCGGGCAAAACCGTGCCGGACCCCTACTTCGGCGGTGCGGGGCCCGAGCGCACCGGCTGCCTGGAGTGCGGATGCTGCATGACCGGCTGCCGCTACGGCGCCAAGAACACCCTGCTGAAGAACTACCTCTTCCTCGCGGAATCGGGTGGGGCGCAAGTCATTCCGATGACGACGGTGAAACGATTCCAGCAGCGTCCCGACGGGCTGTGGGAGGTCCGCACGGTGCGCACCGGAAGTTGGCTGCGCCGCGACCGGCGCAGCTACACCGCCAAGCACGTGATCCTGGCCGCCGGGACGTGGGGCACCCAGCATCTGCTGTTCAAGATGCGCGACGAGGGCCGGCTGCCCCGGCTCTCGAAGCGCCTCGGCGTGCTGACCCGCACCAACTCCGAGTCCATCGTCGGCGCCGGCCGCCTCGAGGTCTCCCCGGATCTGGACCTGACCCACGGGGTGGCGATCACGTCGTCGATCCATCCGACGCCGGACACCCACATCGAGCCGGTTCGGTACGGCAAGGGTTCCAACGCGATGGGGCTGCTGCAGACGCTGATGACCGACGGCCCCCCTGGGCCCGACGGGCCCGATGAGACGTTCGTGCCCCGTTGGAAGCAGTTGCTCGAGACCGCCCGGGAGGACCCGCGCAGCATGCTGCGGTTGCTCAACCCCCGCCAGTGGAGCGAGCGCACGATGATCGCGCTGGTGATGCAGCACCTGGACAACTCGATCACCACCTTCACCAAACGCGGGAAGCTGGGCATCCGCTGGTACACCAGCAAGCAGGGGCACGGCGAGCCGAACCCGACGTGGATTCCGGTGGGCAATGAGGTCACCCGCCGCATCGCCGCCAAGATCGACGGCGTGGCCGGCGGCACCTGGGGGGAGCTGTTCAACATCCCGCTGACCGCCCACTTCCTCGGCGGTGCGGTGATCGGCGACAACGCCGACCACGGGGTCATCGACCCCTATCACCGGGTCTACGGCTACCCGACGTTGTTCGTGGTGGACGGCGCGGCCATCTCGGCGAACCTGGGCGTCAATCCCTCGTTGTCCATCACCGCCCAGGCCGAGCGGGCCGCCTCCTTGTGGCCGAACAACGGCGAGAACGACCAGCGTCCGGTCCAGGGTGAGCCGTATCGCCGGCTGGATCCGATAGCGCCAGCGCACCCGCGGGTGCCCCTCTCCGCCCCGGGTGCGCTGCGCTGGTCACCGGTCGATCCGGTCAGCTCGGTCAGCTAGCTGGCCAGCACTTCGAGCGGTGTGCCGCTGACCACCCGGCTGCGCTCGCCGCGCACATTGACCGGCACGTCGCCCATCAACGTGATCCGGTGCATGAGCCGGGGCTGGTCGTCGTAGTCATCGATCGCCCGATGCTGGGTCGCGCGGTTGTCCCACATCGCGACGTCGCCCGGGGCCCAGCTCCACCGAATAGTGTTCTCCGGCATGGTGATTCGTCGTTGCAACAGCTCCAGCAGCGTGCTCGATTCGTGGCTGTCCAGCCCGACGAAGCCGCGCACGAAATCGCCGGCCAGCAGGGCGCGTTCACCGGTCTCCGGGTGCACCCGCACCACCGGGTGCTCGGTGCGGAAGTCCGGCTTTTCGAAGGCTTGCCGAAACGCCCGCTGCGTGTCGCTCATCGACATGACCGCTTCGGTGCTCACGTAGTCGTACCGGTTGGTGTGCAGCGCCCAGAGGTTTTCCGCCAGGTGCTTCAGCGGCTCGGGCAGATCCTGGTGGGCCGCCGCGGTCGAGGCCCACAGCGTCGAGCCACCATAGGTGGGCAGGGTGACCGCGCGCAGGATCGAGGCCGCCGGGTAGTTGGCGGCGAAGGTCACGTCGGTGTGCCAGCGGGTCGCCTTGCCGTACTCGGAGTCGATCGGCGTGATCACCGGCATGTGTTTGGCGGCCAGGGCGGACGCGGCCGGGTGGCCGATCGGAGTGCCCAGCAGGCGGGCGAAGTCGAGCTGCTGCGCGTCGTCGAGCTGGTGCTGGTGGCGGAAGAAGATGACCTTGTGGGTCAACAGCGCCCGGCGGATCGTGTCGACCGCGGTCTCGTCCAGGTGGCCGCCGAGGCGCACCCCGTCGACCCGGGCGCCGATGCGGCTGCCCAGCTTGGTGACGGTTATCTGACCTGTCATGTCGTCTTCCTTGAGTCAAAACGGGTGTAGTCAATTGACTACATTTGGTAGTGTAGTCAGATGACTACAATTTCCGCAACAGGCCGCGGGAAAGTGCCCAAGGGGCGCGCGGAAGTGGGCGCGGCGATCCTGGAGGCCGCCACCGACTTGTTCGCCGCGCGCGGTCCGGCCGCGACCTCCATCCGCGACATCGCCGCGCGGGCAGGCGTCAATCACGGCCTGGTGTTCCGGCACTTCGGCACCAAGGAACAACTCGTCGGTGCCGTGCTCGATCACCTGGGTGCCAACCTGAGCGCCCTGCTGGAGACCGATACGCCCGCGGAGGTGGTGCAGCGCTCCCTGGACCGCCAGATGCGGGTGATGGCCCGCACGGTGCTCGACGGGTATCCGGCGGGGCAGCTGCAGAAGCGGTTTCCCAACATCGCGACCCTGCTCGACGGGGTGCGGCCGCTCTACGACGACGAGGTCAAGGCGCGGCTCGCGGTCGCCAATGCCCTTGCGCTGCAGTTCGGTTGGCGGTTGTTCGCGCCGGTCCTGCGCTCGGCGACCGGGATCGAAGAGCTGACGGACGCCGAACTACGCACCGCGGTCGGCGCCGAAGTCCAGCGGATTCTCGGGCCGTCCGACGCTCAGTGAGGCCGGGACAGGGCCCGCCGGTGCATGGGCTCGCGGCCCGGGGGCTGGCGCGGTGGCGGCAGTTGCGGCTTGCGCGGACGCACCGCGACGGTCGTCGGGGATTCGGTGCTCAGCTCGAGGTCCTCGCCGGAGTGCCGGATGGTCAGCTCGCCGCCGGGCCCGTCGCGCAGCGTGTACGTGACATCGGAATGGTTGACGTCGATGGTGACCCGGAAGTCTCGCCACCGCAGCCGAAATCGTAGCCGCGAAATCCCGTCGGGCAGTTGAGGATCCAGCGATAACACGCCCCCATCGTCGCGCAGGCCGCCGAACCCGGATACCAGCGCGGTCCAGGCGCCGGCGAGCGAGGCCATGTGCAAACCGTCGCGGGTGTTGTGGTGCAGATCCCGCAGATCGATCAGGGCGGCCTCATACGCGTAATCGTGGGCCAGCTCCATATGCCCGACCTCGGCGCACATCACCGCCTGGGTACAGGCCGACAGCGACGAGTCGCGCACCATGCGCGGCTCGTAGTAGTCGACGTTGCGGGCCTTCTGCTCGGGCGTGAACGCGTGGCTCCGCCAATGCATGGCCAGCACCAGGTCGGCCTGCTTGATCACCTGCGCGGGGTAGAGCCGCACGTAGGCCTCGTGCAGCAGCAGCGGATAGGTGGTGTTCTTGTCGAAGTCCCATTCCGCGAAGGTGGTGAACCCCTGGCACTGCTGATGGACCTCGAGGCCGGCGTCGTAGGGGAGGTTGGCGGCGTCGGCGGCATCGCGCCAGGCGGCCGCCTCCTCGGTGGTGACCCCCAGCGCCTTGGCCGCATCGGGATGGCGGTTACAGGCGTCGGCGGCGGTATGCAGATTGTGCGCGGCCATCAGGTTGGTGAAGGCGTTGTCGCGGACGACCGCCGTGTACTCGTCGGGGCCGGTGACACCGTCGAGGTGCCAGACCCCGTGCCGGTCGTGATGGCCGAGCGAGAGCCAGAGCCGCGCGGTCTCCACCAGCACCTGCAGGCCGCAATCGGCTTCCAGGTCGTTGTCCCCGGTGACGATGCGGTAGCGCTCGAAGGCCATCGCGATGTCGGCGTTGATGTGCCAGGCCGCCGTGCCCGCCGGCCAGTACGCCGAGCACTCCTGCCCGCGGATGGTCCGCCAGGGGAACGCGGCGCCCTCCAGGCCCAGCTCGGCGGCCCGCTCCTTGGCCAAATCCAGGGTTGAGGCCCGCCACCGCAGCGCGTCGGCCACCGTGTGCGGCGCGGTGTAGGTCAGCACCGGCAGAACGTAACCCTCGGTGTCCCAAAAGGCGTGTCCGTCATAGCCGGTTCCGGTGAGCCCCTTGGCGGCGATCGCGCGGCGTTCGGCGCGGGCGCTGGCCTGCAACAGGTGGAAGAGCCCGAAGCGCACGGCCTGCTGGGATTCGGGGTCCCCCTCGACCTCGACGTCCGCGCAATCCCAGAAGTTGTCCAGATACTTCCGTTGCGATTCCAGCAGGCCCTGCCATCCGCTGTAGCGGGCACTGTGCAGCGCGGCGGCGACTTGGTCGCGCAGCGCCGGCCGCGAGCGCATGCTCGACCAGCCGTACGCCAGGTACTTGACGATGCGTAACTTCTGTCCCTCGCGCAGCCCGCAGATCACGGTGGTCCGCGCCAGATCGCCGCGCGCGTCGGTGCTGACCTCGACGCGCCCGGCGACGTCGACCTCGTGATCCATGCCGGCGGCCATCATCAGCGCGCTGCTGCGCGTCCGGTGCATGAGAACCGCACCGGTATCGGTGTTTTCGTGATGGACCTCTTCGAGCGGGTTCTCCAGGATGGCCGACACCCTCGGGTCGCCGGAGGTCTGCGGCTGGTCCTCGTTGGTGACCAGCTCGGACTGCACCGTCACGCGAGCGAAATCGCCGATCGCTTCCACGACGTACTCGATGGCGGCGACGCCGCGCTGCGCCAGGGAGACCAGCCGCGTGGTGACCACCTTGACCTCTTTGCCCGCGGGTGAGCGCCAGTGCACGCTGCGGGTCAGCGTTCCGGCGCGCAGATCGAGATCTCGCTCATGACAGATCAATTCGCCGTAGCGCACGTCGAACGGCTCGTCCTCGACCAGCAGCCGGATGATCTTGCCGTTGGTGACGTCGACGAGCGTCTGGCCGGCTTCCGGGTAGCCGTAGCCGGCCTCGGCGTAGGGCAGCGGCCGGATCTCGTAGAAGGAGTTCAGGTAGGTGCCCGGCAGGCCGTAGGGTTCGCCTTCGTCGAGGTTGCCGCGCAGCCCGATGTGCCCGTTGGACAAGGTGAACAGGGATTCCGACTGGGCAAGCAGGTTGAGGTCGAGCTGGGTTTCGCGAACGTGCCAGGGGTCAACGGGGAACGATTCGTCGGTGATCATGACTGCAGCAACTCGGCGAGGTCGCTCACCACCACGTCGGCGCCGTTGCGGCGTAAGTCCTCGGCTTGGCCCACTCGGTCGACACCTATCACGAAACCGAAGTTACCGGCCCGGCCCGCGGCCACCCCGGACAAGGCGTCTTCGAACACGGCCGCCGCGCCGGCGGGGACGTCGAGCAGCTGCGCCCCGCGCAGGTAGGAGTCGGGCGCGGGCTTGCCGGCGATGTGCTCCTGGCGCAGGGTGATGCCGTCCACCCGCTGCTGCACGAACCGGTCCAGGCCGGTGATCTCGAGGACGTCGCGGGTGTTTGCGCTCGACGACACCACCGCGATACCCAGGCCGGCGGCCGACGCCGCCTCGAGGTAGCGCCGCGACCCGTCGAACACCTTGACGCCGTCTTCCTTCAGGACCTTCTGGAACATGTCGTTCTTGCGATTGCCCAGGCCGTAGACGGTCTCGGCGTCATCGGGGTCGTCGGGGTTGCCGTCGGGTAGCTCGATGCCCCGGCTTTTCAAAAACGACCGGACCCCGTCCTCGCGTTTCTTGCCGTCCACGTATTTGCGGTAGTCCGCGGCCGCGTCGAAGGGGACGAAGTCGTCGCCGGTGCGCTTGGCCCGCTCGGACAGGTAGGCGTCGAACATGGCCTTCCAGGCTTTGGTGTGCACACTGGCGGTGTCGGTGAGCACGCCGTCGAGGTCGAAGAGGCAGGCGCGCACTTTTTCTGGCAGACCCAGCACGGGTACTCACTCTCGGCTATCGGGGTTGGGCGCTATCCACTCCACCATGCTTGACTGCCCGTCGCCAGCGTTACTGCCGTTTGCGGTCCGCGGGCTGGCGTTGGATGTCCTGCAGGCGGTGGCGCACGTCGTGCAGCGTGTCGACGACCAGCGCCGTGATTGCACAGCGGTCAATCAGGCTGTGCCGCTGAGCAGATGATGGCGGTCATGTCCGCGTGTGGATCGGCGGCGGAAACTTGTCGTACCCGGCTGTGATGATGGCGTCATGTCCCCGACCGCGACTGCAGCCAGCGTCGAAGCGTCCCCGAAGGAACGTCTCGAGGTGCTGTTCGAGGAGTGGGCGGAGTTGGCCGGTCAGCGCAACGCGATTGATGGGCGCCTCGTGGAGATCGTGGCCGAGATCGAGCGCGAGGAGTTGTGCGGGATGACCGGTGCGCGCTCGGTGCCGGCGTTGGTGGCCTGGAAGATGGGCTGCTCACCGGCGAACGCGCACACGATCGCCACCATCGCGGGCCGGCTGGAAGAGTTCCCGCGCTGCGCGGCGGGCATGCGGGAGGGCCGGTTGTCGGCCGATCAGGTCGGGGTGATCGCGGCGCGGGCGGGTAAGGGATCCGATGAGCATTACGCGCAGCTTGCCGCGGTCGCGACGGTTAGCCAGTTGCGGACCGCGGTCAAGCTGGAACCGCGACCGGCACCCGAGCCTCGGCCCGAGCCCGAGCGCACTTTCGCCATGACTACCAGCGAGGCGGGCAGCTGCTACCGCATCACACTGCCTCACGATGACGCCGCGACGTTCGACGCCGCCTTGGCCTCGCATCGTGACGCGTTGATCGCCGAATGGAAGGCCGATCACGACAACGGTGACCGCGCCTGCGATCAGGTGCCGCCGTTGCCGGGCACCGTCGAGGCGTTCATGCGCCTGATCGAGGCGGGATGGGACGCCGAGGCCACCCGCCGCCCACACGGGCAGCACACCACCGTGGTGGTGCACCTCGACGTCGAGCAGCGCGCGGCGGCGCTGCATCTGGGTGCGTTGCTGTCCGATGCCGAACGCCGCTACCTGACCTGTGATGCCACGGCTGAAGTGTGGTTCGAACGCCACGGCGAGCCCATTGGTGCCGGGCGGGCGACCCGGCTGATCAGCCGGCGGCTTCGCCGCGCGCTCGAGCATCGCGACCGCAGCTGCGCGGTGCCCGGCTGTGGCGCCACTCGTGGTCTGCACGCCCACCACATTCAGCATTGGGAAGACGGTGGCCCCACCCAGTTGGCCAACCTGGTGCTGGTGTGCCCTTATCACCACCGGTTGCACCATCGTGGCCTGATCACCATCTCCGGACCGGCGAGCGCACTTATGGTCACCGACGACGCCGGCCGGTTACTGAGCCCGGGGTTACTGGCGCGCCCACCCACTCAACCCCCACCCGCTGTCCCACCGTGCCCGGGGCCCATCGGCGAACGCGCCGACTGGTGGTGGTACACCCCCTTCCAACCCCAACCACCCCCCACCAACAACTAGGCTGGCGAGCAGTACCTCGTATCGAAACCCAAACGGGTTGAGGCACTGCGTATTTCCGATCAGTCGTGTTTCGCCTCGTAGCGCAGCAGAACCGTGCCACCCGGGAAGGTGCGGTTCTCCAACAGTCGAAGCGAGATCCATGACGGCAGGGTCGGGAAGAACGGGGTGCCGCCCCCCACGGCGGTGGGCGCGACCACGATCCGGTATTCGTCCACCAATCCGGCCTGCACGATCGGCGCGGCCAGCGTCGCGCCGGCCACCTCCAGCGTGCCGTCAGTTTCGGCTTTCAGCTTCGTCACCACCTCGACCGGGTCGCCGCGTTCCAGGCGGGAGCTCCAGTCGACGGACTTACACGTGCGCGAGAACACGACCTTGGGCATGCCGCGCCAGATGCGGGCGAAGTCAACGATCACAGGGGTGGCGTCCGGGGATTTATCGGCGGTCGGCCAGTACGCGGACATCAGTTCGTAGAGCCGCCGGCCATAGAACGAGAGGGCGGTCTCCCGCTCGAAGTCGTTCCAGTACTGATGTAGTTCCTCGCTCGGATCGGTCCAGTCGATGTTGCCTTGGGTGTCGGCGATGTACCCGTCCACCGACACGTTGAAGCCATAGATGAGTCTGCCCATGCAGATCAGACTGCACCTGGGGCCAAAACTCATCGCGGCGCCTCACGAGATATTGCGCGCCGACCCGACGACCAGGACGCAGCAAAGTGAGCCACTCGGGGTTGCGCCGCCACAGCTTACGGGCCATTCAGCGACTTGCTGCTGCGGCGGACCGGAAGCCAGCACGCTGCCAATGGGACCGTGGTGAGCAACCCGAGCGCGACCACGCCCGCTAGGTGCCGATGCTCGTCGCGCATGACGAGCATCCCGCCGTGAAGTAGCGCAACCGCGAGCCGTCGGAACGGCGCAGGGACTTGACCTCTCCGCAACCGCCGCTCAACGTCGTCGTGTAGCGCTGGTCTATCTCGTTGGGCCGCATGGCATTACCGTTCGACGAGTGCCTGGATCGCGCGCAGTCTGCCATCGGCCAGGGCCGGGGTGAGGTTTTCGGCTTTGCGGCCGAAGTCCGCGACGAACGCCTGCAGGCCCAGTGGCTGGGCCGGCTGGGCCAGCACGGCCTGCATGAGCGAGCTCGCGGTGTCGGTGAGGTCGTTCCACTGTCGGACCGTAAACCCGGTGGACTCGACGGCGTCGCGCAATTCATCGGGGGTGACCAGCTGGCTGCGGTCGGGGTGATCGGCCCACGGCAGGGGATAGTCTAGTTCGCCGCGACTCCCAATCGTGATGTCCCACAGGGCAAGCCGCCCGCCGTCTTTCAGCACCCGGCGCGTCTCGGAGTACAGGCGCGCCTTGTCGGCCACGTTCATCTGGACGTGCTGGCTGATCGCGACGTCGAAAGTGCCGTCGGCGAAGGGGAGTTCGGTGACGTCCGCCTGACGGACCGAGATGAGGCCGTCGAGGCCGACGAGCCGGTTGAGCCAGTCGTTCGTCGCGCAGTATTCGTCGGTGAGGTCCACGGCGGTGACCCGGCAGCCGTAGCGGTCGGCGACGTAGCGGGCGGTGCCGCCGACCCCGCTCCCGGCGTCGAGCACCGCGCTCGCGCCGGTGATCTGTGCCAGGTCCACCAGCTGCGCGGTGGCTATGCGGCCCATGGTGTGGAAGTCCTCCAGCAGGGCCAGGTCGGCGGGTGCGAGGCGGTCGAGGTCCTTGCCGGCGTCGATCAGGGCCCGCTCGATGTTTGGCCGCGACAGGCCGGTCGAGTACTGGGTTTGGATGGTGTCGGTCATTTCTGCACCTCGGTCCATGCGGTGATGAGAGGGGGCATCACGATGAGGGCGCCGGCGGCCTGCGCCTCTTCCCGGAATCGCGGCACGAACTCGTCGATGTCGGCGAGCTCGTCGATGGCGAAGCCCCCTTGCTGGGCGATGGGGGACACCAGCCGCCAGACCTCCGCGAGGTAGGCCAGGATGTCGGTGTCGGCGGCCGTGCCGATCGGCGTGCCGAGGACCAGCCGCGGTGCGCCCAGGCCGGCGTCGGCGAAGATCGTGTGCAGCGTGGTGCCGAACCGCGGGCTGAGCCCCATGGCCTCGAAGGCGCGAACGATCCCCCCGGTCACCCGGCGGAACAGCGGCGAGTCCGGAATGCCGTGCGCACCGGTGATGTCGTTCTCGGAGAACGCGATCACGCCGCCGGGGCGCACGAACGAGGCGAGGTGCCGCAGCGTGGCGGCCGGGTCGGGCAGGTGCATCAGGATCAGCCGGCCGATGACGGCGTCCACGGGTTCGTCCAGGGCGATCGCGCCGATCGCGGCCTGTGTGAATTGCGCTGCGGTCAGGCCTTGTTCGGCGGCGCGGGCGCGGGCCAGCGCGACCATCTCGGGCGCGGCGTCCACACCGAGGACCGATCCCGTCGGGCCGACCAGTCGGGCGGCGACGAAGGACACGTCGCCGGGCCCGCTGCCGATGTCGAGCACCCGCATGCCCGGACGCAGCCCGGCGAGGCGCAGTGCGTGCTCGGTGTAGTCGTTGTAGAGCCGTCCCTGCAGGAGGAGTCGCTGCACCTCCGCGTCGGCGTGGCCCAAGACGTAGGTGCTGCCTGGTGATGTAGCGCTCATCGCGTTCCAGTCCTTTCTGCGGCGGTGATCAGGCTGACGAAATCTTGTTGTTCGGCGACGCCGTGCTCACGTCGCCATATCAGGGACTGGCCGGACAGGTTGGGGTGCGCGGGCTGGGGATGCTGCTGGGCCCGGTCGAACTTGTCCAGCCGGTGCATCGGTGTCAGTCCAATCAGCATGAAGTTCACGACCTGACGCAGGAAATTGCCTGCGGTACGCCGGGATTCCGGCCCGGTGACGTAGCGGCGCGCGATGGTGAGGAAGTCCTCGGGCTCCACGCCGGCGACATCGCGGACGTGCGTGGTCGGACCGCCCACCGCCCAGGTGTCCAGCGCGTACTCCGGCAGGTAATGACGCAGGCTGGACTGGAAGAACATATCGGCGCCGAGCCGTTTCGCGTTGACTCGCACGGCGCGCATGAACATCCACGGCGGAACGTCGATGTGACGCACTCGCCGGCCCAACGCTTCACCGACCGCGTCGGCGATCTCGGCTCCCGAGAGCAGCGTCGGTCCCGTGGGCCGGTAGGCGCGCCCGTCGTGCCGGTGCGGGTCGAGCAGCGCGCCGACGGCGACCCGCGCGATGTCCTCGTTGGAGGGCGGCGCATTTCGGCCCGCCCCGGTCGGTGTCGGCAGCACTCCCAGCTGGGCGACCAGGGGGACCAACTGCAGGTAGTTGTCGGCGAAGTAGCCCGGATCGACGGCCACATGCGCCGTGTCGGGCAGTAACTCAAACAACTTGTCGGTCAGCCAGGCCTGCCTCGTCATCAGCGACGGATGCTCCGGGCTGGCCAGCCATTGGCCAAGCGCCACCACCGCTTCCACGCCGGCGCGCCGGGCGGCCACCGCGAACGCAACCGCGCTGTCGAGCGCGTGCGGGTGGTAGGGCGGGTTGAAGTACAACCGGTCGACGCCGGCCATCGCACCCGTAACCTGTTGGATGTCAAACATATCGGCGATGACGACCTCGGCGCCCATCGCCCGCAACCGGGCGCTGCGCGCGTCCTCGCGGTGCACCATGGCCCTGGTCGTGACGCCCCTTTCCAGCAACTGGGCGGCGACCGCGCCGCCGATCTTGCCCGTGGCGCCGGTGACCAATATTCGACTACTCATCGGAGTGACCTTTCTTGTTGAGGCGCCGGTTCCCTGGCCGGGAGCAGCCAGCCGACGACGATTGCCGCGCCCAGCGCGATGCCGGCGCATACCAGCGAGCTGACCCGCAGCCCGTCCAGGAACGCGCGATCGACCGCGGCGCGCACATGCCCGGCCTGCTGCGCGGGTAGATGCTGAATCACTGTGTGCGCGAGGGCCATCGAATGGCGCATGGCATCGGCGGGCAGTCCCGTCAGCGCGGACCCACCGAGATGGCCGGAGTACACCGAGGCGAATATGCTGCCGGCGATGGCCACGCCGAGCGTGCCCCCGAGCTCGCGCGTGGTGTCGTTTACGGCCGAGCCGACGCCCGCTTTGTCGGCGGACAGCGATCCCATGATCGCCTCGGTGGCCGGCGAAAAGGTCAGGCCGAGGCCGCCGCCGAGCAGCAGCATCTGCGTGGCGATCTGAATGTAGGGCGTCGCCGCGTCGGCCGTGGACGCCCACGCCAGGCCGGCCGCGAACACGGCCAGGCCGGCGACGACGACGGCGGTGGTGCCGACGCGTTCCACCAGCCGCGGCCCCAGGATGCTGGCCAGCGCGATCGACGCGGCGACCGGCAGCAACCGGACGCCGGCCTGAAACGCCGTGTAGTCCTTGATGAATTGGAAGTACTGGGTGATGACGAAGATGAAGCCGAACAGCGTCAGGAACCCCGCGGTCACCGCCAGGCTGCCGCCGGAGAACCGGCGGTTCGAAAAGACCGAGACGTCGAGCATCGGATGGGTGCTGCGTTGTTCCCAGCGCGCAAACGCGGCGAGAACGGCTGCGGCGAGGGCGAATCCGGCCATGGTCCGGCCGTCGGTCCATCCCCAGGTGGGTGCCTCGATGACGGTGTAGACGAGCGTGGTGATCCCGGTCGTGGACAGAATGAGGCCACCGACGTCGACGCGCGGCGCCGACGGGTCGCGCGAGGTCGGAACGAACAACGCGCCGCCGATGATCGCCAGCGCCGCGACCGGAATGTTCACCATGAAGATCGAGCCCCACCAGAAGTGCTCGAGTAGCCAGCCACCGCTGATCGGTCCCACGGCCACCCCGACGCCGACCATCGCCGCCCACAACCCGATTGCCTTGGCGCGCGGCACGGGGTCGGTGAAGATGTTGGTGATCAGTCCCAGCGTGGTCGGGAAGATCACCGCCGCGCCCACGCCCATGGCGGCGCGCGCCGCGATCAATGCGTCCGCCGAATTCGTCTGTGCCGCAACCGCAGACGTCAACGCGAACAGCGCGAGCCCGGAATTCAGCCAGCCGCGCCTGCCGTAACGGTCGGACAGGCTGCCCGCCGAGAGCAGCAGGCCGGACATCACCAGGGTGTAGGCGTCGACGATCCATTGCAGCTCCGCGGTGTCGGCGCCGAGCTCACGCGACAGCGTGGGCAGGGCGACGTTGACGATGGTGGCATCGACGCTGATCACGAAGACGCCGAGGCAGATGACGGCGAGCGCGGCAATGGGGTGATCCCGGAAGGCTGGTTCGGAGCGCATAGACAAGACAGTAAATTTCAAAGACAAACAAATCAAGTAAAAACTTGAAAAAAATGTCTACCGCCAGGTAGAGTGGCGTGGTGGCGTCCCGCAGGAACTACAACCAGAACTGTCCGATCGCCCGCGGGCTCGATGTGCTGGGTGAGCGGTGGACCCTGCTGATCCTGCGGGAGCTGGTCGGCGGCGTGCGTCGCTACGGGGACCTGCGGGCCGAACTGCCCGGCGTCGCAACCAATCTGCTCGCCGAAAGGCTCAAGGAGCTCACACACGCCGGGCTCGTCGACCGCAGCGACTTGCCGGCCCCGATCGGTCGCACCGTCTACACCCTCAGCGACCTGGGCTGGCAGCGGGTGCTGCCGATCCTGAGAAGCCTCGCGTGGTTCGGGCTGGACCGCCTGGACCCGATCGGCGATGGGCCGGTGTCCCCGCTCAACGGGTTTCTGGCCGGAATCCTGCTGGGCTTCGAATCGGGTAGGGCCACGGGAGTGGAGACGACATGCCGTGTCGAGATCGACGGCCGCCGTTTCGAATTCGCCGTCACACAAGGTCGCCTCGGCGCGGGGCGCGGCGAGCCCGCGGTGACGATCACGGCCGCGGCGGCCGATCTCGTCACCGCCCGGCTGGGGGCCGACGAAGGCGAGCGCGACGCCGCCCTGCGGCGAATCGAGTTCACCGGCGACGCGGCGGCGGTCGGCGCAATCCGCACCGCGTTTGCGCTGTAGCCCTGCGGGGCGGAGACGACGCGGGCAGCCACTAGACTCGCGTGCGTGGCCGACCCCACCGAAACCCTGGCAACCGATGCGTCCGGACTGCCGGCTCGTCCGGTGCTCGTCGTGGACTTCGGCGCCCAGTACGCGCAGTTGATCGCCCGCCGCGTCCGGGAGGCGCGGGTTTTCTCCGAGGTCATTCCGCACACCGCCACGGCCGAGGACATCAAGGCCCGGGACCCGCTGGCACTGGTGCTCTCCGGTGGGCCATCCAGTGTCTACGCCGACGGGGCCCCTCAGCTCGATCCGGCGCTGTTCGATCTCGGGGTGCCGGTGTTCGGCATCTGTTACGGGTTTCAGGCGATGGCCCAGGCGCTGGGCGGGACCGTTGCCCGCACCGGCACCAGCGAATACGGCCGGACCGAACTGAAAGTCCTTGGCGGCGAATTGCATTCGGGATTACCGAGCGTTCAGCCGGTGTGGATGAGCCACGGCGATGCGGTCACCGCCGCCCCGGACGGGTTCGAGGTGGTGGCCAGCAGCGCGGGCGCGGCGGTGGCCGGCTTCGAGAACCGGGCCCGGCGGCTGGCCGGTGTGCAGTACCACCCGGAGGTGATGCACAGCCCGCACGGGCAGCAGGTGCTCAGCCGCTTCCTGCACAACTTCGCCGGGCTCGGCGCCCGGTGGACGGCCGCCAACATCGCCGAGGCGCTGGTCGAGCAGGTGCGTGCCCAGATCGGTGACGGCCAGGCGATTTGCGGGCTGTCGGGCGGCGTGGATTCCGCGGTGGCCGCCGCGCTGGTGCAGCGCGCCATCGGCGACCGTTTGACCTGTGTCTTCGTCGACCACGGGTTGTTGCGCGCGGGGGAGCGCGCGCAGGTGCAGCGCGACTTCGTGGCCGCCACCGGCGCCAACCTGGTGACCGTCGACGCGGCCGACACCTTCCTCGATGCGCTCGCGGGCGTGACCGATCCCGAAGGCAAACGCAAGATCATCGGGCGGCAGTTCATCCGGGCCTTCGAGGGCGCGGTGCGAGATGTGGTGGGGGATAACGGTTCCGGTGTGGACTTCCTGGTCCAGGGCACGCTGTATCCCGACGTGGTGGAGTCCGGGGGCGGCAGCGGCACCGCGAACATCAAGAGCCATCACAACGTCGGCGGCCTGCCCGACGACCTGAAGTTCACACTCGTCGAGCCGCTGCGGCTGCTGTTCAAGGACGAGGTGCGCGCGGTCGGGCGCGAGCTGGGCTTGCCGGAGGAAATCGTTGCGCGCCAACCTTTTCCGGGCCCCGGTCTGGGCATCCGGATCGTCGGCGAGGTCACCGCGCAGCGGTTGGACACCCTGCGGCGCGCGGACTCGATCGCGCGCGAGGAGCTGACCTCCGCCGGTTTGGACAACCTGATCTGGCAGTGCCCGGTGGTGCTGCTGGGCGACGTCCGCTCGGTGGGCGTGCAGGGCGACAACCGCACCTACGGGCACCCGATCGTGCTGCGGCCGGTGACCAGTGAGGATGCCATGACCGCCGACTGGACCCGAGTTCCCTACGAGGTGCTCGAGCGCATCTCGACGCGCATCACCAACGAGGTCCCCGAGGTCAACCGCGTGGTGCTGGACATCACCAGCAAGCCGCCGGGCACCATCGAATGGGAGTAGGCGGCAGCCAAAAACACCATTAGCCACAGCCGCCCCTCGCGTTTCTTGACGGTGTCAGAGGGCGGGTGTTTACTTCGAAATGTATCGAACATACATTCGAATACGCTCCCCGGAAGTCCCGGAAAGCGTGGTGCAAGGAGGCTGTCATGACCGCGGCTTTTGCCTCCAGTCGCCACGAAGAAACCCGTGCTGAGCAGCTCGAATCGCTTCGCCGTCGGATGGCGAGCATCTCCGCAAAGAAGATCGGGCCGGCTGTTCCCGACGACCTGCTGGAAACGGAATCGCGGCTGCCGTTGCCGCAGTGGCTGACGGGCCTGCTGCCGGCGCCGCTGCCGCGGGGAACGGTGGCGGTGCTCTCGGGCGCCCGGTCGCTGCTGTTGAGCATGGTGGCCGCGGTCACGGCGGCCGGTGGCAACGCCGCGATCATCGGTCAGCCGGACATCGGGCTGCTCGCCGCCGCGGAGATGGGGGCGGATCTGAGCCGGGTCGCGGTGATACCGGATCCCGGAACCGATCCGGTGGAGGTAGCCGCGGTGCTCGTCGACGGCATGGATCTGGTGGTCCTCGGGCTGGGCGGGCGCCGGGTTCCGCCGACCCGGGCGCGGGCGGTGGTGGCGCGGGCCCGCAGCAAGGGGTGCACCCTGCTGGTCACCGGCGGCGATTGGCAGGGCGCGCCGACGCGGCTCGCGGCCCGGGTCTGTGGTTATGAGATCACCCCTCATTGGGGAACGCCCGCCCCCGGATTCGGTCGGATCAGCGGGGTGCGGCTGCAGGTCAGCGGGATGTGTGCGGGACGACGGGTGATGCCCCCAGTGCGAGCCGGGTGAATTCCGGTGGTAACCCCTTCTGATTCAAGGGTTTTGGCGATCTGGTGCATGGATTGGCCCGCGGTCGCGGCGGCCGCGGCCGCGGATCTGTCCGCCACCGTCCCGGTCGCGGTCACGCTGGCCAACCGGGTGATCGCCTGCTCGTCGGCCGCCCGGGCGGTGGGGGTGCGGCGGGGGCTGCGGCGCCGGGAGGCCGCGGCCCGGTGCCCGCACCTGCATGTCGCCACCGCCGACGCGGACCGCGACGCCCGCTTCTTCGAAGCGGTGATCGCGGCGGTGGACGAGCTGGTGCCCCGCGCCGAGGTGCTGCGCCCCGGGCTCCTGGTGTTGCCGGTGCGCGGGGCGGCCCGCTATTTCGGGTCCGAGGCCACCGCCGCCGAACGGCTGATCGATGCGGTGGCCGCCGCCGGCGCCGAGTGTCAGGTCGGGATCGCCGACCAGTTGTCCACCGCGGTCTTCGCGGCGCGGGCCGGCCGTGTCGTCGAGCCGGGAGGCGACGCGAGGTTTTTGTCGGCGCTGTCCGTCCGCCAACTCGCCACCGAGCCGAGCCTGTCCGGCCCCGGCCGAGAAGAGCTGGCGGACCTGTTGTGGCGGATGGGGATTCGCACCATCGGGCAGTTTGCCGCGCTGTCGCGCAGCGACGTGGCTTCCAGGTTCGGCGCCGACGGGGTGGCCGCGCAC
>Ga0134128_10003951_pt1 | contig 18151 bp, 17 predicted proteins | sample KB31754_FD_96462 | JGI IMG/M metagenome (GOLD analysis project Ga0134128, IMG submission 96462) | Terrestrial soil microbial communities with excess Nitrogen fertilizer from Kellogg Biological Station, Michigan, USA - KB3-175-4 | ecosystem: Environmental > Terrestrial > Soil > Unclassified ... | reverse complement strand
GGCTTGCGGTCGTTCGCCTTCATGATCCCCGCAGCGGCCGGCGTGCAGGAGGCGAGCTTCGTGCTCGCAGGTGCGGCATTCGGAGTGTCTCCAACGATCGCCGTCGCAGCCTCCCTCGCGCGCCGCGCCCGCGATCTCGTGCTGGGCGGAGTGACGCTCGCGATCTACGCGGGTGTGCGCGCACTTTGCGCGAGCCGGCAGCGCGCGCTCAGCGCCAGCCGTTAGCGCTCCAGGGCAAGCCGCGATGCGCGCTCAACGCCGGCCGCTAGCACGCCCTCATCGCGAGCCCGCAGGGCACGCGGCGTGTCCCGTCCACACGCTCGGAATGTAGTAAGGCGCGTTGATGAAGTCGGCCTCTACGGAGCTGATCGCCCCGTTCGTGATCTTGAAGACCTCGAGCCCGGCCCAGGTCTGCGGTTCGCGGAACACGGACTTCGTCTGCCGTCCGTCGGTCAGCTTGATCGTATCGAGAACGCCTTTGTGGTCGATGTACAGCCGCGCCATGACGAGACCGCGCGCCTCATCGACCAGGAAATAGTCGCGGCCCCGCACTCGATCGTTCGCGGCATACATGCCGAGCTTGAAGCCCTGCTCGCAGCCGCCGTCGGTCGCTTCCAGACCGTTCTCCAGGCGCAGGCAGTTCGGCGTGAAAACCGTCTTCACGGTGCCGTCGTTGTGCTGCAGCGTGTTGTAGTAGCCGTCGGCGAGCTTCACGAGCTCCGCGCGCGGCCGGCGCTCCGCGGGCGTCAGGAATGCCGCCATCTGCGGGTTATGGTGGAGGTGAACATCCTTTCCGAACACGACAGGCGGCGAGCTCACATAGCGGCGCGTCGCGAGCACATGCTCGATCTCGATGATCTTTCCCCCGCGGACCCTCAAGCGAATCGCGAGAAAGCCCGGCGTGTCCTTCTGCATGATCGAGGTGTAGATCCCGACCTCGCCCGTTACGGGATCGGAGAAGGTGAGCGCCGGCCCGACCTCCTCCGTCACCGTATCCCACGTGCCGTCGGGAAACTTGAGCATGACGTTGTTCTCGCTGAAGCGGACCGTGGAGGCGATCGGTGCAAGCGAGGGGTCGTGCTTCACATAGGCTGCGCGATATTGATCGCCGATCCGCTCGAGACAGGTGCGGCCGCAGCGCGTGCCGTGCCCGCCGGCGGCGTGCCCCGCAGTGCCGTGTCCGCCAGTGGCGCCCGCAGCCGCGGCCCCCTCCGCCGCAAACGCTGGGGTGGAACCGAGGATCCGGGGACCGGCCCATAGTGCGAGGGCGGCGAGGACGGCGCCGATCACCGCACTCCCGATGCCGCCGTGCACGCATCCACTGTCATCCGCGAAACGTCTCATCGCCGCACCCCCTCTTCGCTCGCCGTATTCTCGATATTGCCACGATTCCCCCGGCGCGGCACCGCGCCTACAATCGGGCGATGGTCGCCTTCACCCACGACACCGCCGCACAGGGATTCCTTGCACCGGACCGCTTCGAGTCGAACGTATACGACTGCGAGGTCATGGGCCACATCCCGCGCGACATGAATGGCGCATTCGTTCGTGTCGGCACGGAGTGGCTGTATCCGCCTCGATATGCGGACGATGCGATCTTCAATGCGGACGGCTTCGTCGGCCTGTTCCGCTTCAAAGACGGACTCGCCGATTTCAAGGGACGCTGGGTGCGCACGGTACGCTGGGAGAAGGACACGGCGGCCCACGCCCAGCTCTACGGGTACTACCGCAATCCCTTCACCGACGATCCGAGCATCCGTCAGGAGACCATCGAGCGTCCGTGGCTGCGCACGCTCGCAAACACGAACGTCATTGCGCACGCCGGCAAGCTCTTCGCCATGAAGGAGGACGGGCCGCCTTACGAGCTCGACCCGGCGACGCTCGCGACCCGCGGACCGATGAGCTTCGGCGGCAAATATCGCAGCCAGACCTTCAGCGCCCATCCCAAGATCGATCCGATCTCGGGCGAGATGATCTGCTACGGGTACGAGGCGACCGGGCTCGCGACGAACGATGTCTTCCTGTACACGGTCAGCGCTTCCGGCGAGATCACGCGCGAGGTGCGCTTCAAAGTCCCGTACGTGAGCATGATCCACGACATCGCGCTCACGCAGAAGCACATCGTGTTTCCCGTGTTTGCGTTCACGACCAGCCTCGAGCGGCTCAAGGCCGGTAAAATTCACTGGGCATGGGACGCGCACCTCCCCACGTACGTCGGCATCCTGCCCCGCGACGGTGAGGCACGCGACATTCGGTGGTTCAAGGGTCCGACGCGCTCGATCGTGCACACATTCAACGCGCGCACGGAGGGCGGCAAGGTCGTCCTCGAATCCCCGGTCACGGAGACGAATCCATTTCCGTTCTTCCCGGCCGATCCCGGTAATGGCGATGCGCCCGCGGCGCGCCACGGTACGACGATCCGCCGCCACGTATTCGATCTCGACTCATCCAACGATGGCTACACGGAGGAGATCGTCACGCGCCAGCTCGTGAGCGGGCTCGGCCGCATCGACGATCGCTACATCTCGCTCCCGTATCGCTACGGGTATGCGGGCTTTGCCGACCCGGAGCGCCCGTTCGATGAGACGCGGGCGGGTAATCTTCGGGGCCGCGTGATGAACTGCTACGGCCGTTTCGATATGCGAACCGGGGTGAGGAGCGCGTATTTCGTGGGCGAGACGCACACCCTCAACGAGCCCGTCTTCGTGCCGCGCCGGCACGGCAGCCCCGAGGGAGATGGGTATCTGATCGGAGTGGCGAACAACTTTGCGGAGAGGCGCTCGGAGCTCGTCATCGCGGATGCGATGCATCTCGAGGCGGGGGACATCGGCCGGGTCATCCTGCCCTTCAGGCTCGGGCCGCAGGTGCACGGCAACTGGATACCCGAGGAGCGCCTGCCGAATGCCTAAAAGCCGAACGCCTAAGAGCCGTATGCCTGAAGACCGTATGGGTGACGGAGTGTCTCGACGCGACTTCGTGGGCGGTGTCGCATCGATGGTCGGGGCAGGCGTTGCACTGCCCGTGCTTGCCGGCCCCGCGCCACACGCGGCCGCCGGTACATCGCGGGCGCGCGCGGCGGGATCCGGCCGCGCCGGGGCCGCCGAGGCCTCCGCCGCGTCCCCACCGGCGGCGATCGAGTTCCCACGAAACGCGCGCGGATTCAATCAACCGATGCGCTTCGAGGCGGACATCGGCGACTGCGAGGTGATCGGGAAGATACCGGCCGATTTCACCGGAGCGTACGTACGCGTCGGGCCGGAATTTTATTTCCCGCAGCGATACGCCGACGACGGCGTCGTCAACGGGGATGGGTATATCAACCTGTTCCGCTTCAAGAACGGCATCGTGAGCTACCGCAGCCGCTGGGTGCGAACGCTGCGCTGGGAGAACGACCGCAAGGCTCATCGGCAACTCTACGGCAAGTACCGCAACCCGTTCACGGACGATCCCACGATCCGCGAGGAGACGATCGCACGGCCTTATCTACGCACGACGGCGAACACGCACACACTCGCCTTTGCGGGCAAGCTCTTCGCAATCAAAGAAGACGCGCTGCCTTGCGAGATGAATCCGCGCACCCTCGAGACTCTCGGGCCTTACGACTTTCGCGGCGAGTACGACAGTCAGACTTTCTCCGCTCATAACAAGATCGACCCCGTGACGGGCGAGCTCCTCGCCTACGGCTACGAGGCGACGGGCCTGTGCTCGCCGGACCTCTGGGCCTACACGCTCGATCGAAGCGGGCGTGTCACGCGCCGCTGGCGCCTGAAAGTGCCGCAGGTCAGGATGATCCACGACATGGCGGCGACGCAGAAGCACCTCGTCTTCCCCATGGGCCCGTACGTCACGAGTCTCGAGTGGCTGAAGGCGGACAACTGCCATTGGGGATGGGACCCGCGCGAACCGAGTCTGATCGGGGTGCTGCCGCGCGACGGGGAAGCGAAGGACGTGCGCTGGTTCAAAGGCAAGACCCGCGCGATGATCCATGTGCTCAATGCGAAGACCGCGGGCAACATCGTCACGCTCTATGCCGCGCATGTGGACGGTGCCTTTGCGCCGTTCTTCCCGTATTTCAAATCGGTCGACGGCTCACCGCTTCAGGGCACGGGCGCGCTGTTCCGCAAATACACGATCGATCTCGCCTCCTCGCGCGACACCTACGAGGAGGAGGTCCTCTGGGACACGCAGGTCGCGGACATCGCGCGCATCGATACGCGCTTCATGACGCTGCCGAACCGCTACGGCTTCTCTGGCTACGACGATACGACCAAGCCCTTCGATGAGCGGCGCGCCGGGATCCCGCGGCGCTTCGCCATGAACTCCTATTGCCGCTTCGACCTCGAGACGAGGCGTGTGAGCTCCTATTTCGCGGGCGATGTGCACAGCCTGCAGGAATGCTGCTTCGTGCCGCGCAAGGGCCGCACCGCCGAGGGCGACGGCTATTTGATCGGCGTCGCGAACAACTACGCCGAGCTGCGCTCCGAGCTCATCATCGCCGATGCGCAGCACCTCGAGGATGGAGATGTCGCGCGCGTGATATTGCCGTTCCGCTCCTCGGGCCTGCATGGCCTGTGGATCGGCGATGACGAGGTGGATTTCGGCTGAAGCCCGCGGGCTCGTCCCCGCGGGGTGTCCCGCGGCGGCTCAGTGTGCCCGGGGATCTTTCTCACCGAGACCCGGATAAAAGAGAGCCCGGTTCGGCATCGATTCGTTGAAGACCTTGCGATGCTCGAAGTACCAGCGCCCGTTGCGCTTGACGAGCTCGTCTTCGTAATGCCCGAAATACACGAGCTGCACGTCCTTCTGCGGCGTGTTGTTGGTCATGGCGAACCAGTAGGCCGTGGTGTGCGCCGTGTTGCCTTTCACGTCGATCACGTGATTGAGAATGAAGTGGCGCGTGCGCTGGCGGGTGGTCGCCCCTGCCGGGATGTTGCCGTGCAGGCGGCTGCTGAAGCCGGACATGGCCTTGCGAATCGCCGCCTTGCCGCGCTCGACGCCGCCCACCCATTCGAGCACGCCGTCATCGGCCCATGTGCCCATGACCGTCTCGATGTCGCCAGCATCGACGGCGACCATGTAGCGGTTCGAGAGGTTCTCGATCTCGGCGCGATCGTCCGCATATCCGGCCATGGCGACTCCTGAGATACAGCACGCGAGTGCGACGCCGAAGGCGAGTATGGCATGCTTCACAGTGGAACTCCGGTGTGGAAGAACGGGGTCAAAGATACACCGCGATGCGCTCCATCACAGCGTCCTTCACGCTCACAACCCTCGCGGTGCTCACCGCGCTCGCAACGCTCGCCGGAGCGGTGCTTCCACAGGTGGCCTCGGCCGGCCCGCCGTTTCAGACGGATGATCCGGTGCCGGTCGATCTGCATCATTACGAGTTTTACGTATTTGCGGGAAGCGATTCCACCTCGGGCGAGATCGACCCGGCAGGCCCTGCCTTCGAGTTCAACTGGGGCGCGCTGCCGAATACCCAGATCCACGTTGTTCTCAGTTTTGGCGCCGTTCTGCCCTCGGACGGACCGAGCTCGTACGGCCTGCTCGACACCGAGCTCGGGGTCAAATATCGCCTCATCGGTGAGACAAAGTATCTGCCCGAGGTGGGCACGTTCCCGATGATCGAGGTGCCGACGGGCAGCTACTCGCGCGGGCTCGGTGTCGGGAAGACGCATTACAAGCTGCCGATCTGGGTGCAGAAGGACTTTGGACCGTGGACGACCTACGGCGGCGGCGGCTATCAGATCGTGCCGCGCGAGGGCTTCAGGAACTTTCCGTATGCCGGCTGGCTGCTGCAGCGGGACGTGGGTGAGAAATTGACGCTCGGCGGTGAGCTCTGGTACCACGGTCCCGAGGGAGCCGCGACGCCGATCAACCACTCGGTGACGATGTTCGATTTCGGCGGCTACTACTACTTCCGCAAGCCGGCGTTCCAGCTCCTGTTCACGCTCGGTCATACGATCGCCGGCCAGTCGGAAACCTACGCTTATCTCGGCCTTTATTGGACGTGGGGTCCAAAGGAGCCCGCCGCGGCGGATACGGCAGGACCGGCATGGTCCTTCGCCGCGCGACCCTCCGCTGCGTCGGGCCGGCGATATGAGTGATGCGCGGCGCATCAGGAGCGCGGTGCGTGCACGCGCGGAGGAGTCTCGCCCGATGTTTCGACAATCCGTTTTTTCGAGCCGCGCCGCGACGATTGCAGCGGCTGCGGCGGCAGCCGTTATTTTCGTGATGGGACCCCTTGCGACACGAGCGGCGGATGCCGCATCGCTCTCCGCCGCCCAGATCGTCGAGCGCCTGCGCGCAGGAGGATGCGTGCTCGTCATGCGGCACGCACAGTCGCCGTTCGCCGTGCCCGATGCGCGGACCGCAAAGACGGACAATCCTCATCGCGAGCGCCAGCTCGATGAGAAGGGCGAGGCAGACGCGCGCGCATTCGGCGCCGCACTGCGCGCCCTTCGCATCCGGATCGGGCCGATCTACTCGAGCTTGGCTTACCGCGCGCGCGAGACGGTGCGGCTCGCAGGGATCGGGGAGCCGAAGATCGTTGAACAGCTTTCGGAAAGCAGGCACGGCATGTCGGGCGCCGCGGAGCGGCCGCAGACAGAGTGGCTACACCGCGCAGTGAGCAAGTCTCCGCCTGCGGGCAGCAACACGCTGATCGTGACGCATACGCCGAACATCGTCGGTGCATTCGGAAACAGCGCCGCGGGCATCAAGGCGGGCGAATCACTGGTTTTCGAGCCCGACCGTGCCACTGGCACGCGCCTGCTCGGCCGTATCACGGTGGAGGACTTGCAGCAGCTCGCTCGCGAGCGCGCGGGGCAATAGCTACCGGGTGCCTCGAGCTACCACGTGCCCCAACCCCAGGCACCGAGCGCCCAGATGATCGCAATCAGCAGGATGATCCAGAGTGCGATGCCGAGCCAGCCCCAGCCTGTATCGACGGGACCGACTGGATCGGTGTCAGATGCCAGAGTGCGTGTGCTGCGAGGCCGGCGTCTGTACCAGGGACCCCAGCCGCGATAGCCCCAGCCATATCCGAGGGGCAACAGAAAAAAGATGATTACGAAGACGATCCACCACCACCACCAGCCGTAGCCGTATCCGTACCGGTACCACATGACGCCTCTCCTCAATCCGCGACGCGGTGGAGGTGCCCGCAAGGCAACGTCCCGCCGGAGAGAGAGTTCCGAAGGGGCTGCACCGACTGTGTGGACTCTCGGTCACTCGACTCGGCCGCTCCCTGAGTTTCTCGAGCTTCTCGCCCGCTTCCGGATCGAGGCTCTGGTCGATGTGCGGCGCTTTCCAGGTTCGCGCCGCCATCCTCAGTTCGCGGAAGCTGCGCTGCGCAAAACGCTCACCGATGAGGGCCTGGAGTATCGATGGATGCCTCAGCTCGGCGGACGCCGCCGGCCGCGCCCGGATTCGCCGCACACCGCGTGGCGCAACGCCTCTTTCCGAGGTTATGCGGATCACATGGACAGTGCGGAGTTCGCTCGTGCTCTCGATGAGCTGATGGACCTCGCGCGGCGCCGGCGCACCGCGATCATGTGTGCCGAGTTGCTGTGGTGGCGCTGTCACCGGGCGCTGATCTCCGATGCGCTGCGTATGCGCGGGTTCGAGGTGCTGCACATCCTCGATGACTCGAGTCCGGTCTTGCATCCCTTCACGCCCGCGGCTCGCATCGTCGATGGCCGGCTGAGTTACGCGGCTGCACCGGGCACGAGTGTGCCGGGCACGAGTGTGCCGGGCGCGAGTGCGCCGAGGACGGGTGCCCCGGGGACGGCCGCGCCGAGCAAGCCTCGGCGAGCACGTTCACGCCGCTCTCTGTAAACTCGCCGCCGACATCGCAGCGGTGAGACGCCCCCGACGGAGCGCGCAGGTCGATCGAATCATGCATGGAATGATGAACAGCACTTTTCGAGTACGCGCGATCGGCGCGATCGCGGTGGTTGCGATCTTCGCGTGCCCTGCGGTCTGGGCGCAGTCGAGCCCGCTCGTGGACCCGCCGGCCGATCGATCCGCTGCCGAGCCGCCCGCCTATTCGCCTGCTCACCCGGCCATCAAGCACTTGCTCGACGACGTAAAGGGTTACTACACCGCACCTTTGCGCTGGGATGGCGGACAGTGGGCGCTCTTCGGAGGCACGCTCGGTGCGATCGCGCTGGCACACCATTACGACAGCAACGTGCGCGCACATTTCGTTGCGGGCTCGGGGATCGGTGGATCGACGGACGATCTGCAGGACGCCCTGCCGGCCGCGGCGCTGTTCCTCGGCACGTACATCTACTCGACGGAGTGGCAGGACCGCAGCGGCTTCACGGCGACGTGGGCAATGGCGGAGGCCGCCGGCCTCAGCACGGTCACGACTTATGCTCTCAAATACGCAGCCAGACGACGCGGCCCCAACGATACTTCCGATCCGAACCGCTGGTTCGCATCGGGATCTTCTTTTCCCTCGGAGCACGCGGCGGCCGCGTTCGCGATCGGCACCGTCTTCGCGGAGTCCGGCAGCGGCGGGTATCGCTGGGTTACGCGTGCGCTCGGCTACGGTGTTGCAGGCTTCACCGCGTACGAGCGGCTGAAGCACAACGCGCACTGGCTCTCCGATGTAGTCGCCGGTGCAGCGCTCGGAGTGTCGACCGGAGTGTTCGTCCTCGATCGAACATACGGCGGCGCGAGCTCCGCGTCGGCCTTCAACGTGGTACCTGTCGACGGAGGGCTGATGCTCGCCTATCACGTGGATTTGCGGTAGAGCCACTCGAGACGAGCATCGACCGCGGCACCCACGGGCACGCTGATGTCGAACACCTCCTCGAGAACACCGCGGAGCTCCGGAGGTAATCCGGCTCGGACGAGCTTCCGCTCGAGCGAGGCGAGATCGAGCTCCACGGGCCGGCTGCATGGTAGCGCGCGCGGCGATACACTGTCGGCTCAATCATGAAGGCGACATCGACTCTCGGGCGGCGCTCCCCGACCCTGTGCGGCATTGCGCTCCTCGGCATCACATTCGGCTTCGCCGCGGCGGCGACCCCGGATGACAGCGGCGGACTCTTCAGCCGTCCGACAGCCCTGCCCTACCAGCGCGAATACCCCGCGATTCCCTACACGCAGATGCCGGTCGATAACGCGATCGCGCGCCTGCAGGCCCGCATCGACCGAGGCGAGGTGAAGCTCGTATACCGCGAGCCGCGCGGCTATCTCGATTCGATCCTCGCGGCCCTCGGCATCGATCCGAGCTCACAGGCGCTCGTGTACTCGAAGACGAGTTTGCAGACAGGGGAGATCTCCGCGGCGACACCGCGCGCGATCTATTTCAACGACGACACCTACGTCGCCTGGGTGCAGCACGGCGATCTCGAGCTTGCCGCCATGGACAGCAAGCTCGGACAAGTGTTCTACACGCTCTCCAATCAGCCGGCGCAAACAGTGCGATTCGATCGCAAGACCTCCGATTGCCTCGGCTGCCACGACACCTATGAGCTCGCGGGCGGCGGGGTGCCGAGATTCCTGCTCATGTCGACGTACGTCAATACGCAGGGCGAGCCCCTGTCGCACGAGGGACAGATCCTCACCTTCCAGGAAACGCCTCTGAAGTATCGCTGGGGCGGCTGGTACGTGACCGGCCAGTCGGGCGACCAGGTGCACCTCGGCAATATCCTGGTCCACAGTGCGAAAGAGATGGCGCACCTCGATCAGGTGCGCCGGGGCAATCTCGCGACTCTCGATGCGCTCTTCGATACGAAGCCGTATCGAACCGACAAGAGCGACATCGTGGCTCTCCTCGTGCTGCAGCACCAGCACGACGTGCAGAACCTCATCACCCGCGTCAATTTCGAGGTCCGCACCGCGCTCGCGAAGGCGGGACGTGGGCCGATACCGGAGAAGACGCGCGTGAGGCTGGAGGGCTACATGGACGGGCTCGTCTCGGTGATGTTCCTGGTCGATGCCACCCGCTTCACGAGTCCCATCAGCGGCAATTCGGGCTTCACGCGCTGGTTTCAATCGCGAGGACCGCGCGATCCGATGGGCCGCTCGCTGCGCGATCTCGACCTCAAGACGCGGCTGTTCAAATATCCTCTGAGCTATCTCGTCTATTCGCGCGCGTTCGATGCCTTGCCCGAGTACGCGAAGAATTACCTCTACGCGCGCTTTGAAAATATTCTCACCGGACGCAGCGAGGCCGATCCTGCGGCGGGCAAACTGCCGGAGGGCTTCGATCCGGTCGTGCTCGACGCTTATATCGATCAGGATGCGAAAACCGGAGTGCCGCAGCTCTCGGACGGAGAGCGCAAGGCGATCCTCGAGATTCTCCGTGCGACCAAGCCCGACTTTGCGCGCTATCTCGCCGGGCATCGCGGCGCCTGAGGGAGCCCTGGGCCAGCGGGCGGCGCTGCAGGCTTTCATCGCGCACCACGCGCGCCTCTTCGTTCTCACGGGTGCCGGGTGCAGCACGGAGTCCGGCATTCCCGACTATCGCGACGCCGCCGGCGGCTGGAAACGCCCGCAGCCCGTCATGCTGCAGGCGTTCATGAGCGATCCGCACGTACGCCGCCGATATTGGGCTCGCAGCCTCATCGGCTGGTCGCGTTTTCGCCGGGCGCGGCCGAACGCCGCGCACCTCGCGCTGGCAGAGCTCGAGCGATCGGGGCGGATCGAGCTGCTCGTCACGCAGAACGTCGATCGCCTGCATCAGTGCGCCGGGAGCGGTGCGGTCGTCGATCTTCACGGCCGGCTCGATCGGGTGCGCTGCATGGAATGCGAACGATTGATCGATCGCGGAGCGTTCCAGCTCGAGCTCCTCGAGCGAAATCCAGAGTGGGCGGGTTTCGAGGCGGCCGAGGCACCCGACGGCGATGCCGACCTCGAAGGCCGCGACTTCTCCGGGTTCGATGTCCCGGCCTGCCACAATTGCAGCGGAGTGCTCAAGCCGCACGTCGTTTTTTTCGGGGAGCGTGTTCCACCGCACCGCGTCGAGCGCGCGATGCGCGCCCTCGGGCGCGCCGATGCGCTGCTCGTGGTCGGCTCCTCGCTCATGGTGTACTCGGGCTACCGCTTCGCCGAGGCGGCCGCGCGCGCCGGCAAGCCGGTTGCCGCCGTGAATCTCGGACGCACCCGCGCCGACGAACTGCTCGCGCTGAAAATCGAACAGCCGTGCGGGGAGGCGCTCGCCGGTGCAGCCCACGGGGAGATAGTCGCGTGAGCAATTGAGGTTGGTCCGCCCCCATCAATCCTTGCTCTCGAGGATGATCTGCGCCTCGCGGCCGGCGCTCGCGCACGCGCGCAGCATCGCTTCGGATGAGAACGGCATCGCGATGTTACCTCCCGCGTCCACTGCGATGAGGCCGCCCTCCCCGCCCGCCGCCTTCATCATCCCGATCACCTCGCCCGCGGCATCCTCGAGTCTCATCGCCTGAAGCTTCACTCTCGCTGCGACCTCGCTCGCCGCGGTGAAGCGCATGAAGTACTCCCCGGCTCCCGTTCCCGACACGGCGCATACGCCGTTCTCCGCGAATGTGCCCGCACCGATGATCGGCGAGTCGCCCACTCGTCCGGCGTGTTTGGCGGTGAGACCTCCGGTCGACGTCGCCGCCGCGAGATCGGCGTGCGCATCGAGCGCCACCGCGCCGACCGTACCTGCCGGATGCCGGGCGGCGCGAACCCGCTCGAGCTCCGCAAGCCGACGTGGGGTGACGAAGTACTCGTCCGGCTCGAGCGTGAAGCCGCGCTCGACCGCGAACTGCCTCGCACCCTCTCCCGCAAGCAAGACGTGCTGGCCGTCATCGAGGACGGCGCGCGCGAGGTCTATGGGATGAGCGATGTGACGCACGGCCGCAACGGCTCCGGCGCGCCGGCCGCGCCCATCCATGAGCGCCGCATCGAGCTCGGCGATGCCGTCGCGATTGAGCACGGCGCCGCGCCCGGCGTTGAGAACGCCCGAGCCTTCCATGACACGTACGGCGCTCTGCACCGCATCGAGCGCGCGCCCGCCCGCGCTCAGGACCCGGATGCCCGCATCGAGAGCAGATTTGAGCGCCTCGCCGATCGCGCGTGTCTCCGCGGCCGGAACGCGGCGCGGCCGCGCCCCGGCGCCCCCATGGATCGCGAGCGCCCAGCGCGTCACTTCACCCTCGGGATCGGCGGCGCTGCGCGCTGAAATACGGGTTTGATGGCGAGACTCGATTGAATGTGCGCAACGCCGGGGATGCGCGTGAGGATTTCGAGCATGAAGCGCTGATAGCTTGCGAGATCGCAGGCGACCACGCGCAACAGGTAGTCCCCCTGGCCGGTCATCAAATGGCAGCTCATCACCTCGGGCACATCCGCGATGCGCCGCTCGAAGACCTTGAGCGTCTCCTCCGTCTGCCGCTCGAGCGTCACCGATACGAACATCGTGATGCCCACCCCGAGCCGCTCCTCGTCGAAGCGCGCGCTGAACCCCGAGATGAAGCCCTCCTCCCGCAGCCGGCGCACGCGCCGCAGCGTCGGGGTGAGCGATAGCCCGATCTCCTCCGCGAGCTCGCGCCAGCTGATGCGTCCGTCCTTCGCGAGGAGCTGCAGGATACGGGAGTCGATCTTGTCGAGCTCGCTGTCGGCCAACTTCCTACCGCTCCGGGTCCGCTAGCGCATTCGCGCTAATTGGAGGCAAAATTGAGTCAGATCTTGGCACTTTTTTGCTCCAGATGCGCGATATCGTATTCCCCATGCGTGCAGATGATCCAGCGCTTGAAGCTCGAGGCCGACACGGTCGAGCGGTTGTATCCCACTACGGCGGTGTGCCGATGGTACTTCTCACATCCGGAGGCCAAGTATTTCTCGCTCGGCCTGCTCGGTGCCGATCAGGTACGCGACTACGCCGAGCGCAAGGGCGTCGCAGTCGAATACGTCGAGAAGTGGCTCAGGCAGAGTCTCGCGTACACGCCGGGTGCGGAGGCGCGGGCGTCCGCCCAGGCGGGCTAAAAAAGGAGCCGTACTGCGGTAACGATCAGGCGTCGCGGCAGGGCCGTGGCGCGACTCGAGCCCGCAGAGACTACGATAGAGTGAGCAAAAGCCATGGGAGAGCTGGCGGCGGCGATGCGACCCCGGCCGCCGCCGTGCCTCACCGCGCCGCGACCGGCGCCGTTCCCGCGAGATGCATCGCGTTCAGCACGAACGCGAACATGTCGGTCGTCTCCTCGATCAGCTTCGAGGTCGGCTTGCCCGAGCCATGGCCGGCGCGCGTCTCGACCCGCAGCAGAATCGGCCGCCCGCGCGGGTCGGCATGCTGCATGGCCGCTGCGAATTTGAAACTGTGCGCCGGGAAAACCCGGTCATCGTGGTCGCCCGTCATGATGAGGGTCGCCGGGTAGTTGACGCCCTCCTTCACGTTCTGCAGCGGCGAGTAGGCGAGGAGCGCGCGAAACTGCTCGGGGTCGTTCACCGAGCCGTAATCGGACTCCCAACCCTTGCCGACTGTGAAGGCGGCGAAGCGCAGCATGTCCATCACACCGACCTGCGGAACCGCGGCTGCGAAGAGCTCGGGTGCCTGCTCCTCGGTTGCCCCGACGAGCAGCCCGCCGTTCGAGGCTCCCCATATTGCAAGCCGCGCGGGACTCGTCCAACGCTGCGCGATGAGATACTTCGCGGCAGCGATGAAATCGTCGAACACGTTTTGCTTGTGCATCTTCATACCCGCTTCGTGCCAGGCGCGCCCGTACTCCCCGCCGCCGCGAATGTTCGCCATCGCATAGACGCCGCCGAGCTGCAGCCAGCCCGCAATTCTCGGCGAGAATGCCGGCTCGAGAGAGATGTCGAACCCGCCGTAGCCATAGAGGATGGTCGGGTTCGAGCCGTCCTGTTTCGTGCCCTTGCGCGAGACCAAGTAGAGCGGGACGCGCGTGCCGTCCTTGCTGCGATAGAAGATCTGCCGCGTCTCGTAGTCACCCGGCGTGAAGCCGTTGAGAAACGGTTGGCGCCACAAAGCACCCGCGGTCGATCCTGCCGCGGCCAATCCCCCTCCCGCACCGCCAGCACCGCCCGTGCCGCCCCTCAGGTCCAGCCGGTAGATGCTCGGCGGCTGCGTGAAGCTGCTGAACGCGTAGTACGTCGTCGTATCGTCGATGTGCCCCTGAAAACCGCTCGCCGTGCCGAGCCCGTCGAGCGCCACTTCACCGAGCAGCTGTCCCGCGAGCGAGTAGCGGCGCACGGCACTGTGCGCGTCGTGCAGATATTCCGCGATGAGCTGGTGCCCGACGAGCGAGACGGTGTCGAGGGTATCCTTGCTCTCCGGCACGACGGTGCGCCACTTCGCTCGCTCCGGGTGCGCGAGGTCGATCGCAATGATGCGGTTGCGTGGGGCCTCATCGTCGGTCAGCAGATAGAACATCGTCCCGACGTTGCCGATGAATGTGTAGATCGACGTCGGCTTCGGGATGATTGCAATGACCGGGCCATCGCCTGCGAGCCCCGAGCCCCTGCTCCGCTCGGCGAGGTGCTGCACGAGCAGCGTGTTCTGCACCTGGTCGCCGAAATTCGCGGTGATGACGAGATAGCGGCCGTCGTCGGTCACCTGGCCGCCGACGAACCAGTCGGGATTGTCGCGGCGCGTGTAGACGAGCACATCGGAGCTCTGCGGTGTGCCGAGCCTGTGAAAATAGAGCTTCTCGTACTGATTCGCGGCCTTCAGTGCCTCGCCAGAGCTCGGCGCGGAATACCGCGTGTAATAGAAGCCGGTGTGGTCCTTGCGCCAGCTCCCACCGCCCGCCTTCGACCATTTGAGCGCATCCGGCAGGTCCTTGCCTGTCGCAACATCCCGGACGTGCCAGGTCTGCCAGTCCGAGCCCGCATCGGAAAGCGCGTACGCAAACAGCCGCCCATCGTCGCTGATCGCCGTCTCCCGCAGCGCGATCGTGCCGTCGCGGGAGAGCGTGTTTGGATCGAGTAGCAGGCGCGGCTTCGCATCGGGATCGGTCGCGACGTAGAGGACCGATTGATTCTGCAGGCCATCGTTGTGGGAGTAGAACCAATAGCGGCCGTAGTGCTCGGGCGGGCTCCAGCGCTCGTAATTCCAAATGCGCCTCAGCCGGTCATGGATCTCCTGCCTCCCGGGGATCGCATCCAGGTAGCCGCGCGACAGCTTCGATTCGGCCGCGACCCAGGCGCGAGTCGCCGGCGAGTCGATGTCCTCCATCCAGCGGTAAGGGTCGGCGACCCGCACGCCGTGGTAGACATCGACGTGAGCGCCGCGCATGGCCGATGGATAAACGATCTCCGGATCGTGAGTGGCGGCGTGAGCGCCGGAGATGACGAGCGTGCACAGAAGCGCAGCCCGGACCAGTGAGCGAACGAGGTTGACGTACATGGCCTCAGCGTAACGCAACGACGCAAGAGCGCACAGCCCGCGGCTCGCCCGCGAGCGCCGCAAGATGCAGCGTCGAGATACCGACGTTCTTCGCGTGTGTCATGTAGAACGATTTGTAGTCCGCCGCATCGCCCATGCGGGCCACGCGCTCAGCGGGCGCGAGTCGCGCGCTTTCGGCCCTGAAGGCGGATTGCGTCTTATCGGCATCGGCAAACAACCGTTCGATCAGGGTCGAGACCGGTGGGCTTGCGAGGGTCGTCACGAAGCGGCACTCAGCCGCCGGCGATGCGGATATTGAGCGCGCGGGCGTCGTTTCGCATGCGGTCGACCTCGCGCATGCAGCGATAAGCGGGGCCCGGTCCGACCAGCTCGAGCGTCTGCGACATATCCGAGTGGCCGCGCCAAATCAGGCGGAATCCGGGGGTCCCGGTGAACGAGCTCAGAAACTGCGGGTCGCGCGGATTCGGTACCTCCGGCGAGAACTTGACGATGAGTCTCAAATGACAAGGCTTGATGGGTTGCGCCTCCGCCGTGGGCGCCTCGCCCGCCGCGAGCACGCAGCTCACGGCGACCGCGACCAGAGTGAGCGCCGCGCGCACGGCTCGGGCGGCTGAACCGCTGCGCGAGTCGGCGACCTCGCGCTCGACCCTCTCAGGCCAGCCTCGATGCATCAGCCAGAGCACTCCGCCGAGATCGATCAATCCGGCGGCGAGGCGCTCGAGCATGCCGTATTTGGAGCGGCCGGCCGCACGCGGCCGGTGGTGCACGGGTACGGAGAGGACCCGTGCGCCTTCGCGAATGAAAAGTGCGGGAAGGAACCGATGCATGTGGTCGAATCGCGGGAGCGCGAGGAACGTATCGCGCGCGAACAGCTTCAGGCCACAGCCCGTGTCGGGCGTGCGATCGCCGAGCAGCGTGCCTCTTACGGCATTCGCCACGCGCGATTGAAAGCGCCGCCAGCGGCTGTCGCGCCGCGTCGTGCGGTGGCCGACGACCAGTCGCACGGATTCGTCGCGTTCGGCGTCCCGGGCCGCGAGGAGCCCGCCGATGTCGCGCGGATCGTTCTGGCAGTCCCCATCGAGCGTCACGATCCACGACGCCCGAGCGGCCTCGACGCCGCACCAGATCGCCGCGCTTTGACCGAGACGGCTCGGCCGCTGCAGGACACGCAGCTGCGGGACCGTCGACCCGAGCCGCAACGCCTCCGCGAGCGTACGGTCGGTGCTGCCATCGTCGACCAGCAGCAGCTCGAACTCGCGCCCCGCAAGCGCGTCCGCGATCTCGCCGACGAGGCGGGCGACATTGCCCTCCTCGTTGTGCAGCGGCACGACAATGGACAGCTCGACGGCCATTCTGTCCTCCAGTCCCCGAAAAGAAACCGAGACCCGAGCGGCTTGGTTCCGCGCCCGCGCGGCGAGGAGCGGCACCTTGACCGTATCGAATCGTAGCAATACGGACGGCGGCCCGCTTCCCGCTCGCCCCCTCCCCCTCGCCCCAGCGGGCGGGGGACGGCGAGTCGTCCCTGGGAGCCGGCATGTTAGGCTCATCGCTCGGCTCGAAACGACGGCAAAGCAATGTGCGGTGTATTCGGCGCGTTGAGTCTCGACGGCCATCCGCTCGAGGCCGAGCGGCACCTCGAGCGCATGAGCCGCGCCCTCGAGCACCGCGGACCCGATGACTCGCGGGTGCTGTCGCACCGGACGCTGGCCCTCGGTGCGACCCGGCTTCGAATCGTCGATCTCGACCGGCGGGCGAGCCAACCGCTCGCAGGCCTCGATGATGCACTCTGGCTCGCCTGCAACGGCGAGGTATACAACGCCTCCGATCTGCGCCGGCGCTTTCGCGACTACCCCTACGTCACGCGCGGCGATCTCGAGCCGCTCCTGCCGCTGATCGCCGAGCTCGGGGCACCCGGCGTGCGCGAGATCGACGGCATGTTCGCGCTCGCCGCCTGGGATGCGCGCCGGCACTCGCTGATCCTCGCGCGCGACCGCGCGGGCGAGAAGCCGCTCTTCTACGCGGAGCTGCGCCGCGAGCTGTGGTTCGCCTCGGAGATCGGGGCTCTCCTCGAGGCCGGCGCGAGCCGCGAAATCGACCCCATCGCGCTGAGTCAGTTCCTCGAGCTCGGGTACGTCCTCGAGCCGCGTACGCTGTTCGCTGCCGTGCGCCGCGTCGAGGCGGGCACGGCGCTCGTGATTCGCGGCTCACACCGCTCCGTGTACCGGTACTGGACGCCATGGCGCATCGCGAGCGCATCCCGCGCCGCCGAGCGCGTCCGCTCGACCGCCGAGCGCATCGAGCAGCTGCGCCGCCTGCTCGAGAACGCAGTGCGCAAGCAGCTCGTCGCCGACGTGCCCATCGGGACGTTTGCAAGCGGCGGGCTCGATTCGTCGCTGATCACCGCCCTCGCCGCGCGCAGGCTGGGAGGTGCGCGCCTCGTCACCTTCAGCGCTCGCTTCGCCGAGCCGAGCTACGACGAGGGCCGATGGGCACGCCGCTGCGCAATGCTGACCGGTACCCGGCACATCGAAGTCCCCTGCGGTGCGGAGGCGCTGCGGGAGGCGCTGCTCGAGATCGGGGAGCGCAGCGCGGAGCCGATCGCCGACCCCGCGGCGCTTCCGACCTACCTCCTCGCCCGAGCGGCTCGCGAGCACGTTCGCGTCGTGCTCTCGGGCGAAGGAGCGGACGAGCTCTTCGGCGGCTATCCGACCTACATCGGTCATGTGCTCGCGCCGCGCTACCTCGATTTGCCCACGGGCCTGCGCCGCGCGATCGAGCTCGCGATTGCGCGAGTACCCGTCTCGC
>Ga0134128_10003950_pt1 | contig 18155 bp, 16 predicted proteins | sample KB31754_FD_96462 | JGI IMG/M metagenome (GOLD analysis project Ga0134128, IMG submission 96462) | Terrestrial soil microbial communities with excess Nitrogen fertilizer from Kellogg Biological Station, Michigan, USA - KB3-175-4 | ecosystem: Environmental > Terrestrial > Soil > Unclassified ... | reverse complement strand
CAAGGCGTCGGCGCGCGCGAAAAGCAGTGCCCGGACGAAAACGAGCGCCCGCGGCGCAAGCGCGGAGGCGGGCTATACCGCCAAGCACATCGAAGTGCTGGAGGGACTTGAGCCCGTCCGCCGGCGGCCCGGCATGTATATCGGCGGAACCGACGAAAAGGCATTGCATCATCTGTTCGCAGAGGTGATCGACAATGCAATGGATGAAGCCCTTGCCGGTCATGCCGATTGGATCGAAGTCGAGATGGAGGCGAATGGCTTCGTCAGCGTTACCGACAACGGCCGTGGGATCCCGGTTGATCCGCACCCCAAATTCAAGAGCAAATCGGCACTTGAAGTGATCATGTGCACGCTCCACGCGGGCGGCAAATTCGACTCGGCAGTTTACGAGACCTCCGGCGGCCTGCACGGCGTCGGCGTTTCAGTTGCCAATGCGCTTTCGGAACGCATGGAGGTTGAAGTCGCGCGTGAGCAGCTGCTTTATCGAATGGCGTTCGAGCGCGGAAAGCCGAAGGGAAAACTGGAGAAAGCTGGCCGCGCCCCGAACCGTCGCGGTACCAAAGTTCGTTTCAGGCCCGATCCAGAAATTTTTGGACCCAAGGCCGCTTTCAAGGCTGAACGTATCTTCAAGATGACCCGATCGAAGGCCTATCTCTTCGGCGGCGTCGAGATTCGCTGGCACTGCGAAAAGGCCTTGCTAAAAGGTACTGAGGACGTTCCCGAAAAAGCGACCTTTCATTTTGCAGAGGGACTGAAGGATTATCTCGCATCGAATTTGACCGGCGCGAACCTCGTGCATCCCGACATCTTCACGGGGGCTGCCGGCAAAACCGGCCGTCACGGCGCCGTGGAATGGGCCGTTGCCTGGACTGTCGATACCGACGGCTTCCTGAATTCATATTGCAATACAATACCCACGCCGGACGGCGGCACTCACGAATCCGGATTGCGTTCGGCTCTGCTCCGCGGACTGAAAGATCACGCGGCACGAGTTGGCCAGGAAAAGAACGCCGCGCCCGTTACCAGTGACGACGTGATGACCGGTGCTGGCTGCATGTTATCGGTCTTCGTTCGCGAGCCGGAATTTCAGGGACAGACCAAGGATCGTCTTGCGACGGCCGAGGCGCAGCGCATCGTCGAGCAGGCAATTAAGGACCCATTCGATCATTGGCTCGCAGCCAACCCGATGCAGGCCAACAAGCTGCTCGAGTTCGTCATCGCGCGTGCCGATGAGCGCATCCGGCGCCGGCAGGAAAAGGATATCGCTCGAAAAACGGCGGTCCGCAAACTGCGCCTGCCCGGAAAACTTGCAGACTGCACCTCATCGGCCTCCGACGGGTCGGAGATATTCATCGTCGAAGGAGATAGCGCGGGCGGCTCCGCTAAACAGGCACGCGATCGCCGCACCCAGGCCGTGCTGCCATTGCGCGGGAAAATCCTGAACGTCGCCTCCGCCGGCAAGGATAAATTAGCCCAGAACGCCCAGCTCGCAGATCTGATTCAGGCCCTCGGCTGTGGGACCAGCGCGCACTACCACGAGAAAGACCTGCGTTACGAGAAGGTCATTATAATGACCGATGCTGACGTGGATGGCGCGCATATCGCATCCTTGCTGATTACGTTTTTCTATCGACAGATGCCCAAGCTGATCGAGGGCGGAAGGCTTTATCTAGCGGTGCCCCCTCTGTATCGCCTCGCGCACGGCGGCAAAATCTTCTACGCGCGCGACGACAAGCATAAGGAGGCCCTGCTCAAGAAAGAATTCCACGCCAATGCAAAAGTGGAAGTGAGCCGATTTAAGGGCCTCGGCGAGATGATGGCCGCACAATTAAAAGAAACCACCATGGATCCCGGCAAGCGCACGCTGTTGCGGGTTGTCCTGGCGGATAAGGAGATGAAGCCCACCGCAAAAGCCGTCGAGCGCCTGATGGGCACAAAGGCGGAAGCACGGTTCGAATTCATCCAGGAAAACGCCGAATTCGCCAGCGCCGATCTGCTGGATGTTTGATGGCGCTATTGGCTGAGGCTGCCTTCACTGCACTTGCGCAATAGAGGCGTTTTGCGGCCGCGTGCTAGCGCAATGCCATCTTTCACTCGCACCGCGCCGCCGTCGGTCTGGTTGTAAATCGTTCGCCGCGTATTGTCGCGGACGAGAAACACAAGCTTCTGCCGTTCCTCAACTTCAGTACCCGGTTGAAAGATCACCTGGACCGAAAGGGTCGTTGGCGACTCCGGTTCTGCCGAAATCACGCTATAGCGGTTGACCGCATATTCAGAGCCTAGATTATGGTCTTCGAGCACAAGACCTGCGCTCGGCGTTGTGATGCTCACATGGGCATTTGTGGGCGATGCGGGGCCGTCGCAATCCGTCGCCCAATTGCCAAACAGGCCAAATTCCTTGAATACCTCTTCAACCGATGCGGCAGCCGCGACAGTCGGAACGAACAACCACGCGACCAATCCAAAAACCGCCAACAACCGCATGCTACCGGCACTCCGATCTTTGTAACAATAGCAGCGACCGGCGCCGCGGCAATTGTTTTGAGCCAAAGCGCGCAACGTAACCGTTGCAATGTTGATGTAGCGTTGACGACTATTTAAAGGTCAAATTGGCTGCTTTCACCACCTCGGCGAAGGACTTGATGTCAGCGTCAATTCGCTTTTTGAAAGCATCGCCTGTCGGCCCGCCGGGTTTCACTGCCATCTTCTTAAGCCCTGCCTGGACGCCCGGGTCGGCAAGCGCTTTGCCGAGGTCGGCAGTGAGCTTCGCGACGATTGGCTCCGGTGTCCCTGCCGGCACGAAAAAGCCGCTCCACAAATGGGTATCGACCTCGGGATAGCCCGCCTCCGCCATGCTTGGAACATCGGGCAATTCCGGAGAACGCTCGGCGCCGGTAACCGCGAGAGCGCGGGTCTTTCCGCCCTTCACCAGCGGAATCGCCGGCGGGCCGTCGGAAATTGTGAACAAGCATTGGCCCGCCACGACGCTCAAGTTGGATTCATTGCTGCTCTTGTAGGGGATTGCGACGCCCGGCATTCCGCTCTTGAGCTTGAACAATTCGCTCGCAATCGTAAACGCCGGAGACGAAGTACCGTAGTTTGACTTGTCGGGATTGGCTTTCGCCCATGCGACAAGTTCCTTCAGATTTTTGGCCGGGTGATTTTCGGGGACCACCAGCACCAATGGAAACGAGGCAATCATGTTGAGCGGAATGAAGCTCTTGCTCGCGTGGTAGCCGAGGTTTGGATAAATCGCGGTCGCAATCGACATTTGCCCGGTTGCGCCCACAAGGACGGTATAGCCATCGGCAGGCTGGTGCGCCGCGAACTCGGCTGCGATGCGTCCACCCGCCCCCACCTTGTTCTCAATCACAGCCGTCGCGCCGGTATGTTCCTGAAACTTTTGTACGACCAGGCGCGCGAACAAGTCGTTGCCGCCACCGGCGGCAAAGCCGACGATGAAATGGATAACGCGATTCGGGTAGTCAGTTTGCGCGCCGGCATTTCCTCCGGATAGAGCCACGGCCAAAGCCGTGAGTGCGCATATCAGACCATAACGTGTACTTGTCATTGCATCCCCCGTTTGCGCACCGCCCCCTCGGTCACGCTTGGGAAAAGGGTACACCGTGTACGGCCATTCGAAAATGGTTTTATCAGGATATGGTATCGTTTGTTCAGCAACGATCCAGGCAGAGATGAATATGGTGGCGTCCCGCGCATTTTCCCGACACCAATCTAGCGCGAGAGCTGAGATTTTTGGCCACCCGCGCGCCCTCTCCTTTTTGTTCGCGACGGAGATGTGGGAGCGTTTTTCCTATTACGGGATGCGATCTCTGCTCGTCCTTTATATGGTGAAGTATCTTCTGTTGCCGCAGCGCGCGGCCGACATTGTGGGCCTGACGTCCCTCAAAAGCGGCCTGGAAACGTTGTTCGGCCCGCTGGCACCTCAACCTTTTGCATCACAAATTTATGGGTTCTACACCGGCTTCGTGTATCTGACGCCAATCCTGGGCGGCCTGTTGGCCGATCGCGTTCTCGGTCAGCGCCGAACCGTCATCATCGGTGCCGCACTGATGGCTATAGGCCACTTCATGATGGCCTTCGAACAGCTGTTCCTTTTCGCGCTTGCAATCCTCATCCTTGGCAACGGTGCCTTCAAGCCGAATATCTCAACCCAGGTCGGCGCGTTATATCCGCCCAATGACCGCCGCCGCGATCGCGCTTTCTCCATTTTCTATGTCGGGATCAATCTCGGTGCATTTCTGGCTCCGCTAGTTTGCGGCACACTCGGCGAGGAAGTTGGCTGGCATTACGGATTTGCTGCCGCCGGGGTCGGCATGACGATTGGTCTTGTGATTTATCTGATCGCAACGCCCAGCCTGCCCAGAGATGCCTTTGCCAGGCGCAAGTCGCCGAACAAGCCGCTTGATAGCAATGAATGGCGATCGATCATCGCGCTGTTACTGTTGTTCGTGCCGGTTAGTCTGTTTTGGGCGACCTATGAACAGCAGGGCAACACGATCACACTTTGGGCCGATCAGTTTACCGACCGGCACTTCCTCGGAAGCGAAATCCCTGTCACTTGGTTTCAGGCCTTCAACCCATTCATGATTTTTGCTTTTACGCCTTTGGTTGTCTCTCTATGGCGGCGACAGGGGCAAGGCGAACCGTCCACCACAATCAAGCTCGCAATCGGATGTCTGCTGACCGCGCTTGCCTATCTAGTCATGGTGGCGGCCGCGTGGAGCGCAGGCCCTGCCAAAGCAAGTTGGCTATGGCTGTTCGCATATTTCGTCGTCATTACGATCGGCGAACTCTATCTTTCTCCGACAAGCCTGTCCCTTGTGACGAAAATTGCCCCACCTTCCTTGCTCTCAATGCTGATGGGCCTATGGCTTGCGACCAGCTTTGCCGGAAATTTTCTCGCAGGCTATCTCGGCACATTCTGGTCAAGCATGAGTCAGGTAGAATTCTTTCTCATTCTTGCGGCCATTTCCGGCGTCGCAAGCGCGGCGATTGCCCTCTTGAACATTCCACTGCGGTCGGTGTTAAGCGACTAATCCAGCGGCAAGCCGACATATTGCTCCGCCAATGACGTAGCGGCCGCGCGCGAACTCGTCAGATAATCAAGATCGGACAATTGACGGCGTCGATCGAAAGCCGTTTCGTGCGGGAACCTGTGCATGATTTGAGTCATCCACCAGGAAAAGCGCTGCGCTTTCCAGACACGTCGAAGACATGCCTTCGAATAATCTTCCAGAATCTGGTCGTTTTTGTTCTTGTAAAACGCCGTGAGCGCGCGCGACAGAACCATGACATCGGCAAAAGCAAGGTTCATGCCCTTGGCACCGGTAGGTGGGACGATGTGCGCGCTGTCGCCCGCAAGGAATAACCGCCCATGTTGCATCGGCTCGACCACAAAGCTGCGCATTGGCGTGATGCCCTTTTGTAGCATCTTGCCTTCGACCAGTTTCCGTGCGCCTCCCAGCCGCTTGTGCAACTCATCCCAGATGCGATTGTCGGGCCAGTTCTCGATATCCGCATCATGGCCACACTGCAGGTAGAGTCGCGCGAGTGTCGGAGAGCGCATGGTGTAAAGCGCAAATCCCCGGTCGCTATAAGAATATACGAGATCATGATCCGGCGGCGGGCTCTCCGAAAGAATTCCCAGCCATCCGAAGGGGTAGTCGCGTTCGAATGTGTCCAGCACTCCGTCTGGAATGCTCGGCCGGCAGATGCCGTGGAAGCCATCGCAGCCGGCGATGAAATCGCAGGTCATCTCCTGCTGACGACCCTCATGCCTGAAACGGATCTTTGGATTCTTCGCCGTCAAGTCGTGGACGCTCACATCTTCGACTTCGAAATGCAACGGTCCCCCATCGGCAAGGTGAAGCGCCACAAAGTCTTTCACCACCTCCTGTTGACCGTAAATCGTCACACGCTTGTCGACGAGAGCCTTGAAATCAATGCGATGCAGATCGCCGTTGATGCCAATATTGATACCCCAGTGCGCCATGCCTTCACGGCGCATTCGCTCGCCGACTCCGAGATCAATGAGCAGATCCGCCGCCCAATGCTCGATGAGTCCCGCGCGGATCCGGTTTTCGACGTAGTCACGACTGCGGTTTTCGACGACGATTGAATCAATGCCCTGCAGGTGAAGCAGCCGTGCGAGCATGAGCCCGGCCGGCCCTGCTCCGACAATTCCAACCTGCGTCCGCATCATTAGTCTCCGCGAATAGTACGCTGCCCCTATAGGCGCGAGGTTCGCGGCTGGCAAATGGACGAAGGCCGGAAACCGTTGGACATTGCCCGGACATTGGCGCCTGAGAATTCAACTTGGCCAGCCGTAACGCGGGACTTTATCCCGATATTGCCGATATGCTTCGCCGAATTTCGATTCAAGATAGCGCTCTTCCCGTTTGACAACGCCGAAATGCAAGACCAGCACGAAGACGATGGTCATCACCAGCATCCAGTCGGAAGCGAGCAGAATGGCAAGGCCGACAAGAAAGAGTGTCCCGCCCGCGTACATTGGATTCCGCACCCATTCGAAAATTCCGCTGGCAACCAGGACAACAGACGGCTTCCAGGGCTCACCGTGGGTCCCTGCTGAGCGAAACGCAAGATTGGCCAGAATTACAGGCACGAGCCCTGCGCCCATGAGGACAACGCCAATGACGACACGCGCGGAAAACGACAGCAACGTAGATAGAATGTAGGCTGGCAACAGCCAATCGAGGAGCAGACCAAGAACAACCGTCGCCAAAGCCAGGAGTGGCGGCGGCGCAATCACGCCCGCAGTATCGCGACTATCCTGCATGCCGTTTAAAACGCATTGATTAGCGTCCTTCGGTTCATATTCATGCGCCAAGCCACTCAAGGAGCGCCGTATTAACAGCATCGGGTCTTTCGAGGGTGGATAGATGGCCACAGTCGGGCACAACGACAAGGCGGGCGTCGCTAATTCCCCCGCAGATTTCTTTTGCAAGATCAGGCAGCGTAAGTTCGTCGGCATCGCCTACAAGCACCAGCGTCGGACAGCGAATTTCACCAAGCAGAGGCCGGGAATCCGCCCGTGACATTATTGCCTTCTGCTGGCGCACGAATGCCTCGGCCCCTGTGTCTGCCGCCATCTTGCGAATGACACGTCGTAGGGTCTCATCGTTGCCCCGCTCACGATGTATGAAACGCGGCGCGAGCGTGTCAACAACCTCGTCGAGCTTTCCTGCTTGTGCCATCGCGATAAATTTCACGCGCGTCGCCGACTGTTCGGACGTATCCGGCCTTGCCGATGTATCGAGCAATGCCAGTTTTGCAATCCGCTCGGGTGCAAGCCGCAACATGGCGAAAGCGATATAGCCGCCCATCGACAAGCCCGCGAGCGCGAAACGCGGCGGCGCGTCCGCAAGTATGCGCGCCGCGATCGCGGTCATGTCAGCATCGCGGCGATGGTCGGCAATGGTGACCGAACCGGTGGGCCAAAGAGCCTCGACCTGCGAACTGTAAAGCCTCGCGCTACATAACAGCCCGGGTACGAATACGACCGGCAATACAGACGCCATCGTGCACTCCCACTCGAGAAAACATTAAGAATTAATACGACTTATGCGGCGCCGAAGCATTGACTTTAGCGCTTTGCCCCCTATGTTCCCAGCAACCGGTCAGACACGAAGATTCGACCGTCCCCCGCGCATTGTAATCGGTTTTCTTAGTCCGGCGCGATCTGGGCGGTTTCTGAGGATATATGGCTTTTTCCCATCTCGGCTTATCCGCCAAAGTTCTCGCCGCCATCGATGCGGCTGGCTACAAAACTCCCACTCCCATCCAGGACCAGGCAATTCCGCACGTGCTCGCACGGCGCGATGTGCTGGGCATAGCGCAAACCGGTACAGGAAAAACGGCAGCGTTTGTGCTGCCGATGCTGACGATGCTGGAACAAGGCCGCGCGCGCGCGCGCATGCCTCGCACGCTCATTCTTGAACCGACACGAGAGCTTGCGGCCCAGGTCGCTGATCATTTCGAAAAATATGGCAAGAACCACAAGCTCAACGTGGCGCTCATCATCGGCGGCGTTTCATTCGACGATCAGGACGCCAAGTTGCTGCGCGGCGTCGACGTACTGATTGCCACGCCGGGCCGCCTTCTCGACCACTTCGAACGCGGCAGACTGCTGTTGTCCGGTTGCGAGCTTTTAATCATCGACGAGGCAGATCGGATGCTCGATATGGGTTTCATCCCTGACATCGAGCGTATCGGCAAGCTCGTGCCGTTCACCCGTCAAACGCTTTTCTTCACAGCGACAATGCCGCCGGAAATCCAGCGCATTGCCGATAATTTCCTGCATAATCCCGTGCGCGTTGAAGTTACCAAACCTGCCACGACCGCAACAACCATCACCCAATTCCTGGTCAAGACCGGCCGCGACCCGCACGAGAAACGCGAAACACTACGGCAACTGATCCGTTCGGCCGCAGGGTTCAAGAACGCGATCATTTTCTGCAACCGCAAGCGCGAGGTCGCCAATCTCCATCGTTCGTTGCTGCGTCATAAGTTCAATGCGGTCGCACTTCACGGCGATATGGACCAGGCCGCACGCACGGCCGCACTCGATCGTTTCCGCCGCGGCGAGGCCGAGTTGCTCATAGCATCGGATGTCGCCGCACGCGGGCTCGACATTCCTGAAGTGAGCCATATTTTCAATTTCGACGTACCGCACCACCCCGATGATTATGTCCATCGCATTGGCCGTACCGGTCGTGCCGGCCGCTCCGGCACCGCTATCACCATCGTTGCGCCCATGGACGGAAAGGCCGTCAGCGCCATCGAGCGGCTGATTGGACAGAGCATTGCGTGGATGGGAGAACCGGCGGCCGTAGAATCGCCGCGCGAGGTCTCTCCGGCGCACCGAAACGAGCGATCCTCCGCCCGTAAATCTGCCCCTCCCCGCCATCGGCGAAACCGTACCCCACAGCCGTCGCAGCCGGCGCCGAAAAATGAGCCGCGCGACAAACCCAGGGTTCAGCAACCCAGCGAGGACGAGGGTATCGGCCATCTTCCGGCATTCCTGCTGCGACCGGTCCCGGCCAAGGCCTGATAGCTTAGCACCCGCTACGGTTGCCAATCGACCTGCTTGGGCACCACAGGTTCCAAATTTACCGGTCATTCACCTCCCTCGAATACCGTTCCCGAAAGAGAGACGCCGTGCGTGCTGTCCTCTGCAGGCGCAATCCTGCATTCGGGGGTCTTGCTTATGACCGGGCGTGCCGATGAGTACGAGCGCATAACGGCGTTCGCGGACATCGCTATCGGGCAGATGAAGGCGCTCCGCCAACCCGCGAGCCCACGCAATTACGAGATCTGGTACACCTATGCGACGGGTTACCATCCCGCGCTCAATCAACAGATCAACGCAATACTCAAGGCCAACCGCACCATCTCGGAAGCCGACCTTGCGCAGATTTACGAGAATTACCTCTCGCCCGCGCGCCTGACGAACCGGATCGACGAGGTCGGCAGCCAGGTCAAGAATGAAATCGATCAAGTGATGGCGATGATCGATACCGTCGCCGGCACCGCGAGCAGCTATACCGAAAGCCTCGTCGGCGCCACCGAGCAGTTGATCGAATCCAAAGATCGCGACGGTCTGCGCACCATTGTCGAAAATCTGGTGCAAACCACCAAAGCAATGGAACGGTCCAATCAGCAGCTGGAAGAGCGCTTGCATGCCTCGAAACAGGAAATCAACGAGCTGCAGGTCAGCCTCGAGGCGGTGCGGACCGAAAGCCTTACGGACCCGTTGACGCAGCTAGCAAACCGCAAATTCTTCGACACCACGTTGGAAAAGGCGATGGCCGAAGCGATTGAAAAAAGCGAACCGCTATCGCTTCTGCTCACCGACATTGATCATTTCAAGGCCTTCAACGACAGCTTCGGCCACCTAACAGGCGATCAGGTTCTGCGACTTGTCGCGCTGTCCGTGAAGCACAACGTCAAAGGCAAAGATACCGCGGCGCGTTATGGCGGGGAGGAATTTGCCGTCGTGCTGCCGAGCACGAACCTACGCGCCGCCACCACGGTAGCGGATCACATTCGCTGCGCAGTGATGGCCAAGGAACTTATGAAGCGTTCAACGGGCGAACATCTCGGACACGTCACCATTTCGATTGGTGCCGCGACACTGCGCAACGGCGATACCGCCCAGTCGCTGATCGAGCGTGCCGACGCGTGCCTCTATGCGGCCAAGCGGAACGGGCGAAACAGAGTCGTTTGCGAAACTGATTCCGTGCTCGACGATTCCGGTGCACCCGCGCGGAAAGCCGCAAACGCTAGACTGAGCCTTTCGCCGGCGTAAGCTGGACCGATTCCCCGCACCCACACGCGCTGGTCTGGTTCGGATTGTTGAACACGAACTGGGCGGACAATTTTTCGGATTTGTAGTCCATCTCGGTGCCGAGCAGGAACAGCACCGCCTTCGGATCGATGAGTATCTTCACGCCCTTGTCTTCGACCACTTCGTCCGTCGGTTTCACCGCATCAGCATATTCCATCGTATATTCCATGCCGGCGCAGCCGCCGTTTTTGACACCGACACGAACGCCGGCCACCGGTTTTCCGGCGCCTGCCATCACATCTTTAATGCGCGAGGCGGCGGCGTCCGTGAGCCGCATCACCTGAGGTCTGGGTCGTGGCGTAGCCATTTCGTCCTCTTCGAATCTTATCTAGTCGCTTGTTTTCAGATTACCACATATTGAGCACAAGCCGGGCTTCGTCCGACATCCGGCTCGGATCCCATGGTGGATCCCACACGACAGCAACCTTTGTTTCCTTCACGCCCGGAACGCTCGATACCACATTCTCGACCATGACCGGCAGGTCCTGCGCAGCCGGACAATTGGGCGATGTCAGCGACATCTCGATTGCAACGCCGCGCTCGTCGCCAATTTCAATCTTGTAGATCAGGCCGAGTTCATAAATGTCAGCCGGAATTTCAGGGTCGTAGACGGTCTTCAGCGCAGCGACGATATCGTCGGTGAGCTTGTTGAGCTCGTCCTGCGACAGCGCAGATGAGCCGACCACGGCTGCATTTTCGGGCGGCTTTTCCGCGACGGGCGAATTCACTGGTGTTTCGTCGGTCATGCAAAGAATTCCCGGGCCTTGACGAGCGAGGCAGCGAGCACGTCCACCTCGTCTCTGGTGTTGTACATGCCGAAAGAGGCACGGCATGTCGCAGTCAGTCCATAGCGCGCCAGCAGCGGCATCACGCAATGCGTGCCTGCACGAACCGCGACGCCGGAGCGGTCGATAATCGTGGCAACGTCGTGCGGATGCGCGCCTTTCATCTCGAACGAGACAATAGGTCCCTTGTCCGGCGCCTGCCCAATGATACGCAGCGAATTGATCGCACCCAGCCGCTCGTGTGCGTATTTGACGAGCGTCTCCTCATGGGTGCGAATGCGCGCCTTACCTACCGAATTGACGTAATCGAGCGCGGCGCCAAGCCCGATCGCCTGCACAATCGCCGGCGTTCCCGCCTCAAATCGATGCGGCGGCTCGCCGTATGTAATGCGGTCTTCGAACACCTCGTGGATCATCTCACCGCCGCCATTGAACGGCGGCATTTTCGCGAGGTGCTCGTACTTGCCGTAGAACGCGCCAATCCCCGTAGGTCCGTAAACCTTGTGGCCTGTGAAGACATAAAAATCGCAGCCGATATCGCGGACGTCGACGTCCATGTGCACCGCGGCTTGCGCACCGTCGATGAGCACAGGAATGCCGCGGCTATGCGCAATCCGCACCACCTCTTTCACCGGAACCACTGTTCCGAGCGCGTTCGACATGTGCGTGACCGCAACCATCCTGGTGCGCGGCGTCAGCAGTTTTTCAAATTCACTCAGCAGGAAGTTGCCATCCTCATCGATCGGCGCCCATTTAATGACCGCACCCTGCCGCTCGCGCAGGAAATGCCAGGGAACGATGTTTGAATGGTGCTCCATGATGGACAGCACGATCTCGTCGCCGGCCTTGATGCGCTCGCGCCCGAACGTGTACGCAACGAGGTTGATCGCCTCGGTGGCGTTGCGCGTAAAAATTATTTCTTCCTTGCGTTCGGCATTCAAAAACGCGCGCACTGTTTCGCGAGCGCCCTCGTAAGCTTCGGTCGCCTCGTTCGCCAGATAGTGCAGCCCGCGGTGCACGTTTGCGTATTGCCGGGTGTAGGCCTTCTCTAGCCGGTCAAGCACTTGTTTCGGTTTCTGCGCCGAAGCGGCGTTGTCGAGATAGACCAACGGCTTGCCGTAAACCTGCATTGCAAGTGCCGGGAAGTCGGCCCTGATCTTGGCGACGTCATACGAGCCGTTACTGACAGCCGGGTGCATATTCAGCTCCGCACACCGAGCCATTTCAGGCTGGCTATCATCAGGGCCTCGCGAATGCCGTCATGTGCGATTTCTTCGAGCGTTTCGCCGATGAAGGCCTGGATGAGCAACGCTTCGGCTTCTTTTTCGTGGATGCCGCGCGACATCAAATAGAATTTAAGGCCGGGATCGAGCGCACCGGCCGTGGCACCGTGGCCACAAACCACATCATCAGCAAAGATCTCGAGCTCTGGCTTGTTATCCGCTTCAGCTTCATCGGAGAGCAAAAGCGCGCGCGTCATCATTTTGGCGTCGGTCTTCTGCGCGTGTTGCTTGACGACAATTTTGCCCTGAAACACGCTGTGACTCTCGTCGTCCAGCACCGCCTTGAACTGCTCGCGGCTCTCGCAGTGGCCGGCGGCGTGTTCGATCAGCAACGTAGTGTCGACATGGTCCTTGCCGCGCAACAGACTGACGCCACGAATCGCCGCCTTGGTGCCCTCGCCGGCAAAACGGATGAAGCACTGATTACGCACCAATTGCGCACCGGCGGTAAAAGAAAAAGTATTAAACTGCGCACGTGCGCCAATCGTGGCAAGCAGACTTGCGATATGCAGGGCGCGGGTTTGCGTGATCTTGATGTAGTCGACTTGAGCTTCATCCTCGGCTACCAGCTCGAGCGCCGCATTGACTTGCGCATCGCCGCCCTCGTACGTCTCGATAATCGTAGCTTTCGCACCCTTCTCTACGACAACTAACGAACGCACGAACGCGGAACTTGGCGTTTCACTGCTGGTCGCAAACACCAGATTGATCGGCCGCTTCGGCTGCGTGCCGGCGGAGACACGGATCACTGCACCGTCGCCCATCAGCGCGGTATTGAGCGCCACTGCTATATCGTCAGTCTCGAAAGTCTTGCCCACATGAGCAGCGACCAGCGGATCGCCCTTGGCCAGCGCTTCGGCCATCGAGCCGACGGTGACTCCCTGTTCCGGCGAAAGATCGGACAAATCGGGTGCGAAAGCGCCGTCGACAAAGACTAGACGGCGGCAGTCAACACCACCCAACTTACCGGAATGCTTTACACGGTCGCGCGCGGCCGCATCCGGCGCCGCCGCCAGTGGATAGAGATTGCGCACGAGCGCACGCAAATCCGTGTATTTCCATTCCTCGAGGCGCCGGTGCGGCAATCCGCTGGCGTCGAACTTGCGGTATGCATCCTCACGCAGCGTCGCGACTGCGCCCTTGCCCGGCAGCGAGCCGCGCGCCGCCACATAGGCCGCGCTCAATGCCTGCTCGGCATCAGTCTTGAGATTGCGGACATCGGCGTTCATTGCTCAGGCCGCCTCACCTGCAAATTGCGCATAGCCCTTGGCTTCGAGCTCAAGCGCCAGTTCCTTGCCGCCTGTTTTCACGACGCGCCCCTTCGCCAACACGTGCACCACGTCGGGCACGATAAATTCGAGCAGGCGCTGATAGTGAGTGATCACGATCATTGAACGCTCGGGCGAGCGCAGACGATTGACGCCCTCGGCCACAATCTTGAGCGCGTCGATGTCCAGACCGGAATCGGTCTCGTCGAGCACCGCGAGCCGCGGCTGCAGGATTGCCATCTGCAGAATTTCGTTGCGCTTTTTCTCGCCGCCGGAAAAGCCGACATTGACCGCGCGACGCAGCATTTCCTGGTTGATGCCGAGATGCGCCGAGGTGTCGCGCACCAGCTTCATGAAGTCGGGAGTGGAAAACTCCGGCTCACCGCGCGTCTTGCGCTGGGCATTGAGTGCGGTGCGCAGGAAGGTCATGGTCGCGACACCCGGCACTTCGACAGGATATTGGAAAGCGAGGAACACGCCTTTGGCCGCACGCTCGTCCGGCGGCATCTCCAGAATGCTCTCACCGTTGAGCAGCACATCGCCTTGCGTGACTTTGTAGTTGTCCTTGCCCGCCAGCACATAGGCAAGCGTCGACTTGCCCGACCCATTCGGACCCATAATGGCCGCCACCTGCCCCTTTTCAACCGACAAGGTCAGGCCATTGAGGATTTTCTTGTCCTCAATCTCGACATGCAAATTTTTGACTTCCAGAAAGGCCACGTCTTCACCTCACAAATTTCAATCCATCATGCCGTTTCAGGCATCCGTACCGGTTGAGTTCTTGCTCCATCGCCACTGCCACTCGCCGTCGGTCCGACGCCGGCAGAATTCAACAAAACAAAGAGCAAACGCTGCCATAAGCACCGCCCAAACGATCCACGCGGAAAAGTTGGCGCGATCAACCCACAAATTCATCGCGACAAGCGAGCCCGCCACGATGGCGGCCGCCAAAGCCGTCACCAGCCAGCCCTCCCACGTCGCCGGCGCGGCGCCGTAACCGTAACGTCTTGGTTTGAACCAGTACCGCGTCATGGCCACTAGCCTACCGAGCCCTCGAGGCTGATCGAAATCAGCTTCTGCGCCTCGACCGCAAATTCCATCGGCAGCTGCTGCAATACATCCTTGACGAAGCCGTTGACGACGAGCGCAGTCGCTTCCTCAGCCGACATGCCGCGCTGGCGGCAGTAGAACAGCATATCTTCTGAAATTTTCGAGGTCGTCGCTTCGTGCTCGAACGTCGCGGATGAATTCTTCGCCTCGATGTAAGGCACGGTGTGCGCGCCGCAGTCGTGGCCAATCAGCAGCGAATCGCAATTAGTGAAGTTGCGCGCGTTTGTTGCCTTGCGGTGCGCGGTGACCAGGCCGCGATAGGTATTGTTCGATTTGCCGGCGGCAATGCCCTTGGAAATGATGCGGCTCGTCGTGTTCTTGCCGAGATGCAACATTTTGGTCCCGCTATCCACCTGCTGCCGGCCATTTGAAATGGCGATCGAGTAGAACTCACCGCGCGAATTATCGCCGCGCAGGATGCAGCTCGGATATTTCCAGGTGATCGCCGAACCGGTTTCAACCTGGGTCCATGAAATCTTCGACCGCGGTCCACGGCAGTCGCCGCGCTTTGTGACGAAGTTGAAGATCCCACCTTTGCCGTCGGCGTCGCCCGGATACCAGTTCTGCACCGTCGAATACTTGATCTCGGCGTCGTCGAGCGCTACCAGCTCGACCACGGCCGCGTGCAGCTGGTTCTCGTCGCGCATCGGCGCAGTGCAGCCTTCGAGGTAGCTAACGTAGGCGCCCTTGTCGGCGATGATCAGCGTGCGCTCGAACTGGCCGGTGTTGGCCTCGTTGATGCGGAAATAGGTCGACAGCTCCATCGGGCAGCGCACGCCCGGCGGCACGTATACAAACGAACCGTCTGAGAACACCGCGGAATTGAGCGTCGCGAAGAAATTATCGGAAGTTGGCACCACGGAGCCGAGATATTTCTTCACAAGTTCGGGATGCTCGCGGATGGCTTCCGACATCGGCATGAAGATCACGCCGGCCTTTTTGAGCTCTTCCTTGAAGGTGGTAGCGACCGACACAGAGTCGAACACCGCGTCAACCGCCACGCGCCGCTCGCCTTCAGGGCGCACGACACCGGCGAGGATTTCCTGCTCACGCAGCGGAATACCGAGCTTCTCGTAGGTCTTGAGAATTTCCGGATCGACTTCGTCAAGTGAGGCGAGCGCCTTCTTCTTTGGCGCCGAATAGTAATAAGCGTTTTGATAATCGATCTTCGGATAGTCGACGCGCGCCCAGGTCGGCTCACGCATTGTGAGCCAGCGCTTAAAGGCTTCGAGCCGCCAGGCGAGCATCCATTCCGGCTCGCTTTTTTTGGCCGAAATGAAACGGATGGTGTCTTCCGACAGGCCCTTTGGGGCCTTCTCGGATTCGATATCGGTGACGAACCCGTATTTGTATTGATCAACGTCGATACGGCGGACCTGTTCGACGGTCTCTTGGACGGCCGGCATTCTTCCCTCCGCTCACGGTGGCAAGGACCGCGGGTTGGATTTGTCGGTTATGGTCGGTTCGCTTTGTGCTCGCGATCGATCCTGGTTTGCGCCGCCTCAGGCGGCATTGGCATGCTTGTTAAGTAATGACGAAACCACCTTATTCCAAGCAGTTAGCAACATTTCGATATCAGCCTCGGTCGTGCTCCAGCCCAGGCTGATGCGCACGGCCCCGCGCGCAAGGCCGGGTTCCACGCCCATTGCCGAAAGCACATGCGACGCCTGTACTTTGCCGGACGAACAGGCGGAACCCGACGAAACCGCTATGCCGTTGAGATCAAAGGCAATGACGGCGGTTTCAGCCTTTAGTCCGGGAACCGTGAACAGAGTCGTATTGGGGAGCCGCGGGGCGCTACGGCTGAATATCACCGCCTGCGGTGCCGACTTCGTGAGACTTGCCTCGAAACGATCGCGCAAGGCCGCGATACGAGCGGTGTCTGTTTTGCCCGCGATGGCGGCAGCCGCACCGAAGCCGGCGATGGCGGCAACGTTCTCGGTTCCCGCGCGCAGGCCGCGCTCCTGGGCGCCGCCCTTGACGAGCGGCTCGCCGATATGGATGTCGGCGCGGCAAACAAGTGCGCCGGCGCCCTGAGGGCCACCGAGCTTGTGCGACGAAATCGACATCAGGTCGGCGCCAAGCGTGACAATGTTGCAGTCGATGCGGCCAGGCCCCTGAACCGCATCGACGTGAAGAATGCCCGAAGCCGCATGCACGATCTCGGAAATTGCGCGGATCGGCTGGACGGCACCCGTTTCGTTATTCGCGAGCATCACGGAGACAAGCGGCCGACTGGACTTCTTCAGCGCCGCTTGAAGTGCAACGAGATCGACGACGCCATCGGCTGTTACGGATAATTCTTCAACCTGATCGGGAGCGAATCGTCCGCCACAACGGACTGAGGGATGCTCAATCGCCGCGACGAACAGCTGGTCGCGTTGCTCTTTGCGGCCACCGACTTCAAGTGCCGGCGTAAGCGCCATCATGTTGGCTTCGGTCGCTCCGCTCGTGAACGTGACGTTTCTGGCTTCGGCACCGAGCAATGCCGCGACCCGGCCGCGCGCATCCTCGATCAGGCGCCGCGCCGCGCGACCCTCGGCATGCACCGATGAGGCATTGCCGGTGAGCCCCAAAGCCGCAACGGAAGCCAACCGGGCCTCTTCGCGCAGCGGGGCAGTGGCATTCCAGTCAAAATAGGCCCGTTCAGTCATGGCCAGCATGCATACCTTGACGCCATTCACTTCTAGACCCCGCAAAAAGCTTGCTTTTTGCCCTAGGGATCGTGGTAGAAGCCCGAAATCTCCCGGCCCTTATAGCGTGTGTTGCGCCCGGGAACAGCGGAATTCATATAATTAGAATAATTCTAAACTAAAGGCCGGGGTGGGTAAGTCCCGTCCGGAACACAACAAATCCCGATGCTGCCGCCGTCGCGGCAGATAGGTCCGAGGTTGCAGCTATGCCTGAGATTATTTTTACCGGCCCGGCCGGACGCATTGAGGGGCGATATCATCCCGCCCGGCAAAAGAACGCGCCGATTGCGATCATCCTTCATCCGCACCCGCAGTTCGGCGGGACGATGAATCATCCGATTATCTATCAGCTGTACTACGCCTTTGTGCATCGCGGCTTCTCTGCATTGCGTTTCAATTTCCGCGGCGTCGGACGCAGTCAGGGCAACTTCGACCATGGCACCGGTGAATTGTCCGACGCGGCATCTGCTCTCGACTGGGCACAGACCATCAATCCGGAGGCCAAAAGCTGCTGGATCGCTGGCTTTTCGTTCGGCGCCTGGATTGGCATGCGACTCCTGATGCGCCGCCCAGAAATCGAGGGTGTCATCTCGCTTTGCCCGCCGGCCAATCTTTACGACTTT
>Ga0134128_10003947_pt1 | contig 18167 bp, 23 predicted proteins | sample KB31754_FD_96462 | JGI IMG/M metagenome (GOLD analysis project Ga0134128, IMG submission 96462) | Terrestrial soil microbial communities with excess Nitrogen fertilizer from Kellogg Biological Station, Michigan, USA - KB3-175-4 | ecosystem: Environmental > Terrestrial > Soil > Unclassified ... | reverse complement strand
GGCGCAGAACGAGTCGCCGAAGGGGATCAGGAACGGCATGTTCCACGGCGCGATGATGCCGACCACCCCGCGCGGCAGCCGCCGCACGGCCGCGCGCTTGTTGGCGAAGAACCACGGCGTCCAGACCGCGCGCTCGCCGAGCAGGCGCTCCGCGTTGGCCAGGAAATACTCGACCAGCAGCGCGGCCGAGCCGAACTCGACGAGCTCCGCCTCGAGCGGCGGCTTGCCCGTCTCCTCGTGGATCACCGCGACCGCCTCCGCGCGGCGCGCGACGACGGCCTTCCAGACGCCGCGCAGCGCGGCCGCGCGCTGGGCCACGCTCGCGCGGCGCCAGACTTGGGCGGCCTTGCGCGCGGCCTGCGTCTTCGCGGCGGCCTCGTCGGGAGAGACGTCGCCGACGGGTCCCAGGCGCTCGCTCATCGCGCGGCCTCCGCGGCGCCGCGGAAGGCGGTGAGCCGGACCTCGAAGGGATCCGCCTCGTCGCCGCAGACCTCGCGCACGAGACCGACTCCCGGCGCGTAGAAGCGCTCGCCGGCGCCGCCGTCGCCGGCCGCGATGAGGTACCTCACGCGCAGGCAGCCGGCGAATGTCCCGGCCGGCGTCTGCGCCGCGCCGTCGAGCGAGTCGATCTTATAGGAGCGCGGGGGGCGCGACCACTCGGCGCCCGGACGCGCCGGCCGCGGCAGGACTCGCTCTCCGTCGAGATAGACGCCGTCCGCGCGGCTCTCCCCGCGGCTCGCGTCCGTCTCGACGTCGCCCCCGGCCGAGGTCCAGGCGCGGCGCACGAGCACCGCGCCGCCGGAGTCGGCCAGATGCTCCACGACGAGCCGGCGGACCTCGCCCGCGCGGCGCACCTCGTACTCGAGGCGAAGGCCGGGGCGCAGGGGCAGGAAGTCCGGCTCGCTCATTTCCCGCCCTTCCGGAAGAGCTCGCCGAGCGCCTTCATCGCGGCGCCGCGCGCCGAGTCGAGCGCCTTGCCGCCGATATCGGAGGCCGCGCCTTGGGCGGCGTGAGTCAGGGCCGTGAAGGCCTGGGCCGCCGCCTCCGCGGGGGAGCGGCCGGGCCCGCCGAGGTCCGTCAGATGCACGGCGGGCAGCGGCGCGCTCAGCCCCTGCCCGCCCAGCGCCGTCGCGGCGAGGCCGACCTTGCCCCCGGAGACCGAGAAGTCCCGGATGAGGAGAGACTTGCCCTTCGCCGCCGGGGACGCCTTCGGGGAGGGCGCGGACTTCCCCGCGCCGAGCTTCGCGGCGGCCTCCTGAGCGTTCCCCTCGAGCCGGGCGATGTTCGAGCTCCCCTGGCCGATCTCCCAGACCAGCTCCGGGTCCCGCACGGCGAGCCGGTTGACGACGATCATGTTCGACATCAGCGACGAGAGCTTCAGCTCGATCTCGACCGCGCCGACGCTGATCGCGCGCGGGGTGCTGAACCCCGCGGGGTTGCCGATCACGAGGTCGCGCAAAGTGCCGCGCCCGGACAGCGGAGAGATCGTCACCGAGCCGATCGTGACCGGCGCGCCCAGCACGCGCGGTCCGGCGGACTCGACGGCCGATTTGACGAGGCCCCCCAGCGACATCGAGACGACCCCGAGCAGGATCATGAACAGGACCAGCGCCGCCGCGATGCCCGCCGAGATGACTTTATTCAATGGATGAGCTCCTGGAACGGGACGTCGAGCAGAGGCCACTCCTTGGCGTGCGGATCCTCGTAATGCCACCACTCCTCGGCGAGCGGCTTGAAGCCGGCGGCGGTCATCGCCGCCTTGAGCTCCGCGGCGTTGGCGGCCGCCGCCGCCGGGACGCCCTTGGCGCCGTGCGCCGCGAGCGGGCTGAACTCGTCGAAGGCGGTGGGCATCGCGACGGGCCGGCCCTCCGCGTCCGCGAGACCGACGTCGACCGCGCCGCCGCGGTTATGGACGGAGCCGCGCGCCGGATCGGCGACGAATCGCCGGTCCGGCTTGGCCGCCCACAGCTCCTTCTGGACCGACAGGGGACGGTAAGCGTCGTACACGACGAGGCGCCGTCCGCGCTTCTCCAGGTCCGCGGCCGCGCGCGCGAGGCGCGCCGCCGCCGACCGGCGCAGGAACGCCGCCGGAACGGGATACAGCGGCTTTCCCAGGAAGTTGCTCGAGGTCGCGTAACGGACGTCGAGGACGACCCCGGGGACGACGGTCCGCACGTCGACGAGCGGGTCGGCGGCGAGGGCGGGCGCGGTCAGAGCGAAGATGACGGCCAGCACGCGCCCATCGTATCAAAAAGGAGCGCGGTTTCGAGGGGGCGGCGAGGGCAGGTCCGCCCGCGGAGCGCGCAGGTACTCGCTGAACACCTCGCCGGCGCCCATGTACTTGGACTCGATGGCGAGGCGGACGTCGTCGACGCGCGCCGGGTCGACGAAGCGGCGCAGGTCGGCCAGCGCGCGCAGGGCGGCGCGCATGGACTCGGTCGGGTCGAGGTTCGCCGCGGCCGTGACGTCGAGCACGACCTCGAGCACCATGAGCCCGCCGCGCGCGAGGCTTTGCTCGGCCAGCAGGAGGGCCGTCATCGCGCCCTTGACCGCGTCCTCCACGATCATCTCCTTCGCGGTCCCCTCCGGGGCCGATTGGAGCGCGGCGGTCAGGGTCTTCTTGACGACCGCGGCGGCGGCCGCGCAGGGATCGCCCAGGGCGCGCAGCTCCTCGGCGACCATCTCCTTCGTCAGCTGGTGAATGCGAAGCTCTTCCATGGTGTCGTGACCTCTCCCCCCCATGATAGCCGCGCGGCGGCGAGCGCGCGACCAAACATCCGGCGAACAACCGGTGAACGCGAACGGCCTCAGGCGAGGCGCGACTGAAGCCAGCCGCACACCGCCGCGACCACCTTGGGGCGGTCGTTGAGGAACTCATGGTCCTCGTCGGGGAAGGAGGCCAGCTCCTTGGGCGTCGAGACGCGGCTCCACAGGCGGGCGGTTGACTCCGGCGGCACGAGACGGTCCCGGCGGCCCTCGACGAGCAGCACCGCCGCGGGCGGGATCCTGGGCAGGTAGTCGTCGGGCCGGTCCTCGCGCGACGCCGAGTCGTACTCGCTCCACGCCCCGCTCAGGCTCGGGATCCGCACCACGCGCGCGAAGCGGCGCAGGTAGCGCGCGGTCTCGGCCCCGTCGCCGTGAGGCAGGGCCGGAGCCAGCGCGGCCACCGCGGCGACCCTCGCCTCGGCCGCCAGGCGCAGCGCGGCCCAGCCCCCGAAGCTGTACCCCAGTACGCCGAGCCGCCGGGCGTCGACGCGGCCGTAGCGCGAAAGCAGCTTCAGCCCCGCGCGCGCGTCGTCGAAGGCGCCGCGCACGCTGAAGCTGCCCGGGCTCCCCCAGCAGCCTCCGTAGTACGGCATCAGGACGGTCATCCCGCGCCGGCAGAGATCGGCCGCCATGTCCTCGTTCTTCAGGACGCCGGGGAAGCCGTGCAGCATCAGGACCGCCGGGCCGGGCGCCGCTAGGGACGGCCGGTAAAGGCCCCCGATCCGCCACTCGTGGCGGACGCGGAACTTCACGGGACGTATCTCCACTCTAGACGGTCGTCGCGACCGCGACCTGCCGCGCAGCCGACATCCGCCAGCGGCCGCTGCTTCCGCGGATGCGGGCGATGACGTCGTGCTCGCCGTCGGCGTAGCCGGCCCAGTCGTACCACCAGTAGCCCGCGTCCTTGCGGCACGGCCGCCAAGGTCCCAGGTCGATCGACACGTCGACCGCGTCGGCGGAGGCCGGAGCTCCGACGCGGATCGTGTAGGTCGGGGAGACGATGGTCTCGCCCTTCGCGGGATACTCGATCTCGGGACGCCCTTCGACGGCCTGGGCCCGCGCCTTCATGCGCGCCTCATGCCGTCGCGGCAAGGACGAGCTCCTCGAGACGCCGCGGCTGCTCCTCGGCGATCTCCGCGGGGAAAGCCTGGGTCTTCCCGATCTTCGAGAGCGTCTCCGCGATGCGCTGCGGGCGGCCCCAGTCCGACCAGTGGATGCCTTCCATCGGCATGACGGCCATGCGCGCGGCGGCCGGCTCGACGATGTCGCGCGAGAAGTTCACGCTCTCCATCGCCGCGTAGGCGCGCGCGACCGCCGCGTCCTGCTCGGCGCGGCCCATCCAGGGGCGGAGCTCGTCGAAGCGCTTGATCATCGCGGGCTGAGACTTTCGGGCGATGTCCCACAGCGCCGACACGCGGGCGACCATGATCATCGTGTTCCAGAGGCCGCCGCGGCGGTGCAGCTCGGCCGCCTCGGCGGCCTGCGGCTTCTCCTTGAACCTCTCGACGAGCATCGCGCCCCGCCCCGCGATCGCCTCGCCCGGCGAGATCCAGCCGTAGTCGGACTCCGCGCTGTCGGGCCGCGCGGACAGGAGGATCACCTTGTCGGGCATGTCGGCGGCGAGCAGGAAGGCCTCGTTCACCAGCGCGCTGAACTTGTCGATCGGATGGATGAAGTGGTCGGACGGCATGATCGCGACGAGAGCCTCGGGGTCCTGGGCCATCACGTGCGTCAGCGGCAGGAAGACGCCGGGGCCGGTGTCGCAGCGGCGCGGCTGCTCGATGATGCGCCCGGCGATGTCGAGCCTGCGCGGCTCCTCGACGTAGCGGCGATGATCGGTGTTGATGACCGTCACGATGCGCGACGGGGAGACGACGCCCCGCGCGCGGTCGACGGTGTGCTCGAGCATCGTGCGCAGGCCGGAGAACGCGCAGTACTGCTTCGGGCGAGGATGCCCCAGCCAGCGGCGGATGAACGCCTCCATGCGCTGGCCGTCCCCTCCCGCCAGCACCACGGCCCATCTTTTCAGCGAATCGCTCTTTCTCGTCATCTTCTCCTCGCAAAATCGGCGGGATAGATTCTATTCCCGAACGCCTTTTCGAACCATGCCGGAGGCGTCAGCTTTTCTTTGCGGATTTTTGACTAAAGGCGCGACAAGCCGGAGCGCTCGAGCTTTCGCGCCCGCTTCTCGAGACGGCCGTCCTCGAGCCCGGCGCGGGACGCGAGCGTGCGCAGGTCGCGCGCGTCGCCGAGCTCGTCGGCCGCTTTGCCGAACCGCCTCGCGGATTTCGGCCGCATCCCGAAGGCCTCGAAGACGTACTTGAGGTCCTTCGCGCGCTTGCGGCACCGGTGGATGTCGGCGGGCTCGCCTTTACGGCGAGCCCGCTCGCGCGCGCGCTCCAGCTTGCGCTCGAGCCTCTTGAGCCCCTTGCGCAGGTCGCGCCGCCTCGCCCCCTTGGCGTCGCGCTCCAGCTCCCGCTCCGAGTCCGCGAGCCGCGCCTCGACCGCGCGGAGCCGGCGCTCGAGGGCGCCGGCCCGCCCCGGAGCCGGCCGCCGGCGGGCGAAGCCGGCGAGAGGGCGGGCGAGGTCCTTCTCGGAGCGCGAGAGCTTCCGGGCGAGTCCGGCCAGCACGTCGCGCTCGCGCTCGCCGGCGAGGACGCGCGCGGCGCGCGACAGCGCGCGGCCGCGCCGGTCCGCCGACGCGCGGCCGAGCGCGGGGCGCAGCACGCGCCAATAAGTCCTGAGCTTCTTGGCGGCGACGCGCACGGCGTGGACGCGCTGCGGGCGTCCGGCGCGCGAGGACTCGAGGACGGCCTCGCCTCCGGCCGCCGCGAGCACGCGGCCCGCCGCGCGAGGAAGACGGCTCAACGGCGGGCGCCGCCGCCGCGCCGGTCGTTCTCGAATTCGAAGCGGCAGGGCCCGATCCGGAGGAAGAGGCCGGCGCAGAGCGCCTGGCTCAGCCGCTCGACCGCGGCGATGAAGTCGCGCATCCATCTCATGGCCGCATTTTAACGCGCGGCGGACCCCGGCGCCATTGCCGCGATGTGAGGAAATTATTCTTCGGCCGGCGCTCGTTCGACACCGAACCTTTTCCGGGCCGCAATGGGCGCGGCCGCGCCAACATGGTCGAATGGGCCGGGTCGCGGCGCGCGGCGCCGCGAAATCGAGGAGAGAGACATGAAACTCAAGAACATGAACGTGGCGATCCTGGCGGCGGACGGCTTCGAGCAGTCGGAGCTCGCCGAGCCGAAGAAGGCTCTCGAGCAGGCGGGCGCGACGGCGAAGATCGTCTCGCCGGCGGACAAGCAGGTGCGGGGCTGGAACCACCACGACAAGGCGGACCTCTTCCCCGTCGACGTGCCGCTGGACCAGGCGCGCGCCGACGACTTCGACGCCCTTCTCCTCCCCGGCGGCGTCGCCAACCCCGACCAGCTCCGCCTGCTGCCGAAGGCGGTGGAGCTCGTGAAGAAGTTCGCCGCTCAGGGCAAGCCCATCGCGGCGATCTGCCACGGGCCGTGGACGCTCATCGAGGCGGGCCTCGTGAAGGGCAAGAAGCTCACGTCCTGGCCGTCCTTGAAGACGGACCTCAAGAACGCGGGCGCCAATTGGGTCGATCAGGAGGTCGTCGCCGACCGCGGGCTGATCACGAGCCGCAAGCCGGCGGACCTCCCGGCGTTCAACGAGAAGATGATCGAGGAGTTCGCGGCGAGCCGGCACGCCCGCGCCCGCTAGCCGAAAACAGCGAGGCCAGTCTCTCTCGATTGGATCTCTTGCTTCGAGATCCCCGGGCTATATCACCCGGGTTCGATTCGGCTGGCCAGGACCGGTCGGCGTTCTTGCCTTGCGACTTTCGCCGGGCTTTTTGGATGAGATCCGGCGTCTGTCTGACCGGCACTTCTAGGATAGCCCCGGAAAGGCCCGGATTCAATGCTCGCCGGAATTCTTGACGGGGATTTGAGAGGCGGCGATCGAGAGGCCGAGCACGGCCGCGATCACGGCGAGCGACCAGCCGGCGGGGATCTCGAGCCACGGGCTCAGCAGGAGCTTGCCTCCGACGTAGAGCAGGGCGACCGAGATGCCGGTCTTCAGATGGCGGAACTCCGACAGCGAGCTCTCGAGCAGGAAGTACAGCGCGCGCAGGCCCATGACCGCGAAGATGTTCGACGTATAGACCAGGAACAGGTCGGGCGTCACGGCGAGCGCGGCCGGGATCGAGTCCGCGGCGAAGACGAGGTCCGAGGCCTCGATGACGACCAGCGCGGCGAACAGCGGGGTCGCGCAGAGGGCGCCGTCGACGCGCGCGAAGAAGGACGAGCCGTGAAGGGTCTCCGTCACGGGGACGAGCTTGCGGAGCAGGCGCAGGGCGGGGTGCTGGGCCGGCTCGTGCTGGCGCGTCCCCGAGAGTAGCATCTTGGCGCCGGTCCACAGCAGGATCGCGCCGAAGACCGTCAGGACCCAATGCGAGCGCTGGATCAGCGAGACGCCGGCGTAGATGAAGACGAAGCGCATGACGATGGCGCCGAGGATGCCCCAGTGGAGCACCCGCGATTGGTGCTCCCCGCCGATCGCGAAGAACCGGAAGATGATCAGGAAGACGAACAGGTTGTCGACGGACAGGGACTTCTCGAGAACGTAGCCCGTCAAGTAGAGCATCGCGCGCTCGGGACCCTGCAGCGCCCAGATGGCGCCGCCGAAGGACAGCGCCAGGGCGATCCAGGCGGCGCTCCACGCGGCGGACTCGCGAATGCCGGGCCGATGCGCGCGGCGGCCGAACGCGCCGAGATCGACGGCGAGCATCGCCGTGACGGCGGCGGCGAACAGGATCCAGAGCCAGGTCTGGGACATGAAGCGGGATTCTACCATCCCGGCGGGGAAAAGCGGCGGCCGGTCAGCGCTTGAATGGGCGCGGCGCGGTCACCGGCTCGCGCCGCCCCCGTCCTTGAAATACAGGAGGCGGCCCGCGTCGGGATCGCACACCCACGCTCCGCCGCTCTCGTCGGCCGCGGCGCAGTGCGCGCCCTTGGCCGTCTTCAAGGTCTTCAGAAGCTTGAGCGTTCCGTCATCCCCCACGGCGATGATCGCCATCGTCGCGCTGTCGGCGCCGGGCAGGTAGAGATGACGCAGCCGTTCGCTGTACGCGATGACGTCCACGCCCTTCCCGGACTCGAGGCTCGAAAGGACCTTCCCGCCGTGCGCCGCGTCGAGGACGACGGCCTTGCCCTCGTCGCAGCCGGCGAACAGGAAACCCCTCGTCTCGTCGAGCGCGATGCCGCGCGAGCCCGTGCAGCCGTTGGCCCAGCGCGCCTCGACGGCGCGGCTCTTGAGGCCGATCGCCAAGCTCTCGCCCTTCCAGGTGTGCGCATAAGCGCGTCCGCGCGCCGCGTCGATGACGAGCGACTCGGGTCCTCCGGGCACGGAGATCTCCCCGGCCTTGGCGATCGTGAGAGCCGCCGTCCCCCCCGAGAGCGTAAAGAGCTCGATCTTCTCCGCGCTGGGCTCGCTGACCCAGAGCTCGCCGGTCGGCGCGGCGTAGCGGACGTAATCGGGACCGCCGGAGAGCTTGGCCGAGGCGAGGGCCGCGCCCGTCTTGGGATCGACGGCGACGACGGCGCCGCGGTTGCGGTCGGTGCCGAACAGGAGCCCGCGTCCCTCGTCGGCCGAGGTCACGCCCTCGCCATGTCCGCGCTTGTAGTCCTTCTCCGGGGTGAAGCCCCCCACGGACGAGACCTTCCGCGTCCCGGGATCGACGAGGAACAATCTCCCCGTCCGGCCGCCGGGCACGAGCATCTTGTTCAACCCCGGCGCGTAGCCGAGGTCGTCGAATCCGATCCCCGCGCCGCCGCCCGGCATCGGGACGGAGGTCGAATCGAGGTCCTTGGCGGAGGCGCTCGAGGCGACGACGGACAGCAGCAGCGCGGCGGCGAATAATCTCATGTTCACTCCATTTGCGTGTCGAGCGCGGACTTGAGCCCCGCCGCGAGCTCGGTCGTCTTTCCGACGCCCCAGTAGTGCAGGAACATGACCCGGGGCGACTCGCCCGTCATGTGGGTGTGGATGGCGACGATCGAGATGCCGGCCCGCCTCAGAGCCTTGAGCACCCCTTGGAGCTGGCCCTCGGACATGGCGAAGTCCCCGTCGACGACGGCCTTCTCGTCGGAGCCGGCGAACGCGGCCCAGGTGTTGACCCCCATGGCGCTTCCGATCTCCCGCTCCCCCATCTTCGACTTGAAGCCGATCGTGACCTTGTAGACGCCCTTGGCCAGCTCGCCCTTGCGCCCCAGGACGGCGTCGATCTTCGCGGGATCGAGCGTGCTGCGCGCCGGGTCGATGCGCGCGTCCGGCCGCGGGCCCTTGGCGCCGATCGTCTCCTTGAGCTTCGCGAACACGGCGCCGACTCCGCGCGCGAGCTTCTCCTCGTCGCCCATGCCGCCCACGTGCATGAACATGACGCGAGGCGAGTCCCAGAGGAAGTGATTGTGGAGCGCCGTGACCTCCAGGCCGTTGTCGAGCGCCGCGCTCATGACCGGGTTGACCTGGTCCTCGAGAAGGACGATGTCCCCCATCACCATCGCCCGGCCGTCCATCCGGGTGAAGGCCGCCCAAGCCGTGAGTCCCAACGCCGGCGTCATCGCGACGCCCGCGACCGTGGCCTTGATGTCGTCGCGCGGATAGCTGACCTTGAAGACGCCTTCCTTCTCGTTGAGCTGTCCCTTGAGGCCCGTGAGCGCCTCGATGCGGGCGGCGTCGAGCTTCGCGTCCTGGCCGGCCGCCGTCGTTCCGCCGGCCGCTAGCAGGACCGCCGACAAGATGATCTTCTTCATGAGTCCCTCCTATCCTTTAAAAAGCAGCAGTCCCGCGAGTCCCGCCGCGGCGATGAGCGCGGGCTCCGGGAGCTTGAGGCGGACCAGCGCGAACAGCGCCGCCGCCGCGATCAAGGCCGTCGGGACGTCGCGGATGGCCTTCGTTCCCAGCACGAACACGGCGCCCGTGATGGCGCCGACCGCCGCGGCGGTGACTCCGTCCACGAACGCTCTGAGCTGCGGATTGTCCCCGTTCTTCTTGAACCAGCCGAACGGGATCACGACGAAAAGATAGACCGGGAGGAAGACGCCGAGCGCCGCGAGCGAGGCTCCGGCGAGCCCGGCCACGAGGTAGCCGATGAAGCCGACCGTGATGACGACGGGGCCGGGAGTGATCATCGCGACGGCGACGGCGTCCAGGAACTGCGCCTCGGTCAGCCAATGGAAGTCCTTCACCACGCCGCCGTAAAGGAACGGGACGATGGCGAGCCCGCTTCCGAACACGAACGCCCCCGCCTTCGCGAAGAACAGGAAGATCCGCGCGAGCGTCCCGAAATCCGCGGCCGCGCGTCCTTGCGGCGCCCACAGTCCAAGCAGCGGCGCGGCGACGCTCAGTCGGCCGGCGGCCCACCGCGGCGGGGCGTAGGCGAAGAGGGCGACGACCCCGGAGAGGACGAACAGCGTCGCGATCTCCTCCCCGGAAGCCGCGGTGACGGCGGCCATGACCGCGTAGATCGCCCAAAGCAGGCGCTTGCGGCCGATCGTCGAGCGCGTGAGCTTGTAGGCGGATCGGACGATGATGCCGATGACGGCGGCCCCGATGCCGTAGAACAGCGCCTGCATCCAGCGCAGGCCGCCGAAATGGACGTAGGCGGCTCCGATCGCGACGACCATGAGGAACGACGGCAGGATGAAAGCGAGCCCGACCAGCGTCGCTCCGGCGACGCCGCCCCGCACGAAGCCGAGACCGATCGCCGTCTGCGCCGCGAGCGGGCCCGGCGCCAGCTGCGCCAGCGCGAGGCTCAACTTGAAGTCCTCCGGCGCGATCCAGCCGCGGGACTCGACGAGGTCGCGTTCCATGTAGCCGACGAGCGCGATCGGCCCGCCGAAGCCGACGGTCCCGAGCTTGAGGAAATAAAGGACGAGCTCGCGCAGCTCGCAGCGGCTCTCGGGGCTCTTCATGGAGCCATAAATTACGAAATAAAAAAGCCCTCTTCTCAGAGGGCTCGTTTACGAGGCGAGGCGGATCTGGTGGACCTGAGCGGGATCGAACCGCTGACCTCCTGCATGCCATGCAGGCGCTCTCCCAGCTGAGCTACAGGCCCGTGAATCGGATTGTACCAGATTGCGGCGGGCCGTCTCAATGGGCGCGCTACGGCCGCTCGGCGCGCGCGTCGAGGAGCCGGGAGTGGGGATGCGCGCCGCGAGGCGGCCCCGCGGCTTCGGGATCGGCCAGCACGAGCCCCTCGGGGCCGTCGACCGAGGCGGCGTCGAAGAGCTCGGCGATCCTCCCCCCGGAATAGTACGCCTCTTCGGCTTCGCCGCGGCGATGCCGTCTCGGCGCGTCGCGCAAGGCCGCCAGCAGCTTCCTCTGACCGGTCCCTTTGGCCCCGGAGAGAAGCTTGGCGGCCTGCCGGCCCACTCCCGGCTGCTCGGACTCCAGGCCGTCGAGCACCTCTCGGAACTGCTCGGGGCGCGAGAGCGCCTCGGCCAGCAGAAGCGCCGACGCTTTCGCCGGATCGAGCGCCTCGCGTCCCAGGACGCGGCGCAGGCCGGCGACGCCGTCGCTGCCGGCCGACTGCTCCAGATAGCCGGAGACCTCGCGCTGGCTCGTCATCACGCAGACGGCCTGCAGATGCTCGTCGAGCGCGTCGAGCAGGCGCGAGCCGTAGCGCGCCTCGTCGTTGAGCGCGAGCTGGATCGAGCCCAGATACGCGCCCGGAAACCCCGTCGGGGAGGCCGCGTGAGGGTCGTCGGCGCCGATCGGGCCGGCGAAGGCGCGGGAGGCGAGCACGACCGCGAGGACGAGCGCCGCTCTCATGCCGTCAGGATAGCCCGCGGCGCGCGCGGGCGCAAGGCCGCGTCAGTCCAGGAAGTTGGGCAGGTAGCCCGCGAACTCGCGGTCCGCCGGGAACATCTCCTCGACCGGCAGGCGCGCGGGATCGGCCCAGAGGAGGTCGAGAACGTCGTCGTCGTTGCCGCCGGCCCGGAGCTTTCCGCCGACGCGCTCGACGAGCCAATAGGCGGAGACGATCTGGATCGGCGCCTGCGTCGAGAGATGCGCGCGTTCGCTCGAGTAGAGCGCGCGCACCGGACGGACCGCCAGCCCCGTCTCCTCGACGAACTCGCGCAGGAGCGCCGACATCGGACCCTCGCCGATCTCGACGCCGCCGCCGGGAAAGTTGATGAAGGAGGAGCCGCGGAACGCGGAGCGCGTCAGGAGCACTTTGCCGTCCTCTCGCAGGACCCCGTAGATGCGGCAGGAGAAGACGCGGCTCGCGCCGCTCATCCCAGCAGCGCCCCCGCCGCGGCCTTCGCCCCGGACAGGATCGGGTCGCCGTCGCCGACGAGCAGGACGTCGAAGTCCAGCGATTTTAAGGAACGCAGCGAACGTTTGAGCTGCGCCGGGTCGTCCATCTTCTCCTCGGGCACGGTCTTCACCTTCCCGTAGGGCGCGATCAGCGCGTCGCCGGCCAGAAGGATGCGCCGCTCGGGCCAGAACAGCGCGATCTCCCCCGGCGACTTGCCCGGCACGTGCACGACCTTCAGGCCGTACACGTCGTCGCCGTCCTCGACGTTCCAATCGGGCCGGATGCCCGCCGAGTCGGCCTCCAGATCGTGCAGGACGGTCTTGATGTCCCAGCGCTTGAGCGCGTCCTCGCGCGCGCGGAGATGATTGCGGTTGGTGATGACCAGGACGTCCGGCTTGAGGCCCGCGGCCTCGATGTAGGAGAGATCGTCGGCCGTCAAGGAGACCGGATCCGTCATGACCGTGCCGTGCGGCGTCTGGAAGAGATGACCGTTGAAGTTGAAGCGCTTCTCCGGGCTGAACCACGACCACGTGTAGACGCCTTCGAGCAATCGGATCATGCGCGAATGCTAGCGCTTATGCCGCTCTCGGAGCAAAGCCGCGGCCTCGCCCAAGGAGCTGCCCCTCGCGCGCAGAAGAAGCATGAGATGGAAGATCAGATCGGAGGCCTCCCCGACGAAAGCCGCCTTGTCCTTGTTCTTCGCCGCGATCACCGTTTCGACCGCCTCCTCGCCGACCTTTTGCGCGATCCGGTCGAGGCCTTCTTTTAGAAGGGAAGTCGTGTACGACCCCTTGGGCTTCTTCTTGAGACGGTCGACGAGGACCGCGTCGAGGTCGGCAAGGAAGTCGAGCGGCTCGTCGAAGCACGACGTCGCGCCGGTATGGCAGGCGGGGCCTTCCGGAACCGCGCGGACAAGAAACGCGTCGCCGTCGCAGTCGAGAGCGATCGAGCGCAGGCGAAGGAAATTCCCCGAGCTCTCGCCCTTCGTCCAGAGACGGGCCTTCGAACGGGAGAAGAAAGTGACCTTTCGCGTCTTGCGGGTCTTCGCCAGCGCCGCCGCGTCCATGTAGCCGAGCATCAGGACCTTTCCCGTCGCGTCGTCCTGCACGACCGCGGGGATCAGCCCGCCCATCTTCTTGAAATCCGGCTTCATGGCCTCACCTCGATGCCCGACGACCTCAGCTCGCGCTTGAGCGCCCCGATCTCGAGCTCGCCCCGGTGGAACGCCCCCGCCGCGAGCGCCGCGTCGACGCCCGCGATTTTGAAGACGCGGACGAAGTCCGCGGCGCTTTTCGCTCCGCCCGACGCGACGAGCGGCACTTGCAGGACCTTCCGGGCCGCCGCGAGCTGCTCGACGTCGTAGCCCGCGCCCGTCCCGTCGGCGTCCATGCAGTTGAGCACCACCTCGCCCGCGCCCCGGTCCTGCGCCTCGCGCAGCCAGTCGAGCATGCGCCTCTTGGACGAGACGGTCTTCGTCTCGAGGCCCGTGTACTGGAAGACTCTCCACTCGCCCTCGTCGCGGCGGCTGTCCACCCCGACGACGACGCACTGCGCGCCGAAGCGCCGCGCGAGCTCGGAGATCAGCGCCGGCCGCTCGAGCGCCGGGGAGTTCACGGAGATCTTGTCGGCGCCGGCGTTGAGCAGCTCCTCGGCGTCCGCCACGGAGCGGATGCCGCCCGCCACGCAGAACGGGATGTCGAGCGCGGCCGCGGTCTTCTCCACCCACGCGCGCGGCACGCGCCGCCCCTCCGCGCTGGCCGCGATGTCGTAGAAGACGAGCTCGTCGACGCCCTGCGCGCGGTAGCGCAGCGCCAGCTCGACCGGGTCGCCCATCGGCTCGTGGCCGCGGAACTTGACGCCTTTGACCACGACGCCGTCCTTCACGTCGAGGCAGGCGACGACGCGCTTGGTCAGCACGCGGCGAGCGCCTCCCCTAGGTTGAGCGTCCCTTCGTACAGAGCCGTGCCGACCACCGCCGAGTGCACCCGGAAGCCCTTCAAGAGGTTCAGGTCGTCGAGGTCGCGCACCCCGCCGGAGGCCTGGATCTCCAGGCCCGGGAACGTGTCGACCAGCAGGCGGTAAAGCGAGGCGTTGGGACCCTTCGCCGCGCCGTCGCGGGAGATGTCGGTGCAGAGGACGCGGGTCAACCCCTTGGCGCGGAAGCGCGTGATGAGGGAGGCCAAGCGCGCGTCCGTCGTCTCGCTCCAGCCCTTGATCGCGACGCGCGGCAGGCCGTCGGGCCCGTTCTTGACGTCCGCCGCCAGCGTGAGCCGCTTCGGATCGAGGTCGCCGAGCAAGCTCTCCACGAGGTCCGGGTTCGCCACGGCGGCCGAGCCGATCACGACGCGGTCCGCGCCCCAGGACAGGAGCTGCTCCGCGTCCTCGCGCGTGCGCACCCCGCCGCCGACCTGGACCTTGAGCCCGGGGATCCGCAGGAGGGGCTCGATCCAGTTCTTCTGTCGCGTGTGAGGATCGCGCGCGCCGTTGAGGTCGACGAGGTGGGCGAAGCGCGCCCCCGCGGCGCGGAAGCCTTCCAGGACCGAAGCCGGGTCCTCGGAATAGACGCGGACTTTGGAATAGTCGCCGTGCGTGAGGCGGACGGCCTTTCCGTCGAGCAGGTCGAGGGCGGGATAGAGGATCATAGATCGAGGAAGTTCCTTAAGACCCGCGCGCCGGCCTCGCCGGAACGCTCGGGATGGAATTGAACGCCGTGGAAAGCGCCGGAGCGGACGACGGCGGGGACGGCCCCGCCGTAGTCGCAGGACGCCTCCACCCACGCGCCGGACGGCGCCGCGTAGGAGTGGACGAAATAGAAGTGCGTGCCGTCGGGGATGCCGGCCAGCAGCGGCGTCTCCCCGCGCGAGCGCGCCACCGCGTTCCAGCCCATGTGCGGGACCGTCAGGCCGGCCGGCGTCATCTTCGCGACTCGTCCCGGCAGGAGGCCCAGACCGCGCGCGGGCCCTTCTTCGGACTCGGCGAAGAACAGCTGCATGCCGAGGCATATCCCGAGAGTCGGGGCGGTTCTCTCCCGCACGGCCTCGCCGAGCGCCCCGGCCAGGCGCGACGCGGCCTCGGGCGCGGCGCCGACGCCGGGAAGGATCGCCCGCTCCGCCGCGCGCACGCGCGCCGGGTCGGACGTCACCTCGGCCGCGGCGCCCAGCCGGCCGAGCGCGTGGACGATGGAGGCCAAGTTCGCCCCGCCGGTGTCGACGATAATGATCATAACATCCCTTTGGTGGAGGGCAGCCCCTTTCCGTTCTTCGCGAAAGCCGGCCTCAACGCGCGGCCGACCGCCTTGAAGCAGGCCTCGACCATGTGGTGCGCGTTCCGCCCCTCGACCGTCAGGTGCAAAGTCGCGCCCAGGGCGTCCGAGAGGCTGCGAAAAAAGTGAGGGACCATCTCCGTCGGCAGGCCGCCGACGGCTTCCCGCGGGAATTTTCCCTTGAACTTGAAGTGCGCCCGCCCGCTCAAGTCCACCGCCGCCGAGGCCAAGGTCTCATCCATCGGGAGAGTGAATCCGTACCGGCCGATGCCCACCTTGTCGCCCAGCGCCTTCCGGAGCGCCGCGCCGACCGCGAGACCCACGTCCTCGACGGTGTGGTGCTCGTCGATGTGCAGGTCGCCCTTCACGGACAGGCGCAGGCCGAAGCCGCCGTGCTTGGAGAGCTGCTCGAGCATGTGGTCGAAGAAGCCGATGCCGGTGGAGATCTCGGCCTCGCCGCCCTCCAGGTCGACCTCGACTTTGATCGCGGTTTCCTTCGTGACGCGCTCCGTTTTGGCGGAGCGCCGCGTCCCCAAGAGGCCGGCCGCGACGCGCGGCCACGTCCCCATGAGGATCCCGCGCACGCCCAGGTTCGCCGCGAGCTCGAGGTCCGTCTTGCGGTCGCCGATCACGGCCGAGCTCTCCCGGTCCCAGCCCGGATCCGCGAGGTATTTCTTGAGCAGGCCCAGGCGCGGCTTGCGGCATTCGCAGCCGTCGTCGGCGAAGTGCGGGCAGACCAGCACCGCGTCGAAGCGGATTCCCTGGGACTCGAGCACGCGCGTCAGCAGCGCCTGCATCGCGTCCCACTTCGCCTTGGGGTACTTCTTGGTCCCGAGGCCGTCCTGATTGGTGACCATGACGAACCGCCAGCCCGCGTCGCGCAGGGCGAGCAGGGCCGGGATCACGCCCGGCACGAGCGCGAACTTCTCGACGGCGTCGATCTGGAAGTCCGGCGGCTCGGCGATCAGCGTGCCGTCGCGGTCCACGAACAGGATCTTGCGGTCAGCCATCGATTCCCTCCAGGATCTCGAGCAGGGCATCGTTCTCGGACGGCAGCCCCACGGTCACGCGCACGCAGCCCTTCAGGCCCGGCTCGGTCCCGCGGTCGCGGATCAGGATGCCTTTCGCCTTGAGCGCCGCGAAGGCGCCGTCCTTGCCCTTGAGCCGCGCCAGGATGAAGTTGGCCGCCGACGGGAACACCGTCTCGACGCACTTGAGCGCCCTCAGGCGCGTTTCGAGGCGGGCGCGCTCGGCGAGGATGGCCGCGACCGAGCGGCGCATCGCGGCTTCGCCCTCGGCGTTGAAGACGGCCTCCGCGCCGCGGGCGGCCGCGGCGGAGATCGGGTAGGGCGCGCGCACCGTCTGCATCAGGTTCACGATGTCCGCGTCGGCGAGCAGGAACCCGCAGCGCGCGCCGGCCAGGCCCCAGGCCTTCGAGAGCGTCTTGAGAACGACGAGGTGCGGATATCGCTGGATCAGCGGGACCGCGCTGGGCAGGTCCGAGAACTCGAGATAGGCCTCGTCCACGACCAGCAGGGCGCGCCCGGCGAGGCCGGCCGCCAGCGCCTCGACCTGCGCGAGCGGGAAGCCGTTGGCCGTCGGGTTGTTCGGCTGGCAGACGAAGACGAGCTTGACCGGGTTGGAGCGCGCGGCGGCGAGCATCGCGTCGACGCCGAGCGCGAAGGCGCGGGCGGCGTCGAGCGGGACCTCGCGCACGCCGCAGTCGTTGAGGCGGGCGGCGACGGAGTAGACGCCGTAGGTCGGCGGCGCGATCAGGACCTCCTCGCGCCCCGGCGCGACGAACGCGCGCACGAGCAGGTCGATGCCCTCGTCGGCGCCGCGCGTCACGAGCACGCGCTCGGCCGGCGCGCGGTAAAAGCGCGAGGCCTCGCGGACCAGCGCCGGCGGCTGAGGCGCCGGGTAGCGGTTGAGGCCCTCGGACGCCTCGAAGAGCACGCGCGGCGACTCGTTGGCGTCGAGGTACACGTCGGCCTCCGCCGCCAGGCTGCGGGCCGAGCTGTAGGGCTTGAGCCCGCGCAGGTGCGGACGCGCCAGGTCGAGGACGCTCACGCGGCCCTCATGGTCACGGAGCGGCCGTGCGCGTCGAGACCCTCGACCTTCGCGAGGACCTCCACGTCGGTCGCGAGAGCCTTGAGGCCGCCGCGCGTCAGGCGCTGGAAGGTCACCGGACGCAGGAAGCTCTCCAGGCCCAGGCCGCCGAAGGCGCGCGCGGCGCCTCCCGTGGGCAGGACGTGGTTGGGACCGCTCGCGTAGTCGCCGGCGGCCTCCGGGGCCCAGGGCCCGAGGAACACCGCGCCGGCGCGGCGCACGCGCGCGGCCAAGGACTCGTCGTCCTTGGTCTGCAGGATCAGGTGCTCGGGGGCGTAGCGCTCCGAGAGCTCGAGCGCCTGGTCCAGATCCTTGGTGACTGCGAGCAGAGCGTGCGCCAGCGCGGCGGAGGCGATCTTCGCGCGCGGCAAGGTCGCCAGCTGACGGTCGAGCTCGGCTTTCACGACGTCGAGCAGGACGCGCGAGGGCGTGGCGAGCAGGACCTGGGAGTCCTCGCCGTGCTCCGCCTGCGCGAGCAGGTCCGCGGCGACGAAGACGGGGTTGGCCGAGTCGTCGGCGATGACCAGGACCTCGGAGGGGCCCGCCGGCAGGTCCTGGGCCGCGCCCTCGGGGTCCTCGGCGGCCTGGCGCTTGGCCTCCGCGACCCAGGAGTTGCCCGGTCCGAAGATCTTGTCGCACTTGGGCACGGTCTCGGTGCCGTAAGCGAGCGCGGCGATCCCCTGGGCGCCGCCGGCGCGC
>Ga0134128_10003946_pt1 | contig 18171 bp, 16 predicted proteins | sample KB31754_FD_96462 | JGI IMG/M metagenome (GOLD analysis project Ga0134128, IMG submission 96462) | Terrestrial soil microbial communities with excess Nitrogen fertilizer from Kellogg Biological Station, Michigan, USA - KB3-175-4 | ecosystem: Environmental > Terrestrial > Soil > Unclassified ... | reverse complement strand
GGGGGTCCCCGTGGCGGGGCAGCACTTCCGCCCCGGCATGGGGGCGCGCAGGACGTGCGCGCGCTCGTTCCCCTTAAGTTGCCACTGGCTCTGCATCTCCCAATTCATACCCGATACGACGCGGAGAACCGATTGACGCTGGTGGACACGGGTTCAACCGCGAGCTATATTTACAATGCGGAGGGCGCGCGAGTGCATGAAAACGTCGGCGGCACGGTGGAGGAGTTCCTGAATGGCGACGGCCCCCAAGGCCTGACCATCGTGGACGCCAGCCAAAACCCGGTCGAGACCGACTACAGCTTCGGCGGACGCCCGCTGGCCACGGCCACCACCGGCGGCCTGTTCTTCGCCGCGACCGACACGCTGGGTACGGTCCGCGCCCGCTTAAACGCCAGCGGCGCCATCGTGGAAAGCGACACGAGCTGGCCCTACGGCGAGTTCCGCAACTACGCCAACTCCATCAGCCGCCTCCACTTCACCGGCAAGCTCGACGACACCGAAAGCGGCCTCGACTACTTTGGCGCTCGCTACTACAGTAGCTCCCTCGGCCGCTTCATGACCCCGGACCCGCTGGGCGGCGACTTGACCAATCCGCAGAGCTTAAACCGGTACGCCTACGCCTGGAACAATCCGGTGACCTTCACCGACCCCACCGGCATGTACGTCTGCGCCGACGCGAAGCCGAGCACACCCAGAGTCTTGCCCTGCAGCACCCAAAGTTCCTCGCGCACCTTGCGCATGAACTGCTCGACCCGGCGCGCATTCACAAACGGCGGCGGTTGCAATTCGAAGGCGGACAAGGCGTTTGCGAAATCGCTAGCCGGCCTGCTCAAGAGCAAGGACAAGGCGGTGCTACGCAGCGCCCAGGCGTATGGCAGTGCCAACGACGATAATGGGGTGACAGTGGGGTTCGGGAAGACCACGGATGGGAGCGCCACAGACACAAATGCCGGATACAGAGGAAATCCTGACGGCGTCGGTCTGCAAGCAACCGCCAGCGTTGTTTTCCAGAACGGGCTTTCGGGCTCAGCCCTGGATGCGGCCGTCGGGCACGAGGGCACGCACGTGGCCAACGCGCAAGATTTTATTAACAGCGTGTCCGCCGACGCAACCAGCTTCAACGCGGCACTGAACCTCACCAAATACCAAAACGAAACCAGCGCATACCTGGTCACAGCCTCGATCCTGGCTTCCGAAGGCGTAAAGCTCGACTACGGCACGGCGCTGATACCGGCGCCGCTCGGCGCCGGCGTGTCCGCGGCCGGAACGAATGCCAGCATTCAATCCATCCTGGCGAGCCCACTGTACAAGCTGACGCCGACAAGCCCGGGACTGCCAATTTACCCGGAGTTCACGGTGCCTCATTGATGGAAGGCCACGATGCTACGTATCGCAGTAGTTGCTCTTGTTGCAGTTGCGCTGCTTTCGGCCGGCGGTTCAGCAGCCCCTCCGCCACCTGCACTTCCACTAGTCGGCCAAGCTGACCTGCCGCTCTACCCGGCAGTTGCGTGGGGGTTGAGAATCAGCGGCACAGTGGTGGTTACAGTCACCGTGGACGACGGTGGCAAAGCAGATGTGCAGATCAAATCATCGAGCAACAAGTGGCTCACTGCCCCGACACTGGCCAACGCCAGGAGTTGGCGATTCCAAACCGGTATGCCTGGTACGTTCGAGCTGACCTACACCTACCAGATCGAGGGTTCGCCTACAGATCTGCCTGAGAGTCCCAGGGTCGTGCTCAACCTCCCGCATTCGGTTACGGTCACCGCGCGCCCGTTCAAGCCAACCCGCTTCAACGACCCGGCCGGTCACAGCCGTTAAGAAGCTTCATCGCTCGGAAGACGCTCCAGAACAGCCCGATGCGGGGCCACAGCTGGCGCAGGCGGGGTTGCTGGCCTTGGGGCCGACCCGCATGCCGGCGGCTGTTCAACAGCATATCCATTCGCCGCGCTAACTGAGCGAGCCAGCTCATTCCTCCCTCAACGAAGCCATCGGGTCGGTTCGCGCCGCCCGCTGCGCCGGCCACGCCGCCGCAACGAGCGCTACCAGCGCCAGCGCCGCTGCCGCCAGCGCCAGCGTAGACATATCGGTGGCGCTCAGGCCAAACAATAGCCCATCCACCTTGGCGCGCAACTCGCGCGCAAGAATCCACGTCGCCAGCGCGCCCATCGCTGTGCCCGCGCCCATGATGGCCGCCGCCTCGCGCATCACCAGCCCCTGAATGGATTGCGGCTCCGCCCCCAGCGCCAGCCGCACGCCAAATTCCTTGCGCCGCCCGTTCGCTAGGTAGGTCATGACGCCATAGAGCCCAATTCCGGTCAACAGCAACGCCAGTCCGCCAAATAGCGCCGACACCATGGCCAGCATGCGCTCGGGTCGAATACCGGCGGAGACCTGCGCCTCCATTGTCTGCAACTGGAACGCCGTTCGCGGAGCGAAGCGCGCGAACGCGCCTTTCACTTCGCTTTCGAGAACCGCCTCCGGCAGCATCGAGCGCAGCTCGAACGCCGTGGTGGGAAATTGATGGGCGATCTGCGTGATGGGATAGTAAACCGTGGGCGGCACAGACTCGCGCACCGTTTTATAGGCCGCGTCGTCGGCCACCGCGACGATCTGCGTCGGCGGCGGCCGGTTCGCGGGTTCGTCCGCCTCGTCGCCGGCCTCGATCCAGTGGCCGATCGCATCGCCCCGGGGAAAAAGCTGCCGCGCCAGGGTTGCATTGACGATGGCGACCAATGGCGCGCCGCTCGCATCGCTTTCGCGAAAGTCCCGGCCACGCAGCAGCGCCGTTTCCATCGTGGCGAAGTACCCCGGCGATACGGCATTGAAGTAGGCGTCCGGCACGCCCGCTGCCGGCGCCGCCCCTTGCGCCACATGTACGGCGTTGTCCCACTGCAATCCGCTGGTCGGCACCACAAACGACTCGCTCGCCGACTCCACGCCCGGCAGCCGACGCAGTTCATCGAGTGCCTGCGTGTTCGCGGCAAGCGTAGCCGTGTCGCTCGGACGGTTGGAAGGCGGCGAAACCTTGATCAGCAGCAAATGATCTGGATTCATACCGAGCCGCACCGCGGTGAGACTGCGAAAGCTCCGAAGAAATAATCCCGCTCCCGCGAGCAGCACCAAAGATACGGCAATTTGTCCCGCCACCAGGGATCGGCTCCCTAGTCCGTGTCGCCCCGAAGCTTTCACCGCGGCACCCGGCCTGGCTTGGGACGCCAGTTGTACGTCGGTGGCGCGCAGCGCCGGCACGATGCCGACCAGCAGCCCGGTCACCGCCGTTAGGGCAACCGTGAACATCAGCACGCGGCTATCGAGCGAGAGATTTAAATCGGCGGAAAGAAAGCGTTGCACTCCGCTCGTCGCCCAATAAGCGAAACCCACTCCCACGATCACCCCTCCCACCGCCAGCAACATGCTCTCCGTGAGCAGTTGCCGTATCAGCCGCGCCCGCGAGGCTCCCAGACTGAGCCGCACTCCGATTTCCTGTCGCCGCGCCGTGGCGCGCGCCAGCAGTAGTCCGGCCAGGTTCGCACACGCCACCAACAGCACCAGGCCGGCAATGACCAATAATGCCTCAAGTGGCGAGCCGTAGAGGGTGCGGAGCCGTGAGCTTCCTTGCGCCGCCGGCACCACCATCCAGCGTTCCGCCATATACCCGCTCCGCCGGTCGGAAGGGAAATTGCCCGGCAACGCCGCCGCCATCCAGCCCGGGCCCATCGCCGCGATCCGCGCCGATGCCGCCGACTCACTGACCCCTGGCCGCACCCGCCCCACAATGTTAAGCCACCAGCCAAAGAAATCCCCCAGCAACGCCCTCGGCGCGGTCAATGCCTCCGTACATAAGGGAACGACTATGTCGGGTCGCTGCCCCACCTCGACGCCGAAGAATCCCGGCGGCATGACTCCAATCACCTGAAAAAGGTGGCCCGATAGATTCAGCGTCGCCCCCATCGCCGCGTCCGAGCCGCCAAATCGGCTGTGCCAAAATCCGTCGCTGATATCGGCGATGGCCGGGCACGCTGGGTGGTCGTCGCCCGGCCCAAAAAGCCGTCCGGCTTCCGCCTGAACCCCAAGGGTCGAGAAATATTCCCCGCTGCCCTGCACCGCGTTCACCAATTCGATCTCGCCCCCACGGCTCAAGTTGAACTGTGTTCCCGACCACGCGAACACGCCGTCGAAGACATCCTCATGCTGACGCACCTGCTCCCACAGCGGGTCGTTGAATACGGGGCTCATCCGGGCCGAGCGCGGCCCTTGGATACCGAGTTCCATCAACTCTTCCGGATGCGCCACCGGCAACGTCCGTAGCAAAAGCGCGTCGGTCAGTGAAAACAACGCGGTGTTCGCCCCGATCCCCAATCCCAGCGAAAGCAGCGCCACGCAGGTGAGCGTGGGCGTGCGCGCCAGCAGCCGCAATCCGTGCCGCACATCCTGGCCGATGTCCGCCAGCCACCGCCAGCCCCAGGCGTCCTGGCTCAATTCCCGCAGCCGCAAATCGTTGCCGAACTTCCGCCCGTCTCCGCGCAGGGTGGCGTGCAGCTCAATCTCCTCCCGCAGCTCGCGATTGAAACGCCTCCGCCCCGCCAGCATCTTCACCCGGCGCAAAAAGTCACTGAGCATGGATCACCTTCCCAATCGCCGTTTGCACCCGCGCGTAACGCGCCAGCTCCGTCTCCAACTGCTTCCGCCCCGCCGCCGTCAGCCGGTAGTACCGCGCCCGCCGGTTGTCGGCCGTCACCCCCCATTGCCCCTGTATCCACCCCTTGATCAGCATCCGCTGCAGCGCCGGATAGAGCGACCCCTCTTCAACCTGCAGCACCTCCGACAAGCGCAGAATCGCTTCCGCGATCTCAAACCCGTGTAATGCCCCGGGTTCGGCGCGGGCCAGCGTCTTCAGAATCAACAGGTGCAGTGTTCCGGGCGGGATTTCATCTCTTGACATAGACAGACTATGTCACCGCCCGCCCGCCTTGTCAAGCATCCAAGAAGACATGGCTTGGATGCGGCTGCTTCGGGCGACGGTCAAGGCGTCGGTCAACGACGACATGCTCGACTGGGCCGCGGCGCTGTCGTTCTACTTCATGTTCGCCCTCTTCCCGACCATCTTGATCGTGGCGGCGTTGCTGGGCACTTTGCGCCTGGAGTCTCTGACCAACAACCTCGTGGCGGCTCTCAGCCGCAACCTGCCCTACGATGCCGCGACCTTGGTCTCCCGCGAGCTGCATAAACTGCTGCTCAACCATGTGCCGGGATTGATCAGCGTTGGTGTGGTTCTCCTCTTCTACTCCTCGTCGCAGGGCTTCGCCGGCCTGATGTCGGCGTTAAATGCCGCTTATGAAGTGCCCGAGACGCGCCCCTACTGGCGCAGGATGCTGACTGCGTTTGGCCTCACGCTGAGCGCCGGCATCTTTATCGCCCTCGCACTCATGCTGCTGGTGCTGGGGCAAAAGATCCTAACCATCGTGGCCGGACCTTTCCACGCCGGGTTTGCCTTGACGCTGACCTGGCCGTTGATCCGGTGGGGGCTGGTGCTGGCCTTCATGATCATGGCGGTGCGTCTGCTGTATCGCTTTGCGCCCAACGTGCACCGAGAAGGCCGCGGCGTCTACGCCGCGGTTACCTGTGCCCTCGTGCTTTGGATCATTGCTTCGGCGCTGCTCGCCGTCTACATCAACCACTTCAACCAGTACGTGGTGGTGTACGGATCACTCGGCGCGGTAATCGCGCTCATGCTCTGGTTTTATGTTTTCGCCCTGGCGATACTCCTGGGCGCCGAATTGCACAACGAGTGGCTGAAGATGCAGGGATTGAAACTGGTATCCTTTCCCCATGCCGAAAAATCCGCGACGGTATACCGACCAACAGGCAGCGGCGGGCATTGATGCAATGCCGCGCGACGGCGGATAGGGGCACAGGGGACCCCATTCCGGCGCCGCGCGTAAGCGGGTCGCGCGGCGACAGCCGCGCGGGGCCCCGCGCCAATCAATGCCGCGCCTTTGCCCGCCATCGAGCCTTGGCAGCCGCGGCGGGGCCCGCGCGTATCATGGAAGACATGGCTTGGATGCGGCTGCTGCGGGCGACGGTCAAGGCGTCGGTCGCCGACGACATGCTCGACTGGGCCGCGGCGCTGTCGTTCTATTTCATGTTCGCCCTCTTTCCGACCATCTTGATCGTGGCGGCGCTGCTGGGTACGTTGCACCTGGAGTCTCTGACCAACAATCTGGTGTCCGCGCTGAGCCGCGACCTGCCCTACGATGCCGCGACTTTGGTCTCCCGCGAACTGCATAAACTGCTGCTCAACCATGTTCCGGGACTAATCAGTGTTGGAGTGGTCCTCCTTTTCTACTCCTCGTCGCAGGGCTTCGCCGGCCTGATGTCGGCGTTAAATGCCGCTTATGAGGTGCCCGAAACCCGACCCTACTGGCGGAGGATGCTGACCGCGTTTGGTCTCACGCTGAGTGCCGGGATCTTTATTGCCCTCGCTCTCATGCTGCTGGTGCTGGGACAAAGAATTCTAACCATCGTGGCCGGCCCTTTCTACGCCGGGTTTGCCTTGACGCTGACCTGGCCGTTGATCCGGTGGGGGCTGGTGCTGGCCTTCATGATCATGGCGGTGCGGCTGCTGTATCGCTTTGCGCCCGACGTGCGCCGCGAAGGCCGCGGCGTCTACCTCGCAGTCACCTGTGCCCTCGTGCTTTGGATCATTGCTTCGGCGCTGCTCGCCTTCTACATCAACCACTTCAGCCAGTATGCGGTGGTGTACGGATCACTCGGCGCCATAATCGCCCTCATGCTTTGGTTTTATATATTTTCCATCGCGCTCCTTCTGGGCGCCGAATTGCACAACGAGTGGCTGAAGACGCGGGGATTGAAACTGGTATGCTTTCCCCATGCCGAAAAATCCGCGACGGTATAGCGACCAACAGGCGGCGGCGGGCATTGATGCGCCTTTGCCCGAGCTCGAGACTTGGCCCAATCAGTATGCCGGCTACGAAATCGCCATCGCCGTGCCCGAATATACATCCGTATGCCCGAAAACCGGCCTGCCCGACTTCGCCGCGCTCGCTATCACCTACATGCCTCTGCGTCAATGCGTCGAGCTGAAGTCGTTAAAAGAGTATCTGCTCGCCTACCGGAACCTCGGCATCTTCTACGAGAATGCGGTCAACCGCATTCTGGATGACATCGTCGCCGCCACCCGGCCGAAATGGGCCCAGGTCGAAGGGCGATTCACGCCGCGAGGCGGCATCTCCAGCACCATCACCGCCCGCTGGCCGCGCGCCCGCCGCACCTAAGCTTGCTCTACATCTTGTACTGGCCGGTGTCCTCTTCGCCCAGGTTCTCCAGCCAGCGCCGCAGCTCCTCGCTTGATCCAGGATCGGCCGCAGCCGTCGCCACCCGAGATGACTTGAGCACCTCGTCGTCCACATAGATCGGGCAATCCATGCGCAGCGCCAGTGCCAGCGCATCGCTGGGACGCGCGTCCATCGTCATGGTCTCGCCGTTGTGGTCCAGCCAGAGCACCGCGTAAAACGTGTCGTCGCGCAGCTCGTTGACCACCACCTTTTTCAACTCGGCTTTGAAACCCAGCAGGCAGTACTTAATCAGGTCATGCGTCATCGGCCGCGGCGTGGCGACTTTTTCGATCTCGAGCGCAATTGCATTGGCCTCGTAAATGCCAACCCAGATCGGCAGCACCACGTTTCCCTCCACGTCCTTGAGGATGACGATTGGCGTGTTGGTCGAGGCATCCATCATCAGGCCGCGAATTTTCATTTCAACTTCCATACTGAGTGCCTCCTAGTTCACCTGCTGGCCGACAAAACTATTCGGTCCCGCCTTGGTGATACGAACCTGCGCATACCCGCCCGGACGTAGCGCGCCCGGCTGCCCGAGCACATCAAGAGCCGCCATTGGCGTAAAGTTCACTACCCGGTTCGAACTGCTCCGCCCCGCCCACTGCGCGAGCTTGGGATGAAAAGCCTCCACCATCACCTTCATCGTAGTCCCAACCTGAGCCTGATTATCTTCGGCCTGCATCTCCTGCTGGCGCTGCTGCAAAATCGCGAAGCGCTGTGCCTTCACTTCTTCGCTGATGTCGTCCGGCCAGGTCCCCGCCTCGGTGTTGGGCCGTGGCGAATACTTGAAAATGAACGCGCCGCTAAACCGCACCCTGTGCATCAGCTCCGCCGTCTGCTCGAAATCATCGTCGGTCTCGCCGGGAAAGCCGACAATGATGTCGGTGGTCAGCGCCAGCGGCCGCGCGCACGCCCGAATGCCATCCACAATGCCGAGATAATGCTCCCGCGTGTACCCGCGCAGCATGCGCCTCAGCACGTCGTTCGAGCCGGACTGCACCGGCAAGTGCACGTGGTCGCACAGCACCGGGTTCTCGCCCATCACGCGCACAATCTCCGGCGTGAAGTCGCGCGGATGCGAAGTCGTATACCGAACCCTTTCAATGCCCGGCACGGCGCCCGCCGCCACCAGCAACTCGGCGAACGACAGTCCCGCCGGCGAAGGATCACGGTATGAGTTTACGTTCTGGCCCAGCAACTGCACCTCGGTGTAGCCGAGCTCGACCAAGTGCCGAATCTCGGTCAGCACGCTGGCCGAGGCCCGGCTCCGCTCCTTGCCCCGGGTGAACGGAACCACGCAGTAAGCACAGTGCTTGTCGCAACCCTCGATGATGGTGACGAAGGCTCGAAACGGATGATCCCGGCGCGTGTAATCAGTCTCAAATGCCTCGTCCGTTGCCGCTTCCAGCCCCGTGACTTTCTTCTCCCCGCTCTCGAGTTGCTCGATCAGCTCCGGCAGCCGCGCATAGCTGGCCGAACCGACCACTAGCGAAACGTGCGGGGCTCGTTTAAAAATCGCCTCGCCTTCCTGCTGCGCCACGCAGCCCAGCACGCCAAATTTTTTGCCCTGCTTTTGCAGCGCTTTGAAGTTCGCCAGCCGGTCAAACACCTTCTGCGCCGCCTTGTCGCGAATACTACAGGTGTTAAACAGAATCAGGTCCGCTTCCTGCATGGTCGCGACCGCGGTGTAACCCTTCGACACTAGCGTGCCCGCCACCCGCTCGGAGTCGTGCACGTTCATCTGACACCCGAAGGTTTCAAGATAAAATCGCTTTGGTTCGCTGTTTTCCGCCACTTTCCCCAGTATATCGCGCAGAGGTCTACACTAGTTTTATGGAGCGCGCAAAGAACCCTCCGCCAGATCCTTCCGAACCGCCGCCGGCCGCGAACGACGCCGACTATGACGAAGTGCTTGATGAGTCTTTTCCCGCCAGCGACCCTCCGCCCGGCATCATCAAACTCGGCCCTCCGCCGGTGAAGAAGCAAGGCAACAAGCGTTGAACCCAGTCGTCCGCGCCCAGGCTCTGCGTTTCCCCGGACTCGATGGCCTGCGCGCCCTCGCCGTCTCGCTGGTGCTTGTGGACCACGCCTTCTGGCTGCCCAATGACGGCGCCGGCGGACACGCTACCGGCTACCTCGGCGTTTGCGTTTTCTTTGTCATCTCCGGTTTCTTGATCACCAGCCTGCTGGCGCGCGAAATGTCCAGCGCCGGCAAACTCGACTTGCGGAACTTTTATGCGCGGCGCGTGCTCCGCATCTTCCCGGCTTTTTACTTTTATATTGCCGTGCTGATCGCGCTGCGCATGGCCGGCCTGGTGTCATTTCCCTGGCGCGGTGTGTGGGCGCCCGCCACATTCACTCGCAATATATTTTACAGCGCACCCATGCTCAATCATTTCTGGTCGCTTTCGGTCGAGGAGCAATTCTACCTGCTCTGGCCGGCCGCGCTCGTTTTGCTCGGCGTCCGCCGGGCGTGTCGCGCGGTTACCGGCGTTCTCCTGCTCCTGCCCGTGATTTTTGCCGCCCTGTGGCACCTGGGCTTGCACCAGGTGGCGGCCTGGACCGATCCTTTCGTGTCTCTGGCCGCCGGTTGCGCCCTCGCCCTGCAGCGTGAACGCCTGCACCGCTGGCGCCTTTACGGCGCCGCGTTGCGCTCGCGGTGGGCGAGCGCGGTGGCGCTGCCGGTGGTCGCACTGCTCTGGTGGGCGCGGGGACCCTCCTCCGCCGGCGCCAATATCAATCGAGTCGAAATGCTCGGCGTCGCCCTGGGACTGGCTTTTGCCATCGACGCCGCCGCCAACGGAAGCTTTGGTTTCCGCTGGTTGGATCTTCCCCCCCTGGTATGGCTGGGCGGCCTCAGTTATTCCCTTTACGTCTGGCAGGAGTTATTCGCCCGCGGCTTTGGCCTGATCCGCTTTTCACTTCCGCTGAACCTGGCCGCGATTTTCGCCTGCGCCTGTGTGTCCTATTACGGCGTCGAACGCCCCTTCCTGCGCTGGAAGCGCCACTTCGCTCCCCGCCCGGCTGCGTCCCCAGCCAGGCTGGCCCGGAGCGCCGCGGCGGGAAACAGTTGAGTCTTGCCGCGAGTTCTTTGGACTATCCGCTATGCCGCTTGTACGCGTCGACCATAGGCTGTTACGTCACTGCGGCGTGGCACTCGCGTGGCGCAATGCCGGTGAGGGGCGCCTGGGGTCCCATTCCGGGTGTCCGCCTAAGCGGGGCCCCGCGCCGATCAGTGGGACGGCGTTGCCGGACCCCATCCAGTCCGCGTGCTGTCGGTCAGCTTGACTTCAGCATGTCAGCGCTGTAGATTTTAGGCTGGCGGAGAGTTATATGAGCAAGAACTTGACGATGGCGGAATTGGCCGAAAAACTTTCCAACCGCGTCGCGGGCGAATTGCCCAACTTACCGGCCGACCTTCGACTTGAATTCCGGTTTTGCCCAAAGAAAAATCTCCGCGCACGCAGGGGTACGGCAAGCGCTGCGAAGTATTTTCGCCCCGAAAAAGGTGATGAAATCGTTTTCCGGTTCGTCGAAACCGAGCCACTATCGGCCCGGCGCAAGCGCACGATTACGTCAGCGCCACGCAGACCGCGATTCCAACCAGTTGATTTGGGATTTAAGCTATCCGAGTTCGTTCTGCAACAGCGCCGCTGAGCCAGCGCATGGCTTATTTCCCCGACACGAGCGCACTCGTCAAAATTTATGTCCGGGAACCCGGCAGTGAATATATGCTCCGGATCGCAAAGGACGCCGCACCCGGCGCCATGGTAATCTCGCGCCTGGCCGAGGTTGAGCTCGCCGCTGCTCTCCGCACGATGGAGCGCACCGGCAGAATTGAACGCAAAGTGGCCGCCGCCATTCTCGCTGCATTCTTGGACCATCAGCAGTGGTGGTTCGCACACCAGTCCGTGAGTGACACGGTGCTGGAGTTGGCAGTTCGGCTTGTTGACGAGCACAGCTTGCGCGCCTATGATGCGGTACGACTCGCAAGCTGCATTATCTATTCGGTCCATACGCCGGCGACCTTTCTCTGCAGTGATAGGCAACTGCTGGTTGCGGCAGCGGCGGCGGGAGTGCCTTGGGCAGATCCAGAAACGGGCGCGAGCGGCTAGCGCAGCAACTGCTGGGCGCTCTTAGCCGCGAAGTCCAGCGCCGACGAGGGGAAAATCCCCAGCCAGAACGTCACCCCAAGGCAACTCGCCAGCGCCAGCCACAGCGGCAGAGTGAACCGCGCGCACGCAATCGGCGCGCCTTCGCGCTCCCGCATGTACATGTATACGATCACCCGCAGGTAGTAATACGCCGCCAGCGCGCTGTTCAGCAGCGCAATCACCGTCAGCCCGACCAGGTGGGCGTGCAGCGCCGCCTGGAACACGAAGAGCTTGCCAAAGAATCCGCCCGTCAGCGGCACGCCGATCAGCGACAGCAGGAAAATCGAGAGCGCAAACGCCATCCACGGGAACCGGAAACCCAGCCCCGCGTAATCCCCCAGGTTCACATACGGCTCATCCCGGTGTGCCAAATGGCTGATCACGGCAAACGCCCCGAGGTTCATCGCCACGTACGCGGCCAGATAAAACAACACCGCCGAAGCCCCGTTCACGCCCAGCGCCGCGAACGCCACCAGAATGTATCCCGCCTGCGCAATCGAACTGTACGCCAGCATGCGCTTGAGGTTGGTCTGGTACAGCGCCCCCAAATTTCCCAGGCACATGGAGAGAATCGCCGCCACCCAGATCAGCCAAAACCACGCCGCCGAGCTGCCATGCAGCGCGACGTAGTAAATCCGCAGCGCCACCGCAAACGCCGCCGCCTTGGGCCCGGCCGACATGAAGCCCGTCACCAGCGCCGGCGCTCCGGTATAAACGTCCGGCGTCCACATCTGAAACGGCGCCGCCGAAATCTTGAACCCGAGCCCCACGAAGATCAGCCCCGCCGCCACCAGCACCAGCGCCCCATGGTTCAACCCGTCGGGCGAGATCTGCAGCCCGTTGGCCGCCATCGTGTAAAGGTTGGTCGTGCCGCTGGCGCCATACAGCAGCGCGATGCCATACAGAAAAAACGCGGTCGCGAACGACCCCAGTAGAAAATACTTCAGCGCCGATTCCGTCGCGTACTTGTCCTTCCGCCGGAACCCGCACAAAATGTACGTCGCAATCGAGCTGATCTCGAGCCCAATGAAAATCATGATCAGCTCAACCGACCCCACCATGAAGCCCATGCCCACCGTCGCGAACAGCACCAGCGCGTAAAATTCGCCCCGCTGCAGGCCCTGCTGCGGCAGATAATCCATCGCCGCAAGAATCACCACCGCCGTGGCGGCGATCAACAACACGTGCATGAAAATCGTGAACGCATCCACCCGGAACAACCCGCTGAACGCGTCGCCCGGATGCGCCGCCTGTGTCCCGACCGAGACCAGCGCCGCCAGGCATCCGATAAGCGCGAGCCAGCCGCTGGCACCGCCCCGGTTCTGGCCCCGCGCCGGGCCCTCGACCAGCATGATCAGCACGGCAAACCCGCTCAGGATCAGCTCGGGAAGAATACGTAGATAGAAGTCTGCAGGAACCATGTGTGAGGCCTAGGGACGAATCGTCAGCCGCGCCGAGGTGGCGGCGGTCACCGGCTGGTACGCGGCAATGGTCGTGGCGGTAGTCGCCGCCGTCTTGTTCAGAAAGTAAGGCGAAGCCAACCCCATGAACAGGGCCAGCAACCCAATCGTCGTCAGCACCAGCTTCTCCCGCCCGTCGAGATCCTTCAGTACCTTGTTCTTGGCGTTGGCGAGCTCGCCCCAAATCGTGTTCCGCGTCCAGTGCAGCAGGTACAGCGCGCCCCAGATCACGCCGCTAGCGGCGATGATCGCGTACACGTGCGCATGCAGCACGCCCGAGGTAAACGTGCCCACCATGATCAAAAATTCTCCTACGAATCCATTCAGCAGCGGCAGCCCCACCGACGACATCACGATCAGCACGAAGAACGCCGCATACACCGGCATCACCGTGGCAATGCCGCCGTACTCGCTCAGTTCAAACGTATGCCGCCGCTCATACAGCATGCCGACCAAAATGAAAAGTCCGCCGGTCGAGACGCCGTGATTCAGCATCTGGTAGATCGCCCCCTGGGTTCCGATCTGGCTGAAGGTGAAAATCGCGACGATGATGAAGCCCATGTGGCTGACCGAGCTATACGCCACCAGTTTCTTCATGTTCGGCTGCACGAACGCGACCAGCGCGCCGTACACAATCCCGATCAGCCCCAGAATTACGATCACCTCCGAGCACCGCTGCGCCGCGTGCGGAAACAGCCCCAGGTTAAACCGCAGCATCCCGTACGGACCCAGCTTCAGCAGCACCCCGGCCAACAGTACCGAGCCCGCCGTCGGTGCCTCCACGTGCGCGTCCGGCAGCCAGGTATGGAACGGGAACAACGGCACCTTGATCGCAAAGGCGATAAAAAATCCAAGGAAAAGCCACAGCTCGGTCGTCGAGTTGATCGAGAACAGCCCCGACGCCAAGCCCGACTTAATGACCGTAAAGTCAAACGTCCCAGTCAGGTTGTACAGCCAGATAATGCATCCCAGCATCAACACCGAGCCGGCCATCGTGTACAAAAAGAACTTGATCGCCGCATACAGCCGCCGCTCGTGCCCCCAAATGCCGATCAGGAAAGCCATCGGCACCAGCGTGATCTCCCAGAACGCGTAGAACAGGAAAAGATCGAGCGAGAAGAACACGCCCAACATCCCCGTCTCCAGCAGCAGCAGCAGGATAAAAAACGCCTTCGTGTTCTTCTGTATGGACTTCCACGAAATCAGCACGCCAATCACGGAGAGAAACGTGGTCAGAACCGCCAGCCACAAACTCAGCCCGTCGGCCCCCACGATGTACTGAATATGAAACGCCGGAATCCACGGCGCCCGCTGCAAGAACTGAAACCCGCCGCTCGCGCTGTCGAAATGAAACGGCAGGTGCAGCGAAAGCCCAAACGTCGCCAGCGTAAACACCAACGCCACCCAGCGCACCGCCCGGTCGCCGCGCGCCAGCAGCAGCGCGACAATCCCGATCAGCGGGAAGAATAGCGTCCACGAAACAATCGTATGGTTGATAAAGTCCATGGCTGCCGCTAAGCGCGCGGCCCTCCGAAGTACATGTAGAGCAGCACCGCCGCCGCGCCCAATGCCACCCAGGTGGCATAGCTGCGAATCTGGCCCGAGGCCTGTTGCCGCAGCCCGTTCCCGGCGCCTCGCGCCGTCGAACCAACGCCATTCACGGTGCCGTCAATGAGCGTGACGTCCACCGTCCGCCATAGCACCACCCGCGAAAACGCCCGCAGCGGGCGCGTAATCACGGCTCCGTACAATTCGTCCACCCAGTACTTGTTCCAAACCAACTCGTAGAGCCCGCGCATGCTCGTTGCCAGCCGTTCCGGCAGTTCCGGATTCTTGATGTAAAACAGCCAGGCGATCAGCAGACCCAGCAGCGCGACCGCGACCGACACAGCGGTCACCGTCCACTCGCCGCCGGCGATTGGATGAATCGGCTGCGCCGGCACTCCAGTGTCGAAAATCGGATCCAGGAAATGCTCAAACCGGTCGCCGATCCCGATGTACCCGCCGACCAGCGCCAGAAAGCCCAGAATCATCAGCGGCACCGTCATCACCTTCGGCGACTCGTGCGGATGATGATGCTCGCCGCCCTTATGCTCCTCCGGCTTGCTGTGCCGCGCATCCGGCTTCGGCCCCGCGAAGAACGTGACGAACAGCGCCCGGAACATGTAGAAACTGGTCATCAACGCCGCCAGCGTTCCCACCGCCCACCACAGCGCGCTGCCGTTGGCGCTCGTCAACACGTCGTACAGAATCTTGTCTTTACTGTAGAAACCGCTGAAAAACGGAATCCCGCTGATCGCGCACGTGGCGATCAAAAACGTAATGAACGTCACCGGAGCATACTTGCGCAGCCCGCCCGGTGCGCCCGCGCGAATCGCCCACATGTCCTGCTCGCCGTTCATTGCGTGGATCACGCTGCCGGCCCCCAGGAACAGCAGCCCCTTGAAGAACGCGTGCGTCATGAGGTGGAACACCCCGGCGCCATACATCGCCGCCCCGCACGCCATGAACATGTACCCCAGCTGGCTCACGGTCGAGTACGCCAGCACCTTTTTGATATCGCGTTGCAGCAGCCCGATCGACGCCGCGAAAATCGCCGTCAGCGCGCCAATCGCCAGCACCACCTCCAGCGCGTGCGGCGCGCGGTCGTAAATCGCCGCCGACCGGCACACCATGTACACCCCGGCCGTCACCATAGTCGCGGCGTGGATCAGCGCCGACACCGGCGTCGGGCCCTCCATCGCGTCCGGCAGCCAGACGTACAGCGGAATCTGCGCCGACTTGCCAGTGGCGCCCACAAACAACAGCAGCGCAATCACCGTCAGCGGACCGCCCCAGGCCGCCTCCACCGGCATCTGCTTCACCAGCGGAAACAACTGCGCAAACGTAAAGGTGTGGAACCGCTCAAAAATAAAAAACAGCCCGATCAAAAATCCGAAGTCGCCGATCCGGTTCACGACAAACGCCTTCATGCCGGCGCGCGAGGCGCTGTCCTTATGGAAGAAAAACCCGATCAGCATGTAGCTGGCGAACCCGACCCCCTCCCAACCAATGAACATCAACAGGTAGTTGTTGGCCAGAACCAGCGTCAGCATGAAGAACATGAAGACGTTGAGCAGCGCAAAAAACCGGTAAAACCCGCCCTCGTGCGCCATATACCCGAGCGAGTAAATGTGGATCAGCAAGCCCACGCCGGTGACAATCAACAGCATCACCAGCGACAACTGGTCGAGCTGCAGCCCGTAGGGAATGCTCAGCAGCCCCGCCTGAATCCACGGCAGCGCTACCCCGCCCGCCGCCACCTGCGCTGGGTTGTACTGCGACACCACGCGGAGCGCCAGAACAAACGCCGCCGCCGGAAAAGCGACACCCACCGCGCCCGCCACCTTTTGGCTCCATTGGCGGCCAAAGAGGATGTTGAGCACAAACCCGGCGAAACACAGTAGCGGAATCAGAAGAAGCATAGGTGTTGAAGCCCTGGCTCAGTCACGCAGCAGCGACATCCGGTCGGCCTCTAAGCTGTTGCGGTTGCGAACCACGGCAATAATGATGGCGAGTCCCACCGCTGCCTCGGCCGCCGCGATCACCATGACGAAGAAAACGAAAATGTTCCCGTCAATCTGCCGCAGCGCGTGGCTGAACGCCACAAACGCCAGATTGACGCCGTTCAACATCAACTCAATCGAAATGAAAACTGTAATGATGTCCTGCTTGAAAATAAACCCGGCCACGCCGAGGATAAACAGGATCGCGCTCAGCGCCAGATAAAAAGATAGAGGTACCATTAGCGCCTCGCCGCCTCCTGCGCCGCAATGTCGGCCTCAAGCCCGGCTTCAACCAAACTTTCGGGAATCTCGCCGCCCCGCGCCGGCGCCGCATCCGGCTCCCGCGCCGCCAGCACCACCGCCCCCAGCAGTCCAACCAAAAACAACACCGAGGTAACCTCAAACGGCAGCAAGTACTGATGGAACAAACTGTCGCCGATCGGCCCGGTCTGAATCACGTAATCGCCCAGCCCCAGCGCCGTCTGGCTAAACGCCCCCGCGAGCTGCCCAATGATGGTGACCGCCAGCAGCGCCAGCACCGGCAGCCCAATGAGGGCTGCCATCCTGCTCTTCGACTCCCGCGGAACCTCGCCCGCGTTCAGCACCATGATCACGAACACAAACAGCACCATGATGGCGCCGGCGTAAACAATCACCTGGATAAAGGCGATGAACTCCGCCCCCAACAGTAAAAATTCGCCCGCCAGCGCCCCCATCACCGTCACCAGCGATAGCGCGCTATAGATCGGGTGCCGTTGCACCAGCAAATTCACCGCTCCGCCCACGGCGATCAACCCAAAAATAATGAAAAGCGTTAGCTGCATGGCTATCTCAGTGCCACCACCAGGCTGGTGACCAGCACGTTGGCCAGCGCCAGCGGCACCAGCACCTTCCAGCCAAACGACATGAGCTGGTCGTAGCGGAAGCGCGGCAACGTCCCGCGCACCCAAATATACAGAAACAAAAAGAAACAGGCCTTGATGATGAAATAAATCGTGGGCAGTACCGCCCGCAGCAGCGCCGGGCCAAACAACGGCCCCGACCATCCGCCCAGAAACACCAGCGTCGCCACGCAGCTCACCGTGATCATGTTCACGTACTCGGCCAAAAAGAACATGGCAAACTTCATGGCGCTGTACTCGGTGTGGTACCCCGCCCCTAGTTCGCCCTCGGCCTCCGGCAGATCAAACGGAATCCGGTTGGTCTCGGCAAACGCCGCCGTCAGGTAAATGAAAAAGGCGACGATCTCGGGCACGATGAACCAGTGCATGTGCGCCTGGGCCAGGACAATCCCGCGCAGGCTCAGCGTCCCCGCCAGCATCACCGGCCCCAGCAGCGCCAGTCCCAGCGACAGCTCGTAGCTGATCATCTGCGATCCGCCGCGCAGCGAACCCAGCAGCGAGTACTTGCTGTTGCTCGACCACCCCGCCAGCACCACGCCGTACACGCCCATCGAAGTCGCGCCCAAAATCACCAGCAGTCCGACATTGATGTCGGCGAGCTGCAGATACGTATGCTGCCCCGCGATGTCCACCAGGCCGCCCACTGGGATCACCGTGATAGACAGCAGCGCCAGCACCACCGCCAGCATCGGCGCCAGAATGTACAAAAACTTGTGCGCCGTGTCCGGAATCAAATCTTCCTTGAGGAT
>Ga0134128_10003945_pt1 | contig 18175 bp, 16 predicted proteins | sample KB31754_FD_96462 | JGI IMG/M metagenome (GOLD analysis project Ga0134128, IMG submission 96462) | Terrestrial soil microbial communities with excess Nitrogen fertilizer from Kellogg Biological Station, Michigan, USA - KB3-175-4 | ecosystem: Environmental > Terrestrial > Soil > Unclassified ... | reverse complement strand
TCGAAGCTCGACCTGCCGCTGCAGTTCAACAACTTCAGGGACTGAGACCCGGCGCGGCGATGCGGGCAGCCCCCTCGGTGATCGGCGCCCTCTGGGCCACGTTCATTCTCTACTGGCTCGTCGGCGCCCTCTTCAATAAGAAGGCGAGCCGGAGCACTCCGTGGTCGGGCGGCTGGTGGGTCCGCCTGGCGATCGTCGTTGGCGTGATCGTCGTCGTGCACTTGCACCGGCATGCGGTCGCGGGCGCGGTCCTTTCCATCAGGCGCTCCGGGCGCTTCCATTCCGGCATCGCCGAGCAGTGGCTGGGAGTTGGGTTGTGTTTGGTGGGATTTGCCTTCGCCTTCTGGGCGCGCGCGCACCTCGGCCGCAACTGGGGCATGCCCATGTCCCTGCGCCAGGGCCACGAGCTCGTGACCTCCGGCCCCTACGCCTACGTGCGCCATCCCATCTACAGCGGCATCATGCTCGCGATGATCGGCGCTGCCGTGGCCCTCTCGATCCTCTTGCTGGCGCTCATCGTGCTCTACCTCGCCTACTTTCTCTACAGCGCGCGCACCGAGGAGAAGATGATGCTCGCGCAGTTCCCCGACACCTATCCCGCCTACCGCCGCCGCACGAAGATGCTGCTCCCGTTCCTGCTCTGACGTCCCGGGGCGCGCACCGTCGCGGCCTCAGAGCCTGTGCCGGTCTCGCGACTCGCTCTCGCTCGGGTCATCGCGGTGTCCACTCAACTTGCCCACGGCGGTGAGGACGGCCAGTGCGAACAGCACGCCGATGAAAGCCGCCGCGTATTCGCCGAGGCCGGCGGCGATGCTCGCCGCGGCGGTGAGCCAGATGCCGGCGGCGGTCGTCAGGCCGCGGATCTCATGCTCCTGAGTCAGCTTGAGGATGGTGCCGCCGCCCAGGAAGCCGATGCCGGTGATGAGCCCCTGGATGACACGGGAGACATCGCTCGGCTTCATGCCCGAGTTCACCGCCGCGATGACGAGCAGCGCCGTGCCGAGCGCCACCAGCAGGTGGGTCCGAAGCCCGGCGGGCTTGTGGCTCAGCTCCCGTTGAAATCCGATGAGGGTCCCGATGATGAGGGCGGCAACCAGGCGCAGCGCGACCCGCACCGTCTGTTGCGCGCTCGGCAAGGAGTTGGAGACCTCTTGCCAGACAGTCAACGTCCGCCCCTCGCCGCGCGCCGGGAGGGCGCCGCGCTTCGCCGCCGCGCCGCCGGCACCCGCAGTGTCAGCTTCAGAGGCTCATTCAGGTTCTGCAGGAAGTCCCGCCGCTGCGCGGGCGTGAGGTGGGTCCAGTCCACCTTCTGCGCATGCGTACGGCGCAATTCACGGTCGGTGACGCGCGCTTCGGCGCGGCTCCTGCCCGTCCAGCGGGTGGGCAGGCGTTTCGTCGCTCCTTTGCGCAGCAGGTCCACGATGGCCGAGGCGACATGCGCATCGCGAGTCAGCTCGCTGTGGGCGGTGTTCACGAAATAGGTCTGCGCGCCTTCCAGCGCCGCACTGTCCGCGGGAACGGTGCCATCGCCGTGGCGAGTGACCTTGTAAATGAAGCCATCGCGTCCTTTGGCGGCCGCGGTCACGGTCTCCTGCCCCACACCCGCAACCGCTACGAAGCGCGGGTCGGGAGCCGAAAGCGCGCCGCGAAAGCGGCGCGCGCGCTCGAAGAGCGCCGACCGCAACGACGGACCGGAGTCCGGCCACGCCCCGGGATCGAGCAGCTCGCCGGCGCCGTCCCGCGCCGCGACCGGGAGCATCTGGTAGAGGCTCGGGAAGCTGTTGAATACCTCCTCCGCGAGGCGCTCCGCCGTCGCCGCGACATCCAGGCGGGCGATCTTCCTGACGACGGCGTAGCTTCCCCGCAGGGCCTGCACCGGCGCGAATGACCCGCGGTTGGGCGTCCCGAGCAAAACGACGCGCTCGACGTGTTGGGTCCCCGGCAGCGCCAGGGCGGCGCGGCTCAGGAGTCCCCCCATGCTGTGCGCCACGATCGTCAACCGCTTCGCGGGATGCTGCCGCAGTCGCTCGGCAAGCGACGCGCCCGACTCCTCGATGGCGAGACGCCAGTCATAGTCATGCATCGTGACGGCAAACCCGGCCGCGCGAAGGCGAAGCCGCAGCTTCAGGTGCGAATAGAGCACCACGCCGAGCGGGATGATCGGCGCACCCGCGTCGAGGCCGAGAAGCGCGAGCCGCCCCACCTGAATGTCGATGGGATCGAGCCACAGCACGTCATTCGGCAGCGGCCGGGGGCGGGCGATGCCGAGCTGCGAGCCCAGGATTCCCGGCACCACGATGACGTGCGGGTCGGACCCGTTGACCTCGACGCGCGCCGCCTGGCGCGCGAGGCGCGCCAGATCCAGATACTCCGCCTGGCCGAAATATGCGGCCAGCTCCTGCCGCCGCTCGCCGCAGACCAACATCCGCTCGATCTCGACGTCGCTCCATGCGAACCGGTCGTAGGGGGTGATGTGCTGAGTGCTTGTTCCCGGGCGGCTCACTGACCCGATTATGCCAGAGCGCGCCTTTCACCCTGCCCGCTCGGCGATCAGCTGGCAGACGGCATCGATTGCCGGCCGCCGGGCAGTGGTCTTGCGCCACACGGCGCCCACGTGCCGTACGGGCGCTGGCTTCCCAAAAGGCAACACCACGACACCGCGCGCATTGCCGTAAGCGCCGTGCGTCGCGAGCTCCGGGAGCAGCGTCACCCCGGCGCCCGTGGCGACCATCTGCCGCAGCGTTTCCAGGCTGGTGGCGCGAAAGTCCTGGCTCTCCCCCGCCCCGACCCGGCTGCATACTTCCAATGCCTGATCGCGCAGGCAGTGACCCTCCTCCAGCAGGAGCAGAGTCTCATCCCGGAGGTCGGCCACCTGCACGCGCTCGCGCTTGGCTAGCCGATGCCGTTCCGGCACGGCAACGACGAAAGGCTCCGCGAAGAGATTCCGTGCCTCGAGTCCCTCCAGATCCACCGGCAGCGCCAGGATCCCGAGGTCGAGCTCGCCTGCCCGCAGCTTCTCCAGCATCGACGCGGTCTGGTACTCGTAAAGATGCAGCTCCAGCCGCGGCAGCGCCCGCCGGATGGCCTGCGAGACCCGCGGCAGCAGGTACGGCCCGATCGTCGGCAGGAGGGCCAGCCGCAGCCGCCCGGCCAGGGGGTCCCGATGAGCCCGCGCGAGGACGACGACCTCATCGCTGGCCTCGAGAATCCGCCGCGCCCGCGCCACGATCTCCGCTCCGGCCTCGGTGAGCGAGACGTTGTTCGGCTGCCGCTCGATGAGCTGTACGCCGAGGTACTGCTCGAGCTTCTTGAGCTGCGCCGAGAGCGTTGGCTGGCTGACGAAGCACCGCGCCGCCGCGCGCCCGAAATGACGCGTATCGGCTACGGCAGCCAGGTAGCGCAGGTCTTTCAGTTTGATGTCCGCCATGTGAATCTCGCGAGAATCAGGGGGCACGCCTCCGATATATGGCGTCTATCGAGATTATAAAGCCAATCCATTGGATAAATGAGAGCCCTGCGCCCATGATCACCTTCGTCCCGATGGGACGGACGATCACCAGACACCAGGAGCTCACGACATGTTAGGCATTGGCCAGCGTTTCCCAGGTTTCTCGCTCACCGGCGTGGTCTCGAACGACCTCAAAGCCGCGTTCCAGCCCCTCACCGAGGACAGCTTCCCCGGCAAGTGGAAGGTCGTCTTCTTCTGGCCGAAGGACTTCACGTTCGTCTGCCCGACGGAGATCGCGGCCTTCGGCAAGCTGGAGCGGGAATTTCAGGCCCGCGACGCGCAGGTGCTGGGCGTCAGCATCGACAGCGAGTTCGTGCACCTCGCCTGGCGCAAGGACAAGGAGGAGCTGAGGAATCTGCCCTTCCCCATGCTCTCCGACATCAAGCGCGAGCTGTCCAGCCGCCTCGGCATTCTCGATCCGGAAGCCGGCGTCGCGCAGCGCGCCACGTACATCGTGGATCCGCAGGGCGTGATCCGCTTCGTGTACGTCACCGACCTCAACGTCGGCCGCAGCCCCGAGGAAGTGCTGCGCGTCCTCGACGCACTGCAGACGGACGAGCTCTGCCCCTGCAACTGGAAGCAGGGCGAGGACACCCTCCAGGCGGCGTGAGTCCGCACCGGCCCCAGGCACACGACGACCCCAAGCACACAGTCAGAACCGACACCGAGGATTGCCATGACGACCCTGGACACCCTTCGCGAGGCGCTGCCGGACTACGCGCGAGACCTCAAGCTCAACCTTGGCTCGGTGCTCTCACCGATGGGAGCGCCGGGCCTGACGGAGCGGCAGATCTGGGCGGTGGCCCTGGGCGCGGCCGAAGCCTCCCGTAACGCGGCGTTCGCCGCGGCCATCGGCGAGCTCGCGGCCGAGCACCTCGATTCAGCCTACCAGACCGGTGCCCGCGCGGCGGCCGCCATCATGGGCATGAACAACGTCTACTACCGCTTCCTGCACCTGGTGGAGGACCGGGAATACGGCACGATGCCGGCCCGGCTGCGGATGAACATCATCGGGAATCCCGGGATGGAGAAGGCCGATTTCGAGCTGGTCTCGCTGGCGGTCTCAGCCATCAACGGCTGTGGCAGCTGCGTGGCCTCGCACGAGCGCCAGATCCGCCAGCACGGCCTGCCCCGGGAAGCCGTTCAGAGCGCCGTCCGGATCGCGGCCACCGTTCATGCGGTGGCACGAGTGTTGGAGAACCTCGGCTGGCGGGCCGCGGCCAGGGACGCCCAGGCAGCAGCTTGAAACCGCAACGGGCTCCCCTAAAAAGCCAGTCAGCCCCCGCCGGCGAGCGTATCGCCCGCGGGGCTGTTTTGTTGTAGCATGATGCCTCTGCCTCAAAATCAACCGCACCCGATCGTGCTGGACAGGAGGGAGTCATGAGCTCCGTTTCCGATACCGCGCTGAATGTGGCCGACCAGAAGATCGAGACCACCCCTCAGGAGCAGAAGACGGAAGTGAATGCCGAAGTCGTGGAGTTGGGCAAGGTGTCGGACACCCGCGGCGGGTGGCTGGGCAATAAAGTCGACACCGGCCTCGGCGTGCAGATATATTGACTCTCCGCCACGCTACCAACTCTTGCTGACGTCGACGCTGGCGACGCGGCCGATGGCCTGCACGTTGTAGAGATCATAGCCGAACTGGTTGTCGACGAACGGTGGATCGCGGTTGAACACGTTCACCGCGTTGAGGGAAATTTCCAGACCGCTCAGCCACCGGGCGCTTGGCCGCGGCCGATAGTAGGCTCTGACATCCACGGTCGTCCACGGAGAAACCCTCGGGATCAGGGCGCTCCCGGGGTTCTCGTAGCCACCGGTATAGTTGATCGCCAGATCCAGTCCCGGCCCGGGCGACTCCGGGCCCCTGCGGCTCCACCCGACCATCCCACGGAGGCGCAGCCCCAATGGGTTGGCAGCCGTGTCGACGATGTTCGTAGCGGTGGAGGTTCCCGTCACCGCCTGATCGAACTTGAAGACGTGGTTCGCGGTGACTCCGAGGTCGAAGGTCCCCCATCCGCTCCTCACGAAGTCGTGCGCTTCCAGATCCAATCCCGTGGTCCGGGTGGTGGCCAGATTCGCCAGGCGGCCATCGATGAAGACCGCGGGCGAGGTGGCGAGGCACGCCGATATCGAGCCCTGATAATCAGGACTGTTGCAGACGGCGGCCACCTGGGCGCTGGACGGATTGCGCGTAATGACCGGCGCCCACTCGGCTTCATCGACCAGAATCGCAAGCGGATTGTCCGCCCCGGGCTGCGCGATGCGGTTCTCGTAGTCGATCGAGTAATAGGTCAGCGACAAGGTGGCGCCCGTCAGGAAACCGGGGGCGAGATCGAAGCCCGCCGTCCACGTCTTGGCCGTTTCCTGCCTCAGATCCGGATTGGAGCCCTGTTCCACCAGAACCAGCGAGCGGCCCGTCGACGACCGCGGATCGGAAAGAACGATCAAGCCCGCCCCGTCGCCCGCGGTGTCGTACAGATTGTCGAGTGTCGGGGCGCGAAACGATCGTCCCCAACTCGCCCGCAGCTTCACGACCTGCGCGGGCACCCATTGAATCCGCACTGTCGGATTGAAGGTGCCGCCGAAGTCGCTGTAGTGCTCGTAGCGCCCCGCCACGTTCAGCTCCAATCGAGGCGCCGCGCGCGGATTGTCCGCATCCCCGATCAGCGGCAGAGCGAGTTGCGAGAAAAGCGCGGCGATGTGGCGGGAGTAACGCTCCGGGATCGTCTGCTCCATGGGATCGAGTGGGTCCGCGACATCGTGGAACAGAGCCTCCTCCCTCCGTTGGAAGCCCACGGCGAGCTTCGCATCTCCGGCCGGCATCCTGAACAGCGATCCCTCGGCCACCAGGCGGGTGGACTCGATGCTGGACATCATGTGCAGCGGAAAGTCGTGCTCGATCGCCGCCAGCGTTCGCGGGTTGTTCGAGCCGAACGGGTCGAATGCCGTAGCCGGATCCGAGTCGGCCAGGCTGGCCATCAGGGCAGCGGGATCGGCGACATCATAGTCATCGCTCCGTAGAGACTGCCGGCCATACGATTCACTCAGCGTGGCCTGCCAGGTATCCCCGAATTGCAGGTTCAGCCCCGCCGTTCCCACGTATACCTGAGTCTTGGCGGCGAAGGCACCTGGCCCGAAATCGCGCGCGAAGCTGTAGGCGACCAGCGCGTAAGGCACCTTGCTGAAGGGATTCACGTAGTAGGGGTTGGACGGCGGGACGGCCAGGAGCTTCGTGTCGGGAAAGGTGCGCTCCAAGGTATCGCGCTGCGCGAAGCGGCCCTCGACGAACAACTGGACTCTCCTGCCGATGTCCTGGGCCGCCGTCCCATACAACTCATGGGTCCTGACTTCCGGAAAGATATCCACCTGGGCGAACTGGTTTTGCAGATTGATGGCCGGAAGCAGCGCCGCCGCGGTCAGCTCCTCACCATGTTGCGCGGCCGGAGCGCCGTAGAGCGGCAACAGCGTGGCGGGATTGAGGATGTTACCGGGATCGCTGTAATAGGTATCGTAGTTGCCACCGCCGTAAGGAGTCTTGTCCGCGTCAGCCGCATACCGACGCTCTGACGCAGCGAGCGGTGTCATGTCGGAGTATTCATAGGCCAGCATGGCGTGTCCGCTGCTCCAATGGGTCCCCCAGAGCTGCGATGCCATGATATCCCGCAGCCCCCCGATCGCAGACCCATATCTCACCTGTGTCTCCTCACCCTGGAAGTCGTTCCGCATGATGATGTTGATGACGCCGGCGACGGCATCGGATCCATAAAGCGCTGAAGCGCCGTCCGGCAGCACCTCGATGCGCTTGACCGCGCTCCACGGGATCGTGGACACGTCCACGAAGTCCCCGTTCAGTCCCGAAAGCGGTTGCCGTTGCCCGTTGACCAGCACCAACGTCGCGCCCACGCCCAGGCCGCGCAGATCGAGACCCGCGCCATATTGGTAGTTGGAGTCAATCCCGAGATCCTCACGCGGACCATTGAGAGAGATCATCGGCAGCGAATAGACGGCATCCTGAACCGTAGGGAAGCTCGCCATGGCGAGTTGCTGCCGCTTCAGCACCATGACGGGCGCCACGGCGTCCTGTACACCCGGAATCAGGCTGCCCGTGACATCGACCTGCTCCAACCGCGCCTGCTCTTCCTCTGCCGGCGGACTTCGATGCGCCGGCGGCGGCGCATGCTGCGCGGCCGTCAACACGCGGGCATCGGGCGGCTGCGCGGCCGGCACGACATCGAAGGAGTTGTCGGCATAGAGCCGGTACGTGTAGCCGGTTCCCTTCAGCAGCAGCGCGAGCGCCTGCGAGCTCGTCATGACGCCCGCGACGGGATTGCTTTTCGCCTGCTCCATTGCGGGAGTCGGCGAGAATCCCGGCTTGATGCCGGACTGGTCGTAGAAATCGATGAGGGCCTGCGGCAGAGGCTCCGCGGGGAGGTTGAAATGCGCGACCGGCTCATCGGCGCGGGCATCCGCCACGATCGCCAGGGATGCCAGTGCCGTGTACAGAACATACAGCAGCGTCTGCACAGCGAGCGAGCTAATCCTTTCCATCTTCCGAACCGCTGCTGCCCTGTCTAACCGGCCCCTAAGTCATTGTAATTGATAATTCTCCAACTAACCGCACTGTATCAGAGCGGCGGCCGTCGCGATACCGAACCCGCGCTCGGTTGTTTTCCACATCCGGCCCGCGAGGCCGGGATCCGGCTCACGGAACCTGCGGGGTTGCCGGCCGAGGCTTCCTGAACGGTCGTTCAGCATTGCCCCCGTCGCCACGGCCGTGCCGCAGCCCAAGGCCCTCCCCGGCGGGCCGCAGCGCGCTACCGCGACCCAGTCTTGCGCTCCAAGCCCGCGATTTTCCGGCATAACTCCGCCGTCGCATCGACGATCCCGGGCCCCAACCCGCTGAGCCGCTCGTCCTCGAAGGCCAGCAGCCGGCCGGTCTTCACGGCCCGCAGGAACGGGAAGCGCTGCCACTGCGCCAGCCACGCGGCCCCCCTTCCCGGAGGCGCCGCGGCAATGATGATGTCGGGATTGCGGGCGATCACCGCACCGAGACCGATTGCCGGCGCCCGCTGCGGCAGGTCTGCAAACACATTGCGCGTCCCACAGACACGCAGCGCGTCGCTCATCAGCTCCTTGCTTCCCACCGTGTAAAGCGGCCGGTCCCAGACTTCCAGCAGCACGGTGGGCGGGTGACGCACCCTTCCGTACGCCTGGCGCAGCGCCGCCAGCTTCTCCTCGAGCGCATTCGCGGCCCGGTCGGCCGCCGCGTTCGTACCCGCCAACCGTCCGAGGCGCCGCAGCGATCCCCCGATACCATCGAGCGTGACAGTCTCCTGCCGGTAGACCGGAACCCCCAAGCGCTCGATGTTGGCGATCTGCACAGGGTTATTGCCGTCCGGCCACACCACGACCACGTCGGGCCTGGCGGCGATCAGCTGCTCCATGTCGATGGCGCTGGCAGTCCCTATCTTGGGCAGCGCCTTCTCGGAGGCCGGCTGGCCCGAGTACTCGATCGTCGCCACGAGCTGGCCGGCCGCTCCGGCGGCGATCAGCATTGCGGTCGGACCGGGCGCCAGACTGACGATCCGCCGCGGCGGATAGCGGACCGTCACCCGGCGCCCAAAGTCATCCATGACCGTAACGCGTGGGCGAACAGGTTCAGCAGTTTGGACAGTCTTCTGACGTTCCAACCCAACGTTGGATGCAGCGTCCACGGTGGAGGCGCAACTCAACGCAACCAGAGCGGATGAGCTCGCCACGAACCCGAGCCGGCGCCATCCATTCATGAATCACCTACGATGGCCGCCGCCCATTCCAGTATCGGCCGCAATCGCGCCGATGTCAGGGCAAAAGCCGCGTCACGATCAACCCAGCGCCACTCGTCGTGCTCCGCCCGTCCGAGCTCTGCGCTGACCGGCAAAATGATCTTCTCCGTACCCGTGGCAGCCAGATAGTACCTCGCAATCTTGCGGTTGCCGTAAGGCGCCGTCTCCCGGTACGCCTCTCCCCACCTGAACTCCAGGTCCACGATCGACGCTTCCTCGCGCACCTCACGCCGCGCGGCGAGCAGGGGATCCTCGCCGGGCTCGACCATGCCTTTGGGGAAATCCCAGTTTCGATACGCACGCAGCATCAGGAACAACCAACCCGCCGCGCCGCGTCTTACGACGACGACTCCCGCGGAGAGACGATTCCCTCCTCGCGCGTATTCGGTACCTTGCCCGTGGATCGCCGTCGGCACAACGGCCCTACACGCGCTCCGGCTCCGCCTCCAACAGGCTGGCCGCTCCCTCTTCGACCACCTTCGCCAGGCCGATCGCCTGCGGCAGCACCTGCCTCGCATAGAAGTGCGCCGTCTGGATCTTCGACCGATAGAACTCCTGGCCGGCCGAGCCGCGCCCCGCGGCGGCGATGGCGGCCGACTTCGCGAGCAGCCAGCCGCTGATCGCGAGCCCGGAGAGCTTCAGGTAGGGCACGGCGACGGCGAGGGCGCGCTCCGGCGCGGCGGCCATGTCGGCTACGATGGAACGGGTCGCCGATTCCAGGAGGCCGACGGTTGCGAGCGCCGCATCGCGGGCTTCCTGCGGCGCGCCTGCGCCGGGGTCGAGCGTCTGCAGATCGCGGCGCATGTCGGCGAGGAGCGCCGTCATGGCGGCGCCGCGGTCCCGGCCGATCTTGCGTCCGAGGAGATCGTTGGCCTGGATGCCGGTCGTGCCCTCGTATATCGTGGTGATGCGCACGTCGCGCACGTACTGCGCCGCGCCGGTCTCCTCGATGAATCCCATTCCGCCGTGGACCTGGATGCCGATCGCGGCGACCTCGTTGGCGGTCTCGGTGCTCCAGCCCTTGACGATCGGGATCAGCAGATCCCCGCGAGCCTGGGCGGCCGCGCGCACGGCGGCTTCCGGGTGGAACGCGGCGAGGTCGAGCTGCTGCCCGGCATAGAAGCCGATGGCGCGCGAGGCCTGGGTGCAGGACTTCATGGTCAACAGCATGCGCCTGACGTCGGGGTGGTGAATGATCGGCAGGCGGCGCGTGTCCCCCGCGCCGACGGGCCGGCCCTGCAGGCGCGTACGCGCGTAGTCCACCGCCTGTTGGAAAGCGCGCTCTCCCACGGCGTAACTCTGCACGCCCACCCCCAGGCGGGCGGTATTCATCATGATGAACATGTACTCCAGGCCGCGATTGGGCTCCCCGACGAGGTACCCCGCGGCGCCGCGGTCGTGGCCGAGCTGCATGACGCAGGTCGGGCTGGCGTGGATGCCGAGCTTGTGCTCGATCGATACGCAGCGGACCTCGTTGCGCTCCCCGAGCGAGCCATCGGCATGGACCAACACCTTCGGCACGATGAAGAGGGAGATGCCCTTCACCCCCTCCGGGGCGCCTTCGATCCGCGCCAGCACCATGTGGATGATGTTGTCGGTGTAGTCGTGCTCGCCCCAGGTGATGAAGATCTTCTGCCCGAAGAGGCGGTAGTGATCGCCCTCCGGGACCGCGCGGGTGCGCACCTGCCCGAGGTCGGAGCCGGCCTGCGGCTCGGTGAGCACCATGGTGCCGGTCCATTCCCCGCTCGTCATCCTGGGCAGGAAGAGCCGCTGCTGCGCCTCGGACGCGCAGAGCTCGAGCGCATGCACGGCGCCGTGGGTCAGCATCGGACAGAGCTCGAAAGCGAGGTTGGAAGCCCCCCAGATCTCCTGCACGGCGCTGCTCAGCGGCTGCGGCACGCGCTGGCCGCCGAACCGCGGGTCGGCGCCGAGCTGCTGCCAGCCGCCGCTCACGTATTGCCGGTACGCCTCCTTGAAGCCCTTCGGGGTCGTGACGCCCTCGGGCGACCAGTGCGCCCCCTCGCGATCCCCGGGGCGGTTGAGGGGATCGAGCACCGTCTCGGCGAGGCGCGCGGCCTCCTCCAGGATCGCCGCGCCGACCTCGTCGCTGTAATCGGCGAGGGCGGGACAGGCGGCGAGCTGTAAGATGCCGAGCAGCTCCTCGAGCACGAAACGCAATTCCTCGAGCGGCGCGCGATACATGACTCGTCTCCGGCGGGGCGGTGAGGGTGCCGATGACCGGGTAGTTTAGCCGCCCCGGCGGCCCAATCCTACTGGCCAGTAACCTCTATGCCGGCGAGTAGAATTCACGGCGCTGCCAGCGCGGGAATGACGCTGGCGGCGAGAAACTCCACGAAGAGCCGCACGCGCGGGTCCGCTTCGAGGACCGCCGGATAGAGCGCGTGCAGGGCGGCCGCGGGCGGTGCGGTCCACTCCGGCAGCACGGCCCGCAGCCGGCCGGTGGCGAGGCCCTGGCGGCAGAGGAACCCGGGCAGCAGGCCGATTCCGAGTCCCGCCGCCGTGGCCGCGTGCAGCACTGCCGGGTCACCCACCGCGAGCTTGGGCGACAACGCGACCTCCGCGCGCTGGGCGCCGCGGCTCAGCAGGAGCCGGAATTCCGCCAGCTCCGCCGGCTCCGGCGTCAGGAGGTCGTGGCCGCGCAGGTCTTCGGGACGTACCGGGGTGCCGCGGCGCTCGAGATAGCCGGGCGTCGCGCAGAGCACCGCGGGTGGCGCGCCGAGGGCGCGGCATGAGATCGCTGGATCCTCCGCAGGCCGGGTGCGGATGGCGATGTCCCAACCGCCCTCGGTATCGGCTCCATCGAGCGCCACCTCCAGCGGAATGTCCGGAAAGCTCTCGAGGAATCGGGGCACGAGAGGAGTCAGCAGCAGGCGGCCGTATATCGGATCGGAAACGATGCGCAGCGGCCCGCTCGCCGGCGCCTGCAGCTTCGCAATCGCCGCCCGCGCCGCGTCGCACTCCTCGGTCACGCGCCTGGCATGGGGATACAGAAGCCGCCCGGCCGCGGTCAGCGAGAGCCGCCGGGTGGTGCGCTCCAGGAGGCGAACACCGAGCGCCTGCTCGAGATCGGCGATCGCACGGCTGACCGCCGCCTTCGGCACGCCGAGCGCGCGGGCCGCGGACGAGAAGCCATTGAGGTCCACGACCTTGGCCAGGACGGCCAGTTGTGCGGGTGCCCAGAGCTGACTCAAGCCGGGTGCAATCCCTCGAAAGTGGGAGACTATTGTTTCACCCGGGGGGCACGCACGCCAGGGTTTCCGCGGCCTAATATGCTTGCAGCAACCGTCCCAGCCACCTGCCAGGGGAAGCGCATGAAGATCTCCGTCCACGCCGTATCCGTCGAGCTGCTCGCCAACACCCTTGCGAACCTCTCGCACCTGCTCGAGAAGGGCCATGCCCATGCCGTCGCCCGCAAGTACGACCCCGGCCTGCTCCTCGCCGCGCGTCTCGCGCCCGACATGTTCCCGCTGACGCGCCAGGTCCAGATCGCCACCGACATGACCAAGTTCGGTGTGGCGAGGCTCGCCGCAGTGGAAGCGCCGAAGTTCGAGGACACGGAGCAGACCTTCGAGGAGCTGCGCGCGCGCATCGCGCGCACGATCGATTTCATCAAGGGTGTGCCGGCGAGCGCGCTCGAAGGCTCCGAGGATCGCGACATCAAGGTGCCGGCCCGCGACCGCACGCTCGAATTCAAGGGGCTGCAGTATCTGATCCGCTGGGTGATTCCCAACGCCTTCTTTCACGTCACGAGCGCTTACGCCATCCTTCGGGCGAGCGGCGTCGAGCTCGGCAAGAGCGACTTCCTCGCGGGCAGCGGGCCCGGATTTAGTCAAACTCCCTGATACCGCGCGGCAAGAAACCATGCGCGGCAGGCGGCTGAACTAGACCTGCTTCACGGCAGCGCCGGGAGTATGCTGTCACTCTAAAAGCAATCCGACGCCAGAAATATCTCGTCCGCGATGGGGAAGGTTTTGCAGCCACAGAACGCGCTTCCGGCCCGCCCGCCCGCCGGCGCTTCGGCATCCGGCGCGGAGCCGGCCACGGCGGAGGCCCTGGGCTGGCAGTTGCGCGCGGCGCTGCCGCCGATGCGGCTGCACTCCGTGTCGATTTATGACAGTCAGGGCAACGTTCTCTGGCTGAGCGAGGGCGCCCTCGGCCCCGATGAGCACTCTCTCGTTCTCGATGCGCTGGAGATGCACGCGGCCGACGCTGGCAAAACCTACTGCGAGAACGGGCTGGAGGACGGGCGTCTCGCGGCATTTCTCGCCATCCGCGCGCCCCAGGGGCATCTCGTCGGGCTCGTCATGATCCTCACCGACTTCAAGTCGGGCGGCGATGGCCTCATGGACCGCATCATGTCGGCGCCGACGCGCACCATCATGCAGAAGCTCGCAGTGTTGTTGCGTCCCGCGGGCCCGCGTCGACCCGACGCCGACCCGACAGCGCTGGTCCTTTCCCTTGCGGAAGCCGACGTGCCCATCGCACCGCCGGAACCGAAAGGCGCAGCGGTCCCCTCCCCCGCGCGAGCGGCCGCCGCCTCGCCAGGCAAGGCGGATACCGAGCTCACCGCGCGGGCGGTAAACGACATATTGGAATTCGAGCTGACCGACACACCGGTCGCGACGCGCGCGCCGGCAATGAGAGCGCCGGTGCCTGCTCAGCCCGCCGCTCAGCCCGCCGCTCAGCCCGCCGCTCACCCCGCCGCTCCACCGCCCCCCGCGGTCAACGGCCATTCCCATGCGCCCGCACACCCTGCCTCTATTGCCCACTCCGGCAGCGTGCCCACGCTGAAGCCCGCCCCGCTGGCGGATACCGGCACGTCGCGGGTGCCCCGTCATCAGGCCCCGGCGGACACCGGCGCCTCGCGCACATCGATGCCCCCGGCAGCGGCTGATACGGGCAGCGCGCGGACCCTCAAGCCGCCCGCGCCGGCCGAGACCGGCCACTCCCGATCCCTCGCCGGGCCGGCGCAAACCGGTACCTCGGGTACCTCGCGCGCGCTTTCGCTCGACCCCGCCCTGGTCACCCTGGAGATGCTGCCCTTCGTGAAGCTGCGCTCCGGCGGGCGCACGCGGCGCTTCGAGCTGGTGCCGAGCGGCTCGTCGCGGGAGCTACGCGATCCCGCGGTGCTCGACTGCCTGGCCGTGCAGCGCCTGCTCGCCTGGCTGGGCGGCCACCGTGCCGCCTGGACGGTGGAGCCCGCGAGCTTCACGCTCAACCTGTCCATCGCCACCCTCGAAGACGAAGGCTTCCTGAAGCAGGTCGCCGCAGGATTGCAGAGCCACGGCGTCCCGCCCGACACGGTGGGCTTCGAGATCGCCGAGCCGCTCTGCACCCAGCGCCGGGCGCAGGTGGAGCGCTTCATGGCGGCGTGCGACAAGCTCGGCTGCTTCGTCATCATCGACGACTTCTCCTTCGATTCCGCAGTGGTGCCGCTGCTGCGCTCCAAGGCCCTGCGGCTCGTGAAGATCGACGCGCGGCTGACGGCTGCCGCACTGCGGGACAAGCTCTCTCAGGCGATGGTCGTGGCGGTTGTCCAGGCCGTAAAGGTGCTGGGTATCCACTGCGCCGCGCAGCAGGTGGACTCGCAGGCGGCGCTGCAGTGGCTGACCGCCGTCGGGTGCGACTTCGCCCAGGGTCCCATGCTGGCCCGGCAGCAGCCGCTCGACGGGCTCCTCGGCCCAGCTTCCTGATTTTCCCCGGGAATTGTTCCTGAGTATGATGGTCCGTGGGGGACACGGTAAATCATGCTCACACTCTCGCAACTGCGCTCCAATCGCAATCGCCTCTTCTGGCTGCTGCATGCCACCGGATGGCTGGCCTACGGCCTGACGGTCTACTTCGGCTTCCTCTTCTACAAGAAGCCCGCCAACCTCGGGCCCGTGATCGCCATGGCGGCCGCGGCGGGATTCGTGCTGTCGGCGCCGATGCGCTACATCTACCGCGCCATCTGGGGTCACGGCGAGCGCTGGGTCATCCCCGTTGTGCTCGTGACCTCCTACGCCACGGCGCTGCCGCTGCGCATCGTCATCAACATCGCCTACCAGCACTTCTGCGATCCGAAGAGTCACTTCGACTCGATGTTCGACCTCTTCGAGGGAGCGCTCATCTCCACCTACCTGCTGCTCTGCTGGAGCGGGCTCTACTTCGGCATCAAATACTACGAGTCGAAGCAACAGCAGCAGGAGGCGGTGTTCAAGGCCGTGACGCTGGCGCAGGAAGCGCAGCTGAAGATGCTGCGCTATCAGCTGAATCCGCACTTCCTCTTCAACACCCTCAACGCCATCTCCACGCTCATCCTCGACAATCAGAACCGCACGGCGAACCACGCGGTCATGCGACTCTCGGAGTTCCTGCGCTACACGCTCGACCAGGATCCGATGAAGCGCGTGACGTTGGGGCAGGAGATCGAGGCGCTCGATCTCTATCTGGGCACGGAGCGGCTGCGGTTCGGCGAGCGCCTGCGGCTCGAGTACGCGATCGAGGGGCCGGCTCTCGATGCTTTGGTTCCAAGCCTGCTGTTGCAGCCGCTGGTCGAGAACGCGTTGAAATACGCAGTCTCCCCCCGCGAGCAGGGCGGCATGGTGCGCATCGAGGGCCGTGCGCGGGGAGCGATGTTGGAAATCAGCGTGATCGACGACGGCCCGGGACTGGACGACCACTCCCGGCCCGCGGAGCGCCGCGGCGGAGTGGGACTGCGCAACACGCGCGAGCGGCTGGCCGTGCTATACGGTGACAGCTTCCGCTTCGCCGTGCTCAACAGCAGCTCGGGCCTCCGGATCGACCTGGCGCTGCCTCTGGAAACGGTCGCCCGTGAGGAAGCGGCACCGCGCGCCGCCGAACCCCGTTACCGGCGACCGTTGCACATCGCGCAGGGCGCCGGAGCGTGAGGATCCGCACCGCGATCGTCGACGATGAGCTTCTCTCGCGGCGCGGCATCGCGCTGCGGCTGCAGCAGGCGTCGGATTTCGAGCTGATGGCGGAGTGCAGCAACGGCCGCGAGGCCCTGAGCATGCTGCAGCGGGAACGGCCGGATCTGGTCTTCCTGGATGTGCAGATGCCGGTGCTCTCGGGCTTCGATGTGTTGGCCCAGCTGCCGCGGGATCTCATGCCGCTCGTCGTCTTCGTCACCGCCTACGATCAGTACGCGGTGCGGGCGTTCGAGGCGCGCGCGATCGACTACTTGCTCAAGCCCATCGACGATCGCCGGTTCGATGCCACTCTGGAGCGGGTGCGCCAGAGCGCCAGCGCCCGCAATGCCGCCGACCAGCGTGACCGGCTGCTGCAGATCGTGGCCGAGATCAGCGGCACGGGAGAGATCGCGCTCGATGAGCTGCTCGAGCACGGCACGGCCGCCCTGGGCGTGCGCCAGCCGCAGGTGCTGCCGATCCGTCAGGGCCGCAAGACCGTACGGGTGCCGATCCCGGCGATCCAGTGGATCGATGCGGCGGGCGATTACATGTGCGTGCACGCCGAGGGCGATACCCACATCCTCAGGGGCACGATGAAGGAGCTGGAGGAAATCCTCGATCCGCGGCTCTTTCAGCGCGTGCACCGGTCGACGATCGTCAATCTGCGCTTCGTCAAGAGCCTGCGCGCCCACATGAATGGGGAATACTTCCTCACGCTCGAGGGCGGGCAGGAGCTCAAGCTGTCACGCACCTACCGCGACAAGGTCGAGCACTTCCTCGAGCGTCACGCGCTGCGGCGGAACGCGCCCGTCGAGTAGTTGACGCCGTAGCAATCCACCACCCGGATGCCGTTGCGCCCGCCCGTCTTGGCGGCGTAGAGCGCTTCGTCCGCGAGCTGCACGGCGCCTTCGGGGCTGCGGCCCTGATGGGGGCTCACGATAGACACTCCGATGCTCGCGGTCACGACTCCTGCGGGCGAGTCCTCGTGCTGGATTTCGAGCGCCTGGATGCTCTCGCGCAGCTGCTCGGCGATCTCGCGCACGTGCTCGGCGCCGAGGTCGTAGAGCGCCACCAGGAATTCCTCACCGCCATAGCGGGCGGCGACATCGAGCGGCCGGCGCGCGAAGCGCTGCACCGTCTGTGCCACGCGCCGCAACGCCGCGTCCCCGGCCTGGTGCCCGTAGCGGTCGTTGTAGGCCTTGAAATGATCGACGTCGATGAGGAGGAGCGCGAGCGAGCGGCGCTCGCGCATCGCCTGTTGCCAGAGGCGCGCGTAGTCGTCGTCGAATGCGCCGCGATTCTTGAGGCCGGTGAGCCCGTCGCGCGCGACCATTTCGCTCAACAGCCCGCGCTCGAGAAACGACGTACGAAACTGCCGCTCGACCCCCTGATAAACGAAGGCGCCGACAGCGCTCGTGATCACCAGCTCCGTTGCATAGTAGACGACGTCGGCGGCCGGCCACCCGGCGTGCGCCAGCGCGAGGCCGAGCGCCCCCACCATGAAGATGTTGACGAGCAGCGCTTCGCGGAAGAGCTGTCCGCCGAGAAAGAAGACTGCGATGCTGAACGTCGTCAGGAAGCAAAAGGGGTCCGGATGTCCGGCCATGCGCCGGTCGGCGATACCGAATGCGGAGACCGTGGCGATGACGGGAAGGAGGATCCTGGCCGCGGGCACGTACAGCCGCTCGTAGAGGCGGCTCCAGGAGGCAACCGCCAGCGCCAGGCACGCGGGGATCACCAGCCCGAGCCAGCCGAGTGCCACATCGCTCAACGGCACTGCTTCCAACACCGTCAGTTTGACGGCGGCGGAGATGGCGAGCAGCCCCAATGCCAGCTGGAAGAAGCGCACGCGCGAGCGCGCGCGCTTCACGTGAAACGCCTGGAAGATCTGCTCCAGGTCGCGTGAAAAG
>Ga0134128_10003944_pt1 | contig 18178 bp, 15 predicted proteins | sample KB31754_FD_96462 | JGI IMG/M metagenome (GOLD analysis project Ga0134128, IMG submission 96462) | Terrestrial soil microbial communities with excess Nitrogen fertilizer from Kellogg Biological Station, Michigan, USA - KB3-175-4 | ecosystem: Environmental > Terrestrial > Soil > Unclassified ... | reverse complement strand
CGTATGTTGCGTCGTGTTCTTGCCGTCGATCCAGACCTCGGACCACGGAATCGAATTGACGGTAATTCGACAGGCCTGGTTCTCCGCCTCTCCGTTGTCGAAGGGGTCAACCCAACTGGAGCCCTTGTCCTTCGTCGCATCGCGAGTGGATTCTGCAGCCGTACCAGCTCGGTGCTCTGGCGCAGGAGAGGCAACGATGGCGTTGCTTCTCTCCGCTTCGTTCGGCGATCTCTGTCGCCGTTCGACGACCGGTGACTCAGCAGTGGGCGCCGTCGGCAACCGTGCCGGCGCGCCCGGCACAGTTGTCGCTGGTGCCGGTGCCATCTCGGGTGTCGTTGGTGCCGGCGGCGGTGGAAGCGGGACGACCCAGGGTTCGACGCGCGGTTGTTTCACCACCCGTGGCCGGACCGAACCAGACACCGCTCGCTCGAACTCCTCTCGAACCGTCATACCGGGACGTCCCGGTCTCAGGGTCCACACCAAGATGGCGAACGCGATCAAGATACGTTTCGGGACGCACTTTCCATAAAGGCCGCGACTTGGAACGCGGTGTTCTTGATAGGGGCCGGACTCACCTTCGTGTGGTTAGTGAGGGCTGTCGTCTGGCGAGTTAAGGCACCGTCCGTCGATGACTTGATGGACAAATTCAAGAAGCCCGAGTGAGCCCGCTCCGCCGCGGATCCCGGTTTTCGGGGCCGACACCATGACCCCAGGCGACGCCGTTTCTCACGCGCTCTTGCGCTGGCCCTCCATGGGGAGCAGGAGCCCGCGACCGCTGCGACCCTTGCGCGCGGGATCGGGCGGCCGGACCCCAAACGGCACTTAGAAAACCGCCGCTCCATCGGCTACGGCGCTCGCCCTCGCCCCGCTCATGAGGGAATCCGCAAGGTGGTACTCCCCTCCGATTCCCTCATTCCTCCCTCATGTGCGCCCATTCCCTCATTCAGCGCCGCGACCGCCCCTAACCCTTCGAAATCTTGAGCGGGAGAAGGGGTTCGAACCCTCGACGTCCACCTTGGCAAGGTGGCACTCTACCACTGAGTTACTCCCGCGAAAGGAGCCAGGGTTTTAGGGCAAAAGCGCCGGGCGGTCAAGACTCGGCGACGGGATTTCCGGGCTCGAAAGTCGCCACCACCTCGACGTGGAAGGTCTGGGGCATCAGATCGAGCGCCACGGCGCGCACCAGACCGAATCCGTCGGCCTCGAGGTGGCGGGCGTCGCGTCCCAACGTCTGCGGATCGCACGAGACGTAGACGATCCGGCGGCGGGCACGGAGGGCGGCGTCGAGGTGGGCGCGGTCGGCCCCCTCGCGCGGCGGGTCGAGGACCACGGTGTCGGGCGCCTCGGCGGGTGGGCGCGCCGACCAGGTCGCGGCCGGGGCGTTGCGCCGGCCGCGCTCGACGGCCGCCGGGTCGCCGTCGCAGGCGAGCAGGCGCGCGGCCCGGCCGAGCAGGTGGCGGGTGAAGGTCCCGCTGCCGGCGTATAGCTCCAGCACCACGCCGGGCGCGTCGCCTACGGCCTCCAGCACGGCGGCGACCAGGGCGGCGGTGCCGGCGCGGCCGGCCTGGGCGAAGCCGCCCCCGGGGATGGCCAGCGGCGGGCTCCCGGGCTCGGCGGCGTCGACGTCGGCGCGCCCGAGGGTCGGCTTGCCGCCCAGCGACAGCCCGACGACGCCCGCGGTGCCCAGGCGATCGATCTCGCGCCGCGCGTGACCGGCGCTGACGCCGTCGGCGTGCACGACGTTCAGGTGAACCCCTTCGGCGCCCGCCTGCGCCTCCAGCTCGATCCCGGGCGCGAGGCCCCGGGCGAGCGCGCGCAGCGCCGGCAGCGCGCGCCCGAGCTCGGGCCCCAGCAGCGGGCAGCGGGGCGGATCGCCGAGGTCGACGATCGCGTGCGAGCGCCGCGCGTGGAACCCCAGCGTGCCGCCCGGCCCCACGGTCAGCTTGGCGCGATCGCGGTAGCCGAAGTCGGGACCGGCTGCGCGCACCGGCGGGATGACCATCCCGAGCGCCCGCTCCACGATCGCGCGCTTGGCCGCCCGCTGCGCGTCGACGGTGACGTGCTGCCACTGGCACCCGCCGCAGGTCCCGAAGAGCGGGCACGGCGGCGGAACGCGATCGGGGCCCGGGCGCTCGACCGCGGTCAGCTCGCCCCAGGCGACCCTCCCCTTCTGGCGCTCGATCCGCGCGCGCACGCGCTCGCCGGGCGCCGCCAGCGGCACGAAGGTGGCCCGGCCGTCGCTGGCGCTCTCGGCGCCGGCGGGATCGCGCTGGCGGCCAACGGCGTCGCCCCCCATCGCCAGGCCGTCGATCTCGACGGTCACCTCGCGCGGATCGCGCTCCTGTCGGTCCATCGGCTACGGGAACGGCTGGGCCGCGCGGCCGCGGGCCAGGTCGAAATCGAAGTAACCGGCCAGCGCGCCCCCGATCGCCGCCGTGGTGGGCGGCGCTGTCCCCGTCTTGATGGCGTTGACGAACTGGGGATCGCCGAGGGTGACGTTGAAGGTGGCCCGCAGGCGATCGCCGTAGTTGATGATGAAGTTCGCCGGAACCCGGTCGCGATTGGCCGGCGCGAGGTTGGACTCTTCGGCGCTGCCGAAGTTGTCGAACTGGATCCAGCCGTCCATCGCCTGAGCGACCGCGGTACCTCCTGGGCACGTCGTCGGCAGGATCAGAGACGAGACGACGTACGTGTAGGGCGTGATGTGGATCCGCGGGGCGGACGCCAGCGTCGACATCCCTCCGTCGAGGATCGTGCCGGCGTCCGGCGTGCCGGGGAGCGACGCATCGGGGACGCCGCCGTCGCTGAAGGCCATTCCGCTCCAGTCGCACCACAACGTGGTCGGCTGCGGGTTGGTGGCCGTCCCCAGCGCCGACGGCAAGGGGACGGTCACCAGATAGTCCGGCTGGCCGTTGACCGTCCGCCCGCGGATGCAGCGGGCGACCTCGAGCGAGCTTTGGATGTTGACCCCGAACGAGTCCGCAAACTCGAGACCCGAGGTCTTCATCTGGATCTCCATGATGTTCATCTGCTGGGGACCCTTGATCTGATCGTCGGTCGGCGTCCCCGCGAAGAACGTGGGCGCCAGGTCGTAGCCGGTCGTTTCGAGGACGCCGCCGTCCAGGTTGGGCGTGCCGTAGAACCGCCCGTAGTTACAGGCGAGGACGAACAGGTCCCCGGACGCCGCGCCCGAGCCCGCGCCGACCGTGCAGCCGCCCAGCGCCAGCATCGCCCCGGCGGCGAGCAAGCCGCCCCGCCGGGTCACGGCGCCGGGCTCCGCAGGCGAACGATCGTCCCCCGCTCGGCGCCCAGCCGACCGGCGGCGGAGCCGTCCCGGCGCGCGATCTCCAGCTGGCCGCCGCTGCCGATGTACGCGATGAGCGCGCCCGACTCGACGTCGGAGAACGTCCGCCCCAGCTTCGGCTCGAAGCGCCCGGCGCCCCCCTCCACCTCGATCGTCGCCTCGGGCGACATTCCCGCCACGACGTCGGCCGGCAGCGAGGTGATGAGGTTGCCGAAGCCGTCGACGTGAATCACCTCGCCTTCGATCACGCCGTCGCGGTTGTGGAGCGGCCGCACGGCGAGCTCCACCATCGAGTCTTGCGCCGGCCCTGCCTCGGTGATCGCCGCCCCCGCCGCCAGCCGTCCCGCCGCGGGCGCGAAGACGTCGCGGCCGTGGAAGGTCGGGCTCACCGGCTCGCGCCGGAAGCTCGGCGCCTCGATGCGATGGATCTGCCGCGGCGCGCGCGCGGCCAGCGACAAGACGCCGTTGTCGGGGCCGATGTAGAAGCTGCCGCCCGCGGCCACGACCAGCTCGGCGCGCGCGCCGCCCACGCCTGGATCGACGACCGCCACGTGGATCGTCCCGGGCGGGAACAGCGGCGCCGCCTGCGCCAGCGCCACCGCGCCGGCCGCCACGTCGCGCGCCGGAACGCCGTGCGCGATGTCGACCAGCGTCGCCTGCGGCGCCAGCGACAGCACCACCCCCTTAAGGGCGCCCACGTAGCCGTCGTGCGCGCCGAAGTCGGTGGTGAATGTGACGATCGGCATGGTCCTTACTTGGCTCGGAATTATCCCACAACGCCGCGCGCCCCGCCCCTTACACGCGCGCGCGGCCGGGTTATGATGATAGTCACGATGGACAAGACCGTCGCCAGCGCCGACGAAGCGGTCGCCGATTTCTTCGACGGCGCCACCATGATGGCCGGCGGATTCGGCCTCTGCGGGATCCCCGAGACCCTCATCGCGGCGCTGCGCCGCAAGGGGACCAAGGGCCTCCAGATCATCTCCAACAACTGCGGCGTCGACGACAAGGGGCTCGGCATCCTGCTCGCCAACGGACAGGTGGCGAAGATGGTGTCGAGTTACGTCGGCGAGAACAAGACGTTCGAGCGGCTGTTCATGAGCAAGGAGCTGGAGGTCGAGCTCTGCCCGCAGGGGACGCTGGCCGAACGGATCCGCGCCGGCGGCGCCGGCATCCCCGCCTTCTACACGGCCACCGGCGTAGGGACGCTGGTCGCCGACGGCAAGGAGACGCGCCAGTTCGGCGGCCGCACCTACCTGATGGAGACGGCGCTGCTGGCCGACTTCGCGCTGGTGAAAGCCTGGAAAGGCGACCGGCTCGGCAACCTCGTCTACCGGAAGACCGCGCGCAACTTCAACCCGATGATGGCCACCGCGGCGAAGGTGACCATCGCCGAGGTCGAGGAGCTCGTCGAGCCCGGCCAGATAGAGCCCGACCAGGTCCACACGCCCGGGATCTACGTGGCGCGGATCCTCAAGAGCGTCGGCCTGCAGAAGCCGATCGAGCAGCGCACGGTTCGCAAGAAGGGGGTGGCCTGATGCCGGTGCTGACGCGCGACCAGGTGGCCAAGCGCGCCGCCCGCGAGCTCTCCGACGGGATGTACGTCAACCTGGGGATCGGGATGCCGACGCTGGTGGCCAATTTCATCCCGGCCGGCACGCACATCGTGCTGCAGTCGGAGAACGGCCTGCTCGGCATCGGCCCCTTCCCTTACGAGGGCGAGGAGGATCCCGATCTCATCAACGCCGGCAAGCAGACGGTGACCACCGTCCAGGGCGCGGCCTTCTTCTCGTCGGCCGAGTCGTTCGCCATGATCCGCGGCGGCCACATCGACTGCGCGATCCTGGGCGCCATGCAGGTCGCGGAGAGCGGCGATCTGGCCAACTGGACCATCCCCGGCAAGATGATCAAGGGGATGGGCGGCGCGATGGATCTGGTCGCCGCGGCCAAGCGGGTCATCGTGATGATGGAGCACGTGGCGAAAGGCAAGGCGGCGCCAGGAGCGACGCCGGTAGAGGAAAGGAAGATCTTGAAGAGGTGCTCGCTGCCGCTGACGGCGGTGGGCGCGGTGCATCGGATCATCACCGACCTCGCGGTGCTCGACGTGACGCCCAAGGGCCTCGCTCTGCGCGAGCGGGCGCCGGGCGTTTCGGTCGAGGAGATCCAGCGCAAGACCGAGCCGACGCTGATCGTCGAGGGGACCGTCCCCGAGATCGCCGTCGCCTGACGATGGGCGAGCGCGAGACCACCGCCGGCATCGCCCTCCACGAGGTCTACGACGAAGCGAGCCTCGCGGCGCAGGAGCCGCCTTTCGACAGCGCGCGCGATCTGGGGCGGCCGGGCGCGTTCCCGTTCACGCGCGGCATCCACCCCGACATGTACCGGGGAAAGCTCTGGACCATGCGGCAGTACGCCGGCTTCGGCACCGCGGCCGAGTCGAACCGCCGCTACAAGTTCCTGCTCGCCTCCGGGCAGACGGGGCTCTCGGTGGCGTTCGACCTGCCGACGCAGATGGGGCGCGACGCCGACCACCCGCTCGCCCGCGGCGAGGTGGGGCGGGCCGGCGTCTCCGTCTCGTCGATCGAAGACATGCACGCGCTCTGCGAGGGGCTGCCGCTCGACGCCGTCTCGACCTCGATGACCATCAACGCCACCGCGGCCACGCTGCTCTGTCTCTACGTCGCCGTCGCCGACGAGCGCGGCCTCGCGCGCGACAAGCTCTCGGGGACGATTCAAAACGACATCCTCAAGGAGTACATCGCGCGCGGCACGTACATCTACCCGCCGGCCGGGTCGATGCGCCTTTGCGCCGACACCTTCGCCTGGTGCGCGCGCGAGCTGCCCCGCTGGAACACCGTCAGCATCAGCGGCTACCACATTCGCGAGGCGGGCAGCGACGCCGTCCAGGAGGTCGCCTTCACGCTGGCCGACGGCATCGCCTACGTCGAGGCCGCGCGGTCGGCTGGCCTGGCGGTCGACGCCTTCGCCCCCCGCCTGTCGTTCTTCTTCAACGCGCATTCGAACCTGCTCGAGGAGGTGGCCAAGTTCCGCGCGGCGCGCCGGCTGTGGGCGCACATCATGCGCGACCGGTTCGGCGCCCGGGATCCGCGCTCGCAGATGCTCCGCTTCCATGCCCAGACCGCCGGGTCGACGCTGACCGCCGCCGACCCGCTCAACAACGTGGCCCGCACCACCATCGAGGCGCTGGCCGCCGTGCTGGGCGGCGCGCAGTCAATCCACACCAACGGTTACGACGAGGCGCTGGCGCTGCCGACCGAGACCTCGGCGCGCGTGGCGCTGCGCACCCAGCAGATCCTGGCCTTCGAGAGCGGCGTGGCCGACGTGGCCGATCCGCTGGGAGGCGCGTATGCGATCGAGGCGCTCACCGCGGAGATCGCGGCGCGGGCGGCGGCGCTCATCGCCGAGATCGACCGGCGGGGCGGAATGATCGCCGCCATCGAGGCCGGCTTTCCGCAGGGGGAGATCGAGCGGCGCGCCCTCGCCCACCAGCGCGCGGTCGAGAGCGGGTCGCGGGTGATCGTCGGCGTCAACCGCTTCGCCGACGGGGCGCCCGAGGCGCCCCTGCCGCTGCATCGGACCGACGCAGGGCTCGAGGCGGCGCAGAAAACGGCGCTGGAACGGTTGCGCAACACCCGCGACGCGGAGGTGTTGCGCCGCGCGGTCGACCGGCTGCGAGAAACCGCGCGCGGCGACGACAACATTTTTCCGGCTTTGCTCGTTACGGTCAAAGCGCGTGCCACCCTGGGCGAGATCGCCGATGTTTTTCGCGAAATTTTCGGGGAATATCGCCCCAGTTGAGCGGTTCTTCCTTCGGCTGATTTTGGATTGCACGGCGGCGGCGAAAGGGGTTACCGTTAAGTGTTGCTCACTTTTTGTTTGCGCCGTCTGATCTATCCGATTTTTGGGACCTGATCGGGGACGCCGAGCAGCAACGGGGGGAAGACGGAGCGATGACGAAGTCGGATCTCATCGACGTTTTGTGCGAGACGCAGAAGATTCCGAAGGGGCGGGCGGAGCTGCTCGTCCAGACCGTCTTCGAATCGATGGAGGCCGCGCTCAAGCGCGGCGAGCGGATCGAAATCCGCGGTTTCGGGAGCTTCGAGCTGCGCAGCTACCGCCCGTACGAGGGGCGCAACCCGCGCACGGGCGTCCGGGTCAGCGTCCAGCCCAAGCGGTTGCCTTTCTTCAAGGTCGGCAAGGAGCTGAAAGAGCGCGTCGATGCCGGACGGCTGCGCCAGCCGGCGTCGCCCAAAATTCTCGACGGAGCGCCGGTCTCGGCGCCCGTGACGTCGACCGGGCCGATCACCGACAGTGGCACGACCGCGACCTCCGAGGCGGGGCCCGCGGGCAACGCCACGCGCGCCACGGCCTGACCGCTCGGCGCCGTTTTACGCTTCGCCGGCGCGCATCCGCGCCAGGCGAACGGGCGCGGCCAGGGCGTGTCGCGCGAGCGCGCCCAGCAACGCCGCCTTGCGATCGGCCAGGACCTCGGACCCTGACACGCGCGCAGCGTAGAGCTCCTGCACCCGGCGATCGAACAGGATGAGGGAGAGCCAGAGGCGCGATGCGCGCGGGGCGTAGAGCATCCGCGCCAGTCGGCCGTCGAGCGTCAGCTCGCGCCCGACCACCGCGCGCCCGATCGCCGCGGCGTACTCGGCGAAGCGAAAGTCGCGGCTGGCGAGGGCGGCCGCCACGGCGTCGGCGGCGATCGGGCCGTGCTCGAGCCCGACCGCGATCCCTTCGCCGGTGAGCGCGTCGATCCCGGCGGCGTCCCCCACACAGAGCAGATGAGGCGCCGCCACGCGCCCGCGCGCGCGGTACCGCCAGGCCGGCCACCCGCGGGCGCCGTCCGGCAGCGCGACGCCGTACGCCGCCAGCCCCTCGACGAGCAGCGCCTCGATGGCGGCGCCGGAGAGCTTGCGCGACTCCGCGGTGTGCATGGCGCCGACGTTCAAGCGCCCGCCCGGCGCCGGAAAGAGCCAGAGGTAGCCGCGCAGCCCGCGCCGCATCAGCGAGAAGTCGTAGACCATCCGCCCGTCCACCAGGTCGCCGAGCCCGGGCGGCATCGCCACCTCGGCCTGAAACAGCCGCAGCGGCGGGCGGTCGTCGACGGCCAGCGCGCGGCGCACGCGGCTGCCGGCCCCGTCGGCGCCGATCAGCACGCGCGCCGTCAGCGAGCGCCCGGCGGTGGTCTCGATCCGGACGCCACCGGCGGCGGCGCCGACCTCGAACCCGGCCAGCCCCTCCCCCGTCGCGATCTCGATCCCGCGCGCGCGCGCCTGGGCCACCAGATCGGCGTCGAACTCCGAGCGGCGCACGATGTCGACCGGCCGCCCCAGCCCCACGTCGCAGGCCCGCCGGCGGTAGACGATCCGCCCCCGGGCACAGGGGACGCGCGGCACCCGCACCTCGAGGCCGAGCCGTGCCAGCGCCGCGTGGGCGTGACCGGTCAGACCGCCGCCGCACGGCTTGTCGCGCGGAAAGCGCGCCTTGTCGAGAACCAGGATCCGGCCCGGGCCGAGGCGAGCGGCCAGCGCCACCGCCACGGCGACGCCGGCGGGCCCGGCGCCCGCGATCACCACGTCGCGATCCACCGGCGGCCTCGCGATCAAAGCTGCGCGGAGAGCGAGCCGGTCACGGAGAGGGTGACCGCCCCCATGGGAACGGGCTGTCCCCCCTCGATCTTGACCGTCGTCGCCGCGATGATGTTGAACGGGTTCGAGATGTCGGAGGTGAACATCGAGAAGACGGCGCTGGCGTTCGGGACCAGCATGACCTGCTGATTGGTGGGGTCGGTCATCTTGGGAATCGGCATGGTGGTACCGAACGGGACGGCGCGCGGGTCGGTCGGATCAGTCACCTTGTCCGGCGCCAGGTAGATGGTCATCGCCGGCAGGTCGATGTTCATCGTGTTGTTGCTGACGCTGTAGGTGATCTTGCTGATGGTGACGTTCGAGAGGGCCTTGCCCCCGAAGTCTTGCAGCTGCGGCACCTGCATCGCCAGGTTGATCGAGCTCGAGGCCGACTCGGGGACCGAGGCCTCGCAGGTCGAGGTGGACGTGTTGCAGTCGAGCTGCGGCGACGTGCAGCTCATGCCGACCAGCGTGGCGGCCGTGCAGCAATCCATATCGGACGTGCAGGGGACCGAGGGGACCATCCCCATCGGCAGGTTCCCCCACATCGAGGTGTCGAAGGTGTACGTCTCGGTCGGCAGATCGAACGTGATCTTGCTGATGTCGGAGCTGATGAGGCCGCAGCCGGCCAGGGCCAAGGCCAGGGACACCACTGACGTCGAGACCTTAAGCGACAGGGATTTCATCCCCTTTACTTTAACACCTCCGCCAGCTGGTCGGCGGCGCTCCAGGGATCGAGCGTGCGCTCCGCCACGGCGTCGACGGTGGCCGCCAGCGCGGGGTTTTCGGCCAGGCCCGTGGCGATGCGGTCGCGGGCGCGCTCGGCGGCGATGGCCACCACCTGCCGCGCCGCCTGGCGCCGTCGCCGCGCCGCGCGCTCGCCGGCGGGCCGCGCGCGCAGCAGCTCCAGCGCGTGGGCCAGCTCGCCGACGCCCTGGTCCCGGGCGGCGGCGGTCTTGAACAGGGGCGGCGCCGGCCGCGCCCCCAACGCCAGCATCGCCGTCAAATCGGCCAGCGTCCGGTCGGCGCCTTCGCGGTCCCCCTTGTTCACGACCAGCAGGTCGGCGATCTCCAGCAACCCGGCCTTGAGCGCCTGCACCTCGTCGCCGAGGCCGGGGGCCGTCACCACCACCACAACGTCGGCGGCGTCGGCCACGTCCAGCTCGGCCTGCCCGGCGCCCACGGTCTCCACGAAGATGAGCGGGAAGCCGGCGACCGCCAGCACCGCCACCGTGGCGCTCGTCGCGCGCGACAGGCCCCCCTGGTGGCCGCGGGTGGCCAGCGAGCGGATGAAGACACCGGCGTCGGTGGCGTGCCGGCTCATCCGCACCCGATCGCCCAGCAGCGCGCCGCCCGAAAACGGGCTCGAGGGGTCGACGGCCACCACCCCCACCCGCTCGCCCCGCGCGCGCGTGGCCGCCACCAGCGCCGAGACCAGCGTCGACTTGCCGACGCCCGGGCTGCCGGTCACGCCGACGACGAAGGCGCCCCCGCCCCGCGGATAGATCGCGCGCAGCGCCTCGCGCGCCCCGGGCGACTCGTCGTCGAGCGCCCGCATGAGCGCCGCCGCGGCCCCGAGATCGCCCGCCAGCGTGCCGGCCACCGTGGCGTCGAGGGGAGCGCGGCGATCGTCGCTCACGCGCTCAGCCCTGCTCGGCCGCCGCCCGCAGGAGCTCGCGCGCGATCACCATCTTCTGGACCTCGTTGGTCCCCTCGCCGATCTCGGCCAGCTTGGCGTCGCGCAGGTAGCGCTCGACGTCGAACTCACGCGTGTAGCCATAGCCGCCGTGGATCTGCACGGCGGCGTTGCAGGCGCGCACGGTCGCCCGCGCGGCGTAGTACTTGGCGATCGACGACTCCTCGGTCGTCCGCTGCCCCTGGTCCTGCATCCAGGCGGCGCGCCACACCAAGAGGCGCGCCGCGTCCAGCTCGGTCGCCATGTCGGCCAGCATGTGCTGGATGGCCTGGAAGTCGGAGAGCGGCTTGCCGAACTGCACCCTTTCCTTTGCGTATCGAACGGATGCCTCGAACGCCGCGCGCCCGATGCCGACCGACCAGGCGCCGATCCCGATCCGCCCCTTGTCCAGCACCTTGAGCGTGTCGAAGAAGCCGTTGTCGATCTCGCCCAGGCGCTGCTCGTCACCGACGGTGACGTCCTCGAACACCAGCTCGGTGGTGTCCGAGGCGCGCAACCCCATCTTGTGGATGATCTTCCCGGTCCGGAAGCCCGGCATGCCGCGCTCGATGACGAAGGCGGTCAGACCCTTGGCCTTCTTTTCGGGGCTGGTCGAGGCCATCACCACGAACACGCCGCCCACCGAGCCCTGGGTGATGAAGGTCTTGGTGCCGTTGATGACCCACTTGTCGACATCCCCTTGGCGCTGGCGCACGGCGCGCGTCCGGGCGGCGCCGGCGTCGGACCCGGAGCCGGGCTCGGTCAGCCCCCAGCCGCCCAGCACCTCGCCGGTCGCCAGGTGCGGCACGTACTTCTGTTTCTGCGCCTCGGTGCCGGCCAGCAGGATGTGTCCCGTGCAGAGCGAGTTGTGCGAGGCCATGGTGAGGCCCACCGAGGCGTCGGCGCGCGCGATCTCCTCCAGCGCGACGACGTAATCGTGGAACTTCATCCCGGCGCCGCCGTACTTCTCGGGGACCTGCATGCCGAAGAGGCCCATCTCCCCCATCGGCTTGATGATCTCCTGCGGGAAGCGCTCCTCTTCGTCCCAGCTCTTGGCCTGGGGGACGATCAGCCGCTCGGCCATCTCGCGCACCGACTTCTGCAGCACCCGCTGGTCGTCGGTCAGTTCGAAGTCGATCATGGTTTGGTCGTCGTTTTGTATCTATCTTCCGGGCCCGCGGGGGCGAAAATCTGCACCAGCTCGGCTTTGTCGGTCCCGGTGAATTTGGCGGCGTGCGGCTGCCCGGCGGGAATGTAGAGCGCCTCCGGCGCCTCGATCGGAAATTTTTCGCTTCCCACCGTCAATTCGCCGGTACCGGTGGCCAGGAAGAGGATCTCGTCGGATCCGGGATGCGTGTTGCGCGGCACCTCGACACCCGGCTCGGCCTCCAGCTTGCCGAGGTAGATCGACTTGTCGCCCGTTTTGGCGACGTCGAGCAGCGGCGTCACCCTGGCCTTGCCGCCGAACACCGGCAGCGCCGCCGACGGCTTGGGCTCGGCGACGACGAACTTCGCGCCCGGCGGGTTCGCCACCTTCGGATCGTGAATCACCTCGAAGGCGGCGCGCCCGGCCGAGTCCTTGGGGTCTCTATAAACCTTCTCTGGCCCCGGCGGCACGAAGACCTCCAGCAGCACGGCCGGGGTCTGCCGGCCCATGTTCTCGATCGCGTGCGGCATGCCGGGCGGGATGTAGATCGCCATCCCTTCGTCGAGCTTCTCCGGCGCCACGCCGGTGGCCCCCAGCACACGCGCGTGGCCGCGCAGGACGTAGAGCAGCTCGGCGCCCGGGTGGCGGTGGAGCGCGATCCGGTTGGCGGGCGCGACGGTCAGCTCGGTCACCGCGGCCTTCTGAGCGTGGACGGTCGCCTCGTCGACCAGCAGCTTGACGGAGAACGGCGGCTGCGGCGGCGCGCTCCCCCTGTGCTTCCCCGCCGGCGGCGCGGGCGGCCCGTGGTCGGGCGCGTCGGCGACCTTGACGGTGAACTGCGCCGCCTGCCCCTCGAACGCCAGCGGCACCACGACGGTGCTGCCGGGGTCGATCCCCAGGAGCGTCCAGTTGAGCGCGCTCGCCTGCAGGCAGGCGAGCAGCACGGGCGACTTCACCTCGTCGAGCGCCGGCTCGGCCTTGGTCACCTTGCCGCCAGGACCCACGTCGACCGAGAGGTCGATCTTCCCTGAAACGTCCAGCGTGTCGGCCAGCGCCCGCTCGAAGCAGCGGTTCACCTCGGCGCCGTGCGCGACCAGCGTCGACTGCAGGATGTCGGCGACGCGCGCCTCCTCACCCTGGGGCTGGGGCTGGCTCGCTTGCGCCCGCGCCGCGGACGACAGCACGACGGCCAGCGCCACCGCCGCGCCCGAACGGACGACCGCCCGGATCAAGCGGCCGGCCTCTGGGTGGGGAGGCGCGGTCGCAGCTCGCGCTCGATCCAGTCGACGATCGCCTGCGTGGGGGTCCCGGGCGTGAAGATGGCGGCCACGCCGGCCGCCTTGAGCGCCGCCGCGTCGTCGTCGGGGACGATGCCGCCGCCGAACAGCACGACCCCCTTCGCGCCGCGCGCGTCCAGCGCCGCCCGCACCGCCGGGAAGTGGGTCATGTGCGCCCCCGACATGATCGACAGCCCGACCGCGTCCACCGACTCCTGCGCCGCCGCGGCGGCGACCATCTCGGGCGTCTGGTGCAAGCCGCTGTAGATCACCTCGTACCCCGCGTCGGCCAGCCCGCGCGCGACCACCTTGGCGCCGCGGTCGTGCCCGTCGAGGCCGACCTTGGCCACCAGGATGCGCAGCTTCCTCGGCTTGCCGTCCACGCGGAAAATTCTATCACGCCGGCCTGCGCCGGCCGCCGCGGTCGAACCGCGAGCAGACGGCCCGGTTGACGGCCGAGGCGATCGCCGACGTAATACCGGCCCGTGACCGCCCCCGATCCCCTGCGCGTCAAGAACCCGGCCACCGGCGCGATCATCCGCGAAGTCCCCGCCGCCGACGGGCCGGCGGTCGAGGCCGCGGTGGCGCGGGCGCGCGCCGCGCAGCCGGGCTGGGCGGCGCGGCCGTTCCGCGAGCGCGCGCGCCTCCTGCGCCGATTCGCCCGGGCGCTGCGCGACGACGACCAGCTCATGGCCACGCTGGTGGCCGAGAACGGCAAGCCCCGCTACGAGGCGGAGCTGATCGAGCTCTTCTACACGCTGGAGCTGACCCGGTACTACACCGGGCGCGCCGGGCGGCGCGCGCTCGGCGACGAGGTCCACCATCCGCTCATCTTTTCCAACAAGCGGACCCGGGTCGTCCACCACCCGCGCGGCGTCGTGGGCGTCATCGGCCCCTGGAACTTCCCGCTGCTCAACAACTACGCCGACTGCATCGGACCGCTGGCGGCCGGCAACGCCGCCGTCCTCAAACCGTCGGACACGACGCCGCTGACGTCGCTGCGGGTCGGCGAGCTCTGGCAAAAACAGGGGCTTCCGGAAGGGGTCTTCCAGGTCGTCGCCGGTCGGGGCGACGCCGGGGCGGCGCTGGTGGCGGCTGCCGACATGATCTTCTTCACCGGCAGCCAGGGGGTCGGCCGGCAGGTGGCGGCGACGGCCGCCGGGCGCTTCGTCCCCGCGGTGCTGGAGCTGGGCGGCAAGTCGGCGATGATCGTGCTGGCCGACGCCGACCTGCCCCGCGCCGCCCGCGCCGCAGTCTGGAGCGGGTTCGCGGGCAGCGGCCAGGTCTGCATCCGCACCGAGCGCGTGCTGGTCGAGGCCGCGGCCGCCGACAAGTTCCTGGCCCTCTGCAGCGAGGAGATCGGCCGCCTGCGCCAGGGGGTGCCCGACGCGGCCGGCGAGGTGACCGTCGACGTGGGGGCCATCACCTTCGCGCCGCAGCTCGAGCGCGCCGAGCGGCAGGTGGCCGACGCCGTCGCGCTCGGCGCGCGCGTGCTGACCGGCGGCGCGCGCCGGACCGACCTCGGCGGCGGGCAGTTCTTCCCCCCGACCCTCATCGCGGAGGCGACCCCGCAGATGGCGGTGATGCGCGAGGAGACCTTCGGCCCGCTGCTGCCGGTCATGCGCGTCGCCGACGCCGAGGAGGCGTTGCGCGTGGCCAACGACTCGCCGCTGGGGCTCTCCGGGAGCGTCTGGTCGCGCGACGTCGGCAAGGCCCGCGCGCTCGCCCGGCGGGTGCAGACCGGCAGCCTCTGCGTGAACGACGCCCTCTTCAACTACTTCTGCGTCGAGTCGCCGCTGGGCGGAATCAAGGCGAGCGGCTCCGGCTTCCGCCACGGCGCCGAGGGCCTGCGGCAGTTCTGCCGCCTGGAGACGATCGTCGAGGACCACCCCCTGCTCGGCTGGCTCTCCCCTTTTCTCGGCCGCCAGCTGGCCTTCCCCTATCGCGCGCGGACGATGCGCCTGCTGCGCAAGTTCATGAAGATCTTCTACTGAAGGGCGGACCCCGCTACGGCTGAGCCGCGGTGCTGCCGCTGCCGCTGCGGACGCGCTCGATCACGGCGAAGAGCTCGTCGAGGTCGATCGGCTTGCGGATGGCCCCCTGCACCTTGAGCGAGACCGCCTTCTCCTCCATCCGGCCGTCGGCGCTCAAGAGGACGACCGGCAGATGTGACAGGTCCGGGTCCACCTGCTGGACCAGGCGAAACTCCGAGCCGCTCATCCGGGGCATCATCAGGTCGAGCAGGATGAGCCCGGGGCGCGCGCCGGCGCGCAGCATCTGCAGGGCCTGCTCGCCGTCGCCGGCCGACTCGACCTCGTAGCCGCGGTCGCGCAGCGTTTCCACCAACGCCTCCCGGACGTCGAAGTCGTCTTCGACGAGCAAGATCGAGAAGGGGGACACCTAGGAATTGTACTAGAACAGCCTGACGTGATCCGGTTTTGCTGCTCGAACCGCCTCGAGGCTCTCGTCGGTGCGCTGGCCGACACCGTCGGTGTCGAGCGGAGCAGCCTGTTCGACCCGATTCACCTGGTGATCCCGAATCCACTCGTGGAGGGGTACGTCAAACAGGCGCTCGCCCGGCGGCTGGGGATTGCCGCCAACGTCGAAACCCGCTTCTTGCGCGGGTTTCTGCGCGAGGTGGCAGCCAAGAGCGCCCCCGAGACGCAGATCGCCGACCGCGACCTCCTCGAAGGGGAGCTCCTTGCGCTGTTCCACGATCCAGGATGGTTGAGCGATCCGGAGCTGGGGCCGGTTCGCGACTACCTGTCGGACGGCGCCACACCCGACGCTGACGCCGTCGACAAGAAGCGCGTCCAGCTGGCCGCCGAGCTGGCTGCCCTGTTCGACGAATACGCCTTCTCGCGTCCCGAGATGCTGGCGGCCTGGCGCGCGGGAGCGCTCGCCCCCGACGCCGACGAGAGGCTGCAACGGTGGCAGCGCGCCCTCTGGCTGGCGCTGCACGGGCCGCGCGGCACGTTCACCGCCCGGGGCGTCCTCACGCTGCCCGATTTCTTCGCCCAGACACCCGCCGAGCGGCTCCGCCCGCCGCCCGCCGTCCACCTGTTCGGGATCTCGTACGTGGCGCGGCTCTACGGCGCGATCTTCCAGGCGCTCGGGCGGGTCACGGCGCTCCACGTCTACGCGCTCAGCCCCGACCGTGACGCGGCGGCGGGCGACCGCTCGGACGATTCCGCCGAGGCGGCGCCCCTCGGCGCCTGGGCCCGGCCGGGACGCGAGAACGTCCAGCTGCTGGTTGGGTTGGCCGGCGGCGCCGACGCGCGCTTCGTCGAGCCCGCCCCGGGGACACGCCCGACCCGCCTGGCGGCGCTCCAGAAGGCGGTGCTCGAGCGGCGGCCGACGGCCGGGCGCCCGCGCGCCGGCGACGACACGCTGGCGATCGTGCCGGCGCCCGATCCGCGGCGGGAGCTGGAGACGATCGCCGCCGAGATCTGGTCCCGCCTGGGCGCCGACGCGACGCTGACCCTGGCCGACGTCGCGGTGATCGTCCCGCAGGCGAGCGCGCCCCTCTACCTGCCGCTGGCGCATGCGGTGTTCGAGGAGGCCGCGCGCCTCCCGCACACCATCGTCGACCTGCCGCGCCCGACCGAGCGGCGGATCACCGACGCCGTGCTGCTGCTGCTCGAGCTGCCGCTGGGCGCGCTGGGCCGGCCGGACCTGCTGCGCGTGGCCATGCACTCCGCAGTGGCGCGCCGGTTTCCGGAGGTCGATCCCGAGGACTGGCTGGCGCTGTGCGAGGCGCTGGAGATCGTGCGCGGCGCCGACCGCGACGACCAGCCCGAAAGTTATCTGGCGCGCGATCGCACCAGCTGGGAGCAGGGGCTGCGGCGGCTGGCGCTGGGCGCCTTTCTCACCGGCCCGCGCGGCGGCGAGGAGCGCCCGTTCGAGCTCGACGGCGAGACGGTGCTGCCGTTCGACCTGCCTGCCGCGCTGGAACCGGCGGCGCGCGCGCTCGGCATCATCGCGCGCGAGTTGATCGCTTTTGCCCGCGCCGCCCGCGGCGGCCCGGTGCCGTTTGCCGTCCACGCCGCGCTCCTGCGACGCACGATCGCCGAGACGATCCGCCCCGAGCCCGGCGACGAGGAGGCGGTGCTGGGCGACGCGCTGGCGGCGATCGAGCGCGTCGCCGCGCTGGTGCCGGCGGCGCTGCCGGTGAGCTTCCGGGTGGCCGCCGAGCTGGTGAAGGCGCGCCTCGCGGAGGCGCCCCGCCGCCACCGCTCGCCCGAGGGGGTCACGGTCGCCTCGTTCGTCCCCATGCGCGCCCTGCCCTTCCGCCACATCTTCGTCGCGGGCCTCGACGAGCGCGTGTTTCCCGCGCCCGACGCGATCCGGGCGCTCGATCTCCGCGCCGGCGCGCGCCAGCGCGGAGACGTCACGCCGCGCGAGCAGGACCAGCACCTGTTTCTGGAGACCCTCCTGGCCGCGCGCGAGCGGCTCACGCTGTCCTACGTGGCCCGCGATCCCGTCACCGGCGAGGAGCGCCAGCCGTCGTCGATCGTGGCGGTCCTGCTCGAGCTCCTCGAGCCGAACCGCAGCGACAACCCCGCGGCCGCCTCGGCGATCGTCCGCGCCCGCCCGCCGCTGGCGCGGCACGAGGACCCCGCCGCCTGCGCCGTCATTCCGGCGGCCGCGCGCGAGCGCCGGGCCGCGGCGCTGGGCGCCTCGCTGCGGCGCTCGGGGGGCGGCGTCCGCCAGCTCCCCTCGCTCGGCGAGCTGCGCGGCGCGCTGGGCGCCGACCTGTGGAAGACCGTCGCGTCGGAGCTGGACTGGATCGGCCCGCCGGTGGCCCCGGCCGGCCTGCGCCCGCGCCGCGGCCTCACCCTCTTCGATCTGCGCCGGTTCCTGGAGTGCCCGTTGCAGGCTTCGGCCCGCGCGCTGTTGCCGCTCGGCGACGAGGACGACGATGCGTCCGGCGAGGCCGAGGCGGCCCTCCGCGAGCACGAGTCGCTCGACGAGGCCCGCCTGCGGACCGTCCCCTTCCTGCGCGACGTCGTGGCCGACGTTCTGGCTGGTCCGCCCGAGAGCGCCGACGAGGCGCTCGCCGCCGCCTACGACCGCGCCGCCGAGCTCAAACGCCTCGAGGGGGCGCTCCCCGACGGGCTG
>Ga0134128_10003943_pt1 | contig 18178 bp, 17 predicted proteins | sample KB31754_FD_96462 | JGI IMG/M metagenome (GOLD analysis project Ga0134128, IMG submission 96462) | Terrestrial soil microbial communities with excess Nitrogen fertilizer from Kellogg Biological Station, Michigan, USA - KB3-175-4 | ecosystem: Environmental > Terrestrial > Soil > Unclassified ... | reverse complement strand
TACCCTCAACGCGGGCGCATTTTTTACGTCCTTGATTTCCGGCTCGCGCGCGAGAATCGAGAACATCGTCTCGATATCGGTGATCGCCTGCTTGATCTCGCGATAGACCATACCCATGAAATTAAGCGGCTGGTAAAGCTGAATCATCATGGCATTGATGAGCACGAAGTCGCCGACCGTCTTGCTGCCAGACCGGATTTCAAACGCGCACATCGCCATGACGGCCGCGAGCCCGACCGTGAAGATCACGGCCTGGCCAGCGTTTAGGACGGCAAGGGATGTGTAAGCTCGCACGCTGGCATCTTCGTAACGCGCCATTGCACGGTCGTAGCGCGCAGCTTCGCGTTCTTCGGCGGAAAAATATTTCACCGTTTCATAATTGAGCAGCGAATCAATTGCTTTGATATTGGCGTCCGTATCGCTGTCGTTCATTTTTCGGCGGATGCCGATACGCCATTCTGTCGCGTGGTATGTGTAGGTCATATACAGCGCGACAGTTACTGTAATCACCGCAACATAGCGCCAGTCGAACTGCCACATCAGGACGACGACAATAAAAGCGAGTTCAATAATGGTCGGCGATAGCTGCAAGATGACCATACGAACAATTGTCTCGATTCCGTTGCGCCCGCGCTCGAGCACTCGCGTCAGGCCTCCGGTCTTACGCTCAAGGTGAAAGCGCAGGGACAATTCGTGCATGTGGATGAAGGTGCGATAGGCGAGGCGCCGCACCGCGTGCATTGCCACTTTCGCAAACAGTCCATCGCGCAGCTGCGTAAGGGCCGCCATCAGAATGCGCATTCCGCCATAGGCGATCGTCATGACGACCGGCGCGCCGATCGCCCATAGCAACCAGTCCGATGCGGCAACCGGCGCGGTTCCGTGGCCCGCAAGCGCGTCCGTGGCCCATTTAAAAGTAAATGGGACCGAGATGGTCGCGAGCTTTGCGGCAAGCAGCAAAAACAGCGAGCCGATGACGCGCAGTTTCAGGTCGCCGCGATCCGATGGCCAGATATAGGGCCACAAATGGATAATCGTAGTGAGTAGCGTTCCGCGACTGGCGGAAGCGCCGGAATCACTACTGGCTGTCGGCTGGTGTTGATGGTCGCTCATTCAGGCCCTTCATATAGGAGGATTCTCGTCTGTAATCACCCTATCCACCGTCGGCGAACGGAAGTTTTGGCAGCATGCCTTGACGGTGCCGCAACCGCGATGCACATGCATTGATATGAACAGCAGTGAAAACACCCGTAAAATCCAGAAAATTTGCGTCTATTGCGGCTCCGGGCCGGGCACGGACCCGGCTTTCATTGAGGCCGCCCGCGCCTTCGGTGCCATTCTCGCCAAAAACCGCATCGGCCTTGTATTCGGCGGCGGTTCTGTTGGCATGATGGGCGCCATTGCGAAATCCGTCATGGAGCATGGCGGCCAGGTAGTCGGGATCATTCCCGAATTTCTGGTGACGCGTGAACGCGCCTTGCGCGGTACCGATGAGCTCATCGTCACCCGCGATATGCACGAGCGCAAGCGCAAGATGTTTGAAATGGCCGATGCATTCGTGGCGATGCCGGGCGGTATCGGGACTCTCGAAGAACTTGTCGAACAGATCACATGGGTTCAACTCGGTCGCCACCGCAAACCCATCCTGCTGGCAAATATCGAAGGCTTCTGGCAACCGCTCTGCGCGCTCATTGATCACATGAAGTCGCTTGAGTTCATTCGTGGAGATTTGAATTTCGACCTGCTCGTTGCGGAAAAAGTTGATGATATTCTGCCGATGCTGCAAAAGGCGGCAGCCGCGGTGCCGGAAGAAGAAGCTGAGATGCCCGCGGCGATCGCCGATCGGCTTTAGCGGTCAAAGAAACGTCACCGCTTCAATTCGATTGCCGTCTGCATCGCAAATGAACGCTGCATAGTAGCGGTTATTATATTCGGGACGCAGCCCGGGCGCGCCATCTGAGGCGCCACCGCCGGAAAGTGCTGCGGCATGAAATGTATCGACAGCCTCCGTCGACGATGCGCGAAGGCAAATATGCGTGCCGTTGTCTGCAGCCATAGGTGCCATGCCAGGGCGGCAATTGATCCAGAATTCCGGGTAGGTCTTGCCGTATCCAACGGCGGCGCCCGGCCACTCACGTAATTTGTTCAGGCCGAGTGGCGCCAGCAGCGCCGTATAGAATGCCTCCGCCCCCTTTATGTCACGCACCGCGACGGAAATATGATCAATCATGAAGGCGCCACCTCATTTTACGCGTTATGCCTTGTGACGCACGCACGAAACAAGACGTGGATGGCGGGGACGAGCCCGGCCATGACCAATAACATCACGCCGGGGCGCCTGATTTAACCAGCTTAAAGATGATCGAATCCATCAAGGCCTGGAACGAAGCATCGATGATGTTCGGTGACACGCCGATCGTGGTCCAGCGCTCCCCGCCCTCATCCTCGCTTTCGATCAACACACGCGTCACCGCCTCGGTGCCGGCATTGAGGATACGCACGCGGTAATCGCTTAGTTTGAGCCCGGCTATGTATTTCTGATATTTGCCGAGATCTTTGCGCAAAGCGAGATCGAGCGCGTTCACCGGGCCGTTCCCCTCAGCCGCCGAGATCATGTTGTCGTTGCCAACCTTTACTTTGACCACTGCCATCGTAACGGTGACGCGCTCACCCTTTGCGTTGTTGCGCTGCTCTACGTTGACGTCGAACTGCGTGACGTCGAAATAGTCCGGCACCTTGCCCAGCGTGCGCCGCGCCAGCAATTCAAACGAAGCATCCGCCGCCTCGTAGGCATAGCCGATCGCCTCGCGCTCCTTCACGATTTCCAGCAAACGGCCGATACGCGGATCGTCCTTGTCCGCCTTGATGCCGATCCGTTCGAGCTCAGCCAGCACATTGGATTTGCCGGCCTGCTCAGACACCATCACTTTGCGGCGATTACCGATGGTTTCGGGTACGACATGCTCGTAGGTCGCCGGATCCTTCATGATCGCGGATGCATGGATCCCGGCCTTGGTGGCGAAGGCGCTTTCGCCGACGTAAGGGGCGTGTCGGCTCGATGCACGGTTGAGCCGCTCGTCGAGCGCGTGCGACACATAAGTGAGCTTCTTGAGCGCAGCATCGGTGACACCGATGTCGAACCGCTTGGCAAATTCCGACTTGAGCTTGAGCGTCGGTATGATCGACACGAGATTGGCGTTGCCACAGCGCTCGCCCAGTCCGTTGAGGGTACCCTGGATCTGGCGTGCACCGGCGCGCACGGCGGCGAAGGAATTTGCAACCGCCTGTTCGGTATCGTTGTGGGCATGGATGCCGACGTGATCGCCGGGAATGACCTTCACCACGTTGCCTACAATTTCTTCAATTTCGTCGGGCAAGGTGCCGCCGTTGGTATCGCACAGGACAATCCAGCGCGCGCCTTCGTCGTAGGCCGCTTTCGCACAGGAGAGGGCATATTTCGGGTTGGCTTTGTAACCGTCGAAGAAATGCTCGCAGTCGAGCAGCACTTCCCTGCCCTTGGCCTTCGCCGCTTTTACGCTGTCGCGAATGGAGGCGAGGTTTTCTTCATTGGTCGTCTCTAAAGCAACTTTTACGTGATAGTCCCAGGCTTTGGCGACGAAGCAGATAGCGTCGGCTTTCGCATCAAGCAGCGCCGCAAGGCCCGGATCGTTGGAGGTTGAGCGGCCCGGCCGCCGCGTCATGCCGAACGCCGTAAAGATCGTGTCGAACTTGCGTTCTGTCCCGAATAGTTCGGTATCGGCCGGATTGGCTCCCGGATACCCGCCTTCCACGTAGTCGATGCCGAGTTCGACCAGCATTCCGGCAATTGCGAGCTTGTCAGTTAGCGTGAAATCAACGCCGTTCGTCTGCGCTCCGTCGCGCAGGGTAGTGTCGAAGAGATAGAGGCGCTCCTTCGGCATGACGGTTCTCACCAAAGGTAATAATTCGAGAGCAATGCGATTGCGATCACGATTGCAATGGCGCCCATCACGACATGGTGGCGTTTCATAGGCATCCTTACGTCAGGCGGTAGACGACGTAGAGCGCGATCAGCACGGCTAACACGAGCACGCCATATTTAAGCACGATGTAATAAAGCCAATGGCGAGGAAACGGAGTATCGGGCTTGTTCATGAAGCCTCCCGTTTGGCGGCGAGTTGCTTGTGCATGGTGGTATTGGCGAGCAACTCGTCGCCAACGGAAATTGAGTTGCGCTGTTGAGCGACATAGCCGCACTTTTCAAAAAAGCCACGCGCGTTATCGCTAGCATCGACACTCAGCCGTGCCGTGCCGCGCGCGCCGGCGAGTTTTTCCAGTGCATCGACCAACATGGCCCCAACGCCCTGCCCGGTCGCCGCGGGATGGACATAGAGCATATCAATCTTGTCCCTTCCCTCCAGTGACGCAAAGCCCACCGGCGAGCCCTCAAGGGTCGCAACCAACGCCAACTGTTGTGACAGCTTCTTACCGAATTCAGCGGCATCATCAGCGACGGAAGCCCAGGCCGCCTGCTGCGCTTCGGTATAGTCATCTGCGGTCAGGCCCTCGATACTGTCACGGAAGATTTCGCGCAGCACAGGTGCGTCCGCCGGCAAGAACGGCCGCAGGCCGAGCTTTGGGTGTGCGACCGCCATCATCGCGCGACCTTCCAATTGGTTTTACCATCCTTCGTGTCCTCAAGCTCGACACCCATCGACCTTAGCTCATCACGGATGCGGTCCGCCTCTTTGAAATTCTTGGCGGCACGCGCCGCGTTGCGTGCCGCGATCGAATTGATGACCCTATCTTCATCAAGAGCCAATGATGCCGGATGAAATTCGCTCCATTGCGATGACGATTGCTGCAGTAATCCAATTAGCTGCGCACTTGCCTTCAGGCAGGCGGCGGCCGGCTTTGCCCCTTTTGCCGCCTCACCGCGTAGTTCATGTAGTGCCGCAAAGGCCTTGGGCGTATTAAGATCATCCAGCAGGGAATCGAGCGCATCGGCACAAAGATAACCCGGTGCCACTTCCGCCGTCAGTGCGTACCAGTGGTCAAGACTCTTTTGTGATTCCCTCAACCCGGTAAGCGTCCAGTTGATTGGCTGTCGATATTGGGTTTGCAGCATCGTAAATCGTATGACTTCGCCTGGCCAGTCCTTGAGCAGATCGTGAATCGTGATGAAGTTGCCGAGACTCTTCGACATCTTCTCGCCTTCGACCTGCAGGAATCCGTTATGCATCCAGTAGTTCGCCATCACCGGCGCATGGAAGGCACAACGTGACTGCGCGATCTCGTTCTCGTGATGCGGAAACACCAGATCGATACCGCCGCCATGGATATCGAAGGTCTCGCCGAGATGCTTCCACGACATTGCCGAGCACTCGATATGCCATCCCGGCCGCCCCGGCGTTTTGATGCCCGCGGGCGACGGCCATGCCGGTTCGCCCGGCTTCGACGGCTTCCACAAAATGAAATCCTGCGGATCTTTCTTATAGGGTGCAACTTCAACGCGCGCGCCAGCGATCATTTCATCGAGCGGACGATTGGACAGCTTTCCGTAGTCCTTCATCGATGGCACGTGGAACAGCACGTTGTCTTTGGCCACGTAGGCGTAGCCGGAATTCACCAGCCGTTCGATCAAGGTTATCATCTCATCGATGTGTTCGGTCGCCCGCGGCTCAATCGTCGGCGGCAGGCAGCCCAGCGCCGCCACGTCCGCTTTGAAGTCTTTGTAGGTCTCTTCCGTCAGATCGCGGATGGAAATGCCGCGTTCGGCGGCACGCGCGTTAATCTTGTCATCAACGTCGGTGACATTGCGCACATAGGTGACGTGTTTTTCGCCGTAGATGTGCCGCAGCAGCCGGAACAGCACGTCGAACACGATGACCGGGCGCGCATTGCCGATGTGGGCGAAGTCGTAAACCGTCGGACCGCAGACATACATACGCACGCGCGCCGGATCGACCGGCGTAAACACCCGCTTCGAACGTGTCAGCGTATCGTAGAGCGTAAGTTCCATAACAGATAACACCTGCCGGCCCCCGCTGGCCGGGCGTCCTGCTATCTCAATCTTGAGAAAAGACGGCCGCAGCCAGCGTGACGCGCTAGCGAATAATCTCCGGGCAAATGCCGCAGATATGGTTAAGGCCGTTCATGCCGGCACAATGATTTGTCGCGTCCTTGCCGTCAAGGTCTCGCCGCAACCTGCGTAAAACACAGGAAAAATTTGGTGACCGCTAGCGGCCCGACGGTTAAGCGTCGCTTAACGATTTTAATCGCATTGTCGGAAACGCGCCGGGTGGCCCGACGCGCAATCCCCGAGCTCGTTCATGCGGACGCCGATCATAAGTCTAACAGCAATATTTTGCACCGCGTTTGCCGCATCTGTGCGCGCCGAGCAGCATATGTTCATAGTTGCCAATGATGCGGATGGATACGGTATCGACCGCTGCCTCGCTACCGGCGACAGGTGCGGCGCGGCAGCCGCAAATGCATATTGCAAGACTCAGGCTTTCGCGACGGCCGCAAATTACCGCAAGGTCGACCGCATTGAGATCACCGGTGCAATCGCTGACGCCAGCACTGAAAGCTGCGCTGACAGCCATTGCAACATGGTGGCGATCGTCTGTACACGCTAACCGAGATCAGAAAAAACGATCGAGAGTTCGCCGGCGTCCCTGAAGCACGTGAGTGGATGAGCGCCCGTGTGATCGTCTCGTGCATGCCAAAAAACCATGTACATTGCGTCCCGTCGCACCTCCGTCTGATGCCGTTACTTGCAGTGCCTACTAGCTATGGTGGTCAAATGGCAATCAGAGCCGAACAATAGCTACAAACGAAATGAGAGGCCCCAGCGCGGCTCCAGGCCGTGGAACAGCTAAGCGGCGGTCGGCGTTATCGCCGCGGGCGAGTCCGGGCTGAGGGGTGCCGGTCGTGAAATTCCTAATTATCATTATTTTCAGCGGCGGCGTTCTCTTCATCGACTGTATTGACGCAGAGAGCCCGCGCGCGCTGTCGCAACGTCTCGCAGCCTTGCGCTGATGGCCCTCATACGGCCACCGCAAATCAGGCCGCTAGAATACCGCATTGCGCGGAATCGCAAGTTCGGCCACGCTCGCGCCTCGGCTAGATTTCGGCCGAGCAAGAGGTCCAATCCGTGAAACTCTATTCGTATTTTCGTTCCTCCGCCGCCTATCGGGTTCGCATTGCACTCAATCTCAAGGGTATCCCCTACGAGATGGCGGCAGTTCACCTCACGAAAGATGGCGGGCACCAGCACACACCGGAATTTCGTGCCATTAATCCGCAAGCGAGAGTGCCTGCATTGGAATTGGCAAACGGCGAAGTGCTGACGCAATCTCTGGCGATCATAGAATATCTTGATGAGATCCACCCCGATCCGCCCTTTTTGCCGCCAGACGCACTTGGTCGCGCCAAAGCGCGCGCAATCGCGCAATTGATTGCCTGTGACATTCACCCGTTGAATAACCTGATTGCCCTGCAATATCTCAAGCGCCAGCTCAAGCACGACCAAACCGAAATCGACAGCTGGTATCACCATTGGATCAATGAGGGATTTTCTGCCTTGGAGTCCATGCTCGATCCTGCCCCCTACGCCTGCGGCACACGCGTGACGATTGGCGACATCTGTTTGATGCCACAGGTCGCAAATGCACGACGCCTAAAGGTGGCCCTCGAAAAATTCCCGAAGATTGTCGCCGTGGATGCTGCCTGCCGGGAACTTCCGGCCTTCGAAAAAGCAAGGCCTGAGAATCAACCGGATGCCGAATGACGGCGGCGCGGTTACCTGCTAGACCGCCGACGCGAATTGCTCTTCCCCTTACCTTCAGCAGCCTGAATGTGATCAACAGCAAGATTGTGCGCGTCGTCCTTTGGATGGTCGGTGCACTGCTCTCCTTTTCAGTCATGGCCGTATCGATCCGCGAGCTGGCGCGCGGCGGGTTGAGCATTTTTGAGATTCTTGCGATCAGAAGTGGCGTTGCCCTGCTCGTTCTGGCCGCTTTGCTTTCCGCGCGACCCGAGCTGCGCATGCACACGCTCCCGCGCCGCATGGGCCTGAATTTTTTTCGCAATGGCACTCACTATGCCTCTCAATTCGCATGGGCCCTCAGCCTGACCATGCTGCCACTTGCCACCGTGTTCGCGCTGGAATTCACGATGCCCGCATGGACGGCACTGCTTGCAGTCTGGTTCTTGCACGAACGCATGACCCCCAGCCGCCTAGGCGTCGTTATCCTCGGCCTCATCGGCGTGCTCGTGATCTTGCGGCCGGGAATTGCAAGCTTTCATCCGGCGACGGTATTGGTGCTTACGGCCGCTTTTGGTTACGCCATCACCATGATCACCACGAAGCAATTGACCGCGACGGAAACGACCTTCGGAATCATATTTTGGATGACAGTGATTCAGCTTCCATTGTCGCTGCTCGGCAGCAACCCTTCAGTATTTCTGCATTTAGATTCACGCCATATCTTCCCTGCAATTGGTGTTGGCATCGGCGGCCTCACGTCACACTACTGCCTCAGCAACGCCTTCCGTTCCGGCGATGCCACATTGGTCGTGCCCTTGGATTTTATGCGTATTCCATTAATCGCGGTCGTAGGCTGGGCTTTTTACGACGAGCCACTGGATTTATTTGTGCTGCTCGGTGCTATTATCATCGTGTCCGGAGTGCTTTGGAACTTGCGTTCGGAAGTCGCACGCGCGCATTAAACAGGAAGCTCGCGCAGCAGTGATTTCCGGACTACACTGACGCATATGAGGGGATCATTGTATAAATTCGCTGCCGCAAGTATCACAGTTCTGGCAGGCTTGGCGGTGGCATCGGCTCAGTCCACCAATCCAACGTGCCAACGCCTCGAAGCCCAACTTGCCACGCTCGATCGTGGCAATGCTGATCCGGCACGCGCTGAACAGATTCACCGCGCCGAGGATATGGTCAACCGCCAGCAATTTGAAGTCGACCGGATGGTGGCACAGTCACGCCGCATGGGATGTGAAAGCTCGGGGTTCTTTTCCATTTTTAGCAACCCGCCCCCTCAATGCGGACCATTGGGTCGGCAGATCGACCAGCAGCGCATGACTCTCGAACGTTTGCGCAACCAGTTTGAGCAACTCAACGGCGGCACTGCTGAACGTGCTGCGCAGCGCCAATCACTGCTGATTTCGCTCGGCGACAACGGTTGCGGCCCGCAATATCGATCTGCCTCACTTGCGGGACAGCAAGGCGGGTTTTTCGACCGCCTGTTTGGCAACAGCGGCGGCATACAATCGGCGCCGTCAGGGCCAATGGGCGGAACTTTCCGCACGGTCTGCGTGCGTACGTGCGACGGCTTCTATTTTCCGATTTCATATTCGACCTCGCCTGACCGTTTTCGCGAGGACGAACTGACTTGTCAGCGCATGTGCCCGGCGGCGGAAGCTTCGCTCTACACGTATCACAATCCGGGCGAGGAAATTACCCAGGCGGTGTCGCTCAATGGCCGGCTCTACACAGAGCTTCCAGCCGCTTTTCAATATCGAAAGGCTTTGGATCCTGCCTGCAGCTGCCGGAAGCCGGGCGAGAGCTGGGCGCAAGCGCTCAAGGCCATGGGCCCGGATGATACGATTGCTCCTGGTGACGTTGTTGTCACCGAACAAAATGCCAAGCGGCTATCCCAACCGCGCACCGGCGCAGACGGCAAACCGATCCGGCCTGAACTGCGCGGCCCCCTCTCAGCCCCAGCCGGTACATCGCCATCATCGATTGCCGAAGCGCCCGGTGAACTTGATCCGGCCAAGCGCAAGGTGCGCACGGTCGGGCCAACGTTCTTGCCTACTCGATAAGTACCTTCACTAGAAATCGTAGGCTTCTGATTTTGCTGGCTTGCCGGTGATCAACGAGACGTCCGGCGCCGGCATGGGAGTGCCGGGGTCGCGAAATCGGTTGGTGATCGGATAGCGGCGGTCACGGCCGAAATTCTTCAATGTCACTTTGACGCCGGGTGCCGCTTGCCGTCGCTTGTATTCGGCAATGTTGATCATGCGATCAACCCGCGTCACCATTTCTTGGTCGAAACCTGCGGCAACGACGACCGAGATCGGCTCCTCGCGTTCGATCAGACGTTCAAGGACAGGGTCAAGAATATTGTAAGGTGGAAGTGAATCTTCGTCCTTTTGATTCTCGCGCAATTCCGCAGTCGGCGGGCGCGTGATGGTGTTCTCCGGTATAACCCGGCCATCCGGCCCTTTCGCTCCTTCCGGCTTCCAGCCATTACGCAGATGCGCGAGGCGAATGACTTCTGTCTTGTACAAATCCTTTATCGGGTTGAAGCCCCCGTTCATGTCGCCGTAAAGTGTCGCGTAACCGACCGACATTTCCGATTTGTTGCCGGTTGTGACGACCATCAGATTGAACTTGTTGGAAATTGCCATGAGAATGGTTCCGCGTGCGCGCGCCTGCAAATTCTCTTCGGTAACGTCTCGCCGCAACCCCGAAAAGACCGGCTCGAGGGTGGCCTCAAAACCTTCCACGGCCGCGCGAATCGGCAACATTTCGTAGCCTACGCCAAGTGTTTTCGCGCAAGTTGCCGCATCGGAAAGCGATTCCTGCGAGGTGAACTTGTAAGGCAGCATTATGCAGCGGACGCGTTCGGAACCCAGCGCATCGACTGCCATCGCAGCGCATAGAGCAGAATCGATACCCCCGGACAGGCCCAACACGACTCCCGGGAACCGGTTTTTGTTGACGTAATCGCGTAGCCCCAGCACGCAGGCACTATAGTCAGCGCGATCGGCTTCCACGCTGTCGACCATCGGGCCATCCTCGCAGCGCCAAGTCCCGCCACGACGTGCCCAATGCGTTGTAACAACCGTTTCCTCGAATGCCGCGAGCTGAAATGCGAGCGAACAGTCCGAATGCAGGGCGAAGGAAACGCCATCAAAAACCAATTCGTCCTGACCGCCGACCTGATTTACATAAATCGTCGGCAAGCCCTGTTCTGTGACGCGCGCCACCGCGATATTGATTCGGACGTCACCTTTCTGCCGCCAATACGGCGAACCATTAGGCACGACCAGCATTTCGGCACCTGTTTCGGCCAAGCACTCCACGACTTCATCACCCCAGATGTCTTCGCAAATTGGAATGCCTAGGCGCACGCCGCGGAAATTGACCGGTCCTGGCATCGGCCCAGGCACGAACACGCGCTTTTCGTCAAATACCCCGTAGTTTGGGAGATCAACCTTGTACCGCAGCGCTGTAATCGTACCTCCGTCGAGCAACGCCACGGCGTTGTAGAGTTTGCCGCCATCGAGCCAAGGCGTTCCCACCAGTAGCGCCGGGCCGCCGGAGGCGGTAGCGCGCGCGAGCTCTTCCACCGCGGAACGGCACCCGGCCTGAAACGCTGGCTTGAGAACCAGGTCTTCGGGCGGATAACCCGCGATGAACAGTTCCGGAAATGCGACCAGATCGGCACCCTGCGCCGCAGCAGTCATGCGTGCGCGCAGCACTTTTTCGACGTTGCCAGCTATGTCGCCGACCGTCGAATTGAGCTGCGCAACGGCAATCGCCAGTTTGTCAGCGGGCCGAGCGTTCATAGAAATGCTCTACCGCCTTGGTGTCCCGCCCGGCAATGGGGGTACCCGCATAGCGGATCAGCGCGGTAGGACAGCGCGTTAGAAGGGTCCGAAATGGTAACTGCCCTGAACGAAGACACCATAAATATCCGTCTTGAAGTCGAGCGGCTGCGGACTTCCGCCAAACATTTCAAAATGTGCATCTCCCCGGCTTTGCATATGCCAGTAGCGACCGCCGATTCCGACGCTAATCGCGTCGTCCCACCGGTAGGAAAGCAACGCTTCCAACTGATACCCCCAACTGTGGCCATCCTGAAAAATGGGTACAGGCAGATCGGGCCGCAGCAAATGGTTGTCGGTGCCGGAGAACCAGACATAGGGGAGCCAGGCAGCCTCAAGATTGATCCTAAAGCGGTCGACCAATGGGAAGTCGGCATTAAGACCCAGCCGCACCCCCTGCCAAGTGTCATCCTCGACGATTACTGCGATGCTATCGGGAATACCGCCGGCGCAGATATCGGGATTGCTCGCGGTCTGCTGGCACCCGAATGCTTTCAGCCGTTGGTGCAAGTAATGGTAGCCGACAAAGCCATCAATTCGAAAATCGGGTCCGCGCAATAGCGCGCCGCCAAAATCCGTACTGATGTATCCGAGCGACTGATTTTGAAGCGTGCTGTTTGTGCTCGAATACGGCGTGATCGTCGGCGGGAAGTCTTCGTCCTGAAGATTACCATGCGTCAGCAAGCCGCCCCCTGCATATCCTTTCCAAAATAAGCCGCTACTCGAATGATCCACGCGCGTATAGATCTCGAGCGAATGCGATTGCACGCCCGTGTAGCTTAGCCGCGAGACCAGATCATCACGGGTAAAGCCGTACAGATCTTTGCGGGTGCTGCCGAGACCATACCAATACCGAAGTGCGAAGGACGAAGTGAACTCAGCTGGATCTTGCTCGACGATAAACGGATTTGCCGCAACGGGTGAGACAACGAATACGCAAAGCGAGAGTGCGCCATACAGTGCCCCTAAAATATTTTCCTTGAGCATGACTGCCCCCGCCGGTCATTGACGGGAACGTTTTCGGCGCAATAGTTTTCGTGCTGGTTACAATTTGACCGATTGCATTAAAACCCGGCAGCATCATTAAAGATGAAATAAGCCGACTCTATTTACCTTTATTTTTTCTGAATCACGTTGCTGAGGATCGACGCAGAGATATGCGCGGCAAGCGCCGAGCATCCGAATCTTTCGATAAATTCGAAGTCGCGCCTAAATTCCGGCGGTGACGGGAATCGCTTTCGCTACCGCTGATCGTTCTTTTTTGAGCAATTCAGCGAGAAGGAACGCGAGATCAATCGCCTGCTCGGCGTTTAGGCGCGGGTCGCAGACCGTATGATATCTATCATTGAGATCCGCATCCGTGATCGCGCGAGCGCCACCGGTGCACTCGGTAACATTCTGTCCGGTCATTTCAAGATGGACGCCGCCGCCGTAGGTGCCCTCCGCCTGATGCACTTCGAAGAACCCGCGAACTTCCTTGAGAATTAAATCAAATGGACGGGTCTTGTACCCCGTGGCGGACGTAATGGTGTTGCCGTGCATTGGATCACATGACCAAAGCACGATCTTGCCCTCGCGCTTTACTGCACGTACCAGCGTTGTGAGCTGTTCGCCGACTTTTTCGGCGCCAAAACGACCGATCAGTGTCAGGCGACCGGCTTCGTTGTCCGGGTTGAGAATGTCAATCAACCGCAACAGATCATCCGGCTTGAGCGAGGGGCCACATTTTAAACCTATCGGATTCTTGATGCCGCGCGCATACTCAACATGAGCGTGATCATGTTGCCGCGTCCGATCTCCAATCCACAGCATATGACCAGACGTCGCGTACCAATCACCGGTTGTCGAATCGATGAGCGTAAGAGCTTCCTCGAAACCAAGGAGCAATGCCTCGTGACTGGTATAAAACTCGGTCGTCCGCAGTTCGGGATGGCTCTCGAGATCAAGACCGCAAGCCTGCATGAAGCCGAGGGCTTCGGAAATGCGATCGGAAAGTTCGACGTAGCGTCGTGATTGAGGGCTATCCTTCACGAATCCGAGCATCCATTGCCGCACGCTCGCAAGATTGGCGTAGCCGCCTTGTGCAAACGCCCGCAACAAATTGAGCGTTGCAGCGGACTGCCGGTATGCCTCGATTTGGCGGCGCGGGTCTGGTCGGCGCGCCTGTTCGGTGAAGGCGTAGTCGTTAATGATGTCGCCGCGGTAGCTCGGCAATTCCTTGCCGTTACGTTTCTCGAACGGCGAGGAACGTGGCTTTGCGAATTGACCCGCGATACGTCCGACTTTCACGACGGGCGACGCCGCGGCATAGGTCAATACGACCGCCATCTGAAGGAACATACGGAAGAAATCGCGAATGTTGTTTGCGCCGTGCTCGGCAAAGCTTTCGGCGCAGTCGCCGCCTTGCAGCAAAAAGGCGTGGCCGTTGGCAACCCGTGCCAGCTGTTTCTTCAAATTTCGCGCTTCGCCGGCGAACACCAGCGGCGGGAATGTTGACAGCTGCTTTTCAACGTCAGCCAAAGCCTGCCGGTCCGGATAGTCCGGCACCTGCTGAATTGGCTTTTTACGCCAGCTATCTGGCGTCCAACGGTCGGCCATTACGCATTACTCCAGCGATTGCCGGGCGTTATACACGACAGGGCCGCCAGGGAGCCAGTTATTCTGAAGAATTCGGTTAGTTAAGCGCTATTCGGCCGCAGTTCGCCTATGGCTCGTGGCTATTTCGCGCATGGTGACCAGCTCCTCAGCCGCGGTCGGGTGCACCGCCATGGTGGCATCAAAATCGACTTTGGTCGCACCCATCTTCACCGCAATCCCGACAACCTGGATCAATTCACCTGCATCGGGCCCCACTATATGGCAACCAACCACGCGATCCGTCCCGCCATCCACCAGAAGCTTCATGAACGTGCGTGTGTTTCGTCCGGAGAGAGTGGCCTTCATTGGTCGGAAGGTTGTCTTATAGACATCGACCTTGGCCAGGCGCTCGCGAGCCTGCAATTCGGTAAGCCCAACAACGCCGATTTCTGGCTCGGAGAACACCGCGGTAGGCACATTAGTGTGATCGACCGGGGTTGGTTTACCGCCATAAACGGTGTCAGCAAACGCGTGGCCCTCGCGGATCGCTACTGGGGTGAGATTGACGCGGTTCGTGACATCGCCGACGGCGTAGATATTGGGAGCTGAGGTCCGGGAGAAATCGTCGACATCGATTCCACCGTGCTCGTGTATCTTGATGTTCAATTCTTCGATACCCAGTCCCATGACATTGGGACGCCGGCCAATCGCAAACATTACCTTGTCTGCGGCAACCTTACTGCCATTGGACAAGTTCACGATTAATTCATCGCCCGACTTTTCAATCGCGGCGACGGTCCGCCCACATGTGACCGTAATACCTCGGTTACGCATCTCGCTGCGCAGATGCTCGCGCACATCATCGTCAAAACCACGCAAGATGTTGTCACCGCGATAAACGAGCGTCACCTCGCTGCCCAGCCCCGCAAAGATGCAGGCAAATTCCACCGCGATATAACCGCCTCCTTGAACCACAATTCGCTTCGGCAGTTCAGGAAGATGAAATGCCTCGTTCGACGAGATCGCGTGCTCGATACCGGGAATCTTCGGCCCGAAGTGCGGCCAGGCTCCGGTCGAAATGAGGATCGTTTCGGCGCTCACGCGGGCGCCCGTCGCTAATCTGATGGTATGCGCATCCTCGATCGACGCCCGACTCTTGACAAGCGTGACGTTAAAACGCTCCAGCGTGTCAATGTAAGCTGCTTCCAACCGCGCAATCTCGCGATCCTTGTTGGCGATAAGCGCGGGCCAATGAAATGTCGGTGCGGGTACGGTCCAGCCATAGCCGGCAGCATCTTCAAACTCGTCGGAAAATCGAGACGCATAGACCAGAAGTTTCTTCGGCACGCATCCGCGGATGACGCATGTGCCTCCAACCCGATACTCTTCGGCGATCATCACCCGCGCGCCATAGCTCGCCGCGACTCTTGCGGCGCGCACGCCGCCCGATCCGGCCCCGATAACAAAAAGGTCGACGTCGTGATCAGCCATCAGACGGCGCCACTACGAATTTCGCCTGACAAAATTCCGGCAATGACCGGTCAAAGCGCGTGACCCCGCTTTTTCAATTCTTCGCGCATTTTCCCGATGACTTGGTCGGAAAGTCTGTTTGCCCATTCCTGCGCATACTTCATGCTCGAATCGATGATCTTCGGCTGCTGGACAAGCAACTTTTTACCCGCAGGGGTCTTATAGAAGGCAACGACTTCCTTGAGTTCCTGTTCGGAAAAGTTGGTGGCATATAGACGCGCAACTTCATCCGTCAATTCACCAAACCGCGGCTGCAGATCGGTACGAATTTGGTTGGCGACCTCATTGAGATCTTTGGACAACCCAGGATTTTGTTGCAGAAATAGCAGCTTTGCCTGCTCGACCACTCCCGCGATCAGCGGGCTAAAGAGCGTAGTGGCACCGGTGAGCGTGATCAGTTCCTTGGCGGTCGCCATTGCTGCCGCGGACGGTTGTTGCGCCCGCGCCCCTGGGCCGGCCACGATCAATGCCGTTCCGATTGCAGCCAGGAGGACAGCGCTTCTAATTTTTTTCGCAACGCTCATCTTAATAACTCCATTAACTCGAGACATCAGGGTCTTTCGATAAGTTTCACGCCGTCGGGACCACCAATGATGGCCATTTGAGCGAGACCAATAAACAGACCATGCTCAACAACCCCCGGGACATCAGAGAGCGCATGCGCCAAAGCAGCGGGGTCGTCAATCCGTCCAAGGGCAGCATCGAGGATCAAGTGACCGCCGTCCGTGACAAAAGGATGGCCGTTTTTACCTTGCCGCACTGCGAGCGGACCTGGCCTCTGAATCGGCTTTATTGCACGTCGGACTCCCCGCTCTATCGCGCCCAAACCAAACGAGACAACCTCGATCGGCAAAGGGAAATGACCCAGTGCTTCAACACGTTTGCTATGATCAGCGATGACGATCATTCGGGCCGAGGCCGCTGCAACGATTTTTTCGCGCAACAGCGCACCGCCCCCTCCCTTTATCAATGCGAGGTTTGGGCCGATTTCGTCCGCCCCGTCGACGGTTAGGTCAAGCTCCGGAGTTTCGTCGAGCGTCGTCAGAGCAATGCCGCATCGTTTCGCGTCGGCCATGGTCGCTTCGGAAGTCGGTACAGCAATAATATCGAGCCCGGATCGGACTCGCTCGCCAATCAGTTCAACAAAGTGCTTTGCGGTCGATCCTGTACCGAGCCCAAGCCGCATTCCCGGCCGCACAAATTCAGCGGCACGTGCGGCGGCTGCGCGTTTATAGGCATCGGGGCTCATTGCTGCCAGGCGAACAAACGACCACTAATTGACGGTTGTGACTGCATACCTATCTAGCCCTGATCTTGTTGCCTGAATAGCCGAAAAGTGACGTATTGCTGCGGACCCAAATTAGCCTTGCCACAATATTCAACGGCGGCTAGCGATCATTGTATGCCTGCGCCGACAATCGTATTCGACCTTGATGGGACGCTGATCGATACAGCGCCTGATCTCGTGGAAACGTTGAACGTAATCTTTGCCCGCGAAGGGTTTGCACCGCTGCCCTACGAGATGGCGCGCAATTTTGTTGGCGGCGGGGCAAAGGCAATGATTACGCGCGGGCTGGCCACTATGGACCACGCCGTTTCATCCGAGAGGCTCGAGAAATTGTTTGTGGATTTCATCGCCCATTATTCCGAGCATATTGCCGACCGGTCGCGTCCATTTCCTGGGCTTTTAGATGCGCTCGATGATCTCGCGGAACGCGGCTGCCGGTTTGCCGTTTGCACAAACAAACTCGAAGGGCTTTCGCTTCGCCTGCTTGACGAGTTCAAGCTGTCGGGGCGCTTTCTTGCAATCTGCGGACAAGATACGTTCGGCGTTCAAAAACCCGATCCGGAAATCCTGCATCGCACGGTCACAGCGGCAGGGGGGACACTTGGACAGTCCGTCATGATTGGCGATTCAAATACTGATATTCGGACAGCGCGAGCCGCGGGCGTGCCGATCGTTGCGGTCGCTTTTGGTTATAGCGAACGCCCCATAGCGGAATTTAATCCGGATCGGGTCATCAGCCATTTCTCGGAACTGCCAGGCGCGATTACCGCCCTTTCGTCCGCGTTTTAGGACCCAGGTACGCAATTATGGTTAATGTGGTAAGGTTAACGGGGCGCAACGTGTTGCACCCGCCTGGGTGCGACCCTATCCTTGCGCCGGGCGGGCCAAAATTGCTCGAGTGGGACGGTTAATATGATGTACCGAGTACTTGCGATCGTAGGCGGCGCACTTGCACTCGCCGGATGTTCGTCGGCGCCCGACTGGATGAACCTTAATGGATTAAAGCCAGGGCCGACGCTGGATACGGTGAGTCTTGAATCCGAGCCCCCTGGAGCCGAGGCTAAAGCCTCCAATGGGCAGACGTGCCGCACGCCCTGCGCACTCGCGCTTCCCGTTGATGCTGCGACGAGCGTTACCTTCACGCTCAATGGCTATCTTCCTGAC
>Ga0134128_10003942_pt1 | contig 18181 bp, 16 predicted proteins | sample KB31754_FD_96462 | JGI IMG/M metagenome (GOLD analysis project Ga0134128, IMG submission 96462) | Terrestrial soil microbial communities with excess Nitrogen fertilizer from Kellogg Biological Station, Michigan, USA - KB3-175-4 | ecosystem: Environmental > Terrestrial > Soil > Unclassified ... | reverse complement strand
TCCATTCGAGTGTTCCAGCCCGACAGGCCGCGCGATGCCGAATTCGTCGCGCAGCTGCGTGCGCTCGATTCCCCTCCAGACATCAGCGTCGTCGTCGCCTACGGCCATCTGCTCTCGACCGAGTTGATCGACCTGCCGCGGCTCGGCACGCTCAACATCCACGCGTCGCTCCTGCCGCTCCTCCGCGGCGCCGCACCGATTCAGGCCGCGATTCGCGAGGGACACGCCGAAACCGGCGTGACCATCATGCGCATGGTCAAAGCGCTCGACGCCGGCCCTTCGATCCTGCAGGCGCGCACGCCGATTCCCGACGACGAGACCTACGGCGAGCTGCAGATGCGCTTGGCCGAGATGGGCGCGCTGGCACTGATCGAGGCGCTGGCGCTGATCGAGCTGGGCGGCGCCTCGGAGACGCCGCAGCTCGACGCGCTTGCGACCTATGCGCCGAAGATCGACCGCGCGATGACGCGCATCGATTGGAACGCCGACGCCCGAACGGTGTCGCAGATCATCCGAGCGTACGATCCCAAACCAGGCGCGTTTGCCGAAGCGCCGAGCGGCGAGGTGAAGCTGTTCGGAGCGCGCGTGGCGGAGGGCGCCCCGCCCGGGCAACCGGGTGAAGTGGTCGGCATTGACGGCGACGGGGCGACGATCACCTGCGGCGCGGGCGCCGTGCGCGTCACGAGCGTGCATCCGGCTGGCAAGCGGCGCGTCACACCGGCCGAATGGGTTCGCGGGCGCGGCATCAGTCCAGGCGAACGACTATTTTAAGGACATGAGGAGCGCGGATCATGAGCAGGGGACGCCTGGTGGAGGCGTCGCGGTCGGCACCGCGCAGAGCGGTGGCGTGACCGACGCGCGCACCGCCGCCGCCGAGATCTGCACCGACCTCCGGCGCGGCGAGCTCCTCGATCCGTCGTTCGACCGCCGCACCGCGCGGCTCGACGCCCGCGACCGCCGCTGGACCCGCGAGCTCGTCTACGGCATGCTCCGCCGCCGGTCTCGCATCGATGCGCAGCTCGATGCCCGCGTTCGAGGCGGCATCGTCCGCCTCGACGCCGATCTGCTCGACCTGCTCCGGCTCGGTGCGGCACAGTTGCTGTACATGGCAAGCGTGCCCGCATACGCCGGAATCGCCCAGACAGTCGAACAGGCCAAGCGCCGCCACGGCATGGGGGCGAGCAAGCTCGCCAACGCCGTGCTTCGGCGCCTCGATCGCGAGCGCGACTCGCTCGAGACGCCGCGTCCGAACGATCCCATCGACATGCTCGCCCTGGAGGGCTCGCACCCCCGCTGGCTGGTCGCGCGCTGGACCGAGCGCTGGGGAATCGATCAGACGCGCCGGCTGCTCGAGGCCAACAACCACGAGCCGCCGCTCGTCGCGCGTCCGTATCACGCGGTGCGCGAGCAGCTCGAGGCCATGCTCGAGGCGGCGGGCGTCCACGTCGACGACGCACCGCTCGCCCGCGACAGCATCGTGCTCTCCAACACCGTCTCGTCGCTCACCGAGCTCGGGCCGTTCCGACAGGGGCTGTTCCATCTTCAGGATCCGGCGTCGACGCTCGTCACGCAGTACGCCTGCGCGCCGACCGGCGCAGTCGTCGCCGATCTGTGCGCGGCGCCCGGCGGCAAATCGATCGAGCTGTCGCGCTCCGCATCGCACGTGTTCGCCAGCGACCTTTCGGCGACGCGTCTTCAACGTGTGCTCGAGAACGCGCAGCGTCTGGAGATCGCGACGATGCACGCCTACGTCGCCGACGCGCTGGCCCCGGCGATTCGGCCGGTCGATCTCGTGCTGGTCGACGCACCGTGCACCGGAACCGGCACCTTCCGCCGGCACCCCGATGCGCGGTGGCGTTTGAAGATTTCGGACCTCGCGGTGATGTCGACGCTGCAGCGCTCGATTCTGCGCAGTGCGGCCGACGTCGTGAAGCCGGGCGGCCTGCTCGTGTACAGCACCTGCTCGCTCGAGCCGGAAGAGAACGACGAGCAGATCGACCGGTTCCTCGCCGAGCATCCGGGGTGGCGGATCGAGCCGCCGCCGGAGGGTGTGGTGCCGGCCGCCGTGCTCGACGAGGGCCGCCTCCGCGTGCTGCCGCAGCGGCACGGCACCGACGGCGCGTTCGCGGCACGCATTCGTCGCGGCGGAGACGCGGCATGAGCGTTCGCACCACGCTGCGCCGCTCGCTGCCCTATGCCGCGACGATCATCAGCGGGTTTCTCATCGCCTATCTGATCGTCGCCTTCGTCGTGTTTCCCTCCGGCGTCGTGCCGGGCAATGCGAAGGTGCCGAGCGTGACGGGGCTGTTGTTCGACGACGCGGCCAAGCGGTTGAGCGCCGTCGGCTTTCGCGCCAGCCGCGGCGACGAGGAATACCGCGACGCGACGCCGGTCAGCACCGTGCTCGCCCAGGATCCGCCGGCCGGCTCCAAGGAGCCCGAAGGCAGCACGGTGACGCTCACCGTCAGCAGCGCCAACAACAGCGCGCGGTGATCGGCTCGTGACGATCCGCATCGTGCCCTCGATCCTCAGCGCGGACTTCTCGCGGCTCGGCGAGGAGATCGCGACCGTCGAGGCGGGCGGCGCGGACTGGATTCACATCGACGTGATGGACGGCCAGTTCGTGCCGAACCTCACCTGGGGCGCCAAGGTGATCGAGACCGTGCGCCGCTGCACCGATCTGCCGCTCGACGTGCACCTCATGGTGGTCGAGCCGGAAAAATATTTCGACGACTTCGCCGCGGCCGGCGCAAGCGGCCTGACGATCCACGCCGAAGCCACGGCGCACCTGCACCGCCAGCTGACCCGCATTCGCGAGCTGGGCTGCCGCCCGGGCGTGGCGCTCAACCCCGGAACGCCGCTCACGGCCGTAAGCGAGGTCGTGCCCGAGCTCGAGCTCTTGCTCATCATGACGGTCAACCCCGGGTTCGGCGGGCAGGAGTTCATCCCCTATTCCGTCGACAAGATTCGGCGCGCGCGATTGCTGCTCGACGAAGAAGAGAGCCGTGCCGCGCTCGAGGTGGACGGCGGCATCGGGCGCGACACGATTCGCGACGTGTTCGGCGCCGGCGCGGACACCTTTGTCGCCGGCAACGCCGTCTTTCGCGCGCGCGACCCGAAGGCGGAGATCGCGGCGCTCCGCTCCTGCTGCGCGGTGGCCGTATGACGATCCGCCAGCAGTGGATCGTCGTCGGTGGTATCGTCGCCGTGCTCGGCGGCGTGCTGATCGGCGTGTCGCACGCGATGAAGGATCAGCTTCACCCCATCGAGGCCGGGTCCACGGCGCCGGACTTCCGGGCCAAGGAGCTCGGATCATCGAGCTTCAAGTCCCTCGCTGACTACAAGGGACAGGTCGTCATCCTCAACATCTGGGCGACCTACTGCATTCCCTGCCGCGAGGAATTGCCGAGCCTCGAGCGGCTGTACCAGGATTACGGCTCCAAGGGACTCAAGCTCGTCGCCGTCAGCGCCGACGAGGGCGTGAGCGAGGACTCGATCCGCGCGTTCGCGAAGCACTACGGTGTGACATTCGAGATCTTGCACGACCCGACGCACACCGTCGACGACGCGTACCAGGCGACGGGCTACCCCGAGACGTTCGTGATCGGCCGCGAAGGAACGATCCGCAAGAAGTGGATCGGCGCCGCGGATTGGAGCTCGCAGGGCAACCGCGCGCTCGTCGCCCAGCTCCTCGGCCTGGAACCGCCGCACCCGGTCGCCGACGACGGCGACCGCTGACCGCGGCGCCGCCGGCATGACGCACGCACCACCTCCGGCGTCGCGGCCGCCAAGCTCGCTGCGCCACCGCGTCGTGGCGGCGTTCACCGAACACCTCGCACTGAAGGCGACGGCGCTCTTTCTCGCCGTCGTGCTCTGGTTCGTCGTCAACGCCAAGGAGCCGGAAGTCGAGCTGGTGCCGGTGCGGTTCATCCCGACGCTCGACAGCACCTTGGTGCTGCGCGATCCGCCATCGCAGGTGCTGGCGCTGGTTGCCGGTCCGCCGCGCGAGCTCCTCAAGCTGGGAACCACTCCGCTGGCGATCAGGCGGCAGATTGCGGCCGATGCGCCAGACACGCTCGTCGTCGATCTGCGGCCGAGCGACGTCGCGCTTCCGGATGGCGTGGACGCCGTGGTGCGCGAGGTATCGCCGCACAGCCTCACGCTGCGCTTCGAGTCGACCTGGACCCGCAAGGTGGCGGTGCGCTCGGCGATCCAGGTCGTCGAGCCGGCGGGGGCCGGTCCGGTCGGCATGCGGCTGGACCCGGACAGCGTACAGATCACGGGGCCGCGGCATCGGGTCACGCAGATTCCGTCGGTGCCGACGGTGCGCACGACGATCGCCTTTCCCGATTCGCTGCCGCACCTGGTCGACATCGACACCGCGGCGCTCGGGCCCGGCGTGCGGGCGCGGCCATCGCAGGTGAAGGTGCTGCTGACCGGCGGGCCCCCGCATGATTGACGATCGCTCATGAGCGACCGCTGATGCGCGTGCTCGGCATCGAGACGTCGTGTGACGAGACGTCGGCCGCGGTGGTCGAGGGCGCAGGCGACGACGCGGCGGTTCGCTCGCTCGTCATCCTGTCGCAGGACGTTCATCGGATCTTCGGAGGCGTCGTGCCGGAGATCGCATCGCGGGCCCACCTCACGGCGATCGTCCCGGTCGTCACGCGCGCGCTCGACGACGCGGGCGGCGGCGCGATCGACGCGGTGGCGGTGACGAACGCGCCGGGCCTGGTCGGCGCGCTCCTCGTCGGCGTGGCGTTCGCCAAGGCGTTCGCGTTCGCGCGCGGGGTGCCGGTGGTCGGCGTGCACCACATGGAGGGACACCTCTTCGCGACGGCGCTCGAGCATCCGGGCGCCGTTCCCCCCTTCACCGCCCTGCTCGTCTCGGGCGGACACACGCTCTTGCTCGACGTCGAAGCCTGGGGCCGATATCGCCTCCTCGGCCGCACCCGCGACGACGCGGCCGGCGAAGCGTTCGACAAAGTTGCCAAGCTGCTCGGGCTTCCGTATCCTGGGGGCCCGCACGTCGAGCGGCTCGCCGCGGCGAGCGACGCCGGCCGGCTGCGCTTCGCGCGACCGATGCTGCGGCGCGATCAACAGCCTGGCGATCCGGAGTACTACGACGTGTCGTTCAGCGGTCTCAAGACTGCCGTGCTCAACGCGACCAAAGCGGCGGACGCTCACGCGCCCGGCGCGATCGCCCGCGCTTTTCAGGATGCCGTGATCGACACGCTCGTCGAGAAGACGGCGCGCGCCGTCCAACGATTCGACCGCCGCCGCGTCGTGCTCGGCGGCGGCGTGGCCGGCAACGCGACGTTCGTCGCGGCGATGCACGCTCGCTTCGCGCCGCACGGGGTGGAGGTGTATGCCCCGTCGCCGCGGCTCGCCACCGACAACGCGGCCATGATCGCGCGCGCCGGTCTGTTTCACCTCGAGCGCGGCGAACGCGCGTCGCTCGACCTCAACGCCTTCGCCGCTCAGCCAATTCCCGGACTCCTCGTCGCATGACTCTCGCGTCGCCGATCATCCACCATCCGTTCGACTTCACGGTCTTCCGATTCTCCTTCACCGGATTCGGCATCGCCGTGCTGCTCGCCTTTCTCATCTCGCAGATCGTCTGCGAACGCGAGCTGGCGCGCCGCGGCCGCGACGTCGAGTCGGCCGCGGTCGCCGACGTTCTCTTCGCCGCGCTGCTCGGTACGCTGCTCGGCGCCAAGCTGTATTACGTGGTGGTCGTGTCGCACGACATTCGAGATCTCTGGAGTCGTTCGGGCTTCGTGTTCTGGGGCGGCTTCATCGGCTCGGTCGTGCTCTGCTACCTCACCATCCGCTACAAGAAGCTCTCGTTCGTGCGCTTCGCCGACGTCGCCGGCATCGCGATCGCGGCGGGGTACTCGGTCGGACGCACCGGGTGCTGGGCCGTCGGCGACGACTACGGACGGCCGTACTCTGGCCCGCTCGCCGTGGCCTTCCCGAACGGCAGCCCGCCGTCGACGGTCGCCGAGATGCAGCACGTGTTCAATCAGAAGTTCCCGGTGGGGATGGACCCGAGCACCGTCGTGTCGGTCTACCCAACGCAGATTCTCGAGGTGCTGCTCGGTTTCGTGATGTTCGCGATCCTCTGGCGCATGCGCGACCACGATCACGCCGAAGGCTGGCTGTTCGGGGTCTACTGCATCCTGGCCGGCGCCGAACGCTTCATCGTCGAGTTCTTCCGCGCCAAAGACGACCGCTTTTCATGGGCCGCAGGCTTGAGCATGGCCCAACTGATCGCGCTGGCGATCGTCCTCGTCGGCGTCGCGATCATGGCGGCTCGCAGACGCACCGGGCCGGATCGGCAGGGCATTCGCGCGGCCACGGCCGCGGCCTGAGCAAGCGGAGCAGCAGAGTGCTGTGATGGCTCGCCGCCAAAGACTCGAGCGCCAATCGGTCCGATTCGCGCTCGGTCGCGCCATCCGCGCCTAATGTGTTCCAACCACAGCGGTCGCGACGAAACGCCGCTCGAGATGTCGCAACAATCGTTGAACACGAATGCCGCGAATGAACAGGAATCGAACCCACTGGCAGTTGAGACCGTGGCGCCCAATCCGACGACGTTCGGGTTGCCGGGCGAGCCCTCGTTCGCCAGTCATGATTCCGCACGGAGTCGTCGCGTCCCACGTCCAACGTCCAACATCACTCACCGCTCAATCACCACCACTGCCACGGCGGTCGCCACGCTGTGCGTGAGCGACACGTGCGCCGAGGTCGCCTCGAGCTCGGCGAAGCGCTCGGCGGCGCGGCCGTGGAGCCGTAGCTGAGGGGCGCCGTCGTCCCGAGAAAAGACTTCGACGTCGCGCCAGCCAATCCCGCGCGCCAGCTCGTTGCCGGCGAGCGCCTTGTAGGTCGCTTCCTTGGCGGCCAAGCGCACCGCCAGATGCTGCGCCGGCGCGACCTTCGTCGAGATGAACGCCAGCTCGTCCGCGGTGAACAGGCGGGCGAGCATTCGGTCGCCCTTGTCGGCGAACATGCGCTCGATGCGGTCGATGTCGATCGCATCGATGCCGATGCCGACGATCATGCCGTCACTGCGTCCACGGCGTTCCGCCGAGCGCCTCGTCGACGTGCAGCCAGACGCGGTCGGCGACCTCGAACGTCGTGCGGAGCTGCGTCGCCCAGTCGCGCCAGCGGCGCAGATCGTCGACCGACGCCCGCGCTTCCTCGGCGCGGCGGCGCAACAGCTCGATCGAATCGCGCAGCGGCTCGCAGGCGTCGACCAGCGCGGCCTCGAAGGCGCGGCGCTCGGGACCGTTCTCGGCGTGGCGCTCGTTGATGAATCGCCGGAGCGTCGCGTCGAGCGCTCGCGTCAGCGTCAATGCGTCGAACGCCGCGATCGCGTCGATTGGCGTTTCGGCGGCGACCGCCTGACGGCGGGCCACGAGCAGCGGAGCGAAGAACCGCTGCTGTTCGCCCGCGTCGGCGTGGCCGGAGGCCAGCCCGCGGCGGGAGCCGAAGGCGCGCAGCGTGCGCGTGAGCTCGGGCAGCGTTCGGCAGTGCGTGAGGAGGTCGGCCCGCAGCGCGACCACGTCTTCGCAGCCGAGTGTGAGCGACCGGCCGTCACGCAGCTCGATCGTCAACGAGGCGCCGTGCAGCCCGACGCCGTCGATCGACGCGAACCGCACGCGCACTGGCCGCTCGCCCTCGGTGGCGCGAACGACGGTGAGCACGTCGTCGTCCATGACGAGCGTGCAAGCGCCGAGCTCCTTCTGGCCGACGCGCGTCGTGACGTTGAGCGCCGGGCCGCGCGAGCGATCGATCATTCGATGAATCTACTCACCGCGCCGGGCGCCAGGTTGCGAGGCGACTCCCATGATGGCGCGCAGCACGTCGCTGGTCGGCGACAGGTCGGCGAACACGGCGGCCGGATCGTGGCGCCGCAGCTCGTCGACCGAATAGTGGCCCGTAGCGACGCCGATCGCCCGCGCGCCGATGGCGCGTCCGCAATCGATGTCGGCCGGCGTGTCGCCAATCACGACGACGTCGCGGCCCGGGATGTCGACTCGCAGCTCGTCGCGCGCCCGCCGCTGCGCGACGGCCGGCAGCTCGCCACGAGCTTCGTGGTCGGAGCCGAACGCGCCGACACGAAACAGCGACGGTTCGATCCCGGCCGCTTGCAGCTTGGCGTGCGCGCCGCCCACCAAATTGCCCGTCAACAGGCCGAGCACGACGTCCGATCGCGTGGCCAGCACGTCGAGTAGCTCGCGCACGCCGGGCATCAGCCGCACCGCGTCGCCTGCGACATCGAGCTCCTCGCGCAGCAGCACGACGTACCGGTCGAAGACCGCCTGCATCGACGCGTCGATGCGCGCGTCGCTGTGCCCCTCGAGGCGCATCAGCTCGCGCACGATCTGTGGATCGGTCTTGCCGTCGAATCGGTGATCGTCCGGTCCTGTGCCGCCGAAGATCTCGATCAACGCGCGGTGCACGGCACGGCGGCCGGCGCCGTCGGTGAGCAGGATCGTGCCGTCGATGTCGAACAGCACCAGCTTGGTCGTCGCCACGCCGCTCACCCGGTCCGCGTCAGCACGAGGCCGCCCATGATGCACGCCGCCCCGACGATCTGCCACAGCATCGGTATCTCGCCAAGCATCGGCCAGGCGACCAGCACCGCGACGATCGGCTGCAGATTCGAATACATCGACGTGCGCGTCGGGCCGATCACGCGCACGCCGTTGTACCAGAAGAGATAGGCCACGACGAGCGCGAACACCCCGCTGTAGACGATCGCCAGCCAGCCCATCGCGGGCAGCGCGCGCCAGGGGGCGTGCGACACCGCCGGCGAGGCGACGGCGAACAATGGCAGCGCACCGCCCATCATCGTCAGCGCCGACAACTGCAGACCGCCGACGCGCTCGGTGTACGGCTTGAGCAGCACCGTGTAGACCGCCCAACAGAGTGCTCCAATGAGCACGAGCAGATCGCCGGTCACCGTCGCCTGGCCCTCACGCCCGTCCGTCGACCCGAGGACGACGAGCGCGATGCCGGCGATCGAGAGCGCGATCCCCAGCGCGCCGCGCGCCGCCACACGATCGACGCCGCGCAGCCGGCCGATCACGGCGATGAATGCCGGCGTCGCCGCGATCACGAGCGCCGCGTCGCTCGCCCGCGTCCGCGCGATGCCCTCGATGAAGAAGACCTGATAGACGCCGTTGCCGAGGACACCGAGTCCGAGGAGCGCGAACATCGTTCGCCCCGGCGGCAGCGCCAGGCGCCGCGCAAATACAATCGCCGACAGAAGCAATCCGGCGAGCATGACCCGCACGCCGTTGTAGGCGAGCGGATCGATCACCGAGGTGCCGAACTTCACCACGCTGAAGTTCACACCCCAGATCAACGCCATGCCCACCAACGACAGCTCCGTCAGCCAAACGCCCGGCCGCGTGGTCCTCGCGCGGCCGGGCGCCACCGTTTCGCCCAGCGACAAACTCATGCGTCGAAAAGTAGACGCGCCGCCTCGGGCCTGTCTATGTTGAGGAATGCATGTCGCCTTCGCTCTCTTCGCCGACGCGGCCAACCTCTCGCAGGAGGGCAAGTTGAACGTCCTCGGCGTGTTCGATGCGTTGCAGGTCGCCACCCTGCCGGCCGTCCACCCGCGGGCGCATCTCGTCGTGCACCTCAAGGGATCGGCGAACGACGTCGGCGCGCACACGGTGAGCTTCAGTTGGCTGAGCCCGAGCGCGCAGGAGCTCTGGAGCAGCTCGGGCGATCTCAACGTCGGCGCGCCGCCCCCAGGCGTGGCCGAAATGGATCTGCCGCTCATCGCGCAGCTCGACCTGCCGATGGACGCCGCCGGCGCCTACACCATGGCGATCGCGATCGACGGCGAGCATACGATCGACGTCGGCGTACAGGTGCGCTCCTCGGCGCCGATGGCGCCCAAGGCGCTCGTCAGCTAGTCGGCCGCGCGAGTCAGAGCAGACGGCGCGCGCAGACGAAGCGCTCACGCAGCCGTTGGACGTACGGATCGCGCCGATCGCTCAGCAGCTCCACGGCATAGCCGCCGCGCCCGAGCGCGAGATGCACCATCCGCCGATCTCCGAGCGCGATGCCGACGTGCGTGATTCGACGATCGTCGCGGTCAGTGAAGAAGAGAACGTCCCCGGCGACCAGCTCGCCGACGTCGCCGCCCGCGTCCCGGCCTCGCTCTGCCTGCTGCCATGCGTCGCGCGGGAGCTGCACGCCGTGCAGGCCGAACGAACTTTGTACGAGGCCCGAACAGTCAGCGCCCCATGGTGTCACGCCGCCCCACAGGTAGCTCGTGCCCATGAACCGCTCGAGCGCGGTGCGGGCCACGGCCGCCGGGTCGCGCGGAAAACGCACCGCAACCGACGCCGCCTCGATCGCCTCGCCCGACTCGACGACCTCGCCCGGCGAAAGGAGCGCGCCGAGCGGCAGCGCGCGCGACACACCAGCGGCTGTTCTCGCGACGCAGCCGAGCGAAACGCGCTCCCCATCGAGCGTATGCGAGCCGTCGTGCATCGCACGCTCCGCGGGGGCCACAAATCCCTTGTGCATCCAGCCTTCGTACCCGTCGGCGCCGCGCGCGCGCAGCCAGTCGCCCTCTTCATCGAGCACGTCGACATGGTGCCCCGCCAGCTGCTGCGAGATCATCTGCGTCGCAATACGCGGCTCTCCGTGCATCGGCGCGATCGGCGAGCACACGACCGCCTCGTAGAGGACTGGAAACTCCGCGTCGGCGACGCGTGCCTCGGCGCTCACTGAGTCGGCTTTGGCGCGACCGGCGCCGGCGCGGGGTTCGGCTGCTTGGCCTGACAGTCGCGGCAGAGTATGACGCCGCGCATGTCACACATGATGCAGATGAACCGCCCGCAGTTCCGGCACGGGTACCCCTCCGACGCGCGCTCCTCGTTGCCACATGCGTGGCAGATCATCGCGTCGCGTTCTTCGATCTTGCCCATGGTCAGGAAGATACTAGCGGTCCGGGTTCGTGACGACGACGGCTCGGCGAACCGTCATGAGTGCTTCGGTACGAGCAGCCGGACGGCCAAGGGCTCGACGTCGACCGAAAAGGGCGTCGTGCCCATCAGCTCACCGTCCGCCTGCCACGGCAGCGGCGGCTCGGTCTCCACGCGAATCGAACGCCCGCGCGCGTAGAGCATGCAGGGATCGGTTCGAAAGTCGCCGCGGACGAGCCGCCACATCACCCGCACGGCGTCGCCCAGCGTGCGCGGCGAGAACACGCACGCGTCCAGAAACCCGTCGTCGGTCCTGATCGACGGCCCGAGCGTGATTCGCTTGCCGAGCACGGCGCCGAAGTTCGCGATCATCACCGCCGCCGCCGAGCGCTCCTGCGTCTGGCCGTCGGCCGTCACCCGCACGGTGAAGAATTGGCGGCGCCACACGGCGCGCACCGCCGCTCGCGTCCCGGTCAGCGTGTATGCCAGCACACCGAGTCGCCGCTTGAGCCACGATGGCGTCTCGGCGATCATCGACGCGTCGATGCCGACGCCGGCCGCGATCGCGAACCGTCCGCCCGATTCGAACCGTCCCACGTCGATGCGAAGCTCGTCGCCCTCGAGCAGCGCGGGCACCGCGCGGCGCACACCCAGCGGAATGCCGAGGGCCCGCGCCAGAAGGTTGCCCGTGCCACCCGCGATCACGCCGACCCTGGTCTCCGTGCCGGCGAGCGCGCCGGCCACCTCCATCACCGTCCCGTCGCCGCCGACCACGAACACGGCGTCGTAGCGCGGCGAGTGCATCGGCGCGAGCTCGGCCGCGTGGCCGGGACGCTCGGTGAACAGCAGATCGCAGGCGATGTTGCGCGACGCGAGCGCGGCGCAGGTGAGCTCGGCCAACCGTCGCCCACGCCGCGCCGCCGGATTCGCGATCACGACGACGCGCTGGATCAGAAACGCCACGTGTGCGAGAAGCCGAGACTGAAGTTGGGCGGCGTCGGCACGAGGCCGACGATGCTCTGCTGTCCGTCCGTGTTGCAAGTACGGCTCGCCGTCGGCGGGTCGTACGCCAGCTGCACCGACGTCGACGCCTTCAGCCGATACTCGGCCTTGGCGCCAAGCCCGGTCAGCGCGCTCCGCGTGCCCTGGAAGTTCTGCTGGCACAATCCGGTGTTCACGTTGAGCGAGAGGTTGTTCGTCAATCGCGTTTCGGCGCCGATCGTCGAGCCTGACAGGAACGACGCATAGCTGGTCAGCGCGTACGGGTTCGAGCCGGCGGCCAGGTTGCCGCCGCCGAGCTGGAACTGAAACACGTCGGCAAAGCTCCCCAATCCGCTCTGGCGCAACCGCTCGGCGGCGAACGCGCTCACCGTCGGCGCGATCACGTCGGCCAGCACCTGCCGCGCGTCGCTGTTCGCGCCGAAGTCGAGGCCCGGTTTGCCGAGCACGAGATAGCTCACCACGTCAGACTGCGACATCTCGTAGTCGGCGTCGCTCGAGAATCGAATCGTCGGCGTCTTGAGGCGCCCGCGCAGATCCACGATGACGTTCAGATCGCGATCGTGGTATTGCTTCACCGCGTACATCGCTTTCACATCGAGCAGCGGATTGTCCGCCGGCCCGTCGAAGGTGACGGTGCCGTCGGACAAGACCTGAAACTCGCGCTGTACGAGCTGGAGATTGAGATTGTAGGTGCCGCCGAGCGTCGTGAGCTGACCGGCGAGCGTCGGTACCTGCTGGCCGCGTGCGGCCGACAGCACCAGCTGGCCGCCAAGTCGCACGTCGGCTTCGGCCGACCGGAGCCGCACGTCCTCGCCGAGCGTCACGTTCACGCTCGAGATGAGCAACCCATCGCGCAGCGCCGCGAACGGCGACGCCGCGCGCGGAGACGCAACCGAGCTGGCCGAATCGAGAATCGCCTCGACGACCTGCTTGCGCGCGAGGTCCGCGTCGAGCAGGTAGATCGAGCTGTGGTCGACGCTGAGATCGCCGCGTAACGTCGACGCCTTGGGTGTGCCGCTCAGAATGAGCGGCCCGCGCGTGGTGACGTACACATCGGCAAGCGTGCGCTTGCTGAACGCGTGCAGCGAGTCCGCCTGAATCGAGATCCCGAACGCCATCGGCGTTTTCGACTGCGCCAGGCCAGCCACGAGATTCTTGACCCAACCGCCCACGCGAATGCTCCCCTTGTACCGATCGGTCTTGGCACGGAGCGGATCGCTCGTCAGGATGAACGCGCTGTCCTGGCCGCCGGCGAGCGCGGTATCGATCACCGTACCATTGATCTCCTTGAGCGTCACGCCGAGCGGTTTGATCTCGGCCGAACCGTTGGCGATGCTCAACGTGCCGTGATACCGCGGCGCCGCCACTGTCCCCTCCAGTGCGACGCTGCCGCGCAGCAGTCCGCTGGCCTTCACCGACGGGAAGAGCGGTTGGATGATCGATAGATCGGTCGAGTCGGCGACGATCGAGCCGCTGATCGGATCCGATCGGCGGAGCGAGCCGCCGATCAACTGAAGATCGGCCGGCAGCACGAGATTCCCGCGCAGCGCCGAGTGCTGATTGCGCGTCACGTCGAACGTCGTGCGCAGGCTTCCCTCCGCGTAGTGCGTCGACGCCGTGGCGAGATCTACGTTGAGGCCCGACCAGCGCACGCTCGACGCGAGTGCGTCGCCGACGACGATCGGTTTGGCCTTCGTGCCGGTCGCCGAGAGCGTGACGTCGGCCGTGCCGGAGATCGTGTCGCGGAGCTGGAAGAGCATGCCGACGTCACGGAGCGGCACGTGCGCTGCCCGCAGCTGCGCGAACGCGTTGCCGCGCTCGGGAATGTTTTCGGTGAACGCCACGAACGCGCTGTCGCCATTGCGGACGAGCAACGAATCGAGACGCGAGCCGGTGCCGTCGATCACGAGATGCGCCGGCCGCGCGAGGCGCCAAGAGCTCTTGCCAACCGCCAGGCCGAGCGAGTCGACCAGCACGTCGTCGACGTCGCCCTCGGTCGACCAGTTGCCGCCCAGGCCGACCAGGAGACCGTTGCGACTCAGCGCGCCGACGTCGAACCGGCGGTGCATCGAGTCGCTCACGATGAGCGTGGCGTGTACCGAATCGAGGGCGACGCCCGCGAGCAGCGCCTTGGTCAGCTGAAAATCCACCGTGCCGGCCGGCGAGTGGGTGAGATCGCGTAGATCGAACTTAGCGGTGAGGACGTCTGCGGTCTCGCCTCGGTAGGCAAGGTCGCCGCCGCTGCCGACGGTGCCGCTCACCGACAGCGCGTCGAGCGTGCCGCGGAGGATCCCCTCGATGTCGATGTTGCCGGCCAACGAATCGAGCGCCGCATCGGCGGACTGTCCCGCAGCAGAATCCGTCGGTGCGATGAGTGGACGCAGTCCGCCGAGCGAGTCGATCCGAAGCCGGAAGGCGAGCGAATCCGGCCGCCCGTGCGGCAGCCCGATGCCTCCCGCGCCCGTGGCCAGCAGAGTCCCGGCCTTAGTGTGAACGCGCAGCGAGTCGACCGCGATCCGCCCGTCGGCGAACCGGAGCTTCGCGCTCGACTGATAGATGCGCACGCCCTTCACCGTCGTCGGCTCGAGCGCGAGGTTCGCCGATCCGCGCAGCGACGCCGCCGTCTCGCCGGCAACGTCGACGTCGTAATGCCCGCTCAGCGGGCCAGCAGGGATCTGCGTCTTGTCGAGCAGCGACGCGAGCGCGATGCCGTTGAAGTCGCCGCGGCCGCGCGCGCCGTAGCCGCCAACCGAATCGGCGTCGACATGGCCGTTGAAGCTGAATGCGCCGGCCGGTCCTTGCAGCGACGCGGCGATCTCGAGGTCGGGCGTCGAGCCCTTCACGCTCACCGGGCCGCTCATCAGGCCGTTCAGGTGCAGCGGATACGACCGGCTCAGCATCGTCAGCGACACCGGCTCCGCGTTCAGCGCGAGATCGTACTGCATGTACGGCTCGCCGTAGGTGATCCGTCCGCTGCCGGTCAGCCGTGTCGGATCGCCCGGCCCGTCCTGATGCACCAGATTCGCGTTCGAGAAGCGCACGTCGAGCCAGGACGAATCGAGCGTTGCCGTGCCGGACACCATCCCGCCGAGCCGCGGGAAGCTCGGAAAGAGATACTCGATCGAGCGCAGATCGACCGCCTGCGCGTCGACGTCGAAGCGGTGGAACGCAGTGTACGCCGGCTCGAGGATGTCGAGCTCCCCCTTGCCCGATAGGCGCGACACGGCCCCGCGGACGTGCGCGTCGTCGAACCGCATCTGCGCATCGTCGACCAGGAAGTGTGTCAACGGCCCGCCCCTGCCCTTCACCGTCCCGTAGAGCTGCCCGCGCCAGTCCTCGGCGAACGGTTTGCCGTTGAGCGTTCTCAGAAAATCGAAGTCGACCGGGTCGGCCCGCAGATCGACGTCGCGCACGAGCAGCACGTTGGTCGGCGAGTTGATGCCGAACGACATCTGGCCGGTGAGGTGCGATCCGGTGGTGCGCATGTCCATCGACGTCAGCTTGAAGTCGACGATCTCGGCGTCTTTGGGGTCGTTCTCGATCGCGAGGTCGACCGCGCCGCCGCCGGTGCGAGGCAGCGTGGCGTAGACCCAGTGCACGTCGTCCAGCGCCACCGAGTCGCCGTGAATGGCGATGTCGTAGTGCACCGGATGGTCGTGCCCCCACCAGATCTTTCCCTGGCCGTGGCCGAGCGACGCCGGCATCTCGAACCGCGGCGCCTGGAACCAGATCGAGTCGCCGAGGTGGCGCATGCCGCCGACGAGATTGCGCACCTTGAACGTCGGCTCGTATTCGTCGACCGACAGCCCGGCGACGTGCACCTCCTGCCCGAACTTGTCGCTGTCCGGATCGGCCAGCCGCGCGTGCGTCACGAGACCGCTCGCGCGGCGCCAAGCGTAGGTGCGGCCGTAGCCGTCGTAGGTCTTGGTGACCGCCTTGGCGCTGTCCGCGAGGTGCGCGCGCACCGAGCTGTCTCGTGCCGCGCCGCGGAGGTCGGGGTCGGGATGCCAGGGCATCGTCAGCAGCACGGTGCCGTCGTGTATCGACGCGGAATCGATGACGACGTAGTCGCCCCAGCCGCGTGTGTTGAGCTCCTTCGGCTTGAGAAGCTGCGGCGCACCCGAGGCGAAGATCTCGCGGAAGTTCCAGCTGCCGTTCTCGTGCTGGACGAGATGGAGATACGGATGCTGCACCTCGACTCGGCGCAGGAAGAGCCGGCTGTCCGCCAGGTCGCGTGGATTCCAGACGACCGTCAGCCGGCCCGTGGCGAGGAAGACCTGGCCCCGCTTGTCGAGGATCTCCAGACTGTCGAACGTCACGCCGTTGACGAAGCTGCCGCTCACCTTGCCGAGGTAGACCGTCCCGCCCTTCACGGCGCGCGCGATCAACGGACGCGCGATCTCGCGGATTTTCTCGCGGCCGGCGTTCGTGCGCGTCAGGAAGAGCCCCGTGGACACGACCACGAGGCCCAACAGGACGAGCACGGCGACGCTGACGAGCGCCACGAGCCGGCGGCGAGTCATGCGCGGAGCGAGATATTCGAGGGCTGCAATCTGAGAACTAGAAGTCGGTGCCGATCGAGAAATTCCACGTCAGGTGGCTGAAGAAGCCCGATCCGACGAACGGACGAAATGTCGCCGGACAAGCCGCGGCGTCCTGGACCTGCTCGCCATTTTTCACCACTACTTTCAACGGCGCCGTTCCCGGCGCGGTGACGCAGATCAATGGGGCTTTTCCCGTCACCGGATCCACCGGCGATGGGAAATAGGCGGGGCCGGGCCGGCTGGCGTACGGGTTGTACCCCGCGCTGATCTTGATGGGCCCAACCGGTGAGAAGTATCTGATCCCGAGCCCGGGCGTGATTTCCAGACGCTTGTAGTCCAGATCGGTCGCCGATCCGCGCGTCCACACCTGTCCCGCGTCCAGGAACGGCACGTACTCGAGCAGGTCCGGAACGAACGGATCCCGCACCCGGAGCTCGGCGTTCAGCACCAGCAGCGCGTTGCCACCGACCGGAATCGGCCGGCGCGAGCCGGCCCCCGGCTTGGCCACGTACAACAGCGTGTCCTTGTTCGGCCCGACCGAGTCCACGGTAAACGCCGATCGGTCGAGCGTGTAGACGAGCGGCCCGAGCTGGTTCTGGCCGAACCCCCGCACGTTGTCTGCGCCGCCGGCAAAGAGCCGCTCTTGAGGCGGCGGCAGGCGCGCGCCATGGGTCGCCGAGTCGCCCGACGTAATCACCGACGTGCCGCCCACGATGTACCCGCCGCGAACCCGGAACAGAAAAGTCAGGTGCCGCCTGAGTGGCGCGTACCACGAGATGTCGCCCGTCCCCTTCAGGAACTTGAGTGCGGTATCCGAACCGGTCGCCTTCGGCGACGACCCGCGAATCTCGAACGCCGCGTTGTAGCCTTGCGTCGGCGCGACCACGTTGTCGATCCGCGTCTGCTGCAAGAGCGCGCTCAGGATGCCGAGGCGCTGTCGTTGCTCGACCTGCTCCCGTGTCGCTTCCTCGCATCGGCCGAACACGAAGCACAACACCGCCGGCTCGGCGCGCGTGTGACCGAGCTCGAGCGAATAGCCCAAGCGCAGCGGCGTCGCGAAGCTGATCTGCCGCGTCGCCGACGCGCCGAAGCCGACATCCGTCGCGCGCAGGTACGCCAGGTATTCTCCGCGCCGCTCGCTGTACAGCGAGTACGACGGCACCCAGTGGTACCCGAACAGCGTTGGCTCGCTGAGCGTCGCACCCGCATAGTAGTTGAGCGTCGAGCTGCCGATGCTGTCGCGGTCGAGCGTCGGGCGATAGCAGAGGTTGCGCGTCTGGCTCGTTTCCACCGGACGGCCATAGCCGAGCTTGGAGAGGCGGCCCGTCAGCTCCAGATGCTGCGCGTTGTCAAGAAAGTTCTTGTCGATGAATTGGCTCGTGACGCGGAAGCAGTCGAGCGTACCCCAGCCCTCCGTCTGGTCGTACTCCCGCAGATAGTCCTCGCGCAGATCCACGTTCACGTCGGCCAGGCTGTCGCCATGCCGCCAGGTCGTGTCGACCTCGAGGGTCACGTGTCGGTACGCGCCCAGATTGTACAGGTTCCGCTGCGCGTCGGTCAGCGCCATGTCGCTGTACGGCTGACCGGTGCGGAAACCGAGCAGCCGCAGCACCACCGCGCTGTCGATCTCGCCCGGGCCGTTGGCCGCGGCGTTCGCGCTCGTCACGGCGATCGTGC
>Ga0134128_10003941_pt1 | contig 18181 bp, 12 predicted proteins | sample KB31754_FD_96462 | JGI IMG/M metagenome (GOLD analysis project Ga0134128, IMG submission 96462) | Terrestrial soil microbial communities with excess Nitrogen fertilizer from Kellogg Biological Station, Michigan, USA - KB3-175-4 | ecosystem: Environmental > Terrestrial > Soil > Unclassified ... | reverse complement strand
CCTTTTCCGGGCTGCTCTGGATTCGTCCCTCCACCAACACCAGGCGCGCGCCCATCACCTCTTTGCGGAAACGCTCCATCACCTTGGGCCACACCACGACATTGGCAATGCCGGTTTCGTCCTCCAGCGTCATAAAGACGACGCCCTTGGCGCTGCCCGGGCGCTGCCGCACCAGCACCACGCCGGCGCAGCGGACATATTGCCGGTCATTGGCGTGCGACACCGTCGTGCAGGGAATGACATCTTCGCGCGTAAACAGCGCGCGCAAGAACTGCATCGGATGCCCCTTCAGTGACAGGCGAATGGTCTGGTAGTCGGCGACCACATGCTCCGGCAGCGGCATCGACGGCAAGGCGTCCGCCTTCTCATCCGGCTGCTCGCGCGCGGCGGCGCTTTCGAACAGCGGCAGCGCCACGTCGTCGGGCAGCCGCCGCACCGTCCAGAGCGCCGCGCGGCGATCGAGCCCGAGCGAGCGGAACGCATCGGCATCGGCCAAGAGGATCAGCGCACGCTTGGGCAGACCGGTGTCGCGGGCGAAATCCTCCAGCGACGTGAAGGGATGTCGCGTGCGGGCTTTCACGATGCGATCGGCCCAGTCGTCTTCCTCATCAATATTGTCGTTCCGGGGCGCCGCGCCAGCGACGAACTCTGATGTGCAATTGCACATCTGAGAACCTCGAGATTCCGGGTTCGATGCTTGCGCATCGCCCCGGAATGACGCCGCCATAGGCATATCTGCAACGACGCCCTGCATCTCCTGCCGCAAGCGCTTCAATCTTCGCTCATCCGGATCGATCCAGTGAAAGCCGTCGATCTGGCGGAAGCCGAGCCGCACCGCGCAATAATCCCCGCTCCGCTCCTCCAGTGTGTTCTGCGCGAAGCTATAGGACACGTCGATCTCACGCACTTCGACACCGTTCTTGCGCGCATCGGAGACGATCTGCGCCGGCGCGTAGAAGCCCATCGGCTGTGAATTGAGAAGCCCGCAGCAGAATGCGTCGGGATGAAAGCGTTTCAGCCAGGAAGAGACATAGACGAGCTGCGCAAAGCTTGCGGCATGGCTCTCCGGGAAGCCGTAGGAGCCGAAGCCCTTGATCTGGTCAAAGCAGCTCTTGGCGAATTCTGGCGCATAGCCGCGCGCGACCATGTTGTCGATCAGTTTCGACTCGTATTTTCCGATGGTGCCGAGATTGCGAAAGGTCGCCATCGAGCGGCGCAGGCCGTTGGCCTCTTCGGGCGTGAATTTCGCGGCCTCGATCGCGATGCGCATCGCCTGTTCCTGGAACAGCGGCACGCCCAGCGTCTTGTGCAATACCCTGAACAGCTCATCCGCCGGACCATGCTCCGGCGATGGCGAGGGGTAGCTCACCTGCTCCTGCTTGTTGCGACGGCGCAAATAGGGATGCACCATGTCGCCCTGGATCGGCCCGGGCCGCACGATCGCGACCTCGATGACGAGATCATAGAACTCACGCGGTCTCAAGCGCGGCAGCATGTTCATCTGCGCGCGGCTTTCGACCTGAAACACGCCGAGCGACTCGCCCTTGCACAGCATGTCGTAGACTTGGGCGTCCTCGCGCGGGATGGTGGCGAGCTCGTAATGTTCGCCCTTGTGCTGCTCGATCAGGTGAAAGCATTTGCGGATGCAGGTCAGCATGCCCAAAGCCAGCACGTCGACCTTCATCATATGCAGCGCGTCGACATCGTCCTTGTCCCATTCGATGAAGGTGCGGCCCTCCATCGCGGCATTGCCGATCGGCACATAGGTGTCGAGCCGGTCTTGAGTGAGCACATAGCCGCCGACATGCTGCGACAGATGGCGCGGAAAATCGATCAGCTCGGCGGCAAGATTCACCGCGCGCTCGATCATCGGATTGTCCGGCTGGAGTCCTGCCTGCCGCACCTGGCCCTCGGACAGGCCATCGCCCCAGCTCCCCCAGACAGTGTCCGCAAGCAGCGAGGTGACGTCCTCCGTCAACCCCAGCGCCTTGCCGACGTCGCGGATGGCGCTGCGCGGCCGGTAATGAATGACGGTCGCGATCACGGCCGCGCGCTGGCGGCCATAGCGGCGATAGACATATTGCATCACCTCCTCGCGTCGTGAATGCTCGAAATCAACGTCGATATCGGGCGGCTCCAGCCGCTCCTTGGAGATGAAGCGTTCGAACAAGAGATCGATCTGGGTCGGATCGACCGAGGTGACGTCGAGCACATAGCAGACGGCGGAATTGGCCGCCGATCCCCGGCCCTGGCACAGAATGCCCTGGCTTCGCGCATAGTGCACGATGTCATGCACGGTGAGGAAATAATGCGCGTAATTGAGCTCGGCGATGAGGTCGAGCTCTTTGCGCAAGGTCGCGCGCAAGGCTTCATCGATCCCATCGGGAAATCGCCTGGCCGCACCGGCCCACGTCAGATCCTCGAGATGCTGTTGCGCGGTCTTGCCCGGCGGTACCGGCTCGTCGGGATATTGGTATTTGAGCTGATGAAGCGAAAATTCGATGCGATCGGCAAAGCGGATGGTCTCCGCGATCGCCTGCGGATAATCGCGAAACAGCCGCGCCATTTCGTGCCCGGGCTTCAGATGCCGTTCCGCATTGGCCTGAAGCCGCCGGCCGATCGCCTCGACCGTGGTTTTCTCGCGCACGCAAGTCAGGACATCCTGGAGCGGCCGGCGCGCGGGATCATGGTACAAGACCTCGTTGGTGGCGAGCAGCGGCACCTTTGCCGCTTGCGCAAGGCGGGAAAGCCGCGCCAGGCGGCGACGATCATCGCCCCGATAGAGCAGGCTGGCAGCGAGCCACACGCCTTCGGCACGGGTTTCCTTCAACTGGTTCAGAAGTTTTAAAGCGGCGGCCGTCTCGAAGCGATGCGGCAGCATCAACACCAAAAGCTGGTCTTCCGCAAATTCCAGGAGATCATCGAGTCTGAGATGGCACTCGCCTTTTTCGACGTCCTCGCCGCGCTTGCCGCGGGTGAGCAATTGGCAGAGCCGGCCATAGGCCGTGCGGTCGCGCGGATAGACCAGGATGTCGGGGCTATCGTCCATGAAGACGATGCGCGAACCGATCAGGAGCTTCGGCTTATGCTTCAGCTCAGGATTTTCCAATTCGCTATAGGCGCGCACCACGCCGGCGAGCGTGTTATGGTCGGCAATGCCGATAGCCGACAGTCCATATTCGCCGGCCATATGCACATATTCCTGCGGATGCGAGGCGCCGCGCAGGAAGGAGAAATTGGTAGTGGCACCGATCTCCGCGTACTCAAGCGTTTTCATGCGAATAATCCGTGCATGTACCAGGCAGGCTGCACCAGCCGTCCGGTTTTCGGATCGAATTCGCGGTCATAAAGCCCGTCGCGATAGACCCAGAAGCGCAAGCCCGCCTCGTCCTCGACGCGGAAATAATCCCGCGTCAGGCTCGCTCCTTCCGAGCGCCACCATTCCATGGCGATGCGTTCGGGACCTTCGGCGCGCACCACTGCGTGCGCCGCGCGGCGCCAGACAAAGCGCGCGGGCGGACCATCCGGCACCTGCGCGATCACCTGGATCGGCTCCGGCCGTTCGAACAGCCGCAACGGCCTCAAAGGAGGCTCGGCCTCCGCGCGCGGCTGCCAGTCTGCCTGCGCAGCCACGGCAAGATGCTGCTGCGCCGGGACCGGCAGCACCGCGCGTTCGGGAATGTGAGTATCCTGCGGCAGATAGACGACGACGCGCCGCGAGCCGATCCGCGCCGCGATGCGGTCGATCAGTGCTGCCAACTCGTCATTGTCATGCACATGGGCATCGAGATCGTGCTGCTGCTGCACCACGATCTCGGTACGGCTGGCGGACAGGCGGATCAGGTCGAAGCCGAAACCGGGATCGAGCGGATCGTTCAAGGCTTCGAGCCGCTCGCGAAACAACCGGTCGATGACATCACCGCGTGTGACGGGCTGACCGGTCTCGACCTCGATGCTACGGACCACGCCATCGGTACGAAAGAAACAGGCTGTGAGCCGCCGCGCCCCCTTGCCCTGCTCTGCCATCGAGGCCATGAGCATTTGCGCCAGCTTGGATAGGGTCAGAGCAATCGTCGTATCGGTCGCAATCGGTTCGGCAAAGCGTCTTTCCACGATGTAATCCGGCAGCGGCTTGCGCGGGCTGATCGGCTGATCGTCCTGCCCCAACGCCTGGTCGAGCCGCGTCGTGAAGGATGCGCCAAATCTCGCCGTGATTTCATAGCGCGCACGCGAAGCGACATCGCCGATGGTCTTTAGCCCGGCGCGGCGCAGGCCGGTTGTGATCGTTTCCTCGACGCCCAGCGTGAAGATCGGGAGCGAAGCGACCGCGCGCGCTTCCTCACCGTCCGGCACGATGGTGCCATGAACATGGCGGGTCAGGGTGCGCGCGCAAATGGAGGTCGAGGCAATCGCCGCGCTCACCACAAAGCCCTGCGCGGTCAAGAGATCGGAGAGCAGCTTGAGCAGCGCTTCCTCGCCGCCGAACAGATGCGTGCAGCCGGTGATGTCGAGGAACAGGCCGTGCGGCGGATCCAGCGCCACCAGCGGGGTGAAGCGGTCGCACCAATCGGCGATATCGTTGAGTATCTTGGCATCCGCCGCGAGATCGGCGTCGAACACACGCAGATGCGGACAGATGGCGCGGGCATTCGCCAGCGGCTGGCCAATATCCAGACTGAGCCGCGCGGCGGCATCATCGAGCGAATAGATTTTTATCGCATTATTCTCTTTGGCGACGACGATGCTGGGTTCATCGTTGCTCTGCCGCTTAACCGGCGCTTCGCTTGAACACGTCTTGCAAACGAGTTCGCGCTTGATGCGGTCGATGGGCAGGCGTGGCAGCCACAGGCTGAGAATCCGCCGCCCTTGGTTCGCTGAAAAGGCACTCATCACATTTCCATTCCATGATCCATCGCCCGAGCGGGCCATGACGGTTGCGGACAAGCTCTGCGTCGAACAGCGGCGCGCCCCATCCCTGCCAGGAAGACGCCGGCGGCGAAGGCCCTGCACGCACGACCCAACGTGTTTCGGCCGTGGAAGGAATGGGCGTTGCCGCAATGCGCAGCAGAAGACCGGTGACATCAGCGTCTTGCGCAGCCAGCGTCAGCTTGCGGCTGGCCACGAGGTCGAGTTGCCGCGTCTCGCCCCAGACCTCCAGCACCACCGCGCCCACGGCATCGCAGGCGAGCGCGTCGGCGGCGGTGCGCAAGGCGTTCTCGACGTCGGGGGCACGCACCGTCACCAGACGACGTGGATCAAGGCCGAGTTCGGCCAGTCCGCTCATCGACAGCGCGCCAGTTTCGCGTTCGGAAAAATCCTGTCGCACCCAGACCAGTGGCCGGCGCGGGGCCAGGCGTGCAGCGAGGCCCGCGACAAATCCCGTCGCCGCCGCGCTCTGCCGACCGCCTTCGCAAAACACCTCATGCACCGCCCCCTTGGCGAGCCCGCCCTGCAGCACCGCATCGGCTTCGGCATGGCCGAGCGCGGCCCGTTGCAGCGCATGGGCGCCGCCCTGCATCTCGATGCGTTCGATAGTGCCGCGCAAAGTCGCAAGCGCGCTCGTGCGTGCGCTTGTCATGGCGTCGCTTCCTTCAAGAGAGGGGTGGCCGCGACTAGCTCTCATTGAAAAGAGAACCAGAAGCTGGCTCATTTGTTCATGGTATGTTCTAATATAAAGCTAACAATCGCCGCTGAGTCAATCGGGATTCCGCGTTCAAATTTTCGCTAGGAATCTCAATAGGATCTGGGAACATGTGCAACTGGCCCGCATTGGGCCTCTGCGGCGACCACAAGCAAGCGGAGATCGCCATGACCGCCTCACACCCAAGCTCCAGCCTTTCCGCCCTGCGTGAGGAGGCAGCCGGCTGCCGCGCCTGCGGCTTGTGGAAACATGCGAGCCAGACCGTGTTCGGCGAGGGACCCGCGCATGCGCAAGTGATGCTGGTCGGCGAACAGCCCGGCGACAAGGAAGATCTCGCAGGCCATCCCTTCGTTGGTCCAGCCGGCGCGATGCTCGACCGCGCGCTGGAGGAAGCCGGCGTCGACCGCAAGAAGACCTACGTCACCAACGCGGTGAAGCACTTCAAATTCGTCCCCCGCGGCAAGATCCGCCTGCACCAGAAGCCGACCACGCCGGAGATCAGAGCTTGCCGCCAATGGTATGAAAGCGAACTGGCTCTGCTCAAGCCTGAGCTGGTGGTGGCGATGGGCGCCACCGCTGCGCAATGCGTGTTCGGCAAAATCACGCCGATCAACAAGAACCGCGGTCATGTGATCGATCTCCCGGAAGGGCTCAAGGCGCTGGTGACGGTGCATCCGTCCTATCTGCTCAGGCTGCCCGACGAGGATGCGAGGCACCGCGAATATGCACGCTTCGTCGACGATCTGAAGATCGCAGCAGCCTTGATGCGAAAATCCGCGCGCGCGGCGTAGTCCGTCCCGCCTCTGTTGCGCTGCGCGAATACTGCCGTCATTCCGGGGCGCGCGTAAGCGCGAACCCGGAATTTTGCGCCACAAGCTGTGCATCTCGCTCCACGACCTCGGGATTCCGGGTTCGCTCGCTGTTCGCGAGCGCCCCGGAATGACGGGACTTTTTTGTTGTGTGTCGGGAGCGTATGGTTTGGCACGGATCACGCAATCCCTCCGGGGAACTGCCGTTCAAAACGAACCAAAATGCGAGGGAATGCTGATGACGGGCGCGAGGCTGAAACATTACGGCTGGGGCCGCGAGGGCGAAGGCATGAGCGCGGAAGAGCGGGACTTCGTGCTCGGCCGCTATCGCCAGAAGTTCGCCCGCGACAGCTTCGACACCATCGCCGTCCCTCGCCTCGAAGATATTTCCTTGCGACCGCCGCGCGTGACGCCGCCGGCTTCGCTCGCCGCTTTCTGCACGAGCGAACGCTATGACCGCGCGGCGCACGCTTACGGCAAATCCTATCCCGATTACGTCCGGGCCATGCTCGGCGAATACGATTGTGCGCCCGATGTGGTCGCCTATCCTCGCAACGAGGCCGAGATCTCCTCCGTGATGGATTGGGCCGGCTCGGTCAATGCTTCGTTGACGCCGTTCGGCGCCGGCTCCAGCGTCTGCGGCGGCGTCGAGCCGCGGGTCGACGGCACGAGGTACAAGGCCGCGGTCACGCTTGATCTGCGCCATCTCGACAAGGTCGTGGAAGTGGATGCGACCTCGCGCGCGGCGTTGATCGAAGGCGGCAGCTTCGGCCCCGCGCTGGAAAACCAGCTCAAGCCGCATGGCTTCACCTTACGGCATTTCCCGCAGAGTTTTGAGTATTCGACGCTGGGCGGCTGGATCGCGACGCGCTCGGGCGGCCACTTCGCCTCGCTCTATACGCATATCGACGATTTCGTCGAAAGCTTGCGCGTGGTGACGCCGCGCGGCGTGCTCGAAACGCTCCGCCTGCCGGGCTCCGGCGCGGGCCCCAGCCCCGATCGGATGTTCATCGGTTCGGAGGGAATTTTGGGCGTGATCTCGCGTGCCTGGATGCGCTTGCAGGTGCGCCCGCGATTCCGCGCCGGCGCCTCGGTGCGTTTTCGCAACCTCTTCGCAGCGGCGCGGGCCGTGCGCGCCATTGCGCAGGCCGGCCTCTATCCCTCGAACTGCCGCATCCTCGATCCGCACGAGGCCTACAACACCGGCGCGGCTGACGGCAGTGTCGCGATCATGGTGCTGGCGTTTGAATCCGGCGATCATCCGCTGGATGCCTGGATGAAGCGTGCGCTGGAGTGCTGCGCCGATCATGGCGGGACGCCGGAGCCAGCAGACGCGAGCGATGCACATCGCGAAGGCGCGGCCGGCGTCTGGCGCAACGCCTTCATCCGCATGCCCTATGCGCGGGAGTTTCTCAATCCCACCGGCATCATCAATGATACCTTTGAAACCGCGATCACCTGGGACCGCTTCGAAAATTTTCATGACGCGGTGAAGACGGCGACCGAACGCGCCATCCTCGAGGCAACCGGCGTCAAAGGCGAGGTCACCTGCCGCTTCACGCACATTTATCCGGATGGGCCTGCGCCCTATTTCTCCTTCCATGCGCTCGGCCGCCACGGCGCGCTGCTCAAGCAGTGGCAGGCGATCAAGACTGCGGCGAGCGACGCGCTGATTGCGGCCGGCGGCACGATTACGCATCATCACGCCGTGGGCCGTGATCACAGGCCCTGGTACGACCGCCAGCGCCCCGAGTTGTTTGCGGGGGCGCTGCGTGCGGTCAAACGCGACCTCGATCCGCAAGGCTTGCTCAATCCGGGTGTCCTGATCGATCCGTAAGTGCGAACGCGGGCACTGCCCGCGCCGCTGATGTTGGACGCTTCTCATGACGGAGTGGTACCTGGTTTGGATCGAGGGGTCGCGCGGACCTGAACCACAGAAATGGTCTTCGGATGGACTGTGGGGCCAGCTCGGCCGTCAGGACGTGATCGTGCGATTTCCGCTCACGGACAAGGAAGCGGAGCTGCCGCTCGACCACCTGGCGCGACTGCACCCTGCCCCCATCGGATGATGAGCGATCTCGCTTTTGTAGGTTGGGTTGAGCGCAGCGAAACCCATCTCGTTATGACGACAAATGATGGGTTTCACTTCGTTCAACCCATCCTACGATCTCTCCACTAGCCGGTCGCCCGCCGCGGCACCGCATTCGAGGCGAGTTCGGTGGGCGCCGGAATCTGCATCAGAATGGTCTGACTCGCGGGCGCGATCTCGATACCGTACTCCTGAAAGCGCCGTTTCATGCGGCGATTGAATTCGCGCTGCACCGGCCAGCGCCCGGCGTCCGTGCAGCGAATCTGTCCGACGATCGAGGCGAGCGCGCCGTCCACCTTGTCGACGCCCCATAGCTCGAGATCGCCGAGCATCACATGCCGGTATTCCGGCTCGCGGCGCATCTCGGCGACGATCTCCTTCAGAATCTGTCCGGCGCGGTCGGTGTCTTCCTTATAGGCGACGTTGACACTGACGGCGGCATTGCCGACGCCGCGGCTGGCGTTGGTCAAAGTCGTCACGGCGCTGAAGGGAACGATATGCACCGCGCCGTCGCCGGCGCGCAGACGGATGGTGCGGATCGAGACGTTTTCCACCGTGCCGGACAGCCCCGACACGGTGACATTGTCGCCGACTTGCACGGTATTCTCCAGCAGCAGAAACAATCCCGTGATGAGGTCCTGCACCAGCTTCTGCGAGCCGAGGCCGATGGCGATGCCGACGATGCCGGCGCCGGCGAGGAGCGGCGCGACATTGACGCCGATTTCGCTCAGCGCCGTCAAGCCGACCACCGTCACGATCAGACAGAGCAGCGCCGTTCGCAGCATCGGCTGAAACGTCCGCAGCCGCGCCGCGCGCGCGTAATGGCCTTCTCGCGACAGCACGTTGACCTGACGGTCCATCAGCGCGTTGGCCACCTCCCAGATCGCCGTCGCCGCCAATGCCGCGATGCCGATCGTCACGACCGCCGATATGAGCCGGCTGCCGATCTGGCCGCCATAGAACCAGACGATGGCGTCCACACCCCAGACCTCGAGCATGGCGACGAATCCCATGAAGCCGATGATGGTCGAGACCGCGTTACGCAACAGCGGCAGATAGCGATTGGCGCGCGTCTCAATGCCAGGGAAGCGGTGCAGGAGCTCCGGACTGATCCTGAAGCCGCGATCGATCAGGCTCAGCACCACGATGGTGGCGAGACGCGTAATCAGTCCAACCGCAATCGTGCCGACGAAATACTGCAACAGCAGCGAATACCCGTTGCGGATGTTCAGCGCCCACACCGCCCACAACGCAAGATCCAGGACGATTGCAAGATAGTGCCACAGGCCGGCGATGCGATTGCGCGCCCGCGCCGCCAAGCCTTGCCGTCCCGCGGGGGCGCGAATGGCGTCGGCAACCTGGCGGCGGCACTGCAGGATGATGACGACGATAAAGAGATGCACGATCAGCATGACCATGCGCAGCAAGGCCAAGTAGCCGCCGCGATGCAGGCCAAGCAGGAGCGCGACATTGGCGAAGGCGATGCCGGATACCGCGACGGTGACGATGCGACGCGCCCAGATCTCGATATAGGCCGCGGTCTCGGCACGGACGCGAAACAGGCCGAAAGGCCCCGCCAGCGCGCGCACGATACAGATCAGGACGCGCGACAGGGCATAGGCATTCACGACCGCCAGGATCACCAGGCGGGTCGTCGAGAGATCGCCGATCCCCGTTCCCAGCACCGCGGTCGCGACGCCGACAAAGACGAGCACCGGCAGCAGTTCGAGCACCAGACGTCCCAACACGAACGGCAAGCGAACCAGCGAATGCCAGAGACGTGCGATGCTGAGACGGCGCTGGTGCAGGTCCGCCTCCGGCGCGAGATCGGCCGCCGACGACGGCGGCTCGCCGACGACCGCCGCAGGCACCGTAACGCGTACGGTCTTCGGAACATGCGCCTCCAGGAAGGTCAGCGGCCGCCTGATCAGGCGGAAGATCAGCCATTCGGCGACGAAGGCGCAGCCAAACACGACCGCCAGCTTCCAGGCGATGTCGAGCAGGAGGTTATAGGAATAGGGATCGTTGGCGGTCCGCAGGATCCAGTAATAGAACGCCGGAAAATGCGTCAGCGACCGCGCCATACCAGCAATCTCGTGCGAGACGTCGCCGATCTGCTCCGATACGGTCAGCAGGAGTTGCGCGCCGAGGCTGTCCGCGGTGAGCGGGATCGGCGATTTCGGATGAGGCGCGGGTGCGGCAGGTGCGGACGGCGCGGCCTGCGTCGCCGGCGCGGTTTGGGCCGGCGGCGACGCATTGGCGATCGCACGCAGCGTATCGATCATCTGCGTCCGCTTCTTGTCGTCCTGCAGGGTCTCCAGCGCGCGCCTCGCCTCTTCCGGGGTCAGCACGTCGGCATGGTTCGCAGGCAAGGCAGCTGCGTTCGCCGACGAGGCGGCCACGGCGACGTGGGTCCCGTGCGGCTGGGCAAACGCAGGGAAGGCAAACAGCACGCAGGCGAGCAGGATCGCTGGAAGATGTTTGTACGACACGAGGACCCCTTCGAAATTGCGCGGCAGCAGATCCGGAAAAACAGAATCACTTTCACGCATGCGTCATGTCGGAGTAGCCCTTTTCGCCGCGATCCTGTGTCGGAAATTTGCTGTAGCGACGGCTTTCTTTTGGCATTTGCTGCATGTGCTCACCCCCGTCAGCCATGCAATTCCTCGAATGCAGCCATCATCTCGCGCAGGAGGCGCTCTTCCTCCCCTACATAGCGGGGCGAGAAGTGAAACGGCTCGATGCGCCGTACCCCGGCGGCCCGCGCGATTTCGCCGGCCGCGGTGGTCGTCAGATGCGCCCGCTCCCGCGCCAGCGCCGCGTCTCCTTGCACAAACGCCGCCTCGATGAAGAGAATGTCAGCATGCGCGACCAGGGCGATGATGGCCGCTCGGTTGGCCGGCGTGTCTGCGACATCGGTGACGTAGCCGATTTTCTGCCCGGGCGTCACCGTGAGCACGTCGCGCAAGCTGCCCAATGGCTCGACACGCGGAGACGCTCCAGCCGGTCCCGCGACATGGATCGGATGGTCATCCGAGCGGCCTTCCGCCACCGCGCTCTTGAGCGACTTGAGCCAGGCGCCGACCGGCAGTCCGCGCTCCAGCAAGCGGTTCTTCCAGATGTTGACATGGGCCGCTTCCTGCAGCGCGAAGCCGAGGCAGGACGTGTGATGCTCGAGCATCGCCGCCGAAACACGAAACGTCGGCTCACTATGGAGCGCGCCGTCGCGAGCCATGTTTGCCGGTGCCGGCTCCGGAGCAAAACCCGTCTTCAGGCGGAATTGCGTACGCGTCGCCGCACGCGGCGGGTTGAACTCATTGACGATGAAGACGAGATCGCAAGCGTAGGTCTCGACGAGGTCCCAGCAATAGCCCTGAAGCTTGTGATAGACGCGCTCGGCAAGGCCTGCCGGGCCATGAAGTTGCACCATCTTCTCGCGGCCAACCAAAAGCCGCAACAGCTGGTCGAAACCGACGAAGTGATCGATATGCGTATGCGAGACGAATATCTGGTCGATGCGGTGCGCTTTGCGCGGCGACAGCGCGGCAATGTCGCCGAGATCGAACATCAGGCTGCGCTTTTCGAACAGCGTGTCGACATAAACAGCCGGATCGCCGTAGCGTCCGTTAACCAGGCTGGGATGGAAAAGCGGTCGCATGGAGCACTATTCTGCCGGGGCCGGTCTTTCGTGATGGATGCGCGTCGGACATCAACGCTTTCGCATTAGGATTGATTTGCCGCTGAAGCAATCGATCACGTTCCCTCTAAGGCGCTTCGTCTGCTCGCGAAATTGACGCTGCGCGAAAACACCGATGGGATAAATCAATCTCGATCGTACAATCTTTCCAAGGGATTTTGTTGCCAAAGCAACTATCTTGTGTCAGAGTCCGCGGCAAGAGAGCGAGACAATCGCCGGGACCGGGGAGGAAGTGATGTTCGCTAAACCGGCAGCCAACTCGCCCGCAGTTAAATCACGCGCGGTTGCCCGTGACCGCATCAAGATTATCGTGCAGCCGCCGCAACAACTCGATCAGCACCTCCTGCTCGCGACCATCGAGGCAGGACAGCAGGCGGCGTTCGCGATCGAGCGCGGCAACGATGACCTTGTCGTGCGCCGCACGCCCCTTCGCCGTCAGCGAGATCGAGTGCGTGCGTCCATCCTTCGGGTCTGGACGGATGGCGACGAGGCCGCGCTTCTGCATCACGGCGAGTGTGCGGCTCACCGGCCCCTTGTCGAAACCGATGACCTGGCAGATGCGCGCTGCCGCGATCCCGGGCTCGATCGCGAGCAGCGACATGATCCGCCATTCCGTGACGTTGACGCCGAAATTGCGCTGGTAGAAGGCGGTCGCGCTGTTCGAAAGCTTGTTGGCGATGAAGGTGATCAGCGCCGGAACGTAGCGTTCGAGGTCGAGTGTCGGACCGTCGGGCATCTTGCGGGGCTTGGTCGAAGGCGGGCTGCTGTTCATCTCGGGGATCGTGCTCGCGGCGCGTCTTGCAAAAATAAGGACATGGCGCAGAGCTTCACAAGCGCAAAATTCGGGAGGACAGAATGAGTGCACCGAACTCCCCTGTATCGACCGGCGCCGATGCAGCCGGCATCCCACATCTCGACATCGATCCGTTCGCGATTGACTTCTTCGACAATCCCTACCCGACGCACGAGCGGCTGCGGGACAGCGCACCGGTCGTCTACCTCGACAAATGGAATGTCTTCGGCGTTGCGCGCTATGCCGAGGTCCATGCCGTACTCAACGATCCCCTCACTTTCTGCTCCAGCCGCGGGGTGGGTCTAAGCGATTTCAAAAAGGAGAAGCCGTGGCGGCCCCCGAGCCTCATTCTCGAGGCCGATCCACCCGCGCACACACGCACCCGCGCCGTCCTGAGCAAGGTCTTGTCGCCGGCGGCGATGAAGCGGATCCGCGACCATTTCGCCGCGGCGGCGGAGGCCAAGATCGACGAACTGCTGCAGCGCCGGCAGATCGATGCCATCGCCGATCTGGCCGAAGCCTATCCGCTGTCGGTGTTTCCCGATGCCATGGGCCTGAGGCCGGAGGGCCGCGAGCACCTGCTGCCCTATGCCGGCGTCGTCTTCAACGCCTTCGGTCCGCCCAACGAACTGCGCCAGACCGCGATCGAGCGCTCGGCGCCGCATCAGGCCTATGTCGCCGCGCAATGCCAGCGCGGCAACCTTGCCCCTGGCGGCTTCGGCGCGGCCGTGCACGCCTTTGCCGAGAGCGGCGAGATCGCGCCGGACGAAGCGCCGCTTTTGGTGCGCTCGCTGCTCTCGGCCGGGCTCGATACCACCGTGAACGGGATTGGCGCCGCCGTCTATTGCCTGGCGCGGTTCCCGGAAGCGCTGGTGCGACTGCGCCATGAGCCCTCGCTCGCGCGCAACGCGTTTGAGGAGGCGGTCCGTTTTGAAAGCCCGGTGCAGACGTTCTTTCGCACCAGCAGCCGCGAGGTCGAGATATCGGGCACGCGAATCGGAGAAGGCGAAAAAATCTTGATGTTCCTGGGCGCCGCCAACCGCGACCCGCGGCGCTGGGATGATCCCGACCGGTACGACATCACCCGCAAGACATCAGGCCATGTCGGCTTCGGCGCGGGCATCCACATGTGCGTCGGACAATTGGTGGCGCGCCTGGAGGGCGAAGTCGTGCTCGCCGCACTCGCCCGCAAAGTCGCTGGAATCGAGATCACCGGGCCGGTGAAGCGTCGCTACAACAACACCCTGCGCGGGCTCGAAAGCCTGCCCGTCACACTCATGCCCGCCTGAGCGACGACCATGCCGAGCATCATCTACATTCACCCCGATGGCCGCGGCGAGACCGTCGAAGCCGATAGCGGCGCCAGCGCAATGATCACCGCGCTCACCCATGGCGTCGAGGGCATCGTCGGCGAGTGCGGGGGCAATGCCATGTGCGCGACCTGCCATGTCTATGTCGACGAGGGCTGGTTCGACAGACTTCCGCCCCGCAGCGACGATGAGGACGCTCTGCTGGACGGCACCGCTGCCGAGCGCTGGCCGAGCAGCCGCCTCTCCTGCCAGATCAAGATCACACCCGAACTCGACGGCCTCGTGCTGCGCCTGCCTGACCGGCAAACCTGAGCGTTCCGCCTGTCGGACAAGTCAGGTTTGACCGCCCGCAATTGGCGCATGGCAGCCGCGGACCCAATCGGTTCCGGGCACGTTAATCAGACCTGGTTAGTGTGCAGGTCTTTATGGAAACGCTCGAGACGTATCTCGGCAGGAAATGCGAGGAAATAACGCTACTGAACGCTTGCCTCGCGAATCCTTTGGCATTGCGTCGTCCGGTTTCAGCCAGTGAGGTGATTGAACAGAAATTCCACATCGCCGCGGCGCTCAAGGCCGAACACGAGTTGCACGATTGGGCGCTGACCGAGACGGCCTGGGCCCATCCGGGTCGCCTCCGTTCCGGGCCCTTTGAGTTCTCTTACGACTATCAGCGCGCCGATCTTGGGGTACGCGGCCCCTCGTTTTATCAATTCGACAATTCGGCGGCGGCGAAAGCAACTATCTATACGTCCTCGGGCATGGCCGCGATATCGGCGCTGCTGCTCGCCTCCGCACGCATCATGCCCGAGGCGGACATCCTGGTATTGCCCGGCGCGTACGGAGAAACGGTCGAGCTGATCGAAACCCATGCCCGGCATCTGCGCCTGGTCCGGCTTGACGGCGCAGTAGGCGAAATCAACTGTCGTACGAAACGCCGGCGAATTCTTCTGCTCGATTCATGCATGCCGGCCGCAGCATTCCAGTCGGCTCTCCATGGCGCCAACCCGCAGATCGACGTCGTCATTTTCGATACGACCTGCTTTTCGAGCGGCTCCGGGCGGATCCGCCGGGTTCTGAACTGGGCGCGCCGCTGGGACATTCCCGCCGTGCTGGTGCGCAGCCATACCAAGCTCGATTCGCTCGGGCTGGAATATGGCCGCCTCGGTTCGGCGGTTTTCGTCGCTTGCGAAAAGAGCCTTGCGAAGCAGCGCATGCTGGACGATTTGGCGAGCGACATGCGCAATGCCGTGCGACTGTTCGGTGGTGCGGCACTGCCTGCGCATTTCCCTCCCTATATCGGGACGAACGCATACCGCCTCCTGACCGATCGACGCGTAGCGGCCATCTTGCGCAACAGCAGACGGACTGCGCGCTATTTTGCCTCCGCGCTCGCCACCTCGTCGGCGGAGCTGCATTTCGCTCACGGGCTGTATGTGACGCTGGCGCCGAAGCGGATGCTGGACGAGGAGCAGACGAGAAAGATCGCGGCGCATCTGTGCGACGACCTTGGCAAGGCCGGACTGCCGATCCGCCATGCGGGGAGCTTCGGCTTCGACTTCGCAGCGGCCGAGTGGTTCCACGACAGCACCCGCAATCGCTACCTGGTCAGGATCGCCGTCCCCGATCTTCCGACGCCGCTGTGGAATCGAATCGCACGAGCCGTCGTCGAATGGTGGTCGGCCCATGAGGAGCCGGTGGCATTGAGCCGCCGGCCATGTTGAACCTGCCACCGACCACGTGCCGCGGAGTACATGCGATGTGAAGTCCCGGCAAGGCGTACGTGCGGCTCACGGCAGGTCAGTAGGGCCGCCGATAACCTCGTGGTCTGTAGGGCCGACTCGGCGTTGCATAGGCAAAATAGGGGTTGACCATGCATTGTGCCGAACGCCCTGAGGCCGATGCCGCACATTGAGGGATCGAGGTATAGCTGCAGTCGATCCAATAGCCTCCGCCCCTGCCGCCCCCATAAACATACATACAGACCGGATACCTTGGATCATAGGTCTGAGCCGATGCGGGAGCCAAGGCCAGGACCGTACCCGCGACGATGATTGCAGACGTAAGTAACCTCATTACAAGCTCCAACTGCTTTGCGGACGTTTCCTTCACCGCTTCATCGCGGGTCTTTCTGGTTCTTCACTCATCCGGTGCCTAGACCGTCCACCCCACTAGGGCGGGGTCCGGTGGCTTCGATACCAGATTCTGAATACCCTGGACCCCGGCTCGAATCGCACGATTGATCCGTATCAAGCAACGGCTGAAATGTCAGCAACGCAGACCCGATAGAGCGCTCGGCAATTGGGCCCCGTGCAGTGTGGTATCGTCCGGGCGATGGGCGAGTTTGAGCACCCCCGCGCGGTGGCGTCCGGGCCGCAAACCCCGTCCCAGGTGGCCGCGATCACGTGCACTCGATAAAATTTGAAATGCCGAGGCCCTCCAGGGCCTGGAGTTGTTCCCCATGTAACCACGAGAAAGGATTAGCCATGATGACGATCAGACTGGCAATTTCCGCGCTCGTGACTGTGGGGCTGGCGGGGGCCTCCTTTGCCGCTCAAGCGAAAACGTCCAAGCAGGTCACCCACCATGTCGCCAGCCCTCATGTGGTTAGGCACCATGTCGGTAGGTCGCACGTCGTCCCCCGATCTTATGTCGCGCCGGCGCAATTCAATCCTTCGACCTCCGGAATATCGGCACCGCGATCCGGGACTTACGGGGCGTCCGGAAATTCCGTTGGAACGGTCACTGCCCCATCGGTGGGATCGTATAACTGGCCTTCGGTCGGCGTGACCAACTCAGTTCCCACCTGGAGCAACACCAATCCTCCCGCTCGCAGGTAAAGGAAAAGAAGGCCTGAGGCCTTCGCGGTCACATCGACTTTCGAAAAAAGGGCCAATTGCAGGGCCCGGATCACGCGCGCATCTCATACTTTAGAGACCTGCGTTTCCCGGTGCTTGGCGGCTAGCACGCAGAGAATTCAATGGTAAGTTCCCCCCGACTCTTCGCCAGCCTGAGGGACATGATGAACTTTGCGACACGCCTTGCATTCTATACGCTTTTTCTGGGGCCCCTCATCGTCCCCAGGGCGCAAGCAGCCGAGCCGACCGTTTTGAAGATCTATGCAGCAGGTACGCTGGCGGGACCCTTCAAGGAAATAGACGCCCTATTCGAGAAGCAAAATCCCGGCGTCACGGTGCAAGCGCAATTCGGCGGCAGCGTGATGATGGCCAAGAGGATCACCGATCTGCACCAGGACGCCGACATCTTGGCGGTCGCTGACTACAACGTCATTCCCAAATACATGTTCGGCAATCCGGCGCATGCCACGTGGTATGCGGGCTTTGCCCGCAACGCGATTACCTTCGTCTATACCGACGAGAGCAAATACGCGGGCGAGATCAACGCGCAGAACTGGTACAAGGTGCTGGCGCGCACGGGCGTCGAGATCGGCCGTTCCAATCCGGATACCGATCCTTCCGGCTACCAGACCGTGCAGATGCTGAGTCTGGCCGAAAAATTCTATAACGATCCCGGGCTGGAGCAGCGCGTGCTGGCCAACGCCCCGCTCACCAACGTGCGCGACACCGAGACCGCGCTGATTTCCGCGCTTCAGGTCGGGCAGATCGACTATCTGGCGATCTACCGTTCCGATGCCCTGCAGCATCATCTGAAATTCGTCGACTTGCCGGCCAAGATCAATCTCAGCGATCCGGCCGAGGCGCGCTCCTACGCACAAGGCATCGCGCACACCAAGAACGGCGACCTTGCCGGCAAACCGATCGTGTACGCCGTCACGACAGTCAGCGGCAGCAAGAACGAGAGCATGGCCGAGAAATACGTCGCCT